>Ga0302325_10012563_pt1 | contig 18152 bp, 13 predicted proteins | sample Palsa_T0_2_FD_201948 | JGI IMG/M metagenome (GOLD analysis project Ga0302325, IMG submission 201948) | Peat permafrost microbial communities from Stordalen Mire near Abisko, Sweden - Palsa_T0_2 | ecosystem: Environmental > Terrestrial > Soil > Palsa > Peat permafrost | place: Sweden: Abisko...
GCGCCCTCGGCGGCCATCCGGCGCAGCCTGAGCACGCCCGAGGTGGTCGACTCGCAGCCGCCTTTGACTTTGGGGAGCAGGGCGGCGGCCTGGGTGTGCAGCGTGTTGACCAGGTCGCCGCCGTCGTCGATGACCAGGTCTGGCCCGAGCTGGTCGGGGGCGGCGTGGTCTGGGCGGGCGTGGCCGGGCCGCCCGGCCTGGCCGGCACCGGTTGAGGTGCCGGCCAGAGCGAGCTGTATGTGCCGGTAGTAGGCACGCCGGTCCACCCCAGCGCGGGCGAAGACCGCGATCCCGTACCTGACCGCGAGCGCCGCCGCGATGTCATCCTGGGTGGACAGCGGGTTCGACGCCGCCAGCGAGACGCTTGCCCCGCCGGCTCGCAGCAGCCGCACCATCACCGCCGTCTCGGCGGTGATATGCAGGCAGGCCGCGACGGTCAGTCCGTCGAACGGGCGCTCCCGGCCGAACCGCTGCATCAGGCCGGTCAGCAGCGGCATGGCCCGTTCGGCGTAGCGGATACGGATATCACCCTGCGCCGCGAGACCCGGGTCGGCGATGTCAGTAACGGTATTGCTCCGGCTTGTACGGGCCGTCGACGGTGACGCCGATGTAGTCGGCCTGCTCCTTGGTCAGCTCGGTGAGCCTGACCCCGAGCGCGTCCAGGTGCAGCCGGGCCACCTTCTCGTCCAGGTGCTTGGGCAGCACGTGCACGCCGAGGGTGTACTCATCGGTCTTGGTGAACAGCTCGACCTGCGCGATGACCTGGTTGGTGAAGCTGTTGGACATGACGAAGCTCGGGTGCCCGGTCGCGTTGCCCAGGTTCAGCAGGCGTCCCTCGGACAGCACGATGACGCCGTGACCGTCCTCGAAGAGCCACTCGTCGACCTGCGGCTTGATGTTCTCGCGGCGGACACCGGGCCACCTCGCCAGGCCGGCCATGTCGATCTCGTTGTCGAAGTGGCCGATGTTACCGACGATCGCCTGGTGCTTCATCTGGCTCATGTGCGCAGCGGTGATCACGTCGCGGTTACCGGTGGCGGACACGAAGATGTCCGCGGTTGCCACCACATCCTCCAAGGTGGCCACCTGGTAGCCGTCCATCGCCGCCTGCAGCGCGCAGATCGGGTCGATCTCGGTCACGATCACCCGGGCGCCCTGGCCGCGGAGGCTTTCCGCGCAGCCCTTGCCGACATCGCCGTACCCGCAGACCAGCGCGACCTTGCCGCCGATCAGCACGTCGGTCCCCCGGTTGATGCCGTCGATCAGGGAGTGCCGGCAGCCGTACTTGTTGTCGAACTTGGACTTGGTCACCGAGTCGTTGACGTTGATCGCCGGGAACAGCAGCGTGCCGGCCCGCGCCATCTCATACAGCCGGTGCACGCCGGTGGTGGTCTCCTCGGTCACGCCCTTGATCGCCTTCGCGGCGGCCGTCCACTTGCCGGGGTGGTCGGCCAGGGAGTTACGGAGCCGGTCCAAGATGACGACCCACTCCTCGGAGTCATCGCCAGCCGGCGAGGGCACGCCGCCCGCCTGCTCATATTCGGCGCCCTTGTGCACGAACAGCGTGGCGTCCCCGCCGTCATCCAGGATCATGTTCGGGCCGCCGGTACCGGGCCAGGTCAGCGCCAGCACCGCGCAGTCCCAGTACTCCTCGAGCGTCTCCCCCTTCCAGGCGAACACCGGAATGCCCTTCGGGTCATCGGGAGTCCCGTCCGGCCCGACCACCACCGCGGCCGCAGCGTGGTCCTGGGTGGAGAAAATGTTGCAGCTCGCCCACCTGACCTGCGCGCCCAGCGCGGCCAGCGTCTCGATCAGCACCGCCGTCTGCACCGTCATGTGCAGCGAACCGGTGATCTTCGCCCCGCGCAGCGGCTGGCTCGGCGCGTATTCCTCGCGCACCGCCATCAGCCCGGGCATCTCATGCTCGGCCAGCTGGATCTCCTTGCGCCCGAAGGCGGCGAGCGACAGGTCGGCTACTCGATACGGAAGCTGATCCGCAGTCATGCGTTCTCCTTAACCAGTGCAGGTGAGGTGAGGCTGACGCGCGCGCTTACCTCGGCGGCAGCCTGGGCACCATAGGATTCGCTGATACGGGCGAGGAACCTCTCCGGTTCGAACTCGTACTCCTGGGTCCCGGTTGTCTCCATCACCAGGGCGGCCATCGCGCAGCCCATCTGAGCCGACCGTTCCTGCCCGACCCCGTTGCAGATCCCGGCGAGGAAACCGGCGCGGAAGGCGTCGCCGGCTCCAGTCGGATCCACGGTTTGCCGGAGGGCGGCCGCGGCGACCGAGACCGACGGGCCCGCGGAAGACTCGATGATGACGCCTTTAGGCCCGGTCGTTGTCACCCAGGCGCCTACGCGGTTGACGAGCTGGTCTGCGGGCCAGCCGGTCTTGCGGATCAGCAGGGCCCGCTCGTACTCGTTGGTGAACAGGTACCGGGCGCCGTCGACCAGTGCGCGAAGATCCGTCCCCGACATCCGGGCGATCTGCTGCGAGGGATCGGCGGCGAAGGGCGCTGCGCTGCCGCGACAGGCCCGAGTGTGCCGCAGCATCGCCTCCGGATCGTCGGGGCAGATCAGGACGATGTCCACGTCTTGCTCTGATTGCAGGATCTCCGCTAGGTCGATGTGCCGGGCCTCGTTCATCGCGCCGGCGTAGAAGGAGGCGATCTGGTTGTTGTCGGCATCGGTCGTGCACAGGAAGCGGGCGGTGTGAAGATTCTCGGACACGCGCACGTGCCGTGTCTCCACCTGGTGCGCGTCCAGCCATTGCCGGTAGTCGGCGAAGTCCGCGCCGACCGCTCCCACCAGCACAGGCCGCAGCCCAAGCCGGGCCATGCCGAACGCGATGTTGGCGGCGATGCCGCCGCGGTGGATCTTCAGCTCGTCCACCAGGAAGGACAGCGACACCTTGTCGAGATGCCCCTCAATGAGTTGCTCAGTGAACCGGCCAGGGAAAACCATCAGATGATCGGTAGCGATGGACCCGGTGACGACCTGCCTCATCAGCTCATCTTTCCCGCGCCGACCAGCGTGGCCGATTCACGCAGAGCCTGCGCCTTATCGGTGTGCTCCCAGGTGAAGTCCTCCTCGTCGCGACCGAAATGCCCGTAGGCAGCGGTCTGGCGGTAGATAGGACGATGGAGCTTCAGGTACTCGCGGAAGGCGGCCGGCCGGAGATCGAAGTGCTCGTTGATCAGCTCGATGATCCGGGATTTCGAAATGTGCTCGGTGCCGAACGTCTCGACGAACAGCGACAACGGCCGCGCGACGCCGATCGCGTAGGCAACCTGCAGCTCGAGGCGGTCGGCGAGCCCGGCCGCGACCACGTTCTTCGCGACGTACCTGGCCGCGTACGCGGCCGACCGGTCAACCTTGGACGGATCCTTCCCGGAGAACGCGCCGCCGCCGTGCCGGGCGAAGCCTCCGTAAGTGTCGACGATGATCTTGCGTCCGGTGAGTCCCGCGTCGCCGACGGGGCCGCCGACGACGAACCGCCCGGTCGGGTTCACGTAGAAGTTCTGCCGCAGAGCCTTGGCGTCGTAGAGGGACGAGGGGATGGCCGGCAAAACCACGTGGTCCCAGATCTGATCGGCGAGCCGGTCCTCGGCCCCTTCCTCGTGCTGGGCGGAGATCAGCACCTTCTCGACCGCTACTGGCACGCCGCCGGAGTACCGGACGGTGACCTGCGTCTTGCCGTCGGGCCGCAGGAAGGGCAGCTGGCCGGATTTCCGCACATAAGCCAGCTGCCTAGCCAGCCGGTGCGCCAGCGAGATCGGCATCGGCATCAGCTCGGGGGTCTCGTTCGTCGCGTAGCCGAACATCATCCCCTGATCGCCTGCGCCCACTCTGTCCAGTTCGCTCTCGCTGTACAAACGGCGCGCCTCGTGCGCCATGTCGACGCCCTGGGAGATGTCCGGCGACTGCCGGTCCAGCGCGACCAGAACCGCGCAGGCGTCGCCGTCGAAGCCGCACTCGGAGGTGTAGCCGATGTCCCGTATGGTCGACCGGACGATCTCGGGGATATCCAGGTGCGCCGAAGTGGTGATCTCGCCGGCCACGAGCACGAGCCCGGTGGTCAGCACCGTCTCGCAGGCCACCCGGGAATAGGGGTCCGCGGCCAGCGCCGTATCCAGGACCGCGTCCGATATCTGATCGGCGATCTTGTCGGGATGGCCCTCTGTCACCGATTCGGAGGTGAACAGGAACTCACCCTCGTCGAGGCTGACTGTCATCGCGCAGCAACTCCTCTTTTTCTTTGGTTGGCGGCGATTATCGATTTACGGCATTGACGGTAAGCCACCGCAGTGACTATTTGCACTATCCGGTGAGGTCAAGGTGGGTGCCGTGGTCCTCATGCCGCAAGGCCGCCGAAGATATGGACCACGCTCGCGACATTGTCGCTGCCGTGCCATCCCCCGGCGTTCTGGGTCAGCGCCAGCCGGGCCCCGGGCACCTGCCGGTCACCGGCGGTGCCGCGCAGTTGCACGACCGCCTCGACGATCTGGGCCAGGCCGGTGGCGCCGATGGGATGCCCGCGGGCCAGCAGGCCGCCGCTGGTATTGACCGGCAGCGAGCCGCCCAGCGCCGTCTGGCCGCTTCGGATCAGCGCCGCGCCGCCGCCCGGCTCAGTCAGGCCGAGCTGCTCGTATATCATGAGCTCCGCTGACGCGGCCGCGTCATGGACCTCGGCGCAGTCCAGATCGATGGGGCCGATCCCCGCAGCCTCGTAAGCGGCCCCGGCCGCCAGGCCGGTCACGCTCGCCAACCCGTCGGCGGGGGCGGACCTCACGACCGACGCGAGAACGGCGACGACTCGGCCGCCGGGCGGGACGAGTTCCTCGCTGACTAGGAGCGCCGCGGCCGCTCCGTCGGAGATGGGTGAGCACATCTGCAGCGTGAACGGCCACACGATCTCCCGTGCCGCCAGGACCTGCTCGACGGTGAGCTCGCCACCGTATTGCGCGGCCGGGTTCAGCATCCCGTGCCGCTGGTTCTTGACCACCACCCGGGCGAAGTCGGCACGGGTGGCGCCCGTCTGCTCCATGTACCGCAGCGAGGACTCCGCATACATGTCCATCAGGAAGGACCGGCCGGCCGGCCGGTCGGCGGGCGTGGTCTCGACGTCTACCGAGCCGCCGATCGCGGCAAACGACCGGGCCTTGTCCGGGTGCGTCATCTTCTCGGCCCCGACCGCGAGCACGGCATCATGTACGCCCGTCGCGACGGCCTGCCAGGCCAGGTGGAAGGCGGTGGAGGCCGAGGCGCAGGCGTTCTCCACGTTGAAGACCGGGATTCCGCCGAAGCCGAGCGGCCGCAGGAGGAACTGCCCGGCCAGCATCTCCTGGCCCGTGATAGACCCGGCGACGGCATTGCCGAAGTAGCAGGACTGCACCTCGCCGACGGTCTGGCCGGCATCCTTCATCGCCGCGTTGACGGCCTCGGCGGTGAGATCCTTCAGGCTGCGGTCTGGCTGCTTGGCGAATTTCGTCATGCCGACTCCGGCCACGTAAACGTCCCGCATCTCACGGCTCCTGGCTCGCGTACGATTCACTCGGCTAATCGGCTGTCCTGTCCCGCCGCGGTCAGCGTCGGCAGGTGAGGTAAGTCCAGGTGCACGGGAATGAGTCCTGGCCGGGGAACAGCTTTTCCAGGCTGTACCTGATCAGGAACAGGCGCTGGCGCACGGCCTCGTCCGACGGCGGCTTGCCCTCGACCTTTTCCGAGCCGCCGACCCAGCTGAGCACGCCGTCGTTATAGGTGCAGAGCAGCTTGTACCACTCGTCGATCTGAGCGAAGATCGTTTCCTCGAAGACGTGGAGCACCGTGAACCCGGCGTCGCGGAAGGAGTCCTCATAGAAATCAAGGGGCCGGACAGGTACGAATACCTTTTCCCTGAGCTTCTCGTGCCTGGACATAAGGGTCGCGTCCTCGAGCGTCTCGCGGTATTCGGCGAACGCTGGCTCGGTGCGCACCAGGTCGGCCGCGATCTCGTTGACCTTGGCCACGGTTTCGTCGATTATCCATTCTCCCGGCCGGCCGTTCGGGTTATGCATATTGCCGGAGCAGACGAATGCCAGGCCACCGGGCCGCAGCATGCGCGCCCAGGAGGCCAGCGTCTCAGCTAGGTCGTAGTAGAGATGGATGGCGTTGGTTGAGGTGATGACATCAGCTTCGCGGGTGAGCAGTTCCGGCCCGGCGACCTCGTCAAGCGATTCAAGCCGCTTGGCTGCCTTCAGCCAGTGGAGCAGTCGGAAGGCCACCCGCTCATCGTCACGGAACGATTCCAGCGCGACCCGAAGGAATTTCGGGGATGCATCCACGTTGAGTATGCCGACCGAATTATCGAGCCTGGGGAGCAGGCGCCGCGTCAAGATCCCGGTACCGCTTGAATAGTCGACGAGCAGGTCACCGGGCGCCAGTGCGGCGAGCACCTGAGCGATGGTGGGCTCCAGGTTCTTGTACCACCCGTGGTTGCCGACGTCGTCGTAATTAAGGCCGAACTCGTCCACCGGCAGGCGTGTCCACTCCTCGTCTGGAATCCGGGCGAAATCCTCCGGCCAGGAGAATTCTGCAGACGACGTGAAACCCGGCCTGCTTCGGACTGACGTGATGCTCATGGGTGTCTCCGGTTATTCGCCGATTTCCTTGCTCACGACTAGTATCTCTCAGCTCGGGCTACCGGGAACAGCCTGCACTTTCCACAAATTACTTGCGCCGTTCTTTGTGCGCACCGCACAGGGAACGGCTAATGGCCAGACTCGCGAATTGGTACGTAGCACTAATTCCGCGCTGCAATTCTTGTGCCGCCACCACAACACTGGCTATTCCGCTGGGCTTTCCCCGGCGACAGCGGAAGAGAGGTGCCGGGCCGCGCGAGCCAGGGAAGCGCCTGCTCAGGAGGGAATCCGCCAGGACGGGTGCCCTCCGCTCGTAGGTCGGTTAACGCTATACTTGGTTCAGACCTCGAGGAAAGCGATGACCTGTGGCGAAGGCTGAAGACCGGCGAAGGCTGATGAACGACTCACGTGATGACGCGGAGGACAGCGGCCGTGAGCGGATAAGCCGAGCCGCGTATGAGCTGTTCAGCCGCGAGGGCGTCCGGGCGGTCGGGGTCGACGCGGTCATCGCCCGGGCGGGCACGGCGAAGATGACCCTCTACCGGAATTTCCCGTCCAAAGATGAGCTGATTCTCGAATTCCTTCGGCGTCGTGAGCAGCTATGGACGCGCGGATGGCTGGAGGCTGAGAGCCGTCGACGTGGCGAAACCCCCCGCGAGCAGCTACTGGCGATTTTCGACGTGTTCTCTGAATGGTTCAGCCAGCCTGACTTCGAGGGCTGCTCCTTCCTGACGACAATGGTCGAAATTAATGACAGAGAGCATCCCGTCTACCAGGCCGCCATTGGGCATCTGGCCAATATCCGAGGCTATATAGCAGAGCTCGCCGCCGCCGCCGGCCTCCGTGATACCGATTCGTTCGCCCGCAAATGGCATATTCTCATGAAGGGCTCGATCATGGCCGCCCATGAGGGCGACATCGCAGCAGCGGCGCGGGCCAAGGAGATCGGCGAGCTCCTGCTCGCAGAGCACGCGATATAGAGCACAGCCGAGGCAGCGGTGGGATGCCCGCGCTGACGTGCGGGCATCCCACCGCTGGGACAGGTCAGCTGATGCCGAGCTTCTCCGCGGCGAGCTTGGTCCCCTCTACCCGGTTGGTGATCTTCTGCCAGGCGGTCTGGCGGGCGAAGTCCGGTGACCCGTGGCTGGGCTTCTCGTCGATGCTGAACGGAGAGAAGCCGCAGTCGTCGGTCGAGCCGAGCTGCTCCCTGGGGATGAAGTTCGCCGCCCGGACCAGGGCGTCGCGGACTTCCTCGGGGCTTTCCACCCGCGGGTTGAGCGGGTTGATGACGCCGACGTAGGCCATCTGGGTGACGCCGTTGGCGTCGGAGCGCAGGTTGTCCCCGATGAGCTGGTAGACCGCGTCCTTGTCCCGCTCGCTGGCCAGCTGGATCAGGAAGTACCCGGCGTTGATGCCGAACATCGAGGGCAGCAGGTCGCTGTAGGGCACATCGGCGCTGTGCACCGAGTCGCGGTCACCGCCCGGACAGGTATGAACGCCGATCTTCGCTCGCTCCTCGGCGGTGAACCGCTCCATGACCCGGTTGTTCAGCTCGATGAAGTGCGGCAGCATGTTCCGGCCTGTCCACGGGTTACGAGGGTCCTGGCGGGTGGACAGCCGCCCCTCGGTGAAGTCGACGGAGACCCGGGCCGCGCCGGCGGCAAAAGCCTGCCTGATGTCCTTCTCGCATTCCCCGACCAGGTCTTCTTCGAACTGGGCCTGGGTGTAGCCGGGGAGTTCTTCGTCCAGCGGGTAGAGCAGGGCCAGCATGGACGGGGCGATGACGGCCTGCTTCATCGGCTTGTGCGCCATCGGCAGGGACTTGGCCAGCGTGTCGGCGGCGTAGGTCTTGTACCGGAACGGGCCGCCGGTCAGCCGGGGCAGCTGTCGCTTGTGCCCGTCGGCGAAGATCGCGAAGTACTGTCCCCCGGTCCCGGCCAGGTGGTCGGCCAGCCCGGTGCCAGCCAGGGTATCGGTGATCGCGTAGGTCGCGAAGCTGGACCAGCGCTGCTCGCCGTCGGAGATGATGGGGGCACCGGTCGTCTCCAGGTGCTCGATCGAGTCCTTGACCGCCTTGTCCTGCTCGGCTTCGAGCTGATCCCGGGTGATCTCCCCCGCGTCGTACTGGCCGTACGCCTGCTGCAGCGAGCTCGGCCGCGGCAGCGACCCCACCTGCTCCGTCGGAATTCCCGTCGCCGTTCTCGGATCGTAGTCAGTCATAGTGCTTCGTTCTCCTTAGGTCGTCTGCGAGCGCGGCACTGCGCTACACGGGACGCCAACCCGCGAACCCCGGCTGAACCGATGTTCGTTTCAGAGCGGCGCGCACCAAAGCGCCGTGCATAGAGAGAGACCGGCCTGTCTCATACTGTCTAGCCGGAGCATAAACCCGTTGCCAGCTGCGGTCAACGGGGCGTTACCGGAGTATTTCGCAGTTGGTCCTTGGCCTGGTCACAGTCGGCGAGTAGTGTGAGAGAGACCGGCCTGTCTCCTATAGTGATCAGCTGATAAAGAGGTCAGCCTGGCATCCGGGGAGAGCGGCTCCGGCTGCCTTCAGCTGGCCGTGGCCTTTGGTGGTGCCTGATGGACGGATACCCGCGGCCCGATTACCGCCCGGAACGGGAGCTCGAACTCTACCGTCGCGTGCTGGTGTGCGATGGGGCGATGGGGACCATGCTGCACTCCGCCGGGGTGCCGCTTGACCGGTCGCTGTCCGAGCTGAACGTGGTTAAGCCTCACCTCGTGCGTGACCTGCACGCTGCGTATCTAGCGGCCGGCGCGGACATCATCCAGACCAATACCTTCGACGCCAACCGGTTGCGGCTGGCGCGGACGGGGCTGCAGGACAGCGTCGCAGAGATTAATCTGTCCGGAGCGCGCCTGGCCCGGGAGGCCGTCCGGGAATCCGGCTCGACAGCGCTGGTCGCAGGCAGCGTCGGGCCCGTGATGAGCGCCGCCGCGCCGCGGATCCCCTACCGCGACCGCGAGCCGATCCTGCGCGAGCAGATCGCCGCGCTGGCCAGCTGGGTGGATCTCATCATGCTCGAGACCTTCGGGGACATCGAGTCACTAGAACAGGCCGCAACTGTCGCGCTCGCCGAATGCGATCTGCCGGTCGTCGCCCAGCTCACCTTCGGCGATGACGGCCGGACTCTTCGCGGCGAGGAACCTCGCGAGGCAGCGGCCGCGCTCGCCGCGCTCAAGGTCGCGGCGATCGGCGCGAACTGCACGGTCGGTCCGGCCGTCCTGCTAGAGGTAGTCGCGGAGCTCGCCGCGGGATGCACGCTGCCGATCAGCGTCCAGCCCAACGCCGGGGTGCCCCGTCGGCTCGGCCGCCAGCTGCGCTACGCACGCAACACCGAGTACTTCGCGGAGGCCGCGCGGCAGTTCGCCGCCAGCGGGGCGACCCTGGTGGGCGGATGCTGCGGCACCACTCCGGCACACATCAGGGCCGTCGCGCGCTCGGTGAGGCAACTGCAGCCGGCACGGGTGGCAGCGGGCACCTCGCCTGGCCAGCCGCGCTCAGTCATTCGCGTCGTGCCCCCGAAGCCGGATCCTGGGCCCCCTGCGGGATGGCCGCACCAAGGTCGTTTCGTCGTGGTGGCCGCAGTGCGAGCTCCGCGAGGCCAGGACGTAGCACAGTTCACCGCCGACGCGGCGCAACTTGTCTCGGCTGGCGCTGAGATCTTGGCGATCACCGACCAGGAGACATCCGCAGCCCGCGTCAGCCCCATGGCCGCCGCTGCCGTCCTGCGAGAACGCGCCGGAACCGACGTCATCCTCAATATGGAAACTGCCGGCCGGAGCCTGGCCGCGCTTGAGGCCGACCTGCTCGGCGGCTATGCGCTCGGAGTCCGGACGGTGGTATGCCGAAGCGGGACCCCGTGGGTAGCCGGAGATTACCCGGAACCGTATTCACCCGGAGACGTCGATTCGGTCCGGCTCATCACCGCGCTGGCGGCCCTTAACGAGGGAGTCGACTGGCGCGGCGTCACCGCTCCCGACCGGACCCGGTTCGTGATAGGCGCCTGCGTGCATACCGCGGGCGCCGACACGGGCCAAGAGCTCGGCAGGACCGCGGAAAAAGCGGAAGCAGGCGCCCACTTCCTGGTCACTGACCTGATCTACGACGTCGGCCCGGCTACGCGCCTGCTCCGCGAGCTGAGAAGTCGCGGCGTCGACCTGCCGGTCATCGCGGCATTCGCGCCGTTCGGAGACCCGAAGGCGATCACCCGGCTTATCCATGAGGTCCCCGGAGCCGCAGTGCCATCCGGGGCAGACGATACGCGAGCCACCCCCCGCAACGAGCCGGCCGACCCTGTTTCCGCTGTCCTGGACAGCGTCGCCAGCCTGGCCGGCCTGATCGCTGGCGTCCTCATCCACGCGCCCAGCAGGCCAGATGAGCGGCTGACCGACCTGATCACCGGACTGGCCGCGATACGGCGGGCGTCATGAACGCGGCCCGGAACGGCGCCGTGGCGGGGTCAGGCCCCGACTCCGGCCCTGGCACCCGGGCCGTGAGCCCGGTGGCCGACCCGGATCAGCTTCCCGGCATAATCTCCGGACTGTCGCGGCAGAACTCCGTGTACCGGCGCATGATGGCAGTGTGCGACAAGGTCGCAGGCGCGGCCGTGCAGGGCGCCGACGCCGCCGAGCTGACCAGGATCTTCGCTGCCACGGCCGGGAAGACCGTTATGCTGCTTGATCCGGAATTCCGGCCCCAGGCCCAGGCAGGCAGCGGCACCTCACCCGGCACGATCCAGCGCTGGGAACCGGGCGACGCCAGCATCGCGAGCATGCTCCGGGTGCTGGCCGCCGAACGGAAGCCGCTTCGGGTGCCGCCCGTGCCAGGCTCGGCCCTCCCTTACGGCTGCCTGGCCACGCCGGTCATGGTGGGCGAGGCTGTCCTGGGGTACCTGCTGGTGCTGGACGAGACTGTCACCGAGGCCGACGATGTCGACCTCGTCATCACCAGCTACGCGGCGACCTTGTTCGCCCTCACCTTGGCCAGGGAGCAGACCAGCCTGGAACTCGGCCAGCGCTACCAGGGCGCGATCCTGGACGCCCTGGTCAGCGGGCACTTCCTGGACAGTCACGATGCCCGCCGCAAGGCCCGTAGCCTAGGCGTCGCCGATGCTGAGCCCTACCGGGTGGCCGTGGTGCGGGTGAGCCCCCACAGACTAGTCCCCGGCCATATCGGCGACCGCGCGCCCGCTGAGGAAGCGCTGAGCCGCCTGGCCGGCTCAGCGCGGTGGGCGGCCGTCATCCGCGGCCCCGAGCTGGTGATGCTGCTGCCTGAGCAACCGGACGGCAGCACGCCGGCCCGCAGCGGCGGCACCACGACCGTCCCGGTGAGCCACGTCCCCCTGCTCTTCCCGCCGCAGGCGGCCGGAAATCAGCTCACCTGCGGACTAAGCGAACCCACCGAACTGCCAGAACTGGCACCGCAGGCCTTGCTCCAGGCCCAGCACGCCATCGACCTGGGCATCCGCATCGGGCGCGTCGGCCAGACCATCAGTTACTCCGAACTCGGCATCTACCGGCTTTTGCTGCAGATAGGCGACATGCATCAGCTATGGCAATTCGCCGAGGACGTGCTCGGTCCCCTGATCGAGCACGACGCCCGGCATAAGGTGGACCTGTTCAGCACCCTGTCGATCTACCTGAACCAGCGCGAGAGCCTCAAGCAGACCGCCCGGGTACTCCGCGTCCACGTCAACACCGTCTCCTACCGCATCCAGCGCATCGAAGAGCTGACGTCCCTGGACCTCGCCAACCCCGACCATCGGCTCAGCGCGCACGTCGCTGCCAAGATCATCGAGTCACGGATGGCAGCCGAACATTAACGCAGCCACCAGAGGGTGCGCGAGGTACACACGGGCGCGCGGCAAAGCAGGCCTGGGTTGCATCGAGGTGTGCCTTGCCGGGCTGGCGGCAGCGGTTGTGCCAGCGCTGCCCGCGCGCTGTCTGCGGTGGGCGGTGCTAGCTGCGACGCGGTGCTAGCTGCTGCGCGGCGGCGGTGGGCCGTGGGGGCTGCTCGCCGGGTGCGGGAGTCGGCGGTGGTGTGGCTGGCGGCGCCCCTAGAGGGTGGCCGTCTGAGGGGTGGCCGTCTGGGTGGCTGGCGGGCTGGCCGTGGGGGTGGGCTGGCTGCGGGTTGCCTGGTTCGCGGGCGAGCAGGTTGATGCGGTCGCCGGGGGTCAGGGTGATGCCGGGGTCGGGGTCGCGGAGGGTGTGGTTGTCCAGGATGGTGCCAGCGGGGGCCAAAGCCGGATGTGCCAGATTGACACAGTCGCGAACACCGCCTAACGGGTATTTTATGGAACCACCATTGGGGAGGTATGCCTAGCCCTGGGGGAAGAATGCACGATTCGGCAGAGCGTCGCCGGGCAGTTCTGCGGCGTGCCCGCCGAGCGCTCGAGGAGGGCGCCGAGCTTCCCCAGGAGCTACCCGAGATCATTCGGTGCTCGTGGACCCGCAGTCGGCTGGCGGCGGCACCGATGGACCGGATCGCCGTCCCGCATGTCGCGCCTGACGTGTCGGCCGAGAGACTGCTGCGAGCGGCCAGGCCCGTGCTCGATCGATTCGCCATGCAACTGGCCGGTACCCATGTAAGCCTGGTACTCGCCGACCCGGACGGACGCATCGTGGGGCGATGGGCCGGGGACAAGTCGGCGCTGCACAAACTGGCCCGCGTATCGATTGAAGAGGGATATGTGCTCGCCGAGGACCTCGCCGGCACGAACGGCGTCGGCACAGCGCTCGAGGAACTGGCGCCGGTTATCATCTTCGGCGCCGAGCACTACACGGAGCCGCTGCAGCGCCTGGTGTGCGCGGGGGTGCCGATCCGTCATCCGCTCACCCGGCGGATTGAGGGCGTGCTCGACCTGGCCTGTCCGACGGCCGATGCCAATGGCCTTCTCATGCCCGCCACGCTCGACCTAGGTGCGCAGATCGAGCGCGAGATGTCGATGCGGGCGCCGGAGCGTGAACGGGTTGTCTTCGACGCGTTCGTAGCCCGCAGCCGAACGACATCCGCGGCATTGGTCGCGCTCAGCGAGCAGTACATGGTGACCAATGCAGCGGCAGCGGACCTGCTGGAGCCCCGTGACGAATCCTGCCTGTGGGAGCAGGCGGTCGAATCCCTGGGCATCGGCGAACCGGTGACCAGGACGATGCAGCTGAGCGGAGGATCGACGATCACGGCCCGGTGCACGCCGATCATGACCGGGGCACGTCCGGTCGGAGCGTTGATCGAAGTGAAGCTGATGGCTAAATCACCCGCCAGCCGACGGCGGGGCAAGGTACCTGCGGCACCAAAGCAGAGCCGGGCCACGGTGCAGTTCGAGCGAGAGCTGGCCGACGTGGTACGAAGCCCGGCTTCGCGAATCCTGCTCGAGGGTGAGCCTGGTTCAGGACGGATGTCCACGGCGCGCCGGATCCACGCCCTTCGCTCTCCCGGCACCACGCTGGCCGTCTATCCCGGAGGCCTGGCCCAAGTCCGAGGCGGGTCAGTCTGGCTGGCGGAACTAGCCCGGCTGCTCTCCGACGAAAGCGTCACCGTCACGGTCACCAACCTCGAGATCCTCGAAGAGCGCACGCATCGAGGCCTGGCGGACTTGCTTGACGGCCCGCCGGGGCCCCGGCTGGTCCTGATGACGTGTGCCGCCATGACGGAAAGCTGCCGGGCCGCCAGCACGGTGTGCGATTCCATCCTCCGGGTACCGGCGTTGCGGCAGCGGCGCGAGGACATCCCGGAACTCGTTCAGCGCATCCTGCGCGCCTCAGACGTGACTGTGCGGGTAGGCCACCGGGCCATGGTGGCCTTGACCAATTACGCATGGCCCGGCAACATGCCGCAGTTGGAACGCGTCGTGAAGCACGCAGCAAAGACTTGCCGCGGAGCTGATATCGGGGTGGAGCACCTCGGTACCGAGATCTCCGCGAGCGCGCACGGGCGCAGGACGCTGACCCGCCTGGAATCGCTTGAGCGCGACGCGATCGTGGACGCCCTGCGAGAATGCGGTGGCAACAGGATCAAGGCCGCCGCCGCCCTGGGCATGTCGCGTTCGACGCTCTACCGCCGACTGAGGTCATTCGGGCTGGAACCCGGCAGGACCGTGCTGTGAACCTTGGCCGTCCAGGACGATGACGATCAACGTACGTGGGCCGTGAACGCCTTGGACTCGGCTGAGCTCGATGTCGCTGGTCGCGCTCGGGCCGCTGATCCACGTCAACGGCGATAGCGGGTCGGCCGCCGCCACCGCGTCGGGGACCGCGGCGACGATACGCTCACCCGGAACGACCGCGAGGTGAACGTCGGGGACGAGCGTGAGTTCTCTGCGCCCCTGGCCTGGACCGTGATCGAAAACGAGCGTCCCGGTCTGCGCGATCGCGACCGCGACCGAGGTGATCACGGCGTCCACCGCGGACAGCTCGGCGAGGTCCAGCCTCGGGCGGTCGAGCAGCGGCTGCGGTAGCGCCGCGACCCAGTCGGCGGGCAGATCGGCCGGCCCGGCCACCTGGTGAGCGTCACGCTCGCGCAGCGCCGCCGCAATGGCCGCCGGGGCCAGCGGCGACTCGGCGTTCATCGGGCGGCCGAAGGACTCCAGGTCGGCACCGCCCGGCAGCTGGTTGCGGACCATGAAGCCGGTCGTCAGTGGGCTGAGGATGCGCACGCCGTCCAGCGCGCCCCGGTTCAGCAGCATGGCCGCGAACCGCAGGTAGTCGGCCGTGTTGCTGACCAGCCCACCGCCGCCAAAATGCCCGCGGTCCGCTTTAGTCACCGTCGCGCCGAGCCCCTCGTCCGGCACGAGCTCGCCCGAGGGGGTGATGAGGTACAGCTGGGAGAGCCGCGGCAGGTCGCGGTCTGGCACGGTGAACCCGGTGTCGGGCATCCCCAGCGAATTGAAGATCTGCGCGGTGCAGAAGTCGCCGAGCGACTGGCCCGAGACGACCTCGACAACCCGATCCACCGGCGAACACCCGCATTTGACCGAACGACGGAATGTACCGTGCGACGGGATCGGACAGTTCGATGTCACCCTGCTCGTAGAGGAGCATGGCCGCCACGGCGGTGACCGGCTTGGTCATCGAGTAGATACGGAACAGCGTGCCTGGCTCGACCGGCAGCCCGGCGGCAACATCCCGGCTGCCGCCCGTACTCTGGTGGGCCAGGACCGAGCTCCGGCTCACCGCGATGCTCCAGCCCGGGATCCTCCCCGGCCGAGGTGAGCTGCCGCAGGAAGCCGTCCAGCCGGTCCAGCCGGTGCGGGTCGAAGCCGGCCCGGCGGGGGTCCGCCGCGCCGGGGCCAGAAAGGAGTCCGCTCACCAGCTCAGCTGCCCGGGGGCCAGGTGAAGTCCGGCTCGCGCCGCTGCTCGGGCACCTGGATCAGCTCGAAGACCGTGCCGAAATCCCAGGACGTGTCGAAGTAGGCGAACTCCCCGTCACCGGCCGCGCCGTAGCCGTGACCGGACTGGATCAGTTCGTAGCCGGCCGCCAGCATCTCCTGCTTGACCGGCGCCATGTCCGCCACCCGGATACCGAGGTGCTGAATGCCGTAGCCATGCACATCGGTCCACTCGTGGTACAGCGAATGCTCGCCGTGTACCTCGATGAGCTCCACCTGCGGGCCGGAGCTGGTCATTGCGATATCGATGCTGTAGTCCGCCGGCCGGCCCCGGTAGGTGAAGTCCCGCACCGTGTCCGGGGTGAAGTGGTACCCGATCCACGGGCCGAGGCCCAGGGCCGCGCTCCAGGTCTGCAGTCCCTTCTTCAGGTCCGGGACGACGATGCCGACTTGGACGATGTGGCTTTCCGACAGGAACGGCAGCATCTAGTTGCCCCGGAGCTCGGCCCGGACGATCTCGGTGCCGGCCACGATCGCCTCGATCTTGCGCTTGGCCACGATGTGCTTGATGCCGGTGAGCGTGCAGTCGGTGTAGACCATGAGCCGCTCCGGTGGTACGACCTCCAGGACCCGGCGGATGCCGGCCGCCACCTGCTCAGGGGACTCGGCCACCAGGCTCTTGCCGTTGACGACGCCGACGCCAAAATCCTTGTCGGCGGGGATGGTGGAGATGGCGTCGATGTCGCTCTGGTGGAAGCCGTGGCTGCTCATCTCGTACTGGATCTGGTCGCAGTTGATGTCCCACAGCCACGGGAACAGCTTGGCGCCGCGCAATTCGGTGACCCCGGGCTGGCCCTCCTGCTGGCCGTAGCAGATGTGGATCACCTTGTAGGCGTCGATGCCATCGAGGGCGATGTTGATCGCCTCGACCACCCAGTCGGCCGGGTCGAAGAAGGTGAGGACCTCGGCGAACTGGATGATGTCCACGCCGCGGCTGACCATGTCGCGCAGTTCCACGTTCAGGGCGCGGGCCAGGTCCTTCGACAGCGAGCCGATGTCACCATAATGCTGGTCGGTGATCAGCGCGGACATAGTGGCCGGCCCGACCGCGGCCTGGATCTTGACCGGCTTGTCCGTCTGCTCGGTGACCGCTTCGACGATGGGCTTGAAGACCGGGCGGCGCCAGCCGATCGGCCCCACCACCGTCGGCTTGTACACCGGGATGTTGTTGAAGTGCCCGGCGCTGATGTTGTCGCCGTAAGGCACGAAGCCCTCGAGCCGGTCGAGATAGAAGTGGAAAATCTCGCCCTGCTCGTAGTCGCTGTCGCTCTCGTAGTGCTGGCAGCCGTCGGTCACCACGTCCAGGCCCGCGTCGGTCATGTCCTTGATCGCCAGCGCGACGGCGTTGCGGTACAGCGTTCGGGCACGGAAACTCGGGAACTCCGGGGCGTTCACCCCGCCGAGCGGAAAGACCTTGCCCTCCAGGAACTGAGCGCGCGGGTAGGAACCCACGATAGTGGTCGGCAGCAGGACTTCCTCACCACGGATGTTGACCACGACGACTCTCCCTCTGGTTTTCGCTCGACTTGCGCGTGAGTGAAAGTGTCGGCTTCCGGGACCGATCAGTCGTGGTCCGCCGGGACCAAGTCCGCGCTGACATTAGCCCGGCAAGACCTATTCTGGCCGCCCGCTTGACGCCAGTGTTCACATGGCAGGGCCGTACCTTCCCGCTCACCGTGGAGTCACCTTGGATGTGCATCGCGCTGGCCTGACCATGGCGCAGTGGCGGCAGCTGATCGACGAGGCGTACCGCGGCCAGGTGACCGAGCCGATCACGAACATCGACGACTCCCGCGGATCCCACTTCGACGCGATCTTCGTCGGCGGCGGCAGCGCCGGCCGGTTCGGGGCCGCAGTGCTGCGCAGCCTCGGCGGCCGGGCGCTGGTGCTCGAGCGATGGCCGTTCCTCGGCGGTTCGTGCCCGCACCAGGCGTGCGTTCCGCATCACCTGTTCTCCGAGGCCGCTAAGGAGCTCGATCAGGCCCAGGCGCTCGCGGGTCGGCTCTGGTACGGCGAGTTCGACCCGAAAGCCGCCTCGATCCTGGAGCTGGTCGAGTTGTTCCGCTCCCAGCGCAGCGGCCCGCACGCGCACATGAACTGGCAGAGTGCCGGACAGCTCGACATCG
>Ga0302325_10012564_pt1 | contig 18152 bp, 27 predicted proteins | sample Palsa_T0_2_FD_201948 | JGI IMG/M metagenome (GOLD analysis project Ga0302325, IMG submission 201948) | Peat permafrost microbial communities from Stordalen Mire near Abisko, Sweden - Palsa_T0_2 | ecosystem: Environmental > Terrestrial > Soil > Palsa > Peat permafrost | place: Sweden: Abisko...
TGGAGTGCTATTTGATGGGCTGGCCGTTGTTCCGGGGGAAGCTTGACTTTCTTTGCCTTTTTAGCGTAGCAGCGGCGAGGTTGTTGGATGGGAAGGATTGGAAGGAGTGGGAGGATTGAAAGGGGTCTCGGGAGGGAGTTGAGAAGACATCGCCGACAGATTGCAGCGGACGCTCGAGACAACATCCGCTGAGAGATGGCGCGGGCAAAATGTTTTCAAGTGCTCAGGCAAATTGCAGCAAATTTTCGAAGATCAATCAGTACTTTTCTCAGGGCTCTTTTAGGGCATTTCCGAAGATCTTTCTGCGGCTGGTTCCTTACGGCTTGCTGAGCTTGTTCTTCGATGACAGATCCACTTTCCGTGAAGGAGACGCATTCTCCTCGACAGCTAAGTCCTCAAGACACACAGCTTTTTGAGCACTGGAAACAGACATTCTCATCACTTCGACACAAGTCAATTCATAAACCCTCACAACCTTTACCTCGAATCGATCTCCACAGCAGCGCCGAACCCTCCCATCAAAAAACCTCCTCATCCAACAATAACTACAATAATGCCATCTCCGCAAACGACCTAGCCGGGAAATTCGATCCGCAGACCTCTGAGCGGCAGCACACGGGCTGTATCAACCTCGTTAACAAACTCTTCGAAAAGTCACCCATCATAATCTTCATGAACTCGGAGCTCAAAAAAATAGGTTGCTCACCTCCAGTATATTGTGCGCCCTGTCCACAGCAAGTGCATGGTGGATTTAGTGCGGAAATGGGTATTATTCTATGTGAGAATCATAATTATACGTCGAGACGGATGGAGAGTACATTGGCCCATGAGATGGTTCATGCTTTTGATCATTGTCGTTTTAAAGTCGATCACAACGATTTAAAACATATTGCCTGTGGAGAGGTTAGGTGCTGTTGTGGATATTGTTAAGGGTAGGTCCGAGCGGTGGCATTATCTCGAGAATGTCGTTTCCTTGATGAGGCTCAGCATCATTTTTTCGCACGGTGGCATGGTGTCGAGGACACTTTTGGATTCAATCGACGGATGCAGGTTTACCATGCTCCATGGGCGTTGCTAACTTAAGCAATGTGTCAAACGACGAGCAGTGACATCTCTTATGGCGCATGAATCAAGACCAACGCGTGAAGAAGCAGAGCGACTTGTCAGTAAAGTCTTCCCTTCATGCTTTCGGGATACACGGTACTGATTCTCCTTGCGAACAATCTGACAAACAGACCCTTTGATGAACTATACTAGCGCTAGAGATGATCTTGTACAATAAACTACATGCCGTGCAGACAATTAATATGACACCACTAATCTCGCCTCAATGGTATTGCGACGAGGTGTCGTTTCCGAGTAGGCTTCCTTTGATCTGACAACTCCCTGCCTTTGTCTTCCGCTGAATCCCTCGATCCATTCTCGTTTATTAGACTATCATTTGTTACTTTCATGTGCAATAGCTCCTTTTCTACATTTTCTGCACTTCGGCCGTATGTCTGGGAGCCACTATTGGAAGGAGATTCCTACTCTCTCTTTCCTTCTGTAGTCTTCGAGATTATACTGGGGTTATATTCGATTGTCGACTTTCTCAAATCCTGTGGCTTGGGATTCGAGTACTTTGTAATCCAGGGATGCTGGGGAATTTGGTCCAGCGGCAATCGTTTCTCCGGATTATGTTGCAATAACTATTCGTTAGCGTGCTTCAATGATCCGGAATACCCGACTAATCAAATCCCTTGCCTCGGCACTCACAAAATCAGGGATCTTTAAATCCACTCTCGCAATCCTCTTATACGTAGCCCCATATCCACTCAACTCTTCAAAAGGCGGACTCCCAACCAAAAACTCATAAGCCAACACTCCCAAACTCCACAAATCAACCTTCTCATTATGGTCTTTCCCCTCGACCATTTCAGGGGGTAAATAATCCAGTGTGCCGCAAAGGGTTGTTCGTCGTGTCGAGGGGGCATGGACGCTCCATCCGAAATCAGAGATTTTGATCTCGCCGCTCACACTAATGAGGATGTTTTCGGGCTTGATGTCTCTGTGGATAACGTGTTTTTTATGGAGGTAGGATAGTGCGTTCGCCATCTGGTGGATGTAACTTGATGCTCTTGCATCGCTGAATTTGCCTTTTTTGCGAAGGAGTTTGTAGAGTTCTCCCTGGCCAGCGAATTCCAGGATTAGAAATACGCGTGTTGCATCGTGAAAATGCCCATACAATCGGAGAATGTTTGGGTGTCTACAAGTCAACCCTTGCATTTCAAAGATAGCGGGGAAAGAGACCTCAAATTTGACTGAATTTCGATTTCTCGACGGAGTTGTTTTTCTACTTTCGAGGACACGAGTTCGGCCTTATGCATGACCTTCAAAGCACACACGAATCCCGTTCTCTTCTCCTGCGCAAGGTAAACCCGTCCAAACTTTCCCTTTCCCAATGGTTTGCCAATATCGAACATTCCCAGATGAAATTCTTTTGGCGGAGGCGGTGGTGTGGGAATGGACTGGACAGCTGTAAGGGGACCCGATTTCCGGGAATTCTCCAGTTCATCAGAGTCTCCGGAATGTTTGGAGGTTTGTTGGCGCCAGTGAGAGGCTGATACATTGATTACTGTGACAGACTGCTGGGTTGTTGATCCCAAGGCCGATTTCCGTGGATTTATGGGGGCAGAGGCTTTATTGAAGGTCTGATTGTGCACGGCCAGTTTGAGAAGAGGGTGGCGAGTTGCATTGGAAGTGGCCGTCGTTGTTGTCGTCGTAGAAGAAGATGATGTTGTCTGTTGAGCTGGCTGATTGAGGCTCGAGCTGGATTTAGAGGCCGGAATCTACTGTTAGACCGACCTTGTGCTCGGAGCAACTTTGGCTACTGGCTTTGCGGCGGCGTATGGATTGATGTTTTCGTTGACGGACAATCTGCCCATTATCTTATCGAGATCCCGCACCGACATTTTGCTGACTATTCTCTCCTGGAGAGTGGCTGATGTTTGTGCTGGATAACGTTGGTGGTTGAACTCGACAGAACCTTACCGGTAGATTTGCAAAGCATCAAAACAATCCGGTAACCACAGCAACCAAGCACCCAATTTTCATTTGCGGGCTCGTCTTAGAGAAAACCCTTGTGCCTTGTGAGTCAACCACGCGAAAAGTCCGTTTCGGTGAGAAGAGTCATCCTGAGATATCGCTCTGGCATTTTGTCTTCAAAGATCGAGCTGCTATTCATCTCGAGCGCTTTTACGAGATATTGTTCGACCACCAGTCTTTTATTCGTACGGCTGTGGACTGAGGAAAATGGCCGGGTCGAGTGCTGTGCGGAATAGCGAATCGAGCCAGGAACAGAGTCAGAATGGAAGTATCGGCGGTCCAATTAGCAAAGTCAAGACTCAGAAAGAATGTAATCTGTGCTTTGGTTGTGTGTTAACTCTTGCTAGTAGAGAAGGAGGCGAAGAAGGCCGAAAAGAAGGCCAAGTTTGACGAGAAACAGGCGAAATTGGTTTGTCACGTAGGGGGATATTTGTTGATCATAGAAAGCGGCTGCTGCTGCAGCGCCTTCGGATGCAAAAAAGGCAGACAAGAAGAAGAAGGATGTAGAGGCCAAGGATATGACATTCAATGACACGACCATTCCAGGGCACAAGAAAGGTACGCCCATGGACTTTGGCAATTAATGACAGTGTTGCAAAGTCTGGAACTAGGCGCTCTGGAAAAATATAATCCTGGTGCGGTCGAGTCATCATGGTACGCATGGTGGGAGAAGGAGGGCTTCTTCAAGCCCCAAATGACTGCAGACAACAAAGTCAAACCTGAGGGAGTGTTTGTGATCACTCTCCCTCCACCGAATGTGACTGGGTCATTACATATTGGACATGCATTGACCGCTGCTATTCAGGACACTCTTGTTCGATGGTATACGTCCTGGAAGACAATGCTGACGATAGGAACCGCATGCTTGGAAAATCCGTGTTGTATCTCCCTGGATTCGATCATGCTGGTATTGCAACTCAAACTGTCGTTGAGAAACGCCTTGCAAGGGACAAGAATCTTACGCGTCATGATCTCGGTCGTCAAAAATTCCTCGAGCACGTTTGGGAATGGAAGGAAAAGTGCTCCCTCGAAATGATGTGACTCACAATAGATACCACCAAGCCATCAAAACGCAACTAAAACGTCTCGGAGGATCACTAGATTGGACTCGCGAAGCCTTTTCCATGAGTCCCGAACTGTCCAAAGCTGTCGAAGAGACCTTCATCCGATTCCACGAAGAGGGTTTGATCTATCGCTCCACCCGGCTCGTGCACTGGTGCTGCCAACTCAACACCGCATTGTCCAATGAAGAAGCCGACCACGAAGAAATAAAGGGCCGCACATTCAAAAAGGTCCCCGGCTACGATCAAGCGGTTGAGTTCGGTGTGTTGACTAGCTTCGCATATCAAATTGAGGGGACGAATGAGCGGATCATTATCGCGACAACTAGACCAGAGACAATGCTCGGAGATACGGGGATTGCGGTGCATCCTGACGACAAGAGATATCAGCATTTGATAGGAAAGGTTGCTGTTCACCCTTTCATCGATGGACGGAAGTTGCCCATCGTGGCCGATGCTACGCTCGTTGATATGGAGTTTGGAACGGGTGCGGTGAAGCTGACTCCTGCTCATGATGAGAACGATTATGAAGCCGGGAAACGGCACAATTTGCAATTTATCAATATTCTCAATGATGACGGGACATTGAATGAGAATGCAGGTCCATGGAAGGTCTTCCACATCACGAAATTACGCTGACTCTAGGGTGTACGAAGATTTGATGCACGAAAATCTGTCGTTGAGAAATTAAAGGAGCACGGTTTATATGTGGACAAACAGGACCATGAGATGTCGCTACGAATCTGCAGTCGTTCAAAGGACGTCATCGAACCGATGCTGAAACCCCAATGGTATGTCAGCATGAAAGATATGGCAGCCCAAGCGCACAAAGCTGTGGAATCCGGGGAACTAATTATCAATCCTAAATTGTCCGAAGCAGAGTTCAAGCGATGGATGGATAATATCCGTGACTGGTGTATTTCTCGACAACTATGGTGGGGTCATCAAGCTCCCGTGTATTTTGTAGACATCGAAGGCGAAACTCAGAGTGTATGTTCCCCGAAGAGTGGACCTAATGTTAGCCGAATGAGGGACAGTGGTGGATCGCGGGGCTTTCAGAGGAAGAAGTCCGCCAGAAAGCAGAAACTAAATTTCCCGGAAAGAAGTTCACTCTCGAACGAGATTCAGATGTCCTTGATACTTGGTTCTCATCTGGTCTATGGCCATGGTCTACCATGGGCTGGCCCAACAACGCACTCTATCTTGTCTCCTGTCTAATGATTAGACCTCTGATCTGAATAACTTCTACCCTAATTCGATGCTCGAAACTGGTTGGGACATTTTATTCTTCTGGGTCGCTCGAATGGTGATGCTGGGCATAAAACTCACAGGCACCGTCCCCTTCCACGAAGTCTACTGTCATCCCCTCGTGCGCGACGCCCAGGGTCGCAAAATGTCCAAGTCTCTAGGCAATGTCATCGATCCCATCGAAGTCATCGAAGGCTCCACCCTTGAAGCGCTTGCCGCAAAACTTGATGCCGGAAATCTGGATGCCAAAGAAATCGCCCGTGCGAAAGCAGATCAAAAGAAAATCTTCCCGAGCGGCATTCCCGAATGTGGTACCGATGCTCTAAGATTTGGTCTGTGTGGGTTGGTTACCGGCGGGAGGGATCTGAATTTGAATGTAATGCAGATTAAGGGACACCGACAGTTTGTCAACAAGTTCTATCAGGCCACGAGGTTTGCTCTGATGAATTATGGGGACTATGTACCTGCTGAGAGTGGGATGAAGTCGGGGAGAGAGACTTTGGTTGAGAGATGGATTTTACATCGGTTTAACGAGGCTGCGAAGTCCGCTAATGAGGGTTTGGAGGCTCGTGAATTTCACAAGTCGACGAATGCCATTTATGTGTATTGGCTTTATCAACTATGTGACGTTTATATCGTATGCTGCCACTCAAAGATTGACTGATACAAGGAAAACTCAAAGCCTTTGATGCGGGAAGGCACGCCTGAACAGAAGAAGTCTGCTCAAGATACGTTATATACTGTTCTTGAAGGTGGACTGAAGCTATTGCATCCTTTCATGCCATTCGTTACAGAAGAGCTCTGGCAACGATTGCCACGAAGGCACCATATATCTTTTTATCAAAGCTTACTTTAGGCCCAATGATAAGACTCCCAGTATCATGATGGCAGCATATCCCGTGTATGACAATGAATTCGATGACCCAATCGCAGCAAGTCAATACGAGCAAATCATCGCTTCTGTCAAAGCAACACGATCCCTCCTAGATTCCTACGGCATCAAACAAGACGCCAAGAGTAGCATCCTTTATATCTTTGTCTAACATAGTCATCATCGAAGTCGAACCATCTCTTCAAACTCTCTTCGACGAACAACTCCAATCAATTTCTCAACTCATCGGCACCAAGAAAATCGAATCCATCAGCGTTACCACCAAAAACACTGAGGAAGGTTACGCTGTGTCCACCGTGTCAAGTGAAATCAATGTCCTATTATTGGTTAAAGGCCGCGTTGATCTTGCGTCTCATTTGGAAAGGACAAAGGAGAAACTCATCAAGTCGCAAGAGAAGTTAAGCAAGTTGAAGGATCAAATTGGTGCTGCGGGGTATAAGGATAAAGTTGATTCTGATGTTAAGGAGGCGGATGATGAGAGATTGAGGAATTTGACTGCTGAAGTGGAGACCTTGGATACATTTGTTGAGTCGCTGAAGAAGTTGACGCTTGAGTAGGATGTAATACCGGCGGAATGTTTGAGGGTTATTTTTTCAGAGGCATAGATTATCATCCATTTCACAATCCAACGTTCCAACTACTGATGTAAATGTCGAAATGTTCGTGCCTCTGACGAGGGTCGCCGGTAGATGGCGAATGTGTGACCTACAGCCTAAATTATATCTAGGGTAGAAAATGATCTCCATTGTCACTGGATGTATGTAAACGTTCCACGCACGCGCCACAGCGGCACTCGTCAATAGCGGCGATGACGACGGAGTCTGTGGTCAGCTCCTTTGTGAGAGCAATAGAGCACCATCATATCCTCGAGAACTCGTCCGACGGAACTGCCGACTATGCCATTGTTTCCTCGGACCTGTCCTCCGCGAGCGAACACCGCCAACTTTTGGAACAGTTGATCAGGAACCTTGACGATGCAGTAATACAAGTGGGCGTACGTGGCCACGTATCCTGTCAATTGACTGATCAGATAGTTGCGGCAGGAGAGACTGGTCGAGGATGCGTTTATGGGGGAGTATGAGTCCATTTTGGACCTTGTCAGGCATATGTCCAGGGAAATAGAAAATGCGAAACAGCGGCATGATCAAATTATGTCGGAGAATACACTACCTATGGTATTGCTTCATTCTAACTATAACTAACTCTTTAGACGGGCTTGTTGGAGCTGGAGAAGATCTATGAGCAGCATACAAAATACTCGAGACGGCATTCCGAGATTGACAGAACCGTCCTTGCACTCCGCGAATTGTCGAAATGGTCCCAACGCGCTGAGAGTCTGAAAAAGGCGATCGAGAACCACCAGCTAGACTCTGTGTATCAGGATTTGGTATCATTGGAATCCGAATTATCGGCTCTAGAACGAAAGGCCCCAATGCTTGCTGTTCTACCGAAGATGCGGGACCAATTACTTTGGCTTCAGCACTCCGCTACAAGTGCTTGCTCAGATGTCTGGGCCCGCTCAATCTCCGTGTATAGTGACGGTGAGTCTACAACTTTAACTATATCTCAAAGTCAAGGTCATTCCTATACGTTTGAAGCTGACGGTAGCCTTAGATTCGGTCTTCTCCAGCATGGAAGGGTTTGGCATTCTTGAACTTAAAGTCTCGGAATTATCAAAATTGTTACTGGACACGTTCATTTCTCCACTACTCGAGGGAGATTTTCTTGTATCCAGTGCCGACGAAACACTCACACTGCACAGAGAATCGGGAGCATCCAAAATAAACCCCTTGTTTGTTTCTTTATCTCTCTTCATCACTTACATCTCCTCACATCTTCATCACAGGGCTCTTCGACTGCTCAAGCCACAGCTACTTCCTTCCCTGGCTGAGAAAATCCAAGTGAAAATCCTTTCAACCGCTACCTCAATACCACTGACAGAATTACCATCCTTTGACGTTCTTGTTGAGGAAGTCAAACGCTTCGAACGGCATCTTGTCGAATCAGACTGGGCCCGGTCGACACCTTTGAAAACTTGGGCTGCTAATGCGCCTCAAACATGGTTCGAAGGTCGACAAGCCGCATTCCTAGACGACTCAAGAATTCTTATTGGGGAGTCACTCGATTCGCTGGATATTGTGATCACCAGTGGCATAAATATCACCACCGATCTATCAGATCAAGAACAACTACCGCAGACAGATGAAGCAATATCAGCACCGTCTCAAAAAAATGGACAGTTGGAGCAAAAGATAGGAGGATCAGAATCAATTGAGGAGGACGAATCTGATGGATGGAAGTTCGATGAGGAAGAAGAGACTCCGGAAGTGGACGACTCCTTTGATGCAAGCGAATGGAAATGGGGAGATGATGAAGTTGGTAATGAGGACGATGTTGGTAATGAGGAGGAAGATGATGAGGTTGGGAGTGAGGAGAACCCATCCGATGCATTTCCGTATGCCATATCCGCAACACCGGACAAATTGATAAATCTTATAAAGAGGCTTCTCGACGAGGGCTTGGAACTGTAATTTCCCTGTTATCGTTACTACTATGCTGATACAATTTACAGATCCAAGTCCGGTGCCATAGTCTCAGTGAGCGCCAAGAAGTATCCATCTACAGTGCCGTATATTTTATCACTGTGGCGCGCAATCATTCGGTATCATAATACTAGTATGACGAGATGTCATCGAATACGAGTTACTAACGATGCTCTGTACTTGGCTCGTCGACTATCTTCATTTTCTCAATATCCTGAGATCCTCCCCGAAGCTCAACTTCTGATGCAATTCGAGGGACTTTGCTATCGTGAGGAGCAGGTAGTTCCATCCGCCACCTTACTGATCGTAGAATCGTGCGATTCAGTTAGTTACAACAAAATTTCCTTCTGTAGGTGATTTTGCCAATTCTTCCGCACCTGAAGAATCCCACAAACTCACCCAAGCAGTTCATTCCATCAAAACCGAAATCCTCGCTATCTCAAAAGACTACAAAACCGTCCTCCCCCGCTCAAAACAGCTCGTCGCGCTCGGCGAAATTCTCTCATCCGTCCTACTGTATATCAACACCTGTCTCAGTGATCTCGAAGACATTTCATCCGACGATTCCACCTTCTTAATTCAATTATACCAGTCGCTATTTACCTTGGAAAGCCTGTTTAGTCCGGATGAGCCGGGTCGTTATTGTGCGGAGTGGTTGAGAAGTCAGTATATTCGGGAGTTGTTGGAATGGAATATGGTTGATATTATGGAAAGTTGGAGGGAGGGGTTGCTAGAGGGGAGTTTTGGACGGGAGGAGATGGCTGGGTGGTTGAGAAAGCTATTTCAGCACAGTGACGCGCGCGAGCGTAATATTGCCGAAATACTGCATGGGTAGATGATCTGTAATGAAAGAAAGATAGATAGATCAATCGGCGGTTCAATCCCTCTGGCGGGCATAAATATCTGCTGGAATAAGGGGCAGTCAAGATCAGAATGCTATTTCTTTGAGGTGAAGCGTGTTGCCGATTTGGATATTTCAGGGCCAACGTGTTCATTGCCTGTGGCCGAGGTCTATCGTTTTGTGTTGTGTTCAGTGGAGTCGCCAGCCAGCAGAATGACCTCTTCAACCGCGACATGCTGGACAATTGTGCACCAAGACGACTCGTCGGACCAATCCTCTGACGTGCAATCTCTGCGAAACGCGTTGGAAAAGGGCAGCGAGGATGTCAAAATCCAGACGATGCAAAAGATCCTCATCCTCATGCTCAACGGCAATCCTCTCCCGGGCCTGTTGATGCATGTCATTCGCTTTGTATCTCGCCTGTGCGCGTCCCGTGCTGATGTCGTAGGTCATGCCCAGCAAGAGCAAGCCGTTGAAGAAGCTGTTGCATTTCTACTGGGAGGTCTGTCCGAAAACAAACCCCGATGGAAAATTGAAGCAGGAGATGATTCTTGTGTGGTATCTTCCCACCGGAATATCTCGATGTTGACGTGCTAGCAATGCCATTCGAAACGATCTACAGCATCCGAACGAGTATGTCTGTGGCATGACATTGCGGTTCCTCTGTAAACTTCACGAACCAGAACTACTCGAACCGCTGCTACCCCCATGTCGGTCGTGTCTCGTAACATCTCTTCCCTGTCTTGCTTATGTGTAGGAACATCGTCACTCCTATGTCCGCAAAAACGCCGTTTTTGCCATCTACTCTATCTATCGTCATTCTGAGCATCTTATTCCTGATGCTCCCGATCTCATACTTACCTTTCTTCAAGCTGTACACTTGCACTGAATAACGTGGTTTAACATCCTAGGAGGGTGACCAGACCTGTAAACGGAATGCGTTCCTTGTACTATGCAACATTTCGCACCAAAAAGCCGTCGATTATTTGATGCAACATATCGCCGAAATAAACACAATGGACTTCATGATGCAAAGCGCAATCATCGAGTTGATCCGGAAAGACACCCCCTTGAACCCTGTAAACAAGGTATTCTCATCGGAGACGCAACTGACGATAGCCTAAATACCTCCGTGTGATATTCGACCTGCTTGAATCGAACTCTAATACTGTTGTCTACGAAGCCGCCATTTCGTTGGCTAGTCTCACAAGCAACCCTGCTGGAATCAAAGGTTTGCGTCTTGATTACTAAACTTACCGTAGCCGCCGCCTCGAAGCTTATTGAACTTGCCATCAAAGAGTCAGATAACAATGTGAAACTCATTGTGCTGGACAAAGTGAGTGCATTACACGAGGAACATGAGGGAGTCCTCGAGGACCTGGTGATGGAGCTCCTGCGTGTTTTGTCGAGGTAAACTTTGCCTGTCTAAGAGCAAGACTGACAGTAGTCCCGATATTGATGTTCGCACAAAAGTTCTGAAGATTGCACTCAAGATGATTACAAGTAGAAATGTTGAACATTTCATCGGCATTCTCAAAAAGGAGCTCACAAACACAGTAGAACAAGACTATGAAAAGGTACAGTTCATTATCGCAGTATCACTAATGTTAGAACACTGAATATCGACAACTTCTCATTCATGCAATACATACCTGCGCTGTTCAGTATTCTGAGGTGGCTGCAAGCGGCATCCATCTCCTGATGGAATTTATAAATGAATTCAGCAACACTTCCGCCGTTGATGTCATGAACTTTATCAAAGAGGTCGTTGAAAAATTCCCCAGCCTCCGCGACGAGATCCTTGCCAGGCTTCTTTCGACTTTGTCCGATATCAAGGCCAAAAAAGTCTTTCGGGGAGCCCTGTGGATCCTCGGAGAATACTGCACGAGTGAAATAGACATCAAGAATGCTCTACGGGGTATCCGTAATTCGGTGGGCGAACTGCCTATCCTTGATACTGAACAACGGTTGCTGGATAGACACAATGTCGAGGATACAAACGGTGAGAAGGATGCCGAAACACCTGTGTCTAAGGGAACGAAAAGGGTGTTGGCGGATGGAACTTATGCTACCGAAAGTGCATTCACAGAATCAAAGAAGGCATCCAATCTGGAGGCTGTGAATGGCGCACTAAAGCCCCCTCTTAGATGTAACTTCCTGAGCGATCCGAGCTAATGCTAGCTTTAATTTTGGGCGGAGACTACTACCTTGCTACGATCCTCTCCTCCACTCTCGCCAAACTCGTGATTCGATTCTCCGAATTGGTGGATAATGATCTGGCAAATTCGTTCCGTGCAGAAGCGATGTTGACGATGTCGTCTATCATCCGAGTTGGAAATTCACAATTTGTCAAACTTGCCATTGACGAGGACTCTGTTGATCGAATCATGAACTGTTTCCGTGCAGTCGCCGAGTTCAAAGAAATCAAGGAAGTTGAAGATGTATTCTTAAAAGATACAAAATTAGCTTATACTACTATGCTCGTTGCAGAGGACAAAGTACGTAAGGAGAAAGCTCAAGAGGAGAAAAATAAGACTGCCGTTCAAGTTGACGACGTGATCGCCATACGACAACTTGTCAAAAAAGGCACGGAAAAGTATAATGAGGAGGTAAGACCATTAGTGACGCAACTAATTTCAGCCTGATATGGATTTATCGACAGCAGTGAGCGGCGATGTCACGGAGACCGACAATGTATCTTCCAAACTCAGCCGAATTGTCCAGTTGACTGGATTTTCTGATCCAGTCTATGCAGAGGCCTTTGTCAAGATCAACAAATTTGATATTATCCTGGATGTTCTTCTTGTAAATCAAACGCCGGAGACGCTACAAGATCTTACCCTGGAATTCGCGACTTTGGGAGATCTTAAAATCGTTGACCGTCCCCCAGTACAGAACGTTGCAGCTCACTCATTCCTCAGCGTTCAAGCTACAGTCAAAGTCTCCTCTGCCGACACTGGAGTCATTTTCGGATCCATCGTTTATAACCGACCGGGTTCGGCAGAACAGCAAATCGTCATTCTAAACGATGTCCACGTCGATGTCATGGACTACATCCAACCTGCCATGTGTAGTGAAAACCAATTCCGAAGCATGTGGACAGAGTTCGAATGGGAAAACAAGGTCAACATCAATTCCAAGGGACAAGATGGAAATCTCAGCTTGCAGGAATATTTCCAGAAACTTCTTAATCGGACCAACATGGCTTGCCTTACCCCCGAGGCAAGTCTTAAGGGCGATTGTGGATTCCTCAGTGCCAATTTGTATGCAAAAAGTGTCTTTGGTATGTTTACTGTTTAAGGTGTGGCTCATGTCTAGGTGAGGATGCTTTGGCCAATTTGAGCGTGGAAAAGGGAGATGATGGGAAGATCACTGGTCATGTTAGAATAAGAAGCAAGGGTCAAGGGATGGCTTTGTCGTTAGGACAAGTTGTAGTTCGTTGATCTGAGCATTTGCCTTCTCTATGAAATCTATATAATGTCTATCTCGGAATGAAGCAAGTTCTGTCGGATCATTCTATTTTGTAAAGTGAGCCTTAGTTCGGACTTAAGGCAGCAACTGGTGATAAAAGAGAACTTTCTCGGCGCCGAGCATTGGAGGGTCTTAAATTATATCCTGAACCGTAGTAGGTCATCAACCACTGGGGAAGTGAGATAGTTCTGGACAAACTTTTTATTATCAGCTTATTATGCTCTATTATAGTTAATCGTATATCACGACCATCCTCTCCAATTACTTGCCCAACGTGCTCAACTCCGCGACAAACTCTGTCGGACTTAACAGTTCATCGCTCCCGTAAATGATCCTTCTATTTTGTTGTCTCTGAGCCCATTCCTGCAGGTACCCATAATCCATAACCGAACCTCCCCCAACAACAAACACAATCGCCTGACTAAATGACCCCGCCTGTCGTCTGACACCGCCCCGACTCGTTCGCGGGTCAAAGTACAAATACTCCTGGACAGCAGGCGAGTTGGGTGTGTTGTTCATAAGGGCTTGAACATCATTTGTGATGGCGGTAGTCTTCTGAGAGGGAATGAGATTTTTGACACTGGAAAGAAGGTTTCCGAATGAGTCTCCAATAAGGGTGTTTTCCTTGAAGTTTCCCAGTCGGGATGTTAGGGAGGATGAAATGCTTGATATTCCCCGGATTAAGTGATCGGATGAGGTTTGTTGAGAAGTTTGTCCTTGTGAACTTGATGCAATCATCGACATTCGCGAGATATCCCGGACACTATTATTAGAGAAAGCTCTGAGATGTTGGCATACCGCTTGACATAATTCAGGGCCGTCGTATCTACTTCGGCCTTCTGTAAACCTGCTTCATAGTCCATCATGTCCTCCTTGCTGACGTTCTCAGCACTCAAGAAGTAGATCAAAAATGCTCTGAGTTTGTCTGCTGGTTTCCGCTCTGGATCCTTGATAGCTTCAAGAATTTGCTGCTTTGACTGTCGTCCGATACTTTCCTCGAACTGGAACCAGTAATCTAATTGACGGTCCTTGATGCCACTTAGTAAAGCGGTAGCGATATTCATGTGCATATCCAGCGTTTGTTTGCGCGCTGTCAGTTCAGGAATAGCAGTAATGGCGGACTTTAGATGTTGTGTATTGGAAGTGAGGTCGCTTGAATCAGTAGATTTCTTAAATGGGAATACAGATTCGCGGCTTCATCCACTGAAGACACACCGGTCTGCCGCGTTAAACGTGCCGCGTCTTGTTTGTATCTCGATAGCTCTGCATCGATGTCTATGATCAGATACTATAGTGCAAACAATGTACCTTCCGCAACCTGTGGAAATGGCATCAACGAGTTTTTCTTCCAGAAGAAGTCATCACTATCCAGGTCGAATGCTTTGCGCGATGTCTTGCCTTCGGTTGTGGTTTCAATGGTGATTCGGTTGAGTTTGATTGACAGTACGTCCGACACCAGAGATTGATACTATGGAACATCAGCGATATGAAATCAGAGGTGGCACAGTCCAGCCATGTAAAAGCATAGGAATAAGATCCAGATTTCGATCCATAATGATCATCACTAAATCAGTGCATGTACACAGAGGGCTATACATGGCCGTTCCTGAGGCGGCGTGGAATACACACTGCCAGTGTCTCCTCTCGAGTTCATAAAGTAGTCTCGCAATTTGCTATCCAGTCTTTGAGAGATCATTTCTGCCGCGTTTCCCTGTAGACAACGTATTATAGGTGTGGTGCCTATGATTAAATTCGATTTCATAAGAGTTACCCATTGTCACCGCCACCGAAAATAAGCTACTCACAATACGATTGATGATCTCTTCAATCGCGGTCTCTGAAGCACTTGGATCATTCAACGTTCGGTACACTCCCGGAATCCCGCAGCTGAAGAGATTGTCCTCTGTGACAATAAAGTTGAGGTACTGATCGTATAGCTGCGTTACACGATCTGAGGCATTGGCGGCGGCGACTTGACCTGCGAGTGTTTCCAATAGTGGCCGGGGAACTGAGGACAGGAAGTTGATATATACAGAATCGTAGAGTTTGCGTTGTAGATCCTACCATTAGCCAGCTCGTCTACGTTGAGGCTAGTTACATCGACTATGAGAGTGATGTTTTCAGGGGTTGGTTCCAACAGATAAACTAACGTTAGAGGGGACTTCAGGGAGAGCCTACTTGCTGGGACATCTTCCATTGGATGTCTGTTGGCTTTCAGGTGCATGTGAACAGTGACTCCAGCCTCTCGAAGGTCGTTGACGCGAAGCACCGAGGAAATGACATTCTGGCCGAGCTGGTCAAAGACAAGGAATTTCCACACGGGCTCATGATTGTCCACTTGCGGCAGTCCGTCATTCCTCAGCGCACCTGAATCTTCCGCAGAGTTGAGATTCAGCACTCTGAGCAGCGCCTTGCGCTGAATCTCTCGCAGCGACGGCGGAGCACTTTGTTGTGGTGAAGCCATCGTCGTCGTGTCAATCACGTCGCACGCCGATTTTAATTTTGCTGGGGTTGCAAAAGCGGCCGGAATTGAAAAGGAACACTTGGCGCTCCTGATTTTTGGACACACTCGTAGATGGCTTCGCTACTTCAGTCTGCTCCGCCGCTGAACTAACTCGACTTGATTCGAACACCCAGCTACATTTCAGGGTTGTCTGCGGCTCTGTTCCGCCGTGTTCCCGAGTTTCAAACATGAGACGGTTCTCTCGGAGCCATCTAACGACCACGCTTCTTATACTGTTGCTCCTGAGTCCGGCGGATCTTTTTCAGCGATACTCTCTCGTAGCTGCCAACGCAAGTAGAAAGAGGTGGATCAAAGTGCCACATCAAAATCACGAGGAGAAGCACTATTATGCAGTTCACTTGTCTCCCGATACCGATGTGGAGGAGGTCGAGGACGGGCTCGAAATGGCATACGAGGGACGGATAGGAGAATTAGACAACCACCACCTCTTTTCAATACCTCGCTCAAGGCCTGAGCTATCTCTCGAGCATATAGACAACAGGGGATTGAATAAGCGGGGGGAGCTGCGATCTGGAATACTCTACCTCGAGAAACAACACACAAAAAGACTTCATAAGCGAGGTGTCATTCCTCGTTATGGATTTCCGGATAATGACATACCGACTCTCGTTTCGGAAGTTGCACGCGATCTCGAGATTTCGGATCCATTATTCCCAGTCCAGTGGCATCTTCTCAATCCTATCCAACTGGGTCACGATGTCAATGTCACGGGAGTGTGGAAGGAGGGATATTTTGGAGAAAATGTTACGGTAGCCATTGTCGATGATGGATTAGACATGGACTCTCTCGATCTGAAGGACAACTACTTTGCTGCTGGTAGTTATGATTTCAATGATCATAATCTCGTTCCAAAACCCAAGCTTTCGGATGATCAACATGGAACACGATGTGCGGGTGAAATCGCGGCCGTGAGGAATGATGTGTGTGGTGTTGGAGTTGCCTATAAAGCGAAGGTGGCCGGGTTGCGGATATTATCGGCAGATATCTCGGACGCGGATGAAGCCATTGCGCTTAATTACGCATGGCAGGATAATCATATTTATTCCTGTTCATGGGGTCCGCCTGATGATGGCAAGTCCATGGATGCGCCGGGAGTGTTGATTAAACGAGCCTTTGTGAACGGTATTAACAAGGGACGGGGTGGCCTCGGCTCAATCTACGTATTTGCGTCCGGAAATGGTGGAGCGCAAGAAGACAATTGCAATTTCGATGGATACACCAATTCGATCTATTCCATCACTGTGGGTGCTGTCGACAGAATGGGCCACCATCCATACTACTCGGAATTATGCTCAGCGCAGATGGTCGTTACGTATTCATCTGGGTCTGGAGATTTTATTCACACCACGGATGTTGGTCTACAAAAATGTACCGATCGCCACGGAGGAACCTCGGCCGCTGCTCCACTAGCCGCTGGAATTTTCGCACTTGCCCTCGGCGTGCGACCGGATCTTACATGGAGAGATTTGCAGCATTTGTGTGTACAAACTGCTCAAATAGTGGACGAGACCGATGAGGACTGGGTGACCGTGATGGATGGAAGGAAATTCAATCACAAGTACGGATTTGGAAAGTTGGACGCATACAAATTAGTCGAAGCGGCCAAAACATTCGAACACGTCAAACCTCAAGCATGGTATCATTCGGAAAAGGTTGTTGTCGAAAAAGATATCCCAGATAATACTAATGAGGGACTTACGTCCGTTGTGACGGTCACGCCGGATAATCTCAAGGCGGATAATTTCGAGAAAGTGGAACATCTTCAGATCTTGATGAATCTTACTCATCAACGGCGAGGGGATGTTGTGATAGATCTTATTTCTCCGACTGGACAGATTTCACATATTTGCACTAAACGAAAGTTCGATACGAGTACAGATGGAATGGTAGGATGGTACTTCATGAGTGTAAAACATTGGTATATCGCCCCCCGATCAATCTGACGTGTAGGGGCGAATCTGGTATCGGCAACTGGACGATCAAAGTAAGTGATGTTGCCCCGTCATTTACGGGCACATTGCATAGTTGGCAACTCATCCTCTGGGGCTCGTGTATCGATCCAGCCATCGCACAACCCCACCCCCTTCCTGGAACAGAGAAAGAACCAGAATCGACAGCGACAGTATCACCCCTTCCACAGCCGACTGTATCTCCTCCACATGAAACGCCAACAACGACACCTTCGCCTACCCCGTCCAGTTCGTCTTCCTCTGAATTCTGGCCGTGGTCATCAGAGAGGAAGATGCTCTGGGTCTACGGATCCATCGCAACGATCACCTTCTTTGTTTCCCTTCTTGGAGTGTGGTACGGCATTCAGCGTCGAAGGGCCCGATTACTCCAGATCCACGGTCAAGGACGAGAAGACTACGAATTTGAAGTTCTACCGACTGAAGGAGGAGGAAGTTTCCCTCAACGGCAGGCAGGAGAGCTATACGATGCTTTCGTCGGCGAAGATGAGTACTTGAACACGGATAATGATAATGATGGT
>Ga0302325_10012565_pt1 | contig 18151 bp, 14 predicted proteins | sample Palsa_T0_2_FD_201948 | JGI IMG/M metagenome (GOLD analysis project Ga0302325, IMG submission 201948) | Peat permafrost microbial communities from Stordalen Mire near Abisko, Sweden - Palsa_T0_2 | ecosystem: Environmental > Terrestrial > Soil > Palsa > Peat permafrost | place: Sweden: Abisko...
TGACGAGCAAGAATTCGTGGACGCCGAATACGCTGATCAAACAGGGCGCGCAGTTGACAGCGACCTGGGAGGATATTTGGGAGACGCTGCCGTCGCAGGTGCGGATCGAGTTGGAGTCCGGGTGGGGGCGTGAATCGAAATCGGAGTTGGGAGCATCTTCTGCTTTTGACGGGGAGAATCGGGGGCAACTGCCGCGGCAAAGTCGGCTGTCGGGGCGCGAGGCGATCGTTTTTGATGTGCTGCGCCAGGATGCGGCGTTGCAGATGGACGAGATTCTGGATCTTACGGAGTCGCAACTTTCGTCGGCTGAGGTGTTTACGGCTCTCTTTGAGCTGGAGCTGGCGGGGCGAATCCGGTCGCTTCCCGGTAAGAATTTTGTGCGCCATTTCTGACTTTCCAACAGAAAAAGTTCGATGCGGATTAGCAAAGTGGGGGCGTTCCGTGTTAGCGTCCTGTCACTGTAGGACATTTTTTTCGGAAGTCCTCATAGGGTGGATTTTTCGGGAGCGAATTTGAGCTGGTTCTCACGGGAACCGGCGCAACTATGTACAACTGTTTCGGGTTGAAACAGTCCAATTGGGCAAAACGGGTCTGAAGAATCGGGCCAGGTAAGACGGGCGCAGCCGGCCGGAACGATTCGGCGCGTACCCATAATAAGGATGGCAATGAGCAAATCACTGGTGATCGTCGAGTCCCCCGCCAAGGCGAAGACGATCGGGAAGTATCTTGGCAAAGATTTTGAAGTGCAGGCCTCAATTGGGCACATCATGGACCTGCCGAAGAACGATATTGGCGTGGAGTTGATCAAGCGGACGTTTGAGCCGACGCTGATTGTGTCTCCGGGCAAGGAAAAGCTGGTGGACCAGCTGAAGAAGGCGGCGTTGAAGGCGGACAAGATCTTCCTGGCGCCCGATCCTGACCGCGAAGGCGAGGCGATTGCGTATCATCTGGCGTTGCAGTTGGGCACGAATGCCTTGCAGCGGAAGAAGATCAAGCGGGTCACGTTTAACGAGATCACGAAGAAGGCTGTGCAGGACGCGTTCCAGCATGCGCGGGATATCGACCAGGACCTGGTGGATGCGCAGCAGACGCGGCGTGTGCTGGACCGGCTGGTGGGGTATCAGGTTTCTCCGCTGCTTTGGGATAAGGTGCGGCGCGGGCTTTCGGCTGGTCGGGTGCAGACGGTTGCGGTGCGGCTGATTGTGGAACGCGAGCGGGAGATTGGCGCGTTCAAGCCGGTGGAATATTGGACGCTTGAGGCGCTGCTCCATCCCGAGAAGGAAAAAGCGAAGACGTTCACGGCGAAGTTTATTGGCGTGGGTGGCGAGCCGGCGCGGGTGGCGAATGGCGTGGACAAGGATGGCAAGGCGCAATTTTTGTCGAGCGCTTTGCCGGACGAGAAGGCGACTAAGGCCGTTGTCTCCGCGCTGGAGAAGGCGAAGTGGACGCTGGCTTCCGTGGAGTCGAAGGAGCAGAGGCGCAGGCCGCTGTCGCCGTTTATCACCAGCCAGTTGCAGCGGGATGCTTCGACCAAGCTGGGGTTCAATGTGCGGCGGACGATGGGCGTGGCGCAGCGGCTCTATGAGGGCGTGGAAGTGGGCGCGGAGGGTACGGTCGGTTTGATCACCTACATGCGTACCGACTCGCCGCGTTGCTCGCCGGAGTCGATTGAAGCGGCGCGGGGATGGATCAAGAAGACGCTGGGGCCGCAGTATCTGCCTCCGGTGGCGAATGCGTACAAGGGCAAGAAGGACGCGCAGGACGCGCACGAGGCGATTCGTCCGACGGATGTGAACCGGACGCCGGAGTCGATTTCGCGCTACTTGAGCGATGAGCAGTTCAAGCTGTACCAGCTGATCTGGCGGCGGTTTGTGGCTTCGCAGATGACGCCGGCGGTGTATGACGTGACGACGGCGAAGATTGCGGCTGTTTCCGTGAAGGACAAGAAGACGTATGACTTCAGGGCGAGCGGATCGGTGATGCGGTTCGATGGATTCCTGAAGGTTTACGAGGTCTCGGTAGAGAAGGATGACAAGGAAGATGAGGACGGTTCTTCGCAGAAGCTGCCGAGCCTGGATGGGGTGAAGCAGCTTGAGAACGAGAAGCTGAACACCAAACAGAGCTTTACGCAGCCACCGCCCAGGTACAACGAAGCATCGCTGGTGAAGGTGCTGGAAGAGCGCGGCGTGGGACGGCCTTCGACGTATGCCTCGATCATCAACACGATTCAGGATCGCGAGTATGTGGCGAAGCCGGGCGGGCCGCGCGGACCGTTTTATCCGACCGAGATCGGGATGGTGGTGTGCGATTTGCTGGTGAAGAATTTTCCGTACATCTTCGACACGGCGTATACGGCCAAGCTGGAGCTGGAGCTGGATGATATTGAAGAAGGCAAGGAGAAGTGGACGGACCTGCTGAAGGGCTTCTATGAGCACTTTGAGGAGGAGTTGAAGGTCGCCGGGCACGAGATGGAGTCGATCAAGGCGATGGAGATTGTGACCGGCGACAAGTGCGAGTTGTGCGGTTCTCCTCTGCTGCTGAAGTGGGGCAAGTTTGGGACGTTTTTCTCGTGCAGCGCTTACAGCAAGAAGGACAAGAACAGTTGCACGTTTACCAAGGAGAATCTGGCGGGCAAGCCGGATATGAATACTCCCGAGGCGCAGGAAGCGGAGCAGGGCGAGGAGTATTGCGACAACTGCGGGCGGGTGATGGTGCTGCGGCGCGGGCTTTTTGGGCCGTTTATGAGCTGCCCGGGGTTCGGTGAAGATCCGCCGTGCAAGACGATCCGCAAGCTGAGCCAGAAGCAGCAGCAGAAGTTGAATGCGCCCGTGCCGACGGGCGAGGATTGCCCGCTTTGCGGCAAGGAACTGGTGCTGCGGCAGGGAAGTTATGGCGAGTTTGTTTCCTGCTCGGGTTATCCGAAGTGCAAGTACGTGAAGCAGAACCTGATTGAGGGGATGAAGTGCCCGAAGTGCGGTGAGGGCGATCTGGCCGAGCGGAAGGCGAAGCGCGGGAATATCTTCTGGGGCTGCACGAATTATCCCAAGTGCGATTTCACTTCGAATTACAAGCCTGTCGCAAAGAAGTGCCCGAAGTGCAAGAGCCCTTACCTGTTGGAGAAGACGCTGAAGTCGGGCGTGTTCCTGTTCTGTCCGAATTCGAAGCCGGCGGTTGCGGAGGAGGTTGCTCCGAAGAAGGCGGCGAAGAAAGCGGCTTTGAAGGGTGCGGCGGCGAAGAAGGCGGCTCTGAAGGCTGCGGCGAAGCCGGTCGCGATGCCGGTGGTTACGGAGCCTTGCGAGTATGAGAAGCGGATTGGGGATGCGCCTCCGCCTCCTGCGCCGCCGACTGCGGCTACGCATGGGCCGGTCTCGATAGGTAAAGGCGGGGCGCGTGAAGAGAGCGAGGAGCTGGAGCCGGTTTCTTGACGAGATTTGCTGGTCCCACCCTAGCGACAAAAACAAAGGCGTCGCGAGGGTGGGGCACCCCGGGTTGCTTGGTTTGTCCTGGAGCTGATGCTGGTTGACCGGTTTGCTTCCGCGCCATGGGATAGCATTGTTGAGGAGGCAAGACAATGCAGCAGGGAATGGCGAGCAGCGCGGATGCGGAATTGATTTTGAAGCTGTATGAGTTGCGCACGGAGACCGTGATGCGGCAGGCGCGGGCGTGGGTTGCGGGTGAGTTCTGGCCGCGTTCGGTGGACGAGTTTTTTGAGGTTTTGTACGACTCTGGGTCGGAGCGGAATGCATGGCTACGGCAGGTGGTGACGTACTGGGAGATGGCGGCTTCGCTGGTGTTGCATGGGGCGCTGTCTTCGGAGCTGTTTGTGGATTGCAATTCGGAGCCGTTTTTTCTTCTGGCCAAGCTGGCGCCGATTTTGCCGCAGATTCACGAGAAGATGCCGACGTATTTCTCGAAGACCTTGCAGTTGGTAGAAAACTCTCAGACTGCTGCGGCACGATTTGAGAGTGCGAAGCGGACTGTGGCGGCGCGGATGGCTAAGCAATAATTAGCCAGGATTGTGGATGGGACGAAAGCTGCGCTTGCCAAATCGCGGGGGGAAGGAGCATTCTTCTCATGATCGGTATCGCACGTAAATCCCAACCGCAGTTTTTGCCGTGGAGAAAAACATGAAGGTTCTCGCAGTTGCAACACTCTCGCTCCTCTCTTTCGTTTCTGTCGCTTCGTTCGCAGCCGACACCAAGGTGGACGGTTATATTTCGGATGCGATGTGCGGGGCGAAACATGCCGGTACCGGCGCCGCCTGCGCCAAGAAATGCATCGAGGGCGGCAGCAAGCCGGTTTTCGTCGATTCGGCGAAGAAGGAAGTCTGGGCAATCGACAATCCGGACGCGGTTAAGGATGCGTACGGCAAGCATGTGAAGCTGACGGTGACGGCGGATGCGGCGTCCAAGAGCGTGCATGTGAACGAAGTTTCCGTTCTCGCCAACTAAGCTTCTCTGTATTTCACTGGAGCGCCGGTGAGTCCCCTGGGGCTTACCGGTGTTGAGTGTTTGCCTCCCGCGCTTCTGTTTTCCGCACCAGGCGGGAACCCAATTCTCAAAATCTGCGTATGGAAAGACCATGGCCAAGGCAATTTGGAACGGCATTGTGATTGCCGAGAGCGACAGCTTTGAGACGGTGGAAGGGAATGTCTATTTCCCGGAGTCGTCTTTGAAGCGCGAGTATTTTCGCCCCAGTTCGACCACCTCGACTTGTCCCTGGAAGGGACAGGCTCGCTACTACTCACTGTTCGCCGCGGGCCAGGAAAATCCTGACGCTGCATGGTATTACCCCGATCCCAAGCCGGCGGCGCGCAAGATCAAGAACCATGTGGCGTTCTGGCGGGGCGTGGATGTTGAGAAATAGTGGTTAGTGGTTAGTGGTCAGTGAACGCTTGTATGACGACCGGTCCCTCGTTTGTCCGGAATGACGTTCTAAATTGAATTGTGCACAGAATCCTTTCATGTGCGTTTCTTCTGGCGCAAGAGCACAGTAGTGTGCGCTTTCCTGGGTCTGGCAAAACTCGCGGTATCGGTTGTTGCTAGGACTGCCGAGGATTTTGAGACGGCGACTCCGGATACCATTCATCCCGAGCATCTGGTGGTGGTTGCGGTGGGGGACCGGGCGAAGATTGAGCCGGAGTTGGAGAAGCTGAATCTGGGTCCGATCGAGATTCGAGATGCGAGCGGGGATCCGGTCAAGCAATAGGCGCCGAAATCAGGAGGCGAACCCTGGAAGAGTGAGCAAAATTGAACAGTGTTTGCGGCCCGTGCCACTCTAAGTTGGTTTTAACTTAGAGTGGCGCGGGCTCATCTTTGATCGCATTCGCAGGTATTTATATTGGGCTCCCGCGAATGAGGTAGAAGGTGCATTTGGCGGAAAATGTTGTGTCGTTCCTGAATCGGAACCAAGGTCAGAGTTTTTGCGACTCCTGTATTCAACATGAGTGCCTGCTGAATAGCGCGCGGCAGGTGGCCCGGGTGACGGCAATCCTGGCGCTATCTCCGGACTTTCAGCGGGCCACGAGCGAGTGCAGCCGGTGCGGGAGCCTGAAAAAGTTGGCGACCCGGGCAGTTTGAGCACGGAATGGGAACTGCCGGAGGCGGATTCCTGTTTTGCTACTACTTAAGATATTTCTATTCCCTCCTATATCCCGCCGGACCTTGAACTGCCCATGATTGGGACATGTTCGACTTTTTCCGGGCGCTTTTCGGAACCGATTTCATGCCGCATCTTTATTGCCTGCGGAATGACCCGACGGTGCTTTGGCTGCAGGTGATTTCGGACCTGGCGATCGCCGCGGCGTATTTCACCATTCCGCTGATTCTCTTCCATGTCGTTTTGAAGCGGAAGGACTTGCTATTCCGGCGGGCGGCGCTCTTGTTTGCGATTTTTATTGCGGCCAGCGGCGCGACGCATGTGCTCTCGGTATGGACGATCTGGATTCCGGTATACCGTCTGGAGGCGGTGATGAAGGCGGTCACAGCTTTGGCGTCGGTGACGACTGCGGTGGTGCTGTTGCGGGAGCGGCCTCCGATCGTCGGCCTGCCAGGTATTGCGCAGTTGGAGGAAGAGATTCGGGGCCGGGAACAGGCCGAGGCTGAGGCGCGGGACAAGGAGGTCCGCTTTCGGGCGTTTGTGGATAGCGTGGAAGACTACGCGATTTACATGTTGAGCCCGGAGGGGATCGTTCTGACCTGGAACAACGGGGCGCAACGTTTGAAAGGCTATGCAAGCGAGGAGGTTGTGGGTAAAAGCTTTTCGATTTTCTTCACGGAAGAGGAGCGGACGTCGGGGCATCCGCAGGAGATCTTGCGGTTGGCGAGGGAGAGGGGGGGCTATGAGGGGGAAGGCTGGCGGGTTCGTAAGGATGAGAGTCAGTTCCTAGCCAACGTGCATGTACGACCTGTATACGAAGACGGAGAATTCCGGGGATTTTCGAAGGTGACGCGGGATTTGACCGAGTCGCGGAAAGCGGAAGAGAAGTACCGGATGCTCATGGAGGCTGCGCCGGATGCCCTTCTCATTGTGAGCCGCGCGGGGGACATCGAGTACATCAATGCGCGGGGAGAGAAACTGTTTGGCTATGGACGCGAGGAAGTCCTGGGACAGTCGGTGGACATCTTCAATCCGGAGCGGGTTCGGGAGATGCAGGCGATCTATCGAAATCGGATTTTCTCGGGTTCCGGTCGCGCTGAAGGCGGCGCCGATCCAGAGCTGTGGGGCCTGCGCAAGGATGGTAGCGAGTTTCCTCTGGAATTCACGCTCACCCCCCTCGACACGAGGGATGGGCGGGCGTTTCTGTTCGTTCTCCGCGACATCACGGAGCGAAGGAAGACGGAGGCGCGGTTGCAGGCGCTGCTGGAGGCTGCGCCGGATGGGCTGTTCATTGTGGACCGGCAGAGCCGGATCATCTACATGAATCGCCGCGCGGAAGAGGTATTCGGAGTTTCGCGCGCGGAAGTGGTGGGCAAACCGGTGGATGTTTTGATTCCGGAGCGGCTTCGAGCCGAGCGGGCTCGGGAGCGGGAAGCGCTTTTTCTGGCGCCGGAAGGGAGTCAGCCGGGATACGGGGGCGAATACACCGGTCTGCGGGGGGATGGGAGCGAATTTCCGATGGAGGCCAGCGGCAGCCCGCTGGAGACGGCGGACGGGATCGTGATCCTGACCTCGGTGCGGGATATCACCGAGCGGAAGAGGATGGAGGCGCGGTTCCAGGCGGTGGTGGCGGCGGTTCCAGATGCCATTCTCATGGTCGATGCGGAAGGACGCATTCAGTTTGCCAATCATCGGGCGGAGGCGATGTACGGGCGCACGCGCGAGGAGATGCTGGGGCAGTTGGTCGACATTCTGCTTCCGGAGCGTATCCGCGAGGAGCGAAGGGCTTACCGCGGCCGTCTGCTATCCGGCTCCTTGGTCCATACTCCACCCGGTTTGGGCGGCGAAGCGTTCGCAATTCGCAAAAATGGCGAGGAATTCCCGACGGAGTTAAGCTTTACGCCACTGGAGACCGGCGAAGGCAAGATGTTGCTTATCGCGATTCGGGATATTACGGAGCGGCGGAAGTCGGAGGCGCGCTTCCGGGCGCTGCTGGATTCGGCTCCGGACGCGATGGTGATTGTGAGTGCCGCGGGGGTTGTGGAACTGGCCAATTTTCAGACCGAGATGCTCTTTGGATACACGAAGCGGGATCTGGTGGGACAATCGGTGGACATATTGGTGCCGGCGGGTCTGCGGGCGGAGCACGGCTCCCATCGGGCGGGAGCTTTTGAGGATCCGAAACATCGGGAGATGGGGCGCGGGTTGGACCTGATGGCGGTCCACAAGGATGGACGGCAGTTTCCGGTGGAGATCAGCCTGAGCCCGCTGGAGGGGCCGGACGGGGTCTCGGTGACGGCGGCGATCCGGGATGTGACCGACCGAAAGAAAGCCGAGATGCGCTTCCGTGCGCTGCTGGAGTCGGCTCCGGATGCGATGGTGATTGCCAACGGAGAAGGCGTGATTGAGCTGGCCAATTTACAGACGGAAAGGCTCTTCGGGTATCCGCGCATGGAATTGGTGGGCCAGTCGGTGGATGTGTTGGTCCCAAAGAACTTGCGGGCTGGTCACATCGCCCATCGGGCACGTTTTTTTGCCGATCCCCGGCCGCGCGAAATGGGGGTAGGGCTGGACCTGATGGCGGTGCGCAAGGATGGGACGCAGTTTCCAGTTGAGATCAGTTTGAGTCCACTGGACGGCGCCGATGGAATTTCGGTGACGGCGGCGATCCGCGATGTCAGTGAGCGCAAGCGGGCCGAGCAGCAACTATCGGAAAAGATGAACGAGTTGCGGCAATCCAACGAGGCTCTGGAGCAGTTTGCGCATATCGCTTCGCACGATTTGCAGGAGCCGCTGCGGATGGTGGGCAGCTACACGCAACTTCTACAGCGGCGTTACAAGGGCAAGCTGGACGCGGATGCGGATGAGTTTATCGGCTACGCGGTGGATGGAACGCAGCGGATGAAGCGGCTGATTGAGGATTTGCTGGTGTATTCGCGGGCGGGACGGTCTGCGCCGGCGGCGAAGCAATTGCGCAGCGAAGATTCCCTCAGGGAAGCGCTTGGAAATCTGAAAGCGGCTATCGAGGAGAGTGGCGCGAAGGTGACCTGGGACGCTCTGCCGAAGGTGACGGCGGCGGAGTTGCAACTGGTGCAGTTGTTTCAGAATTTGGTGGGGAACGCGATCAAGTATCGCGGGGAGCGGGTTCCGCGGATTCATGTGGCAGCACAAAGTACCGCGTTGGAGTGGATTTTTTCGGTAGCGGACAACGGGATTGGCATTGAGGCAAAGTACTTCGACCGGATTTTTGTGATCTTTCAGCGTTTGCATGGACGCGGGGAGTATGAGGGGACGGGGATTGGCCTGGCGATCTGCAAGCGGATTCTTCAGCAGCAGGGCGGAAGAATCTGGGTGGAGTCGGAGCCTGGAGTGGGCTCGACTTTCTATTTTGCTCTGCCGGTGAGGTGAGGGATGGCACTGATGCAGGTGATGGAAAGTTCGTTGTTGCAGGTGCTGCTGGTCGAAGACAATCCGGGAGATGTGCGGCTGACGGAAGAGGCTTTCAAGGACGCCAAGGTGCAATTGGAGATGCATGTGGCGGTGGATGGGATCGAGGCGATGGAGTTTCTGCGTCGGGAGGGGAAGTTTGCCGAGAGCCCACGTCCGGACTTGATCCTGCTGGATTTGAATCTGCCGCGTAAGGATGGGCGGGATGTGCTGGCCGAAGTCAAAGGCGATCCGTCGCTGATGACGATTCCTGTGGTAATTCTGACGACTTCTGCGTCGGATGTGGATATTGAGAGCAGCTATATGCTTCACGCCAACTGCTATATCTCGAAGCCGGTGGATATGGAGGGCTTTCTGACGGTGGTCAAGAGCATCGACGATTTCTGGCTCACGGTGGTAAAGCTGCCGCCTAAGGACAAATTATGAGCATGGAACCGCTTCATATTTTGCTGGTGGAGGACAATCCAGGGGATGTGCGTCTGTTGCAGGAGATGTTTTCGACCGAGCGGCCGGACAGCTTTGAAATTGTCAATTTGCCGCGGCTGGGACTGGCGTTGAACCATCTGGCCAAGGGCGGGGTCGATATTGTTCTGCTGGATCTTGGGCTGCCGGATGAGAATGGCCTTGAAACGGTGCGGCGAGTGCGGAAGCTGGCGCCGGAGGTGCCGCTGGTGGTATTGACTGGGCGCGACGACGACGCGACGATTGCCGAGGCGATGCTGGAGGGAGCGCAGGACTATCTGGTGAAGGGGCAGATTGAGAATCGCGCGCTGCCCAGGGCGCTGAAGTATGCGATTGAGCGGTTCCGTCTGCTGCGGCGGGCCGGAATTGCCAATCTGGAGCTGGAGCGGCGGGTGCAGGAAAAGGACCTGATGCTGAGCGAGATTCATCACCGGGTGAAGAACAGCTTGCAGGTGGTGTCGAGCCTGCTGAATCTGGAGGCGGCGAGGATTTCGGACCCGGCGGTGAGCGAGATGCTGATGACGACGCAGAACCGTGTGCGGTCGATGGCGTTGATCCACCAGACGCTGTATCAATCGAGGGATTTTGCGCAGGTGGATTTTCATGCGTTCCTGCAGTCGTTTGTGCCTACGCTGGTGCAGTCGTACAGCATCCACCCGGAGGAAATATCTTTGGAGTTTCATGTGTGCCAGGCACATTTGCCGATCGACGCGGCGGTGCCGTGCGGGTTGATTGTGAACGAGTTGATTTCCAATGCTCTGAAACATGCGTTTCCGAATCGTCGGCGGGGGCGGATTTTGATCTCCTTCGCGCATCCGGCTGGCCGGCCAGCGGTGCTGACGGTCGAAGACGATGGAGTGGGGTTGCCGGCGGACTTCAGTTTTGAGCAATCGGAGACGCTGGGAGTGCAGTTGGTGTGGATGTTGGCGGGCCAGCTTGGCGGCAGTGTTCGGGTGGATCGGGCTTGTGGAGGATTTGGGCACGGCGAGGGAAGGACTTGCTTTGAGGTGAGCTTTCCGCTGGCGGCGGCGAGCGCATTCTTGCCGGAGAGGCACGCCGGACTGCCGGTGGCCGCAGCGGCAATGCCTGGTCCGGCGGGCGGAGCGACTTGAAATTGAACGGGTAGCCGGGGTGAGGAGCTTCATTACTTAAGAATTGAGTTGCTCTAAGTTTCTTGCCGGGAAAGTTAAGTGTTTGCGGAACCTGCCGATAAAGGACGGGAGTGGCGAGTTCAGGTCCGTCTCTGCGATCGGGCTTGAGGCGCCTGAATCCATTCGAGCCCCTGCGCTAAGCAGGTGAGGAAGGCACAGGTTCCAATATGGAGATTTTGACTGAGTCTCTGACCCAATCCGCAGCGGTAATTCCGCCCAAGGCTGGCACGCGGGTGATGATCGTGGAAGATGAGGCCGTGGTGGCCATGCACCTGCGCCAGGAACTGACCAAGCTGGGACATGTGGTGGCTGGAATCGCGACAGCCGGGGAGCAGGCCTTGAAGATGATCGAGGAGGTCTTTCCGGACGTGATTCTGATGGACATTCACATCCAGGGCGAGATGGACGGGATTGAGACGGCGGGGAGAATTCCGCGGTATCTGCATATTCCTGTGATTTTTCTAACGGCTTACTCGGAAGACACGACGTTGAAGCGGGCGAGCGATACGCGGCCGTATGGGTATCTGATCAAGCCGTTTCTGGATCGCGAATTGCATGCCACGATCAAGATGGCGCTGGAACGGGCGCGGGCCGACGAGGCAGTTCGAGAGAATGAGGCTCTCTTGTTCCGAGCGCTTTGCACGACGCCCATAGCGGAATGCTAGGCGCCCCACGGCGCTTGGTTCGGAAGCCAAGATCTGCAAAAAAACTGTAATGCAAGGCCGGAGAGGTCCGAAGCGCGGTCAATAGGCCTGGAGCTGGTTGAGCGGCAGACGGACGCGGAAGCAGGTGAGGCCGTCTTCGGAGCGGACGCCGAGGTGTCCGCGATGCTTGCGGACGATGCGCATGGCGTTGTCGAGGCCGAGACCGAGGCCCTGACCGGGAGCTTTGGTGGTGAAAAACGGCTCGAAGATGCGGTCCTGCAGGTCTTTGGGGATCTCCGGGCCATCGTTCCAGACTTCCACTAAAATCATGTCGGCTTCGAGCTTGCAGACGACGCGCAGGCAGCCTTTCTGCTCCGGATTGGCGCTGCGGTCGACTTTTGCGAGCGCTTCGATGGCGTTTTCGATCAGAACTGTCCAAACCTGGTTCAGTTCGCTGCCGTAGGCGCTGATGGTGGGCAGATCCGGCTCATATTGGCGGACCACGGTAACGTGGGCCATGCGCGACTGGAGCATCTGGATGGTGGCGTCGACGCCGGCGCAGACGTCAACTTCGAGGATCGGGGCGCGGTCCATGTAGGAGTAGGTCTTGATGGCGCTGATCAGGTCAAAGATGCGGCTGGTGGAGCTGAGCATGGCCTGGGCGTAGTGCTCGGCGCGAAGCGCGGAGGCGAATTGCTCCAAAACTACCTGGATGGCCGGGGCCTTGAGAAAGCCGAGGAGCGGATCGAGGTCGGTGGCTTCGACGCCGAGTTCGGCGAGTTCGGGGGCAATCTGCCAGGCTTCCTGGAAGCCATGTTGTTGAATCCAGGCGCCGATTTTGTCTTCGCGCTCGGCGACTTCGATCTGCTCGCGGTTGAGGTTTTCGAGAGAGCGGGCGCGAACTTCGCGTTCCCAGTCCTGGACGGCGAGCACCTTTTCGGGCGTGAGGCAGAGGCTGACGAGGCGGTAGCGGCCGTCGCCGACAGCTTGCAGCTCGGTGAGGATGCCGCTGGCGGCGCGCTGGGCGGCCGATGAGGGGTTATTCAGCTCATGGGCGAGATTGCCGGCGAGCTTGCCGAGGGCGGTGAGCTTTTCGCTTTGCTGCTCGATGCGGGTGACTTCACGGACGCGGTCGAGGAGCGTGGAGATGACGCGCTGGGTCAGGGACGGGATGGCTTCCAGCATCTCTGGAAACAGAGACTTATGGAGGACGATGGCCCAGACGTCGTGGGCGGCGTATCCCTGCCCTCCCCAGGTGGTCATGCGGGAGTAGGGGAGCAGGCCGGTCATTTGGCCGCTGCGGCCGATGAACAGCGCCATCTGGCCGCTGCGCGAGCGGCGGACGTGGACTTCTCCCTTGAGAATGAGGATCATCTGGTCGGCGGGCTCGCCCTCTTCAAAGAGGATTTCGCCGGCTTTGGCGCGGATTTCGGTGCCGCGAGTTGCCAGCCAGCGGCGTTCCTCCTCGGGAAGGCCCTGGAGAGGCGCGATTTTCTCGAGTGCCGCCATGATGACCGGCACGGGGGTCGGGGTCTCGGGAATCATGGAGAGGGGAATGGAATTCGGCATCGTAGGGCTTTCCCAGCCTGGGGTTTAGTGTATCGGATGGGGTGGGGGAAGGTTTCGTCTGGTGGTTCGATGTCTGGAATACGGGAAAAGATGCGGCGGGGTTCCGCTAAAGGATTTGTTGTGCCAGGCCAATTGCACGGACTGAAGGTGCGGTTGCCGCCGGCAAAAATGCGAACCAGGTCGGGAGAAAAACCGGGGGGTGGGGTGTTTTTTTGAAAATTCAGCTATAAATTGCTGATTCTGAGTTGCTTATCGGTGTGTTACCCGGCGGGTTTTGCGCGCTTTTGTACCACTTTTCGCCGCAAATCACGCACATTTTCGGTGGAACGCGGGCATTGGAGATGCTTTTGACGTGTTTCTTGCCATTCTACGCTGGTTAGACTTAATTATGCGCAACGGGATACTGAAGCAGCCGACACGCCTGGAAATGCATGGATATGAGGGTGTAATGACTGGCTTTGATCCCAATTCTCACGATTCCATGCGATTGCCCAGGTTGTGGCCCGAATCGATGGGAGGCGTAGAATTCTGGCAACGGAGGGTTGTTTGGAGACTGGCCGAAGCACGCTGCTGGTGGATTTGGGCGATCAGATGCGGGTGGTGGAGGAGCGCGTCAAGGATGGATCTTACGCTTCGCGGATGAGGTGATCCGGGCGGCGCTTCAACGATTCGATGACGAACGCTTGGCCGAGAATGCGTGGTTGTTGGAGTTGGCGGAAGAGTCGCTGGCGGAACCGGGACCGGATATTCCGGCGGATGAGGTGTTTGCGGAGATTTATGCCATGCGCGGAGCCGACAAGTCTTGACAGACAGAGACAGGGATTATTTTGCGAGGGATTGGGACGGAATGTGACGAATGCCTGACTGCTGAAAGAGCCGCTCTAGGAATCGAATCATAGGTTCCTTCCTTTGAAGTCGCGCTTATGAAGCCAACTCGTGCTGGCGGAACTCCTCTTCAAGTTGATCTGCGAAGTTTGCGGCATCGTCTTCCTGGAATAGTTCTCGATCCACTGGAATCTTCGTTGACAGGAGGTTCTGTGCCTTTTGGAATGCGGGCATGAGCCTTTGATCGGTTGGCTTTCCCAAAAGGAAGATCAGTTTGAAGGGCTCAGGGCTGTCCGACAGACTGGTTGACCTGCCGACCCACCTGCTGGCTTTTTCAAGGATCGCGCTCTCATCGGCCAAATCAAACGAAACGGGCTCGAAGACATTCCATTTCCCATTTTTCCAAGACCTCTCAAATTGATATTCGTAGTCGCTGGCGGCTATTTTCTTAGGAACCAAATGTTCATATACCTGTTTGGTTCTCAAGAGTTCCTGGAAACTCTTCCAAACGTCATCTTCGTCGCGCCGCACGGTGTCGCCCGGGTTCTCGTAGCGCGCTACATATCTCTGGTATAGAGTGTCCAGCGACTTGACAGGATCTTCAGTGACTCCGACTCCACCAGAGACGAATCGAATCGCCCCTTCGTCCATGGGCAGTATTTCTCCAAGAATTGACTGCAAGTCTCTCTTGGAGTCTTGGAAGAGGAGACCCTTGCTTATCTCCGCGCTTAAAATTGATATTTGATTTTCGATGTAGCGACCCAACCCACGAAAGGAAGCTCCATCGATGTGGCCAAACATCCTCGAAACTCTACGATACCGCGGGGTGAACGTTGCGCGCAGGAATGCATGCTCCGGGGAGTAGACAACAACTCCGATGTTTACAAATTCTTGGCTGAGTGGGTCATATACATAACGCATGAGGCTGAAGGTAAATGTCGATTTCACGCAAACCTCCTTGTAATTTCATTCGCGAACTCCGCCGAATGTTCTTGCATGAGCTTGAGGTGAGATTCAATCTTTCCAAGGTGCGAGGATCGCCATGCGGCCGGGACTTGCTCCGAGAATCTCTCAATCACCTCCCCAGATAAATCGGCCAATGACTGTATGAAATCAGGCGGGAAAGGGAGTCTCCGGAGAAGTTTTGCAAATACATGCTTTTCGAGGTAGGTCTCTGAATGGAGCAGCCAAGGCCTATCGCTGGGAAGCGGATTCACCAGAAAAGAGAACGCACATTCGTGGTCGAAGATGAAGAGGTCGTCACCTCGTGTGCCAAGATTGGGATTCTTGAAAGTTCGGTCGGGATTCTGTATCAAGGCATCGAAGGCAAATACGTTGAACGCAGCTTCCTCAAGATTTGCCGGAATTTGCTTGTCAACAGGCCATGGAGACAGGTCTGTGAGGAATTGGCTGCCGAAGTTTAGCCCGATGCTGTTTCGCATGATTTGCCTGCCTCGCTCATCGCCAATAAGGTGCTTTGCTACCGCTTCCGCCAAGTTCTCCTCGATCAGTACAACCGCCGGGCGTGGACACGACATGCCAAAGTAGGCACCTAGCATCGATGCGTAGAGCTCGCACAGCAGTGCGCCTGTGCCGAATTCCATGCCTCCTCGGAGTTTGACTACGAATTCACCCTCGCCTTGCGTCCCGCTGCAAGAGAAAATCGCTGGCGAAGTCCGTCCCTTTTCCATGAAATGGTGAAAAGTGCTTGCGATAACCAGCTCGACCACTATCGCTCCCGTCGCATCAAAATGTCTGAACTGAGGAGTACGCAGGATACATGAAGATCGAGGAATTTGGTTAGGGCGTTGAATTTGGCCCTCTGTACGATGTCCGAACTGAGGGCCAATGGGCTACCGGGTCTTGGAGACTTCTTCGACGGTGACTGGGTCGAGGAAGGGCATGCTGGCGCGGAGGGTTTTGCCGATGATTTCGACGGGGTGGTTGGCTTCGGCGTCGCGGAAGGCCTGGAATTCTTTGCGGCCGGAGTTCTGGTCGGCGAGGAAGCGCTTGGCGAAGGTGCCGTCCTGGATATCTTTCAGAATGCCCTTCATGGCTTTCTTGCTCTCGTCATTGATGACGCGCGGGCCGCTGACGTAGTCGCCCCACTCGGCGGTGTCTGAGATGGAGTAGCGCATGTAGGCGAGGCCGCCGCGGTAGATGAGGTCAACGATGAGTTTGAGCTCGTGGAGGACTTCAAAGTAGGCGCTTTCGGGCTGGTAGCCGGCTTCTACGAGGGTTTCAAAGCCTGCCTTGATGAGATGGCTGACGCCGCCGCAGAGTACGGCCTGTTCGCCGAAGAGGTCGGTTTCGGTTTCTTCGGTGAAGGTGGTTTCGAGCACGCCGGCGCGGGTGCAGCCGATGCCCTTGAGGTAGCTGAGGGTGAGGGCGTGGGCTGTGCCGGTTGCGTCCTGGTGGACGGCGATGAGGCCGGGGACGCCGCCGCCTTCGGTGAAGACTTCGCGGACGCGGTGGCCGGGGGCTTTGGGCGCGGCCATGGCGACGTCGATGCCGGGGGCGGGAACGATGCAGTCATAGCGGATGTTGAAGCCGTGGGCGAAGAGGAGCAGCTTGCCGGGGGCAAGGTTGGGGGCGATTTCGTCGGCGTAGAGCTTGGCCTGAGTCTGGTCGGGGACGAGCATCATGACGACGTCGGCCCACTTTGTGACTTCAGCGGGAGTGCCGACTTCGAGGCCGGCTTTCTGGGCTTTGGCGCGGGATTTGCTGGCTTCGGCGAGGCCGACGCGGACTTCGACGCCGGAATCCTTGAGGTTGAGGGCATGGGCGTGGCCCTGGGAGCCGTAGCCGATGATGGCGACTTTTTTCGCCTGGATCAGGGTGAGGTCTGCGGCGTGATCGTAGTAGGTCTTGGCCATGACGTTCTTTTGACTTCCTTTTTGGTTAAGTTCCGCTGAATTAAAGCTAAACCTCAGGGGCTAAAGCCCGGATAGATTCGCGATTTCATGTACGGGCTGAAGCCCGTACCCTTCATGTTGTGCTGCATTCGGCGCGGCTGAAGCCGCGCCCTTTCAAAGCTTCTAACAACTCGATTCAGATGTTGTCGGCGAAGTTGTCTGGGGCGATTTCGGCTTTGGGAGCGGATTCGTTGCCGATGCCCATGGCTTGGAGGACGCCGCTGGAATGCTTGCCGCGGCGCATGGTCATTTTGCCGCTGCGGCAGACTTCAAGGACGCGGTCTTCGGTTTCGTTGAGCACCTGAATGAGGCCTTCGATCTTGCTTTCGACGCCGGTGATTTCGATCATGAGCGAGTCCGGGGCGAGATCGACGATGCGGGCGCGGAAGACTTCTGCGAGTTCGAAGATGTGCGAGCGGTTGTGCGCGGTGGCGGCGACCTTGATCAGCGCCAGTTCGCGGGTGACGTTGGGGGCTTTGCCGATGTCGTCGACATCGATCACATTCTCCAGTTTATAGAGGCTGGCGCGGATGCGGTCCGGAGCGCGGTCGCCGGTGTGGTCGGGCGGCTCAACAACGATGGTCATGCGCGAGATGCCGCGGCGTTCGCTGTGGCCGACGGTGAGCGAGACGATGTTGATGTTGAGCCTTCGAAATAGAGAGGCTACGCGCGTTAGAACTCCGGGTTTGTCTTCTACGTAGGCGATGAATGTATGTAACATGATTGCCGCTTACCTCAGGGGCTAAAGCCCCGCCGATCTGGTTGTCGGGATGTACGGGCTGAAGCCCGTACCCTTCAAAGACCTTAATTATTGGTCTTCCGGCCGTTCTAACAACGGATTGTGGCCTGGGCGGCGGATCATTTCGTGCAGGGCTTTGCCGGCGGGGATCATGGGGTAGACGCTGTCTTCCTGTTCGACGAGGAAGTTGATCAGGAATGCGCCTTGGTGGTTGCGGGCGGTCTGTACGGCGGCTTCGAGGTTGCCGCGGTCGCGAACGGCGATACCGGGGATGCCGTGGGCGTCTGCGAGTTTGACGAAGTCGGGGCTGACGAGCGGCGTGGACTCGTAGTTCTTGTCGTAGAAGAACTCCTGCCACTGGCGCACCATGCCGAGGTAGCCGTTGTTGATGATGGCGACGTTGACGTTGAGTTTTTCCTGCGCGATGGTGGCGAGTTCGCAGGCGGTCATCTGGAAGCCGCCATCGCCGGCGATAATCCAGACTTCTTTGTCGGGGCAGGCGACCTTGGCGCCGATGCCGGCGGGTAAAGCAAATCCCATTGTCCCGAGGCCGCCGGAGGTGATCAGCGTGCGGGGGTGGTCGTGCCGATAGTATTGCGCTTCCCACATCTGGTGCTGGCCTACGTCGGTGGCGACGATGGCGCGGCCCTCGGTGATGCGCCAGAGGTCGTGCATGACGTGGGCGGCGTAGAGGTGGCCTGAGTCGGGTAGATTCTTGATGTCGCGGACTGCGGCGTCGCCTTTGCTGGCGGCGATGGCGCTGAGCCATGCGGATCCATCGCGGCCGGGAAGCAGAGGCAG
>Ga0302325_10012566_pt1 | contig 18149 bp, 24 predicted proteins | sample Palsa_T0_2_FD_201948 | JGI IMG/M metagenome (GOLD analysis project Ga0302325, IMG submission 201948) | Peat permafrost microbial communities from Stordalen Mire near Abisko, Sweden - Palsa_T0_2 | ecosystem: Environmental > Terrestrial > Soil > Palsa > Peat permafrost | place: Sweden: Abisko...
CCAACTTTGATCTAGAAAGTAGGCATTGGGTGCGGTCTCGCTGGATTGTCCGCTACCATGCAGCAGCACGGATTTCCTCTATCGATTTTTGCGGTAAAAGTTATGGATGTTAACGAGACGCTTGATCTTCAACAGAAAGTCGCACGCCTTCAGGCACTTCTCGAAGTGAGCCGGCGCATCCACGCAACCATACAACTCGACGAGGTGTTGCGTGTTGCGCTGGAGATCGTAGTGCTTGAACTGGAGATGGAGGGCGCATACTTCACCTCCTTTCCGTTTTCTGAAGGCCGTATTCCGCCGCATAGTCTCCTGAATCCGAACGGGTCCGAACTGGGCGGCGGAAGTTTTCGTTTTGCACTTCGGGACAAAGCCGGCGAGCTGTTGACGGAGCTGGTCGTAATCCCGCGCGAAAGTATGCCACTGACGCTTGAAGAGTCAGATTTCCTTGAGCAGCTCGCCCTGCAAATCGCAATTGCCATTGAGAATGCTCGAAGTCACGAGCGGATCATACATTTGCAACGGGTTGAGCAGGACTTGGCCAGTGCAAGAGCCATTCAACGCAGTCTGCTGCCGTCATCGGTACAAGCCGTAGCCGGCTATAAGACCGCGTTCCGTTCGATTTCATCCTACGAGGTCGGTGGCGATTATCTTGATTTGTTGCGGGCCCCGTCTGGTGAGCAGATTATGATTGTGGCCGATGTGGCTGGCAAAGGGCTGACGTCTGCGATGATTGCGAGTTCGTTCCGGGCCGCCTTTCGCGCGATGATTATGGCAGGTCTACCGCTCGTCGAAGTCGCCCAGCAGTTGAATGCGTTGTCTTATGCGGAAGGACCGGAAGCACGGAGCCGGTATGTGACGGCGGTACTTTTTCGTCTGGACCCAGAAGCCAACTCACTGGAAGTTGTGAATGCTGGTCACAATCCAGCCTTGCTATGGACTACACCGGCGCGCGGTCCGGCATTGCTGGGAGCCAGCGGGACTCCAATCGGTGTGCAGCCTTCGGCTCAGTATGCGAGCGAAAAATATGAACTAGAAAAGGGAGCCCGGCTGCTTGCCTACACAGACGGGCTGACAGAGGTGTTCAGGGGTGACGAAGAGTTTGGTTTAGACCGCTTGATCGATACATTTCGTGCTGGTCCGTTGGACGCAGAAGCCGCACTCGACCACGTCTGGACTACACTTGAAGCGTTCACGACAGAGCCCGAGCAGAGAGATGATATGACTGCGCTGGTGCTTCTGCGGAATGGATGAGACGAACATATGGACAAGAAGGTGCTCGAGGTTTTCGTGCTGAGCCTGCCGTCGAAACTCGGTCACGAAAAGGTGGCTATGAGCACGGCAGCGAGCGTAGCTAAGCTAATGGGATTCTCTGAGGAGCGCATTGAGGATCTGAAGACCGCGGTCGCGGAAGCCTGCATTAACTCGATAGAGCACGGTAACCGGATGGATGAGTCTTTGAAAGTAGGAATAATCCTCTCGATGACTGCGACGACGCTTGAAATCAGAGTCTGCGATCAGGGGAGCGGTCTAGGTGCGAAGACTCCACCCCCGGACATTGATTCAAAGATGGGAGGTGGGGAGAACCCTCGCGGCATGGGAAAGTTTCTGATCCAGGCGTTGATGGATGAAGTGGAGTGGCTCAACTCTCAGCCGACTGGCAGTTGCGCGCGCTTGGTGATCCATTTGAAGAAGCCGGAGGGGGAGTAAATGCAGAATAGGACAACCAGCGTCAGAGTGAGCGAGACAGCAGCACCTTCCGGCAAGCCCATAACCGTTTTGCGGTTCTCAGGAGATATTACAAGCACGTCGAAAGAGGCGGTGCTTGGCACTTATCAAGGTCTGCCGCCCGAGGTGAAGCGTATCCTGTTGGATCTCTCGAAAGTGGAGTACCTGAATTCGAGTGGGATCGCGCTGATCATTCAGGTGCTGATGCAGGCCCGCAACACCGGGCGGTCGGTCCAAACTTTCGGCCTATCCGATCATTTTAGGAAGGTTTTTACCATGGTCGGCATGACGAAATATACAGATCTTCACGCTGACGAGTTATCGGCATGCGCGGCATTCACGGACTAGTTTGTGAGGCAAACGGCAACCCCGCAGCTGACCGTTTCTTCATAGTGCAAGACCCAATGAGCGTTTGGTCTGGTTGAAGGAGTGGCCATACTCTTGATCTCCGGTTTTCGGCGAACTAACGTCTATTTCTCTTACAGCCCGGCTTGACCAGATGCCATGGAGAGCTCGAGGTGCTGCTGAAAAACGGCTGCGATCCCGCATGAGCAGCGGCTATCGCGCATCACCATAGTGATTTCCAAATGCTTGCGTGCTCGCCATCTATGTAAAGCCTTCAGAGCGGGGCTCGCTGTAGTTCAACATCCCAGACTATGTTCAGAGCAGATTCCATAGAGGATTGGCCCTGAAGTGCTTTGAACTTCGCGGAGGAGCCATTGAGCCAGACCCGGGGTTGAATTGCCGTGAGCGGATAAGGCTTCCATAATGACAGCCAATCATCTGCGTTGAACCCGCGCGCTCTGAAAGCTTTTGAGTACTGCCTCGGCGGGCGAGAGAATCGGAACCACCTTCGAATTCCCATAGAGCATTCGAATGGAGAAGGCACCATCAATGACGCTAAGTATCGCCGCCGCCCTTTTGTCGATTGCGAAGGGCTTTAGCAGATCGGTTAGATAGTCAAGAATCTTGTTTTGGTGTTCGATCCGGCGATGGTACGGGTGGGCAGTATCCGGGTATTCGGATGCGATACGAAGGAACGGCAGCCGATTATTTCGGGCCAGTTCGCCATTTGTTCGAATTTGGTCAAAGCCTCACGCAGTCGCCGCGGTAGTCTTAGTCTTGCGCCTATTCCGGATATTCTCCAGCGGGCGCTCTTCTGCAGCAGCCAAGAATTCTCATTGTGGACGAGATCACTAGCTCTCTCGATGCTCCCTCCGCGGCTGCACTTCTCCATGGACTGGAATCCTTTCGCCAATCCCGAACTCTGGCTGTACAAGCCGGAATTCCAGATCAGGCCTAGTGTCGCGTCGCAATGGCACTTACATCTAGCCGGCCTTCGGAAGTCGGTCCCGGGTCTGTAATCTCCACAATACGGAGAGGCTGGCATTGTTGAGGGGGCATCCACAGGTTAGCGATATGCGCCACGTCGGCACGGTGGGGGCGGTGGAGATCGAAGCCGACGATGCCGGTTACTTCTCCGAAATGCGCTCCCTGCTGTACCAGTTTTTCCTCGAAAGAGATATCCTGCTTCGTCCTCTCGGAAATGTGATTTACATCCTGCCGCCCCTATGCGATCAGCCCAGAGCAACTGCACACGATTCACGACGCAGTGGCAGACGCGGTTGAGTTCATCGGCAATCGACTGCGAAGTAGAAATCTTGTTGTGACGCGATAGACGCCTATTCCGCTATTCATTCGCCGCGCCTTGACGCGCCAAACGCAGGTGGCGATTGTTGGTTCCCTCGGTCGCCTCCGGAGAGTATCTGGGGTTTCTTCTGTTGGCCGTGCGGAACCTAGCCCCGCCTTCACAGCTGGAATCGCGAGCCGCGGGTACGACACTGACGCGGACATGCTCGTCCTTGAGAGCTGCCACTATGATGGCTACGGCTCGCTTTTCGATGAGTGGCATGAGCTCGATGAACATGGAGTTCCCTTTCTTTACTGCATCAGCCCGGTCAAAGATTGAGCGCGGCGAAGTCAGTCGATGGGCGAGACCAACTTGGAGTGTCTCGCAAACACCGGGTAAACTCCTCTGGACCTACGTCTCCGAATTCTGAAGAGCAACGCAACGAAAAAACCCCACTCCTCGCCAAGGACGCGAGAAATGGGGGCTCAGATCAAAATGGACCGATAACCGAAGCAGCCGGAGTGTCACCCTGTACCGTTAGAAAGCTGCCATTCCCTCCAGGCCAGCATCTTCGGACAGCCCGCCTGCATCGCCCAGGCTGGTAAGGGTTCCGTCCTGATTGATAGCAAAAATGCTGACGGTGCCGGTACCTGAATCCAGCGTGTAAAGATACTTGCTGTCGGAACTAATGACGATCTCCAGGTTGATGCTTCCGCTCGGGTTCGTTCCCACCACGGTTCCGAAGACAGGTGTCAACGAACCGGCTGCGCTGAGAACGAAACCAGAGATGGTGGAAGACGCGGAATTAGAGGTATACACGAACTGACCGTTTGGAGTGACCGCCATCCAGCAGGTCCCCGCACCCTGAGTTGGAACGTTGGCGCTGACGGGAGTGATTGTTCCGTTGGTGACAACCGCGTAGGAGGAGATCGCGGATGCATTCGTGCCGCCCGCTGGTCCGGTCTCGGCCACCAGAGCCGTTCCGTTGGGTGCGAACGAAACCGCGAACGCGCCTGGACCGGCACTCGGATTCACCACGATTGGGCCCAGCTTGCCATTACTCTGAATGTGGAAGACGTCGACGTTGTTGGTTAGCCTTTCAGTGACCAATAAAAACTGGCCGTCGGGACTAAACGATAACGACCCGGGTTCGGAAGTCCCTGTGCTCAGATAATTGGTTGAACCCGCAATTTGCTGCAGGTGCCCATCCCAAGTGAGACGGAAACCGACAACGTCGCTTGTGCCGCCGGCATTTACTACGTAGACCAGGCTTCCTTGCTGCGCGACCGCAACTGGCTCACTGCCGCCGCAGGGAACGGTCTCCAGCAGAGTGAGTTTCGAACCCCTGACTTGAAATACGGAAATGTTCCCGCTACCCGCATTCACTGCGAATAGTAGTGTGTGCTTTTCGTTCAGCGTTAAAGCACCTTGTGATCCCAACGGGTCGGTAACTCCACCGCTGCCCCGGCCTCCGGTTGGAAATGTTTGTCCTTTCTCTAGCGAACCATCCGAATTGCGCTTGTAGGCGACGATCTGATTGTTGTTGGCTGCATTGGTCATGACGAATACTGCTCCGCCGGCGGCACTGCTTGTCTGAGCTTTACTGCGGGCTGGCAACACCGCGCTCATTGCCAGAACTGTGGTCAACAGGACATGGGACATCTTCAACATGGAATGCTCCTTAGGGTTGACAGATTATGCGGGCCTGGGATGTTGGAACCACACTTCCGCGTATAGCAGTCCCTGGATAACGGGCCGCGCTTTCGTGAGAGTAATGAGAATGACGGAAGTTACAACTTCTGGTTGTGGATTCTTGGAACTGAAATGAAACATGGAGCATGCAAATTTGTTTTCGTCCGATTTCTATGGTTCCTGCCTTCTCAACTCACTGAGAGCCTGAAGAATTGCAATCTAAGTAATTATTGGACTAAGACTCCCAGCCTGTAACTTTTCCTCAGAGGCGGCATCAAGGAGGAGAACGAAGGACCATGGTCCAAGGGGAGGGGTCTATGAATTCGAGCGCCGTCGGCAACGAGGCTCTGGCGGCAGTCCTGAGGGAATGCACCAACTCCCTTCCAGTACCTACGGGCGCTCCGAAATCTCGAAATGATACCAGTCCTCGATCGGGAAACTATCTTGCATCCATGTCTTGATCTCAGCAAGATAGAGCGTGAGTGTATGACGCTCGATGTCTCTGGACACTACTCGCGACCTGACCTATTTCGCTTCAGCGTTGCCGAGGAAAGAAGAGAATAGAAGATGTCAGTGCCTTATTTGCGCGAAGCTGTAAAAGATGGCGACTCGGAAAAGCTCATTCGCTTCGTACGCCTGCACCTTGGCGATGGCAACGAAAACGGTGGCAGGAAAGAGATCGACAAGTCCTGGATCGAAGCCCTGAAGATTCTTCTGCATGATCAGGAGCCAGATCGCGACTTCATTGAGCAAACCATGCAGAAGGATTCATCCACACTGGCGTTGCTTTACTTTCATCTGCACTTTTATTTCATTGGCAATTCGGGGGAATGGATTCACGATGGCAGCCGCTAATTTGCACTCCTCGAAGACAACGGAATCGTCGGTCGACCCCCGGGAGAGCGGAACTCAACTCCGCCCCGGTCTCTGGCAGACGATCAATGAGCGTTATCCCGGCTCGATGATCACCAAGAGTGCGTTCGTACCCCTGGCGCGACTCGCAAAGGCGCTGAAGGACAGCACAGTCTGCCTCATCAGTTCTTGCGGTGTACACCTCAAGCGGGACCGTCCGATGGATGTTGCGCATCCTTTGGGCGACTTCAGCTTCCGTCGCGTGCCCTCCGACGCCCGGCAACCTGATCTAATCATTCATCAACTCAAATATCCGCATGACGATGCTGACGTGGACATTAATGTCATCTTCCCTATCGAACGATTACAGGATTTAGCGGCTGAAGGAGTCACTGGCGGTCTCACAAGAAATTTCTTCAGCTTTATCGGTTACAACATGGATCCGGAGCGGTTCGAGGCTACGGTCGCCGAGGGCATTGCCCGCGCAGTCGATGAAGAAGAGCGGGCGGACGTTGCGCTGCTCGCTCCGGCATGACCAATTTGTCATCAGTCGGTCGGACTGATTCAGAGAAAGATCGAAGAACGCGGAATTCCAACGGTCTCGATCACAGTGGCCAAAGATGTGACCCGTGCCATCAAAGCTCCGCGTGCGGTTTTCGTTCCCTGGCCAATGGGCCATCACTTTGGTGCGCCTTTCTGTACCCGTATCCAGCGACAGGTGATTCTCGCTGGCTTCGAAGCTGTCCAGACGATTAAGCAAAGCGGGACGGTCGTCGATCTCCCGATCCCTTGGGCACGAGTGCGGCAGGAATCAAGATCTCTCACCGAGCAAGGGAGAAAATTATAGGCTTTTCATCTCTTCGCGAGTCGAAGGTTTTGTGGCACTCCAGGTAGATGCGCTCCCAAAGTCCGCGTCTTGTCTGGCCGATCTCGGGCTAGCCGATACTTATCCTTTCGCTCCCACCGCCCGGGTGAACACATACTGCATGCTCCCGTTGATGGGAGTTGGTCCTTCGACCGCCGCAGTGGCGAGTTCGGGATAAGTGTTGACGTATATATCTCTCACTTGCTGAACCGTATGCGTCGGTTTTGGGTCTGGTAATTTTGCCCCGCTGAAAAGGAATGTCCGCTCCAGCTTTTCAATTGTTACCGCCATTGCTCAACCCCCGATGGACCTCACAACTAACGACAATGCCGACGGAATTTGCCGCGAATGTCGATGCCTCAAGAAGCTGGAGGCGAAGAATCTGATTTCCACGCACGTCGCGATGGGGAAGAAATTCTTTCTGGTGCACAATCCGCGCCACGGCATCCAGCACCTGATTGACGCCGGCACAATCGGGCCGGAGGAACTGGAAGAGATCAACCATCTGTGCCTTGACCTCGGCCAGCCCCTCTTTGAAGCCAAGGGTGCACCGGAGCCGATTGAGCCGCCCGTGAACAGCGTCAAAATTTAAGAGTCGGGGTTAGAACTGAGAGAGGAGTGGCGGTATGAAACATAAGTTCAGTGGTGAAATCTGCGTTTACTGCAACAATGCGCCCACAGAATCAAAAGACCATATCGTCGGCAGGAAGTTCTTCTTGGCGGAACGGCGCGGAAATCTTCCGCAGGTGCCCTCCTGCAAGCGTTGCAACAATCGAAAATCGGAACTCGAATCCTACCTCATGACCGTCCTTCCGTTCGGGGCCCGCGAGTTGTCGCCGCTCGCATGGATGTGATAGCCGGGGAAAGAGATGCGTTGCTCAGAACGAGCAACACCTTGCGTCTGACCGCTGACTTTTGCCCCCGAGGCAGTGGTGCACGCCCAAACCAGTTTCGGCAGATGATTTTTGTGGGTAAGGTGTCTGAGGTGGCCCCTATGGCGCCCGAAGAGCCAAATTCGGCGTATCGGGCATCGCAGGTTCGCGACTCATAAGATTCCTCAGACACCCTATTCCTTGTCCAGGGTTGCTGCTACATGGCCGGCGCGGCATTCGAAGGCTTGACGCCGGGCATGTTCAGTGGATCTTTGGGTTGGCCCTGCTGATCCAGGATCAAAGTGCGTTGTGCCGGCCGGGTCTTGGCCTGGTCGCGGATGAGTTGAGCCGTCTTCGCATCATGCCGAAGCTCCTCCATGCGCAATGCTTCAAACCCGCGACGTTTGGCCACAATCCTGAAGTCGAAGCTCACGTTTGAATTCCCGCTTCGCAACTCACGAACTTCGAATCCGGTGGCTGTCTTCGTTGCCACGTAGAGTCCCTCGCAGTCGCCATTCGGGGTGATGAATACGTGATAGTCCGACTCACTGTTTGCCGCCTGTGTGAAGGTTGGATCGAGCCTGATCTCGGCTACGCCGGCTTTCAAGCTGCCGCTTCCGAAATCCTCAAACCAGTTTTCCGGGCTCGCCATCGAATAGAGCTCAACCACCCGGTCGTCGGGCAAAGCCGCTACAGCCGCGCTCGTACTCGCAGTGCCAACCGGTCCATCGGAGTAGACGCCATAGTTCGGGCCTTTGCCATAGACGCCTGCATAGTTGCTCTCGCCGACAACGCCATACGTGTTGCCAAAGCCGAACACGCCGTACGTCACGCTGGTGCCATAGACTCCTGTGGCGTAGCCGTTGATGGTCGTACCAATCTGGCCCCAGCCGCCGCTGCTGTTACTGATTGCGGAGACGCCGGCCGTATTGCCGGATGCCCAAACACCGATGTTGCTGGCGTTTGCGTATACCCCAAAGACCCCGGCGCCATAGACTCCGTAGTAGCTGCTGGATCCCCAGACGCCTGCCGGGTCGCCCCCGACGGTGGTCCCAAGCTGGCCGGATGCTCCGTTTGTGTTGTCGCCGGACAAGACCGGAGCTGTAGCGCCAGAAAATCTTCCGGTTGTGCCGGAGATGTTCGGGTCGAGACTCAGAGTTGTGCTTTCCCCCAGTGAGACGGAGCCACCGCCGGCCAGGCCAGTGCCCGCGTTTATGGTAAGAGTCGGAGTGTGAAGCATGGCATTGGTCACGCCCCCTTTGGCAATGCTCAATGTGCCGCTCTTTGTGATCGGTCCACCGGTGAGGCCGGCACCGCTTCCAACGGAGGTCACGGTGCCAGTGGTCGACGTCGCATTTTGAACAGATTGGGAGGTCGCGGCACGACTGGCGTCGTCGCCGGCAAGTGCGAACGCAGAAACAGGGAGTCCTCCCAGCGTTGTTGCGTCGCCGGCTTTGAGGGCATACGGAACACTGGTCAACAGCGTCCGGGGTTTCGGAGCCTGGCCCGCAATCTGCACTTCAAGCCACCGAGCTTCGCCAGACTGGAAGGTTTCCAGGGAGATGCCGCTCGCATACGTTGCGCCTAATTGTGCTTTGTAGCGCCCGAGGCGATCAAGATTGAGCGTCTGCGTTTCTGCGAACAATGGCTCGCCGCCTTGCTCGTCCTTGAAAATCTGGAATGTGACTGAAACTGTTTCGCCCAGCGGCTTGCCTTGGGCATCAATCGCGATGCCTGAATAAGGCACAAGCGCAGGCACAGCGGTGGAAGCAGTAGCGGCTGAGGGTTGTGGTTGTGGTGCAGCTTCTTGAGCTGAACCAATCAGGGGCAGAGCGAGAACGCTTGCCAGTGCGAAAATGAGCTTTTTGCTAGTCATTGGAGTGTCTCCTGTCGGAATTTAGGTGCGGTTCCTTCGAACCGCCTGCAGTCTGCATCCGGTCCGATGGGAAGGCAACCGATCTGTTCCCTAATCGCACCTCACCAGCTAAACCTATAGACATGAGCATGTTGCAACGATTTGCCGCCTGTATGTCGATCACCTGGGATCAGACAGCTGGGGTGCTTCGGAAGCAGCCACTTGCGATATTGGACGCGAGGGCGCGGTCTGGACTTTTCGAAGTGGGTCTGTGGGAAGGACGGTTCGGCAAGTCGAAATAGCCTTTCGCTGTTTGGCCGAACCGGTTACCGAACTCACACTGATTGAGGACAAGCTCTGTGCCAGACTATTCGCCGCAGCGCTTATCGAGCGACTGGCAGGGAAAATCTACGGTTCCGGGGCGAGTCACCGGCTACACGGTATTGATTCAGTATCGACGATTGTATAGCGGACGAAGGAGCGACGATCCTCCCCGGGAGGCATTGTGTTGCCGCACCAATCCGCCACTCAAGACCATGTTGCGGGCCACCGCATCGAAGGCCATGGGGTGCGAGTAACGTCGGGAAGGGTTGTCAGCGAACCATCCAAAAATGAGTCCGCCGCCCGGAAATCTACCTGTATACTGCACACCTAGCAATCCGGAATTCGAGGCGATTTGAATGCAGGCGCAAGAACCTCCAAGCCGAATTATTCGGTTTGGAACCTTTGAATTGGACCTGCTTGAAGGCAGGCTCACAAAGTCTGGGCTCCGCATTCGTCTGCAGGGGCAACCCCTTCAAATTCTTACGCTCTTGCTGGAACGACCCGGCGAGGTTGTTACCAGGGAAGAGATCCGCCGGAAGCTTTGGTCAAGTCAAACGTTTGTTGAATTCGACGATGCGCTCAACACGGCAGTGGGGAAGCTGCGCGCTGCGATCGGCGATACGGCAGACAACCCCAGGTTCGTCGAAACCGTGCCTCGACGCGGCTACCGCTTCATCGCTCCGGTGATCAATCCGCCGCGGCTCGAGACACCCCTCGACCCGGTCCGGGAAGTTCCAGGAGAGACTCAGACAGTCCCAACTTCGAATGCCGCGGCATCTGTGCCCCGATCACTTTTGCTGGCCGAACGAAAGAGGAATCTGGGAAGCTGGTATGGTGTCGCCTTGGCTGCCCTCGTGATGCTGGCGGCAACCATTGGCGTTTACTGGAGGTGGCATTCGCGCGGATTTCAGACCTCTACGGGCGACACCGTGATCATCGCCGATTTTGTAAATACCACAGGTGAATCGGTCTTCGACGATGCCCTGCGTCAGGCTCTCGAAATTGGGTTGAGACAGTCTCCCTTCATTCAGATAATGCCGGAACACAAGGCGTTCGTCATTTTGAGCCAGATGGGCCATGCCGCCGAAGATCGCATGACCGGGAAGACAGCGATCGAAGTCTGCCAGAGGGCTGGAGGAAAGGCGACAATACAGGGGTCGATCGCCAGCCTGGGTACTGTTTATCTCATCGAATTGGCCGCGATCCGTTGCGATAACAGTGAGCCCATCGCCAAAGAACAGGCCGAAGCGCGTCGCAAGGAAGATGTGGTGGACGCCCTGGGCCGTGTTACGGCGCAATTGCGCTCGCGGCTCGGCGAGTCGCTGCCCTCCATTCAGAAATACAACGCTCCCCTGGAACAAGCCACCACCGCATCGCTCGATGCACTGAATGCTTACAGCCAGGCTCTGTCGACCTGGGACAAGAAGGGCGATCGCGCTTCGCTGCCGATTTTCAAGAAATCTCTTGAACTGGATCCGAACTTTGCGCAGGCCCACGGTGCGCTGGCGACCATTTACTACAACCTGGGACAAGAAGATCCGGCCCGTGAGCATGCCTCCAGGGCCTATGAGCTGCGCGCGCATGTAACCCAGGCCGAAAAAAGTTCCATCGAAGCACGCTACTACGAATATGTAACCGGCGAGTTGGACAAGGACGCCGAGGTTCGCGCTCTCGTAGCGCAAAACTATCCCGAGTCGGCCGGCGCATTGAATCACCTCGGGGATTCTGACCAGGCACTCGGCCATTACGACCAGGCGGTCCAGGACTACCGTCGAGCGCTGTTCCTTGATCCAACCAGAGGCGGCACGCATTCCGAGCTGGCAACTGCCCTGCTGGCACTAAACCGGCTCGAGGAGGCCTCTGCTGTTCTGTCCGACGCAAGCAAGCGAAGCCTGGAGACTGAGGCGCTGCTGCTAGTAAACTACCGTGTCGCTTTCCTTCGCGGGGACGATCGTGCCATGGCGCAATTGCTTCAGCAATCCTCAAATCGACCGGAGACGCAGGCGCTGCTCTTGTCCGAACAGTCGAATACCGAGGCATTCTACGGCCGCTTCCATAAAGCCGATGAATTGTCGCGCAAAGCCTCCAGCATGATGGAGCAGCAAGGGGATACAGATTCGGCCGCCCGTTTCCTGGCCCAGGCAGCAATTCGAGAAGCAGAGGTCGGAGATTCGGATAGTGCGCAGGATTTCATTTCCAAGGCGCAGAAGCTTTCGCACAATCAGGACGTGGTCACACTGGCCGCGCTTGCCGCGGCACGATCCGGGAAGCTCACCCAGGCAGAAATCCTCAGCACGCAACTGAACGACAAGTCACCTGCAGATACATATGTCCAGAAATACTGGCTTCCCACCATCCGCTCGGAGATGGATTTGAAAAAGGGACGAAGTTCCAAGGCTGTGGACGATTTGAGCCTCCTGAATTTCCCACTGGAACTCGCCGGCCCGCCCGTACTCCCAGTCGCTACCCTCTATCCGGCATATGCTCGAGGGGAAGCATATCTGGCGGCGCGCGACGGACCACGGGCGGCAACCGAGTTTCGGAAAATAATCGACCACAGGACCTTGTTGGCAAACTATCCTCTGGAATCAATGGCTTTTGCCGGACTTGCTCGCGCCTATGCGCTCGCCGGGGATAGCGAAAAGGCTCGCCAAAACTACCACGAGTTCTTCGAGCTTTGGAAAGATGCTGACCCCACGATACCTTGCCTCAAGGAATTGAAAGCTGAGTACTCAGAATTGCACTGATTCAAAATGCACGAGCTTCTACTTTTTTGTTTATCCGCCGAAGCGTGAATATCCCGTTGGATTGACATTACGATACAACCGAAAATGGAAAAGCCCCGGTGCCATTCCGGTCTCTCTCCTCTAATGGAACGCAACCATCAAACGCGGAACAAGCACTTTCACCCGGGCAAGCCGCAGCAAGGGCAGCTGTCCTCGCCGCAATGTGAAGGTTTCTCGCGGTATTTGCTAGTGCCGTCGAGTGGCGGGAACAGCACCGCCATCACTGCCACTTCGCCCAAGAATCGGTACAAAGCAGGCTGGGCAGGGCGGCTAAGAGAGCTTCCACTCGCTCCCATGTAACCCAAAATGAACGCCCGACCGTTCAAGAATGCATACCACTCCGCTGAAGTCATCCCACACAAACATGTCTTCAACGCCGATTCCCGCATCGGGATTTGGTCACGAATGACAGCTTTTCCCCATCGGGTATGCTCGATTACTACCGATTTCGGTCGGTGGTGACTTACAATCTCCCAGGGTTCTGGGTGGTCAATTTCGAACAAGCATCAAGAAACATGGAATTGAGAGTAGCACCGAAGGCACATCACGTGAGTAAACAAGGTGGCTTTTTCTTACGTGAGTATAAGCGAGGTACAGATAGATGTTCCTGAAAGCACAGGCCGCGTTTGCTCTGTCTCTGATCGTGGGCTTGACCGCGACCAGTTCGCCGCCAGGCGTAGCCAAGAGCGGCTCCAGCCCGGACACTTCTCACGCGCTCATCAATACCTGTCTCATCACAAACGATGTCAAGCGGCTCACCGCCTTCTACGCACAGGTGCTGCAAATCGAACCGCATAAGACCGGAGAAGATTACGTCGAGTTTCACACCAGCGCCGGAACGCTCGCGTTGTTCTCAGCCGATGCCCAGGAGAAGTACATCCCGGGCTCCGTGACGCCGGGACAGAATCACAGCGCGATTCTCGAATTCAGGGTCGGCAAGGTCGACGAGGAGTATGCGCGGTTGCACGATGCGGTGAAGGCGTGGGTGAAAGGGCCGACCACACAGCCGTGGGGTACTCGCTCCATTTATTTCCGCGATCCTGACGGCAACTTGGTCGACTTCTTCGCACCCGCTCCCCCGCCGAAATGAAAGCTTGTTGCGTAGGATTCGTTCGCGGCCGATCTCAGCTGCCCTTGGTCAGCGTCATCTTCGCGATCGGCGCGGCCAGCCTCGCGAGCGCGCCGAGCAGTATGTCGTTTCTCTCAAAGCGACATACTGGTGGCGCGGTCTTGGCTCCGGTCCCACCCGGAGGTTGAGGGCTCATGAGAACGAATAGTTTTGAAAGTGGTAAAAGTTGCGGCAGGCATCGCCGCTCTGGTCTTCTGGTTTGTGCCACTGGCGACATGGACAAAAATCGTTCTGTTCATCGTTTCTATCGCAGTCTTCGCGATCTGCACGGTTGTGTTAAAGAACTTGGATGATACCGACGATGGCAAGAACGCTGACTATTGGCCAAATAAGCCGAACGATTGTTTGTAGTGGAGGCCGCCCAGCCTGGCCGGCGTGTCCAACGCGTTTGCATTCGCTTCCGGCGGGGTGCTGACCTTGGGCTCGGACAGCGGCGTAAGACGGGCGCTGCGGCCCCAGGTGGAATACGTCGGCTTCCGCGCGAATGGCAACACGACAGGCACTGTTCGCGTCTCCGTCGGCATTGTGTTCCGCATCTGGGAAAACCTGGATCGTGCGAATCGTGCAGCAATTCGTTGGGGCGGATTGGCGACACTTCCTTACATTGTTCGGATAACCAAATTGTTTTGTTATGTATTCAGAGAATAAGTAGACCCTAGGGCAAGCGAGACAGAGGTCCCGGTGGAACGGAGCCGCTCAATGAGACCTTCCATTATTTTCCAAAGATTTCGACTCGTCCGCAAGGGAAACACTGGCCTGCAACAAGGAAGGTCTTCGAGGGTCTTATTAGGGCAAGAACATACTTGCCTCGCCCATGTTAAAGCTGTACGATTTCAGCCATGGCTGCTGAATCCATGTCCCTCCGAGACATGCTTTTCTGGTTCTTTATCACGTTATTTGGGACGGGAACTTACGTGATATACGGGTCACAAAGCGCTACGGGGGAAATAGCTGGCATAGCCATGATAGTCATCGGGCTTATTGGCATGATCAGCTGTGCGTGGCCCCACCTGAAAGATGCAATAACTGGGAGCCCTGATCTAGCGCAGCAATGGTTACGCCGAATCCATTTTAGGAGCGTTGCCGTACTGGCAATCACTGCTACAGTCATACTCACTGGGTTCCGCATCTATCGCCATTACTATCCTCTTCCTCCTAAACAAACGAGTACAGACACCTCCGGTCATGTTCAGCCGCTTACACCTCTAGAATCACTGACCGTCAGTCCCATTAGATTGGTTTTCAAAGATCAATCCATCGGGAAAATCAGCAACTCTCAAATTGTTACTGTCATAAACCGGGCGAATGCGCCTCGATTTATCAATGGAATCAAGACCACAGGGAATTTTTCCCAAACGAACGATTGTCCGTCCGAGTTGATGATCGGTGACAGTTGCAACATTGAGGTTGAGTTCACCCCAATGACACTAGGTCTTGTACACGGAGACTTAGAGATTTCGAGCTATGACTCACTTTTTCCGAGCAACAGCCTGCTTACGCAGGTGAATTTCAGTGGTTCGGGGAAGTCGGCGCGACTAGAAGAACAAGCGCCGAAAAAGCAATCCACAAAAGCAAAACACGAGGAGCCGAACCCCCAACAATCGTCTCCTACGATCCCTCCCGCAGTAGTGGGTGTTCCACAGAATCCGACTCCGGTGCCAACCATATACCAGCGAGTCAAACAAACCTCAGAAGCCATAGATCAATACAAGCAACAGTACGTTAACGGGATTGGCACAAGAAGAGATGAAGCCAAGTTGCGTGCCCAGTCGAGAGCAAGGAACATAAGCTCAACGGAACAAGACAAAGTGCAGGCGGAGAAAGACCAAGTAAAGAAAGACGAAGACGAAGAAATAAGGAACGTCTATATGAGCTTCAATGACAGCGCGAACGAATGGATAAACCAGCAAAGAGGCTCCCTAGTGGCGCTCCACAAGGAGGCAATCTCCCGCATGGCAAATGCGAAACCCGATGCATGGACTCCCAGAGTCTTAGAAAACGATTCGGAAGCTTTTAACGCAGCTATCAATGCTGCGGGGAGTGGATTGTCGTTCAGCGATCTCAGAGATGGGAATATAAATCTGAAACGGTTCGATGCTTTGAGTGCGTATTTTCGCCAACTGACTAAGCAGTTGAGTGATTTCCCGGATAACTGAAAATCCGGCCAGTGCAGATTAATAGAGGTTATTCAAGTGAATGACTTAAGAACCAATACTACGGAAGCTAAAGAAACCGAATCGTCGAAATTCGACGCTGTGATGCGGAAGATTCTCTCTGTTTCTAAAGTCGAATTGAAAAAGCGAGAGAAAGCATGGAAGCGTAAGCGCGAACGGATAAAGAAAAAGCGGGCGACTTCTTAGCCCGCTGTCCACGGCCTTGCCGCCGTGCGGCCCGTGTCTGGGTAGTTCTTGCTCAATTCGGTTTGCCCGTGAGTTGAGCGAATGTGATGCGCTTGCCGACAATTTGCCGTACAGCCAGATCGAAGCGGCCAGCGTCATCAAGTTCTTTGCGATTATTGAAACGAAACATCTGCTCGTCAAGGTAACGGTGAAGATGAAACGGTTCGACCGACACATACGTGCCAGAGATGCCGCGCTTCAGCAGACTCCAGAAGTTTTCGAGTCCGTTGGTGTGTACGCGGCCATCCACGTACTGAGTTGCGTGGTCAACGACTTGGTGAGCATAGTCCGCTGCCAATCCGTCATAAGACATGAGCGCATCGCTGTAGAGTGCCGCGCCAGCGGTGACATGCTTGCGAACTTCCTCTTGCAGGACAGTCTTGCGACGGCTCGGAACTACCGACGCACGAACCTTTCCGCCGCGCTCCAGAATGCCCATGACAGCAGTCTTGTCCTTGGTACCAGTTCCGGTAATCCGGCGCTTACGTTCGGAGACGTGCATATTTCGCGCTTTGCCGCCGATGAAGGTCTCGTCTACTTCGACTTCCCCGCCGAGTTTGGAGCCAAAGAAATCGTCCTGCATCGCAAGCCTAATGCGCTGGAGCATGAACCATGCCGATTTCTGGGTAACCTTCACATCTCGCGCAATCTCGTAGCTGCTAACGCCGTTCTTGCAGTTAGTCAGCATCCACGTTGCCGTGAGCCACTTGTCCAAAGGAATCGGGGAATCTTCGTAGATCGTCCCGACTTTGACGGAGAACTCGCGCTTGGGGTGGTGACTGCCACACTTCCATGTTCGGCGAGTGGGATGGAACGTGCTAACCTTCGTCGCCCCGCAAGTGGGACAAATGACGCCGTTCGGCCAGCGCCGGATAGCGACGTAGTCGATACAGTTGTCGGGATTCGCGAAGTAGACAACCGCTTCTTGAAGGCTCGTTGGTTCTTTCTGCATTTCCGTTCTCCAGTGACGAAAATGTATCAAAAACCAGTGGGCGAGTCAAGTAATTTATTGCCCTTATTAGGGATCTCGCTGGTGTGGTTCTTGATTCTTGGGCTGTTCGGCTGCAGAATCTATCCTTCACCGTCCTCGGGGCCTCCGCCCGCCTTGTCGATCGCCACGGTGCAGGATCTCGGCGTCATCCCAACAAACCCGGATATTCTGGGAAGAGACGGCGGCTACAGCGCCCTATTCCAGGGCTACTCCGTATGGCTGTACGGGGATACGTTTCTCGCTAAGGCGAATGCTGAGGACCAAACGTTGATCAGCGATTCCTGGTCGTTTACAACGGACCTCAATGCGCAAAGCGGTATCACTGGATTTCAGGAGCGCCTGGATTCTGCCGGCGCGCCCACCATGATTTTGCCGCTGACTCCAGCGGAACAAGCCTTCAACCAGGCCCACAACGTCAACAACTGCCAGGCGCAGCCTTGTGGCGCGCGCTGGGCGCTTTGGCCGTCGTCTATCGTCGTCAACCCCAGCGACGGGAGCGCTTTGATTTTTTACCAGTCGGGCCGTAAAGCCCCGATCCTTCAGGGCGGGGATATAAGGCCGGTTAAAGCGGGGTCTTTTGTTGCTCAACGTATTGCTGGATGATGCCCAGCGGTGCCCCGCCACAACTGGCGGCAAAGTAAGACGGCGACCAAAGGACATTCTTCCAATAGCGTTTCTCAATATCAGGCGGCTCGATTGCGAAAACGCAATGCCTGCCGTGACGAATATCGCTTGACAATCTCAGCCGCCGGGTGCAGAGTTCTTAGGGGCGAATATAAGGCGAATATGGGGTTAGGTTGAAATTGCAAGCCTTCAAGTTCGAAGGGAGGCCGAACGGCGAACAAGTCCGCAATCTGCGGCAGTTCGCTGGATCGTGCCGCTTCGTCTACAACAAAGCCCTAGCCCTCAACCGCGAACGCTATGAAAAAGAAAGAGCAGCCTCTCGGCTACGCCAAGTTGTGTGCCTTGCTGCCCAACTGGAAACTGGAACATCCGTTTCTCTCCGAGGTGCCCGCGCAAGCCTTGCAG
>Ga0302325_10012567_pt1 | contig 18149 bp, 18 predicted proteins | sample Palsa_T0_2_FD_201948 | JGI IMG/M metagenome (GOLD analysis project Ga0302325, IMG submission 201948) | Peat permafrost microbial communities from Stordalen Mire near Abisko, Sweden - Palsa_T0_2 | ecosystem: Environmental > Terrestrial > Soil > Palsa > Peat permafrost | place: Sweden: Abisko...
TTCACATTCCGGTCTTCCGGGCTTCGGATCTTTGACGTAAGCCATTGACCATAAAGGGATTATCAAAATAGTGCCCGTCGTTTTCACGCTCCGTCACCGGCTCATGGAGGAATCATGACGATCAAGGCCGTTTTCTGGTCGATCGTGAGAGGCGCCTCGTTAATCCTGGCAATCAGCGCATTGGCCGAGTTGAACAGCGCCGTGTGGTCAGACGATGCAACCGGTTCGCAACCGGGCTCCACAATGACGCCGTCGCTCGATTCGACTCGCAACTTGAGCGAATGAGTCTGGATCGCTCAAGCACCGGGTGGCATTCGCGCATAGGCATTGAAGGCCCCCGCCGGCGATAACAGCGTCTGGCGCACCTCGCCACGCCGTTCACTTGCCAGGTCTCAATACCGGCATTTGCCTGGCGCGCGAGAAAATAAATTCTGCAAGACTAGGCCGCCCATCCCGGGTCAAAGGCAACTCCCCGAATCGCGCCCATGCCACTTCTGAAGGTCATTGTCCTCGCCATTGTGCAAGGCCTCGCGGAACTATTGCCGGTATCCAGTTCCGCACACGTCATCGTCGCTGAAAAACTCATGGGGCTAGACCCGTCGGACCCAGCAATGACGTTGCTGTTGGTGATGCTGCACACGGGCACGATGTTCGCGGTCATCGTGTACTTCTGGCGCCAATGGAACGATACGTTCTTTAAGAATACTGCGGCATTCAAGAAATTCGCCGTGCTTGTCATCCTTGCCACCGCATTAACGCTGATAGTCGGCGAGCTGATTATCAAAATAATCGAGAGGACTGTTTTTGCCGGATTGCCGAAGGCTCAGATCGAGGATCTGTTCGGTCATCTGGAGATCATTGCACCGGCCCTCGCTGCCGCGGGCGTCCTCATTCTCATCGCAGGGATTCTTGAGAGGCGCAAGCCTGCGCTAAGCGCCGACACGGGTGAGATGAACGCAAAACAGGCGGGCATCATCGGGGCCATACAGGGCGTGTGCCTGCCATTGCGGGGGTTTTCCAGGTCCGGAGCGACGATCTCCGTCGGCATGTTGGCCGGAGTTGCCAAGGTACGCGCGGAATCCTTCAGCTTCGCGCTGGCAGTGGTGCTCACTCCTGCGGTCGTGGTGCGTGAACTTTTGCGGCTGATCCATGCAGAACAAGCGCAACAGGCCAGCCACCTTGCCGCCGCGATCCTTCCAAGCGTGCTCGGCGCGGTGTTCGCGTTTCTCGCCGGACTCCTCGCTTTGCGATGGCTCAGCCGATGGCTTGAGGGCGGGCGCTGGTATCTCTTTGGGATCTACTGCCTGGTTGCGGCCGCGACAGTAGCAGCGTTACACACCATGGGTTACTGACAGCCGACCGTCGCGCATTCGCAAAGTGAGCGATGCCCGCGGCGGCGCGCAGCGCGCTGGCTTGCGCTAAAGTGCGCTGCCTCAGCGGCGACTCCAATTGACAACGTGCTGCTGCTGTACACCCAGGCCCGTCGCGCCAAGGCGCACCACATCACCGCTCTTGAGAAAGACGGGCACGGGCTTCATGCCCGTTCCGACACCAGGGGGCGTGCCCGTGGTGATGATGTCACCAGGCTCGAGCGTCATAAATCGGCTCACGTAGGAAACGAGCACGGCGACACCGAAGATCATCGTGCGCGTATTGCCGGTCTGACGCCGCGCGCCGTTGACCTCCAGCCACAGATCGATATTTTGCGGATCGCCCAGCTCATCCGCTGTCACGAGCCACGGTCCCACGGGTCCGAAGCTGTCGCAGCCCTTGCCTTTGTCCCAAGTCCCGCCGCGCTCGAGTTGGTATTCGCGCTCGGAAACATCATTGACCAGGCAGTAGCCCGCCACATAATCGAGCGCCTGCGCCTCCTCGACATAGCGGGCCGTGCGGCCGATGACGACGCCCAGTTCGACCTCCCAGTCAGTCTTACGCGAGTCCTTGGGCAGCATGACATCGTCATCCGGCCCGCTCAGACAGCTGATCGCCTTCGTAAAGATGACGGGCTCAGCGGGTATGGGCTGCTTCGCTTCGGCAGCGTGGTCAGCGTAGTTCAATCCGATCGCGATGAACTTGCGTACACCGGTGATCGGCACGCCTAAGCGGGGTTTTCCCGCGACGGCAGGCAGGCTTGCCGGGTCAAGTGCGGCGATGCGCGCGAGCGCCGCGCGGCTGAGGTGCTCCGGTGCCCAGTCGTCGATGATGGCGGACAAACTGCGGATTACGCCGTTCGCATCCAGAAGTCCGGGTTTCTCGTTATGAACCGCGCCAAATCGCAACAGTTTCATCGGTGGCTCACCGCTCGGATGGCACCATCATTCAAGCTCGCCGGCGCGTGCATCAGCAAAGTGTTCTGCATTACTGCTCCCAGGTAAATATCGTGGCGCCACGTGTGCCCTCGCCAAGACGCGAAGCGCTCATCGCGCGTCAATCTTTATGCATGGCCAAGTTCCATCGTCCCGCGGCACACGCCCACCCGACGCACGCACTTCTGCAGCGGTGAATGCGCCGCCTGGCGGATCTGTGCCAATCACAGAATCACCTGCACGCTTCAGGCTCGCGCTGTCGCACGTTGCATCGCCGGACGCGCCGAGCAGCGCTCCAAATAGGCCGCCAGCACCGGCTCATCGCCCAAAATCTTGAACATACTCAGAAAATATACCGCTGAGCCGAGCATCACGTCCGCCGCGCAAAAGCGCTCGCCAAGTATCCATGGCCCCTTCTGCAAACCACTGCGCAAAGCCGCGAGCATCGAATCATAATCGCCCCAGCCGTGAGCTGAACGACTGGGCGGAATCTTCGAGAACTTCTCCATCATTGCGGGCTCAATATTGGAATTGGTAAACATGAGCCACTGCAGATATGCGCCGCGATTCGGGTCGCCGATCGCCGGCGCCAGACCCGCCTGCGGATACTGATCCGCGACGTAAGCGCAAATGGCGCCGGAATCGTTGATCCGCACCGCGCCATCGACGAGGGCGGGCACTTTGCCAAGCGGACTTGCTTCCCGGAATGCTGGGTCAGACTTCGCCGTCTCGTCCCGAATATCGATGCGCACCAGTTCAAACGGCACGCCGGCCTCTTCGAGCATCCACAACGCGCGCACGGCGCGTGTTTTCGGGCACCAATACAGTTTCATCAGCATCGCCCCTGGGAATTCGCAGCGTGTTGTCGTTATTCTCTACGTATAGTTTCACATCGCGGTTTGATCGGCAATTCGCCGCTCATGCCGCCGGTGGCGGCTGCCGCTCGAAGCGCGGAACATTCTCATGGAAGTGTGCCCAACTGGGGGCCTCCGACGTCCAAATTGTAAGGGCGGGCCTTAGAATCTCGCGGTCATCGAGCGTGCCGCTGCGTACAAAGATCAAGTGCGGACGAACCTCCGCCTCGCTGAATAAATGCGTTCCGCACACCGGACAGAATCTTCGATGCATCGCGTTGCCACTTTCGGCGACGCTCGGATAGTCGCGCGTTTCGCCCGTGATCGTAATGGCATTGCTTGGAAAGCAGCTGTTCACCGTGCCGCTGCCAGCGCCGATGAACTGACACAGGCGGCACCAGCAAACGCGAGTAACGATAGGCGCGGCGCTAATTTGATAGCGCACCGACCTGCACAGGCAGCCACCGGAGATTTCCATTGCTTTACTCTATGAATCGTTTGTGGGAATCAACTGCGACCGCAACGCCGCGGACACACGATTTCCATGCGATCATGTCAGAACAGGCAAAGACGCTGCAATAGCGCGGGCAAACGAGCGGAATCGCGACCACTGGCTGGTCAACTAAGGATGTGGGCGTTAGCTGTGCTGCTCACCGCGATGCATCCGCTGCGCATAGATTCGCGACGCCTTTTCTTTGACCAGCGCAATGCGCGGCACTCCAGCTGTCGGCCAAGGGCGACATCCTGTCCAGACTCTGCGTGCTGCTGAAATCGAGGCCGGGTGCAAGCAGCATGCTGCGAAGACCAGTGCGCCAAGACCAAAAACGCGCAATAATGAACACGCCGTCGGTCTACATGGCGACGTATGTCCTAGCACGGCGGGCTTACGAGCGCGGCATTGCGTGCGGTACCGCACCAAGCAAGACTGGCGCGCGTGGGGGAAAAGAGCCGCTCACGAGTTAGCGTGGGTTCGGGCGAGTTCGAATGTTGGAGTAAGTTTGCATGCGATATACCGCTATTCCGCTCGTGCTGCTGATGGCCGGATGCACTGCGCAAGTTGCGCCACCGGCGGAGCCGCCACCGGCTGCAGCTGCCGCGCCTGCTCCAGCTGCCGCACCCGCTGTGGCTGCAACGGCCGAAGCGCCACCTCCGGCGCCAGAACCCGAAACGTCAACCTACACACCGCCTCCACCGCCGCCGGTTGTGAGTGAGTACATTGACCCCCCGCTTTCCGAGCCCCAGCCGATCGCGGTCAGCTGGGCTCCGCCTCCCATGCTGGTTGAGCCCCCGCCACCGCCGCCGTTTGAAAGCGCGGTCTGGGTGGGCGGCTACTGGGTGTGGCAAGGGAACTGGGTCTGGGCAAGCGGCCGTTGGGTATCGCCGCCACGTCCCAGCTACGGATGGGTGAATCCATACTACGAGAACCGTGGCGGCGTGGTGATCTTCATCGGCGGCCATTGGTCGCCGCCGGGCGTTGCATTTGTGCCGCCCCCGCCGGGAATGCGGCTGTCGCTCGAGATTGCGTTGCCTGGTGTTGTTGTCGGGCCGCCGCCGATGGGACCGGAAGGTATATTTGTACCAGCGCCGCCCGGCTCGAGGTTCGGGATCATCATTCCTGCGCCGTTCGGTACGGCGCCTGCGGTAGTGACGAGCGCCCCGCCGGTTGTGGCGGTCGGCATGCGAATAAACGTCAATAACACGAACAACACGACGATCAATAACCGAACTACCAATACCACCAACGTCACAAACATTACGAATGTCACCAATGTGACGATTGTCGCGCCCGCCAGCGCCACCGCAAGTGGCAGGGCGGTCAATGCAACAGTGCCGGCGCAGGCGCATCTCGCCGCGGCACTCGCGCCTGTCGTTAAGGCGCAGGCCCCGAAACCCGCCTCGTCCAAGGCGGTTCCGGCCTTCGTGCATGGACGCGCTCCGCCTCCCCTTCCACCGGCACAGCCGGTCAAGGTCGAAGCTACCGCTGGGGCCCGTGCACCGGAGGAAGCTCATGCGCCAGCGGCGAAACCGAGCCCGCCGCCTCCGGCACATGCCGCCGTTCCGGCCGCGAAGTCCAAAGCTGCGCCACCTGCAGTTGCTGCGCACCCGAAACCGAGCCCCGAGAAGCCCAAGCCTGCGGCGCCTGCCGAAAAGCCAAAACCCGTGGCACCTGCTGAAAAGCCCAAGCCCGTGACGGCGGAAAAGCCGAAACCGGCGGGCGCCGCGAAACCCGCTTCAACGACAAAGGCACCGGCTAAGCCGAGCACAGCCGAGGAAACTGCGAAGACCAAGCCCGGCGCCAAGCCCAAACCCGACCACCCGAAGAAGCCGGGCGAGAAGGACACGAAGCCGGATCAGGATTAAAGCGGACGGCTCAGCGGTTAACGACCGGGATCGGGCCATCCGGCGCGATGTCAGCGGGCGCCGGGTTGCAAGTCACGACTCGACTGCAACCAGAAAGCCCGAGCCCCGACACACGTGCGGGCTCGGGCCATCTTGGCAACCCTTACTTCCTGATTGGGGGCAAGCTTGCGCTGATTGACGACACGTTATCCACGCCCGCGATCTTGCAGATCGGGTGGGAGAAGTCATTCGCCAGGCTCGGCACCGGAACCAATCCCATGTAGTTGATATTGTCATCGCCAGCGACGCTCACGCCGCCCGGTACAAAATCCAGAAGCAAGCTGTGACGGGTGCGCCAGGAAATGTTGTGGTCCGCGCAGGAAGTATCCCCGCTTACACCAACAGCGCCAATTAACACCTTCTTCGAGTTGTACAGCGCAAGTCCGCCGCCAAAAACGTTCACACCGCCGATCCGTTCACCGACCATTGGATCGTTCCACTGCCCGAAATCCGCAGCCGGGCCCTGGTACGCAACGCGCGTTGAAACCGGATTGCTGAACTGCAGTCCGAATAGCGTCCCGCCCGGTTGCACCGCGGCATAAAGATCCGCAGTGGACAGCGCGAGCCCGGGCAAACTAAACGCATTAGCCGTATTGGCCTTCTGCGCGGAAATGGCGCGGCTGCCCGGCCACTGTGATCCGCGATTTGTGCCGGTGAACGCGACCGCGCAGACGATACCGTCGCGGTTGACGACGGTTCCCCACATGTCGAGGTTGAAACCGCCGTTTGATTGATGGCGCGCCGATTCGAGTGCGGTCTGCAGTTCCTCGTGGCTCGGAAGTCCCGCGCATACACCGCTTTGGGCGCCACCATTCGAAGCAGATGACTCAGTTTCCGTCGCAGTAGCCGCTGTCGTAAGAAATATCGGACCCGCCGTAATTAGAAACGCAATAGCTCCACTGAATGAACGTTGCATTGGTCTTTCCCTCTTTTTTGTTTGCTGGATGTTAGGGAGGCACATTTTTTATGACAGACATCGCGCGCCCCCGCGCGAGGTTAATACCATCCGCACTCGGTTATGGCAACTGCGCGCTATCGCGCATAGGCGCTCGTGGAAAATGGATTTGACATAAATGCGCCGCGCCGCAGCATTGGCGCGGCGCGGGCGCCGCGGCATCTCTTGCAACCTCCTGAAAAGGGACGCTCAAATTGAAACGTCGCCGGGGGTGAATCGTGCGTTCAACCGCTGTGACGAGCGCCTTACCTTGAATCGCTACCGGCGGTGTGCGAGTCGCGACCCAGCCTCGTACGCGCGAACCATTCACTGCGGCTCTGCCCCCAAACATCGGCTTGTTCGGATTCATATGGGGCCGGCATGCGGACTCGGCCACGATTTTGCGAACCGAGTCTTTTTGCCACCGCCTGTGAGGCGAGATTGTCGGCTGCAATTAGATGGATGACTTCAACCCAATCGAGCGTTGCGAAGACCCAGTCGATCGCCGCGGTCGCACCTTCGGTCGCGTAGCCCTTGCCCCAGCAATCCCTTACCAACCCCCAGCCGACTTCGGTCCCGGGCCAGCCCTCCGGCATCCACGGGCCTAGTCTTCCGATCCAGCGACCGGTCGACTTCTCAATCACCGAGAACATTGCAAAGCCCTGCAGATTCCAAGCGCCTGCCATTGTCATCAAGCCGCGCCAGGCAAGCGCGCGTGGCTGCACTCCGCCAATAAAGCGCGCCGCCTCGGCGTCGCTCATGAGCCCCGCCCATGCGTCAAGGTCTTCCAGGCGCGGCGGCCGCAGCACGAGCCGCTCGGTCTCGATCCGTATCAGGTCCACAATCATATGTACGACCTTTGCGTGAGAATAAAAACGGGCGCGTTGAGATCGGCCGACCGGTCGTTGGCGCCAAAGCCGGCTGCAAAAGTTATCGGGCGCGCCATCGCGTGCACTCGACAGTCGTCTTATTCATCTCGAACCGCTATATGGAATGCGTAACATCAATGTGACCGGTCCAACGTCACAGAGATGCAAAGATCCGCCAAAACGCAGCGGCCGCTGCTGACAGGTTGGCGCTCCAGTCGCCCGCCGCCGCGTGATCCGCACCATCGGTGATGTATTTGGCACAAGCGAAGCGCGCTCCTTCGAGCCGGCAGACTTTGGCGTACGCGTACGCTTCCATGTCCACGACATCGCAATGCAAGACACTCTCCCCGGTCGCGAACGAATCGCCGCTGCCGCACAAGCCGTGGGGAAGCGCCGAGAATACTGCGGGAAATTCCAGCTCCGCGGGAATGTCGTCGAAGGGCGTTTCCCCGTAAGCGAACCCGAGCGCGCGCACGTCCATGTCCCGCTGGACGAAGCGACAGCAGCTCACGAGCGTGCCGGTAACAAATCGATGGCTGCCGGCGGTACCAAAATTGATGATGAATGGAGGCGCAAGCTGCGCGTGCCGGTACGCCGCCAGGCGACGGGTCAGGGCGATCGCCGCATTCACCTTGCCAAGCCCCGTATAGAGTACCTGCACACCCTGACGCTCGAATACGCCCCGACCCTCCACCTCGAGCGCCATCACAATCAGCCGCGGCGGCAGCGCGGCCGGGAGCCCGGAAGCTGTTTCAGACATAGTCGATGACGTAGCGCAGTTCGTGCTTATTCCAGATAAACGACGCCCCGGAGAGCTGCAGGTCGATGAGCGCTGCGAGAAAACAGACCTCGTAGCCTGCAAGGCCGCAAAGTTCAGCCGAGGCTTGCATGGTGCCGCCGGTTGCGAGCACATCGTCTACCAGCAACAGCCGACCAGCGCCGCGCTGCATCTCAAGCACGCCACTACCGTATTCGAGCGCATAACTGATGTCCACCACCGGCGGCGGCAATTTGCCCTGCTTGCGAATCAGCACAAAACCTTTGCCGCGCCGCGCGGCAAGTGCCGCGGCCAGGATGAACCCGCGAGATTCAATACCCGCAACGGCATCGATCCCGCGCCACTCTTGTGTGTCGAGCAGCTTCTCGAGCGCGTCGATCGTAGGCGAGAACATGTTGCGCAGCAGAGGCGTGATATCGCGAAACAGAATTCCGGGTCGCGGAAAATCGGGCACGTCGACGACATGGCGTTTAAGTTCGAGCATGGACGCTAGCTTAGCGCTTCACGGTGGCGCGCGACCACTGTGCCGCACATTAAACCTGCTGCCCCGTCGGCTTTTTGCGGTAGCGCGCCGCGAGCAGCAGGGAATTAATTCCATCTACGCAGATGATTGGAAATCGCGGGCCTCGCGCAGTCAGGTGCCGTTTAAGATCGCGCCGGCCGCATTTGCCGGCAGGCACTGATAAAAAGGCGCCGATCTTTTTCCGACTCAATCTCCGTCCCCAATTGCACGATCAGCTGTTCCATTCCTTGAGCCCGGATTGCTGCGCGTCTCACCAAATGTCTGGCAACGGGGCCGACGAAGTCCGCAAGACGCGCCTCGATCTGCTGCAGCTCGGCGGCATCCACCGCGTGACTGACGGGCGCAGAATGCCCCGTCTGCGCTGACAATGACGCCGTCCCGGGTGCTTCGGTTTCGGGCATCGCGACGAACCGATCGTCGGCTAGAATAGCGGTCAAATACGTGCACAGCTGCGCGTAGTGCTGCTCACGCGGCTGCGGAAATGCATCCAGCCAGTGCTGCGTGCTTAAGAAATATTCAAGGCTTTTCGAGGGCAATACATCTTCGACGCGAAACGTCAGGATGCTTACACCGCGATGCACTGCCCGCTCCACCTCACGGCGCACCTGGGGGGAACTATTGGCGCTTGCCGAAAATACCAGCACCATCACTCGCGAAGCGGCAATGGCATCCACGATCTCCTCAGCCCAATCTGCGGCCGGAGTGATATCGCGCGGCGCGATCCAGCACCGAATCCCCATGGATTCCACGCGCGCGACGAGCTCGTGCGCCGAATCATGATCCGACTGCGAGTAACTGACAAAGACTTCGCGCCGTGTCACTTTCAGGGCTCGAGCAACTTCAGGGCCTTGTCGAGACTGATCCGCATGCGGTTAAAGGAGTGCCCGAGGGCCGCTATTTCCGCCCCCCCATTCACAGGAAATTGCGGCGCGCTTGCGTCACCCGTGCTCAAGCGATCCGCAATTAGCGCCATGCGTCGCACGGGCCGGATAACGAGCACGTAGAGCACCCCGTTGACGACCACCAGGAGCGCCACAAATACGGCGGTCAGCGACGTCAGAAACGCGCGAAACGCGCTTCTGGCGCTGGCCTCCGCGTTCGCGATTGGTACCGACACGACCTGCGCGCCGATCACTTCGTTAACCTGCCAGCCAAATCCGTTGCCGGTGCCGTAGCGCGCGATCACGCTGTGCGGGGCGACCGCGGGTAAACTGTGGCAAGACAGGCAGCCGGTTTCAACGTGAATTGGCCTTGCGAGATACAACGAGCGACCCATGGGCGTATCCCGCTCACCGACGAATTCATGTTGGCCGGCATCGTTCCTGAATCGTTGAATGATGTCCGCCTCCCAATCAGTGGCGCGATCTCGCGGGTTGGTCGGATTCAGCGTCGCTTCCTTGTAAGAATATTGCGGGTGCGCAGCGTGTAGCTTCAAGAAGTTTTGCGTGGCCGCATAAAACGGCACACTCTGCGGAAGAAATTCGTTCTGCATCTGAGCGTTCAGCAACGGCAGGATCTCACTCTCGGTGTAATCGCGTATGGCAAGCGCGCTGTCCATCATGAGTCCGGCCTCGGTGACAATTTCGCGCTTGGCGTTTTCCTGCAGCACCTGATGACACGCAAATCCGGTAATCAAGGCGCCCAGTACAAATATCGCGCCGAGGGCAAGATTGATACGAATCAGCAGATTCACGAATTTCTCGCACGCAACGAGCGGATGGTCATTTAACACCCACCGAATTCATACCAGCGTTGCAATCGCCGGACAGGATGATAACCGCTCACTTCGGATCCTTATGCTTGCGGATGCTGTTCCAGACGGCTACATCCCACGCATTGTGGATGCCTACAAAGAGCAGCAGCATTGAAGCCGCAGCGAAACCGTACAGGCTCGGTTCCGGGCGGTTCCAGATGAGAACAGCCCCTATGGCTAAAGCAGCATATGCAACTAGCGGCAATATCACATTGCAGAGCCAGTCCTCCCCCACCGGAACGTATTCGCCACTGATGCCACGGATCTTCGCGCCGATGAATCCGGCGTACACGATGCCAGCCGCTCCCACGGCACCGAGTACCAGACTCACGCTCAACACAGTCTGATGCGGCATGCTCAGGAAGGCGGACATGGACAGTACCACGCTGAAGTGGACGATTGTCGGCGTGACAAAGGCGCGTAGACCGATCGGGTTTACTCGATGGGCATCCGCGCTCAGCGCAATGACTACAAAGGTAAGCCCGATAAGCCCTGCGGCGGAGGAGCCCGCAATAACGTAAAAGTTGTCCCATTCCGCCAGTCCCGCCAGGGCCATCGTACTATCTCCGACTCAATAGCTCCCGCCAGATAAAGCGCTGACGGCGCCGGTTCCGAATACTATCCCCCGCAAGACTGCGGCAAAGCCAGCGTCTTTGCGCCGTGGCTGTGTGCGAGAATACACCTCCCGCGATCTTGAATCTCTATCCGGGTTAATCATGCGCCACGCAAAGGAATTTCGATCACTGTTTAGCACCGCGTTGGTTGCCGTTTCGTCTTTCGCTGGGCCCACAATGTCGACTGGCCCGGCTGGGGACTCGCAATCCTTCGCGCCCGCCGATCGCTATCGCGAAGTGGATGGCGACGGCGGCGAGCTATCGCGCTCAAGTAAAGCTGGACGGCCACCGGGCGGCGAGGCGCACGCGCAGCTCAAAACGCAAGAAATCGCAAGCGTCGCAAAGAGCATAATCGGTGACCCAGCCATAAGCACCAAGAATGGACCCCATGCTGACGATGAGTCTTTTGTGTTCCCGTCCGATGGCAAGCCTGTTCGCGTGGCCGAGGCTCTCATGACGGCTGCAGCCTCCGCGGCGCCGGCGGGGACGACACTCCCCGCGCCGCCGATCGCCGCCCGTCATCCCTTTGATGTGCCGTCGCCCAACGGCGCACGTCGCGACGATTACTACTGGCTGCGCGACGACACCCGCCAGTCCAAGGCTGTCATTGACTACCTGCAAGCAGAAAACGCATACCGCGACGCCTTCATGGCGCCGACGGCCGACCTGCAAGAAAAGCTCTACGCCGAACTCGTGGCGCGCCTCAAACCGGACGATGCGTCAGTTCCGACGTTTGACCATGGCTACTGGTACTACACGCGGTTCGAACCCGGTCTCGATTATGCGATTTATGCGCGTCGCGAAGGATCCATGGCGGCGCCAGAGCAGGTTCTGCTCGATGGCAACGCAATGGCACAGGGCCATGAGTACTTTCAGGTCGGTGATGTCGAGGCGAGCCCTGACGGCAAGCTCCTCGCGTATACGGAAGATGACGTCGGACGCCGCCAATACACGCTGCGCATCAAGAATCTCGAAACCGGCGTCACCTTGGAAGATCGCGTTCCCAACGTCGAGGGCGAGTTCGTATGGGCGGCAGACAACCGCACATTAGTCTACGTTGAGAAGGACCCGGTGACGCTGTTGTCGGTGCGTGTTCGCAAGCACCACCTCGGCCTCGCCGCCTCGGAAGATCCACTGGTCTACGAGGAGAAGGACCACAGCTACTACATGGGGATCGGCAAGAGTCGATCGGAAAAGTACCTGTTCATCGATCTGCACAGCACGCAGCAGAGCGAATGCCGCTTCGCCGACGCCACCGATCCTGATCTGCATTTTCGTACCGTGCTAGCGCGCGAGGCAAATCTTGAGTACCACGTCGAGCACCTGGGTGACGACTTCATCATCCGCACCAACTGGCGCGCACCAAATTTTCGCATCATACGTACTCCGGTTGCGTCAAGCGCCGACAAGGGCACCTGGCAGGACGTGATCGCACCACGCGATGACGCATTCATTCAGGACTTCGAGGTTTCAAAGGATTATCTCGCCGTCAATGAGCGCTCCGGCGGCCTTCTGAAAATGCGCATCAAGGCCTGGCAAGGCGCGAGCGACGCGCTCATTGACGCTACTGAACCGGCGTACACGACAAGACTCGTGCACACCCCGGGGATCGACAGCCCCAACCTGCGCTATGTATACAGCTCCCTCGCGACACCACGCACCACCTACGACTATCAGTTGCGAACTGGCCAAAAAGAGATCAAGAAGGTCGACGCAGTGTTGGGCGGGTTTAACGCCGCCAACTACCGCACCGAATTTGTGCACGCGAAAGCGCGCGATGGCAAGCTTGTGCCGGTTTCGATCGTGCACCGCATCAACGTGCCGCTGAATGGGACTGCCCCGATTTACCAGTATGCGTATGGCTCATACGGCGCCTCTACCAATCCGGAGTTTCGTTCCGACTGGGTGAGCCTTCTCGATCGTGGTTTTGTGATAGCCATTGCCCACGTCCGCGGCGGACAGGAACTCGGCCGTCAATGGTTTGAAGATGGCCGACTTCTGCATAAAAAAAATACCTTCACCGACTTTATCGACGTGACCGAATTTCTGATTGCGCACCGCTACTGTGCCAAGGACAAGGTGTTCGCTGAGGGAGGCAGCGCGGGCGGCCTGCTGATGGGCGCCATCGCAAATATGGCACCTCAGGAGTACCGCGGCATTATCGCCTACGTGCCGTTTGTCGACGTGGTGACGACAATGCTCGACGAGAGCATTCCGCTCACATCCAACGAATTTGACCAGTGGGGAAACCCTCAACAGAAGGTCTACTACGACTACATGCTTTCGTACTCGCCGTACGACAATGTCGCCGCGCAGAATTATCCGGCGATGCTCGTGATTACGAGTCTTTGGGATTCGCAGGTCCAATACTACGAGCCGGCCAAGTGGGTGGCGAAGCTGCGCGCGACCAAGACCGACCATCGGCCACTGATATTCAGCGTGAACATGGCGGGCGGCCATGCGGGGAAGTCGGGTCGCTTCCAGCGTTACCACGAAACCGCCCGCGAATATGCGTTCATCTTACACGAGCTCGGCATCGGCAATTGAGATGTCGAAAACCCGGGCCAGGATCGTGCGCGCGGAACGTCGGGTTAAAGACCGGCTCTTGCGACCACATCAACGCCTGATGGCGTCCGCCTCTATCGTAAGAAGCCCCCGATCGCCGCCACTCACCGCCATGACGCCCGCGAATGCGGCGTCCCACTTATCAGCCTTGTGATGTCGACTGCTCCTTCGAATCCGCGATCCTCGCTAAGGCTCCGTGGGCTCCGATGCGGGCTGTATCAAATCTCGTGCGGAATTGACCGCAGGCAAAGAAAGACCGAGCGGAACGCCCAAGAACGGGTTCTCCCGTCCACGAATTAGCCTTCGCCCAAGACGAATGGCTGGCACTTCTATCAATTTGTAGCTGAGAAGCGCGCAGATAATCACCGCCGTCAGTGCAAAGGGAATCGCGATGTGCGGACCCGGACCGCTGAAGAACAGCTGCTGCCAAATGTACAGGCTGTATGACAGCTTTCCTACGAAGCGCAGCGATCGCAACTCCAGAAATCTTCCGATTGGGGCTCCCGGCGCCATCACGATAGAGCCGACCAATATTGTGGGCAACAGATGCGTAAGAAGCGTCGTCTGGGTCAGCCCCAAGCTTCCTGGCGCGAGCAGCATAAGCGCGGCGACGAGCGAGATGACCGTCGAGATCGTGGAGTTAACTGGGCGAATCCGCCGCCGGTATAAATAGAACCCGAGACAACAGCCCCATAGCAAAGTGTCAAAGACCAAATCGGAATGGAAATTGCCGTGCGCAGCATCTTGAAACACGTTTCCGAGCAGGTGCAAATGGACCACCGCCAGCCGCAGTGCACAGACCAGAAACGCAAAGGCGACAGCGGTCCGCCAGCCATTTCGCACGCTAAATACGATCAATAACACCGGCCATAGCAGATAGAAGTGCTCCTCGACTGCTAGGGACCAAAAGTGCCCTATCACCCATGAGTGATCGGCATAATTGGCATAAAAGAACAGCGCGGCGCGGAGCGATTGCGAGTCGAAGGGAACTTTGCCGATGGCCGCCAGCATTCCTAATATGACCAAATACAGGAGCACCGGCGGTAGAATCCGAAAAAAGCGACGCGCATAGAAGTCTTTGAGCGAAATGCGTCCGCTCACGGCAAATTCCCGGATCAAGTGAGTGGTGATTAGATAACCGCTCAGCGAAAAGAAAATCAGTACGCCAGCATATCCGTTCGCCCACCGGGCAAATTGGCTGCTCGTAATTGCGTGGGAGCTGATCACCATCGTAATTGCAATCGCCCGAAGACCGTCGAGCGTAGGAATATAGTCTTTGCTGTAAAGCACCACCGGTGCCACGTCGCCTCCCTTCTTCGAGGAGTTGCAATGACCATAGCACTGACATTTGAGCGCGCATTTGACAGCGGTCACACTTTAGATTTTTGTTGCAGAGCAACGCAACCTGAAGTGCACTGCATCAATCAATGCGCTGCTTGTTCACGTAGCGCGCTTTGTTGTGCTCCGGGTGGAACAGTGCGACTTCCAATCGCGGTTTCGCCGAGCTTCTTCGTTGAATCGGGATACCGCGGTTTTGCGGCAGTGCAAAAACTCAGATCCGCGCAATCGTGCCGAGCTTGCCGCCATTTTGCGCAAGGCGGCGGCCGGTCGATGAGGCAGACTGGGATGGAATCGCAGCTAGCTAGGAGCCAACGAGCGACCGTCGCGGGCCTCAGGCGCGCTCGAAGCGCGCGACGGTTTCGACATGCGTCGTGAACGGTGAAAGATTAAATGCGTTAAGCGCGCGAAGACGTAGTTTGCGGTGCGCGGTCAGGCGTGCGACGTCATTGAGAAGCGACTCGAGCCCGCAGCTTACGTACACAAAATATTCGGGCGGATGCTCGCTCAGATACTCAATCAATTCGGGGTCGAGGCCCTTGCGGGGCGGGTCGGCGATTACGACCTGCGCACCGGCCGCAGCCAAGCGCGCTGCCCCAGCACGGCCGCGCACGAGGGAAATCTTCGCCCGCTCCGCTGGAAGGAGTTCAGCGAGACCCATCTCGAGCCCCTGCAGCGACTGCGCACTGACTTCGTTGATTTTGATTTCACTGACGCGATCCAACACCGACAAGCCGATAGCGCCCACACCCGCGTAAAATTCAGCGACCCGCGCGCCCTGTGGGATTTGCCTACGGACGTGTTCGATAACGCTCTGCGCCATATCGAGATTATTCTGGCCGAACGCCCCTGGCGGATAATGAACGGCAGCGCCGCCAAATCTTTCTACGACGCTCGCCGGCCCGCACCAGCTTTGGAAGTCGGGCCCGAGAATGGTGTTGGAGCGCTCGAGATTGGCGTTGAACCACAAGCTGTGCAGCGCACTACCGAGCCGCTCGCGAATTAATTCGAAGCACGCTGCGAGAGGCTCGGCGGTAGCCGTGTTGGCAATCATCACCACTTGTGCGGTTTGCGAGCTGCGCTCCACCACCACCTGAAGATATCGTGCAAGGCCCATATGGGCCTTCTCCGAATAGCTCGTTACATGGGTATCAACCAGCGAGCGCCGCACTACGTCGGCAACGCGGTTGATCAGCGGGTGCTGAACACTGCAGTTCGGAACGTGAACGACCCGATGGGTGCCGAGCTCAAACAGCCCCAGCTTGGGGGAATCGAGCCGTCCCCGAATGGCTAGCCGCGCGCGCAGCCGAAATCCGGCAGTTGGCCCGGAAAGCACCGAAACTGCGGGCAAACTGTGCGCGTGCGCAAGCGCAGCGAGCGCGCCGCTAGCGGCAGGCGCTATGCCGGTCTCACCAAACCGCGGACACGCCGGGCACGGCGGCCGATGCGGGCAGGACGCCAATTCGCCCGCTTGTTGAAGATACGGCGAGTCCATATGCCCTGTGCGTGTAGTCATGATGCGTTCAATTATCGGACCATCGTCGACTGAAGGCAGCTCGAGGCCACCTCGTCAGCGTCGATGAAGCTAGTCCTTAACGACCCGGCCAATTCTCGAACCGATTAAGGTTTGCCGCTCACGCCGGGCGCAGCCATGCCACCCCAGCGCTGCATTGTGCACCGGTCAACCGCGTGCTTGCGCGTTGCGTTTCTGAATCCTCGCCTCGATGTGCTCGGCTGCGCACGCCGCGGCATTGGGTTCGCGGCGCATCGCATTGGCAAGATCTCGGGCGCGCTCCGTTACTGCCGGTCTGAGAATATGACGTAAGGCCCGTTCGAGCTTGGTGGAATCCAAGGTGGCAAATCGCAAGTGCGCTCCGGTGCCAAGCCTTTGCAGCTGCTTACCCCAGAATGGCTGGTCCGCGAACAAAGAACAGACAAGGGTAGGTAACCCGGCAGCCGCGCTCGCCGCCGTAGTGCCTGCGCCGCCATGGTGTACGGCGAGCCGGCAACGCGGCAGCACTGCACTGTGATTAAGGGCGCCAACCACGCGTACGCGCGCGTTTGAATGGCGTGGCTGTCCAAGCTCGCTCCACCCGGCACTGACAAGTGCGCGCAGCCCAAGGCGCAACGTCACTTGTTCGATCATCTGCAAAGCCGCCTTCGGATCACGGACTGGCATGCTGCCGAATCCGAAATAAGCGGGCGCACCACCACCGGAGAGCCACGCGTCCAAGTCGGCTTCCAATGTGCCTTCACCCAGCGCGCGCCGGTCTTCTATGCTCGGGCTGAAGAATCCCACGATCGGCTGAGTAACCCCGTAATCGTCGATTCCAGGCACAACCTTGGCGCTGAATGCGTGAAGCTCAAGAATCTCGTGTGCTTGCGCGCGCGTGGCCAGACTCGCACCAACCGCCGGAAGCCCGAGCCACGAGCGAACCCTGTTGACGTCTGCCCCATAGGCCTTCCACACAACGCGTTCGAGCAGCGTCCAGGTCAGCAGGTTCAGCGCACCCGGCAATCGTCGGGTCGTGACCGGAAACGCAGAATAGGCGCGCGTGCGTCGCAGCGGTGCAAAGTGCAGGAGGACGAACGGCAGACGCTTCGCTTCCGCGACACCAGCCGCGTGCTCCGCCAACAGGACGCCTGAAACAATCAACTCCACACCCTCGGTGGCGTTTAAGATCTCCCTATGCGTCTGTTCAAGGTGGTCGTGCGCCACCTTGGCGAAGCCGGCCGCAAGCTTTCGCGCATTTCCAGAGGCAAGCAAAGCATGGCCCTCGGGAGACTGCAGGAATGCCAGAGAGTCAATTCCGACCGGACGCGCATTGAAGCCCGCACGCGTTGCAAACTCGACAAGATTCGGCGGTGTCCCGAGGACGACCTCGTGACCTCGCCGACGCAACTCTGCGCCGAGCACCATCATGGGTTGCACGTCGCCACGCGTTCCCTTCGCAAGCAGCGCGAGGCGCACTAAAAAATCACCAAGCTCAGTGTAATCAAAGCCTTTGCGTCTTGAAAGTCATCCAGCCGACTGACGGTTCAATCGGGAACCGCGGACAAAACGATGAACGCAGGAAACGCCACGCGCTGCTTCTCATACCACACGCGCATATCGACCACTTGGCCAGCTTTAACCTCAATCGAAACCAGCGCGCAAGCAAAATATTGAACTATCGCCATCCCGAATTCGAGTGAGGCGAGGCCACCGCCCAGTG
>Ga0302325_10012571_pt1 | contig 18145 bp, 10 predicted proteins | sample Palsa_T0_2_FD_201948 | JGI IMG/M metagenome (GOLD analysis project Ga0302325, IMG submission 201948) | Peat permafrost microbial communities from Stordalen Mire near Abisko, Sweden - Palsa_T0_2 | ecosystem: Environmental > Terrestrial > Soil > Palsa > Peat permafrost | place: Sweden: Abisko...
ACAACGGTGTTGTGGGACAAGAAGAGCGGCGCGCCGATCTACAACGCCATCGTGTGGCAGGACCGGCGCACGGCGGATCGCTGCGCGGCGCTCAAAAGCGCTCATCCCGCCGCGGAGGCCGAGCTCTCGCGCAAAACAGGCTTGCTGTTCGATCCGTATTTCAGTGCCACGAAAATCGCGTGGATTTTGGACAAGGTACCCGGCGCGCGCGCAGCCGCGAAAGCCGGACGCATCGCATTCGGCACCATCGACAGCTTCCTGCTCTGGCGCCTGACGGGCGGACGGGTGCATGCGACCGATGCGACCAATGCGAGCCGCACCGCCCTCTATGACCTGCGCAAGGGCTGCTGGGACGAGGCGCTGTGCGAGCTGTTCGAGGTTCCCCTCGCTTGCCTCCCCGAGGTCCGCGACTGCGCCGGCGATTTCGGCGCAGTCGATCGCGCCGTTCTCGGCGAGACATTGCCGATCCGAGGCGTTGCCGGGGATCAACAGGCGGCGCTCATCGGACAAGCATGCTTCGCGGCCGGCGAGGTAAAGAGCACCTACGGGACCGGAGCCTTCCTCGTGCTCAACACCGCGCGGGAACTCGTGATCTCGAAGAACCGCCTCCTCGGCACCATCGCCTATCGACTGAACGGCGAGACCACTTACGCGCTCGAAGGCTCCATCCTGTCGGCGGGAACCGCGATTCAGTGGCTCCGCGACGGATTGGGACTCATCTCGCGTGCAGCGGACGTCGAGGCGCTCGCCGGCTCGGTGCGCAACAGCGGCGGGGTCTATCTCGTGCCCGCCTTCACGGGACTGGGTGCGCCTTACTGGGATCCGGGCGCGCGCGGAGCGATCATCGGACTCACGCGTGCCTCGAGCCGCGCTGAAATCGCGCGCGCTACGCTCGACTCAGTGGTTTATCAGACCCTCGATCTGCTCGAAGCCATGGCGGCGGACGGCCTCGAGCCCGCGGTGCTCAAGGTCGACGGGGGAATGGCGATGAACGATCTATTCATGCAGCGTCTCGCGGACGTGCTGGGCGTCGCCATTCAGCGGCCGAAGATCGCGGAGTCGACGGCGTTCGGCGCGGCTTGCCTCGCGGGGCTCGGCTGCGGCGTGTATCGCTCCTTGGAGGATATCGCGCAGCTGGCCAAACCCGACGCGCGTTTCGAGCCCCATCTCTACGAGGAGCGCGAGGCCGAAATCGCCGGATGGCGCGCGGCGCTCGCGCGCGTGCGCAGCAACTGAGACTCCGCGGCCGCCCCGGAGCGCATCGAATCAGCGCATAGACCAGCCGTGGCTCACGGTCAAGGATTGGCCGGTCAAAGCATTCGATCCGAAGGAGGCGAAGAACAGCACCGCTTCGGCGACTTCCTCGACCGTGGTGAACTCTCCGTCGAGCGTCTCCTTGAGCATCACTTCGCGAACGACCGACTCCTCGGCAATGCCGAGTGCCTGCGCCTGCTCCGGGATCTGCTTGTCCACCAGCGGCGTGCGCACGAATCCGGGGCAGACCACGTTCGCCCGCACGCCATGCTTGGCCCCTTCTCTGGCGACCACCTTGGCAAGCCCCATCAGTCCGTGCTTGGCGGTTACGTACGGGGCCTTGAGCACCGAGGCCTCGTGCGAATGCACGGAGCCCATATAGATGATGCTGCCTCGTCGCTGCGGATACATCCATTTGAGCGCCGCGCGAGTGCAGAGGAACGCGCCGTCCAGATGCACCGCCAGCACGCGCTTCCAGTCGGCGAGATCGAACTGCTCGATCGGCGCGACGACCTGAATCCCGGCGTTGCTCACCAGCACATCGAGACGGCCAAAAGTTTCGACGATCTGGATCATCGCCGCGTCGACCTGCGCCTCGTCTGCGACGTCGACGCCGAGGCCGATGGCCTGGCTACCCTGACGCGTGAGCTCGCTCGCCGTCGCGAGGGACTGCGCATGGTCGAGATCGAGGATCGCGACCCTCGCCCCGGCGCGCGCGAAGATCCGCGCGATGCCGAGTCCGATACCGCTGGCCGCGCCGGTGATCACGGCGACCTGGCTGTCGAGACGCCCTTCGCTGACCCTGCGGGTCATGGGCGCCCGTGCCGCGCCAGGAAGTCATCGATGGCGGCCAGGCACTCTCGCTCGCTGAGGAGCGGCGTGTGTCCCCGGTTGGCGACCGTCAGCGTCTCGAGATCGGGCTTCTCGCGAGCCATGCGCTCGACCGTCGCGGCGCTCAGAATGTCGGACGATGCCCCCCGGATCACCAGCATCGGGACACTCTTGATCTGCGCGAACAGCGGCCAGAGATCTGCCGGAGTGGCAGAGGGCACGCTGAAGGCCTTGGAGATCGCCGGATCCATGTCCGGCACGGGCCTGCCCTGAGCGTCTTCGCGGTAGCCCTGGCGGGCATAGCCCAGCCATTCTTCATCGGTGAGATCGGGCAGCGCGAGACCGTACACGCTCTTCGCCTGGGCTGCGGCTTCGTCCCAGGAGGAAACCGGCGGCAGCTTGCCCGCATAGCCGGCGATGCGGCGCAGTCCCGCGGGGTCGACCTCCGGGCCCGCATCGTTCAGCACCAGCGCCGCGATCTTGGCCGGCTGCAGGGCTGCCAGCACCTGGCCTATCAGCGCGCCGAGCGAGGTGCCGATCACGACCACCCGGTCCAGCGAGCGCGATTGCAGCAGCGCCCCCACGTCCGCGACGTAGGTCGGCATCTGGTAGTGGGCGGGGTCCGGATCCCAGTCCGAGCGTCCGCGGCCGCGCAAGTCTGCCGCGAGCACCTCGTAAAGCGGCTGCAGGTGCGCGGCGAGCAGCGCGAAATCGCGGTTGTTGCGCGTGAGTCCCGGCAGGCATAGCACCGGTAGGCGACCCGGCGCCTTGACTGGGTAGACGCGGCAGTACAGGCGCAGGCCATCGGCGCTCTGATAGAAATGATCCACGGCGGCGGCGACCGCGGCGTCAGCGCCCGCGGCTGCCGGGCGCTCACCCGTCGAGCGATTCATCCCGCAGCACCTTCAAAAATGGTACTCGGCCGTCGCCGTGTAAGTGCGCGGAGGGCCGTAGAAGCCGATCTGGCTGACGCCGCCGATGAACGAGTTGGCGGCCGCGATCGGAGGATTGCCGAAGTCGTAACCCGCCACCCGGTAATAGCGGTTCGTCAAGTTCTTGCCGTCGATCGAGAAGCGCCATGACTTACCCGTGGTGGTGAATGCGAGACCGCCGTTGAGCACTCCGTAGGCCGGCTGATCAGTGACGCCCGGCGAGGTGTTCGCCACCCTGGTGAAGCTGCGCCAATCATACCCCGCTCGCGCGAGCAGCACGCCGGGGGCGAGCTCCCACGTGTAAGTGGCGTTCGGCGACACCGTCCAAGCGGGGGCGTTCAGCGGGCGATTCCCGTCGGCCAGATTAAGGGTAGCAACGCTCGGCCCGCAGCCCGGTGCAGCCGTGAACACGTTGCAAGGAACCAGGAAATCCTTGTAGTAAGAGTCCAGGTATCCCACCGCGAGCCCGAGGGTGAGCGGCCGGATCGGCCGCCAGACCGATTCGACCTCGACGCCCTGGTTGATCTGCTTACCCGCATTCAGCACGGCGGTCAGGTTGGTCGGTGCGCCCTTATACTCCACGAATTGCTGCACGGGGGTCTGCGCATTCTTGTAGGGGTCGTAGAACGCGGTCAGATTCAAGATCAGCGTATCGTCGAGCAGCGTCGTCTTAAGGCCCACTTCGTAGTTGTCGACGGTCTCCGAAGCATAGCCGTTCTCCGTCTGGGGATAGACCGCCGCATTGCCGCGCATGTCGAAGCCGCCGCTCTTGAAGCCCCGGCTGTAGCTCACGTATGCCATGATGTGCGGCGTGAAGTGATAGTCGAGACCCAGGCGCGGCGTCACGTTCACGAAGCTCCGGTTGCCGGTGTAATCGGTGACCACGCCGGGATCGGGGAAAAATCCGGCCGGCACTTTCGAGGGGTTGAAGAACTGCTGATTGGGTAACAGCTGCGTCGGGGCGATGCTCGCGTAATCGGCTTGATAGACGTGCGCGGTCTTCTGGTCCTCGTTCCAGCGCACGCCGGCATCGAGGTTGAGCTCATCGGTGAGCTTTATGGATGTGTCGCCGTACACCGCATAGCTCTTGGTGAGCACGCAACCGTCGACCAGCTCGGTGATGTAAAGGTCGAATGCCGGAATGCCGAGCAGCGTCAGCGTACCGATCGAGGCGTTGTACGAGCCGCAGGCGGTCGAGTCCATGTAGAACACCCCGCCGACCGCGGTGATTCGGTCGTTCTTGAACGTGAGCTGCGCTTCGCCCGATGACTGCTGATCGTGGTAGGCGCCCGGCACCTGGAACAGGTTCGCATCGAGCTCCTCGAAGTCGATGAATTGCTGGCTTCTGCCGTGAATGTAGGCGCCGATGACCTTCAACGACAGCTGGTCCGTGAGGCTTTGCGTGTAGATCGCCTGCTGGCCGTCACGATGCGAATAGTCCTTGTCCACCGGCATGTCGGTGCGGGTATCGAACGGATTGCCGAGCTGCGGCGCGAGATAATCGTTCACCCGCTGGCCGCCCGCGGCATTGGAGTCGTCGATCACGTCCCACGCGATGAGTTTGAGCTTGGAGCTGCCGCCCCAAGTGACGGTGAGATTAGCGCGCCCAGCGAACACGTCCTTGTTTGAGACCGGTTCGCCGTAGCGGTTGTAGGGACTCGGCGGCTCGCCCGCCTGCGGGACGACCTCGCCGTAGCCGTCGTGCTCCAGGCGCGCGAGAGCGACCCCGAAATACACGTGGTCGTCGATGACCGGCGTCGAGAAGTAGAGCTTCTCGTCGTGCTCGCCGTAATTGCCCCCGGTCACCGAGGCGGTGAGAGTCGCCGGGCCGACGATGTCGCGGCTATCGTATTTGATGGCGCCTGCTATGGTGTTCTTGCCGTACAGCGTCCCCTGCGGGCCGCGCAGGATCTCGAGATCGGCGACGTCGACGACATCGAGCAGCGCCGTCTGCGGCCGCGCGAGATACACATCGTCCACGTAAACGCCCACACCCGGGTCGAATCCCCACAAGGGGTCGTTCTGGCCGACGCCGCGGATGTATACGTTGATGGTGCTGTCGGTGGCGCGGTCAGCCGCGATCTTGAAATTGGGCACGAAGCTGTTGAGGTCCTCGAGATTCACGACGTTCTGCGTCTGGATGGTCGCGGCACTGATCGCGGTCACCGCGATGGGCACGCTCTGCAAGTCCTCGGAGACTCGCCGCGCAGTGACCACCACCTCTTGCAATCCACCGGTATCGCCCGCGCCCGCCGTAGCGGCCGTCTCTTGCGCCGCGACGGAGACTGCGGCCGCGAGGCCTATCAAGGTCAAGCAGAAGCTGCGAATCATGGTGCACCCCCCGAAAACACTTGTTTGTTATGAGCCGTCGAGCGACGGCCTCGCTTGAACGGTCGTTGAATCCTATTTCAACATACGTTGAATATCAAGGGCGGCCGACTCTGGCAGCGGTGCCGGGTGCCGGCGCCTCAATCCCGGGGGTGGCCGGTGTGGGCCGCGCCGCCGGCAAATGGCGGCCCCGGTTGCGGTAGGATGAGGTTTTTGACGCCCGGTCGACCGCATGAGCATCGCTCCGCCTCGTGAGCCCGCCACCCCTTCGCCGCAGCGGTCGGCCGTGTCTGCCTGGGCTCCGTTCCGTCACCGGGCATTCGCGATCGTCTGGGTCGCAACCGTGGTTTCCAACATCGGCGGCTGGGTCTTCAATGTCGCATCCGGATGGCTGATGACCAGTCTCGATGCCGACCCGCTGACGGTGTCGCTGGTGCAGGTCGCCAACAACCTGCCGATGTTCCTGTTCGCCATTCCGGCAGGAGCGCTCGTCGATATCGTCGATCGACGTCTGTTCTTGATCATCGGGGAGACGGCGGTGACCGTCACGGGGACGGCGTTCGCCGTGCTCGTATGGCTCCATTTCATCACGCCCACGAGTCTCATCGTGTTCACCTTCCTCGTGACCGTGGCCAGCGCCGTGACGGCCCCGGCGTGGCAGGCGATCGTTCCGCAGCTCGTCCCCAAACCCGAGCTCACCAGCGCCGTTGCCGCGAACAGCGTCGGCATCAACGTCAGCCGCGCCGTGGGGCCGGCGCTCGGCGGCCTGATGGTCGTGACTCTCGGGATCGCAGCGCCCTTCTGGTTCAACGCCGTCAGCAACGTGGGCGTCATTGCCGCGCTGGTTCGCTGGCGACCGACGAAGAAGAGTGGTCCGCGCCTGCCCCCGGAAGGGTTCGGACAGGCCATGCGCTCGGGTCTGCGGCATGCGCGCTATAACGCGCATCTGCGCTCGACACTCATGCGCACGGTGGCTTTTTTCGTGTTCGCGAGCGCGTATTGGGCGCTGTTGCCGCTCGTCGCCCGCAATCAAATCGGCGGAAGCCCCGCCCTCTACGGCTTGCTGCTTGCCATGATCGGCGCATCGGCTGTGGCGGGGGCATTCCTGCTCCGGACGCTGCGGTCGCGTCTCGGGCCGGACGCTCTGCTCGCGGGAGCGACCGTCGCGACGGCTCTCGCCACCGCGCTCTTCGGCATCGCGCACAACGCCGCGATCGCGCTCACTGCGAGCGTGCTTGCCGGCGCCTCCTGGATCGCGGGCGTCTCCGGCCTCAACGTCTCGGCACAGGTTGCCCTGCCCGAGTGGGTGCGCGGCCGAGGACTGTCCATGTACGTCACCGTCATGTTCGGTTCCTTGAGTCTCGGCAGCGCCGTCTGGGGCGAGGTGGCGAGCCTCTCAGGCCTACCGGTCGCCTTGTACGCCGCCGCCGCCGGAGCAATCCTCGCCATCCCTCTCACCTGGCGCTGGAAGCTGCAAACCGGGGCAGCCGTAGACTTCACGCCCTCGATGCACTGGCCCGAGCCGATCACCATCGAGGAAGTCGAACCCGACCGCGGTCCGGTGCTGACGATGATCGAATACCGCATCGATCCGCAACACCGCGAGAAGTTCCTCGAGGCGACGGTTCCTTATGCGCGCGTCCTCCACCGCAACGGTGCGTACGACTTCGGCATATTCGAGGATCCCGGCGAGGAGGGGCGCTTCGTGGAGACTTTCATGTCGGACTCGTGGATGGAGCACATGCGGCTCCATCAACGCATCACCAATACCGACCGCAAGACAGAAGAGGCGGTGCGGCGCTGGAGCATCGGCGAGGTCAAGACCACGCATCTCGTCCTCGCTCAGCCGCGGGATTGATCACCCGATGCGCACGACGTAGCGGCCGAGCGCCCGGCCGGCGACGAGCTCTGCGCAGGCCCCGGGGATATCATCGAGACCGATTACGCGGTACACCAGCCGATCGGTGTGCGACTTGAGATTCCATTCACCGGCGAGCTTCTCCCAGAGGGCAAGCCGCCAGTTGCGCGGGACCTCGACGGAATGAATGCCGAGCAGGCTCACGCCGCGCAGGATGAGGGGCATCACGGTGGCATTGAGCTCGGCCGATTCGGCGAGTCCAATACAGGCGATATTCCCCCACGGCCGCACGGTACGCATGAGATAGGCGAGGGTCCGTCCGCCCAAGTTGTCGACAGCACCGCCCCAGATCGCCTTCTCCAGCGGCTTGGCGCCGAAGTTGAGCGTCGTGCGATCCACGATCTCGTCGGCGCCCATGTGCCTCAAGAACTCAGCCGCCGCACTCGCCTTCCCGCTGATGGCGGCGGTCGCGAAACCGGCGCGCTTCAGGATGGCGAGCGCGATGCTGCCCACTCCTCCCGTCGGGCCGGTCACGGCGATCGGCCCGTGATCGGCGACCTGATGGTTCTGCTGCATCCGCCACACCGCCATGGCGGCGGTAAATCCCGCGGTACCCAGCACCATCGCTTCAAACAAGCCGAGCTCCTCGGGCAGGGGCACGACCGCCTGTGCCGGAACGCGGGCAAACTGCGCAAAACCGCCGTCCAGCGATTCGCCGACGTTGCTGCCGGTGACGAGTACCTGATCGCCCGGCGCGAAACTGCCGTCGGTACTGCTCTCGACCACACCCGATAGATCGATGCCGGCGACGCGTACCGCGCCGCGCGTTATCGGCGCCTTGCCGCTCACCGCGAGCGCGTCCTTGTAGTTGAGGCACGAGTAGGCGACACGGATCACCACCTCGCCGGCGGTGAGATCGTCGAGCGACACCATATCGAAGCGGGCTTGCGTACCGCCCTCGACTCGATGTACGCGCAGCGCTTTGAATGTGGACATACGAGCTCCACTCAACCCGGCGTCAATCTAAAACGATGCGTCGTCGCGAACCGTGTGTCAACGGCGCTGGAACGCGTCGGTAAAGCCTGGATTTGAAAGCAGATTATACGTCGCCCTGATCACGGAGTCCGACAAGGTCTCGTAGTAGTTCTCGGCTTTGTACGAACGACCGAAGCGTTCGGCACCGCCCGCCACTGCCCCGGACCAGACTTCCTTGCCCTGCGCATCCTTGAGATGAAGAACCAGAGAGAGCTCTGAATGGTACGTGCTCGTCTCGGTCACGAAGTACTGACGAATCTCCCCGCTCAGAGTCATGCCGCCGGGTCCGTCAACGACGTTGAGCCCCCCGAGGTGCAGCGTCTCCTTGACATGATCCGTGACGAACGCGGCGACGTCGCCCGAGGTGGTGACGGGAAGCACCCGGTCGGCATTCTCGTGGTTCTCCCCGATCAACGATGGATTGTTGCGCGCATCGACCAGCAGGTCGACGTGCAAAGCGGTCGATATCACCGGCCCACCTAGATTGAGCGGGCCCAGGGTCCCCAAACTGTCGGTCGGCTTCCACACGAGCGGGATGTTGTCGAGCAGCTTGGCTGCTGCGGTCGCACCGGCGGCGAGCAACAGAGTCGTGCAGAGAATCGCGAGAATACGGTGAGACATGGATACCTCCCTGGTTCATTTTTTGAGAACTTCGCGCCCGATTTACGGCCGCTCATTCTAGAACAAACTCGAGGTCCTCCGCGCTGCCCCCGGGGCGGCCTCGGGCGCGGTGCGGCCCCTGGGCGCCAGCCCAAAGTGTGACGGCAGCGGCATTTTTTCCTGATACTGCGCCTCGAGCCCTTTTGTCCCGCGCGATCTTGTGAAAAATACGGCCTGGTTGATCCAGGAGTTCGGGACGTATGAGATTCAGATTGAAGGCGTTCGCCTGGCACCTGTTTGGCAGTGCCGGCGGATTGAGTGTGACGCTCGGCCTCATGTATCTCGGGTGGTATCACTGGCCGGGATGGTATCTGGCGGACATGCCGACCGTGCTGGCGATCATGGTTGGCATCGACGTCGTCTTGGGGCCCCTCTTGACCTTCATCATCGCGGACCCCGCGAAGGCGCGCCGCGTGCTGGTTCGGGACCTCGGATGCATCCTGCTCGTGCAGTTGGTGGCATTCACCTATGGCACCATTACCCTCTGGAACGCCCGCCCGCTTTATTATGCCTTCTCGGTGAACTGCCTGTCGGTCGTTCAAGCCCAGGATCTGGAGCGCGGGACGACGGCGCAGGCACGGAATGCGGCACTGGCGCCCCATTGGTACAGCCTGCCGCGGTGGATCTGGGCGCCGCTGCCAAATGATTCCGCGGAAGCCGCCAATATCGTCCAATCAGCCCTCCAAGGAGGCTACGACGTCACCGCTCGGCCCACTTACTTCAAGCCATGGGCGAGCGGGGCCGGGGAGTTGCGTGGTCAACTGAAACGCGTGGACGACATCAAGTTTTTCTCGCTCAAGGAAAAGAAGCTCCTCAAAGCGCGCATGACCGCGATCGGGCTTGCACCCGATCGAGCGGACGCCATTGCCCTGACGGGACGCAAGCGTCCACTGCTCGTCGTGTTCGATCCCTCCAACTTGCGGCTTCTCGCCTACATTGAGCCGAACTGAGCGCTTGCCGCTCCGGTATGGGGCCTGGTGGAGCAATCTACTCGCCAAAATCCGACACTGCTTGACGCCGGATACACGGTTTTCTCGGCAATGACCCAAGGCTCTGGCGTTTAGCCGGGGCCGACGCAGCTGGGATCCACCGACTCGTCACGGTCGCGCGCTTGGCTGCGTGGACTACACTTGAAGAGATCGGCGAGTCACGCCTACAGCGAGGTCCCGTGGAGCCAAGTCAGCGTGCTCGTCCCTGAAAATCGATCCGCTACGACGTCTGGCTCATGGCCGTTTTGGGGTCAGTGTTCCCGTGGTTTCGCTTCGATGTGGATGTGCTCCGGAGGCAGACGCGACTGATATCGCTGCCAAATTTTTACGTAGGCAGACTCCAAGTGATTGGTGAATGAACGTGTGTCGAACAGGAGCGTCGTGTGCCGTTGGTCGACCAGCTTTCGCCGAATTGCCGCCAGTCGCTCTGAATCCGTGGCGAGTTCGACGGCCGAATCTTCGTATTGTCGTGGATTCGTCGTGATCAGCTGCGGGACGCCGATGGCTTGCAGCACGCTACTGGCACAGCGGCTCGCGAATGATCGCCCCGCGCAAGTCAGCACTGGCAGACCGACCCACAAGGCATCGCTCGCGGTCGTACCCGCAGTGTAGGGCCAGGTATCCAGGAAAAGATCCATGGTGCGAAATCGAGCCAGATACTCTTCTCGCTTGACGCGTTGGCCGAACACTACACGGTTCGAGAACACTCCGCTGCGCCCTGCAGCGCTCAGCAAAGTTCGTTCATGGTCTGCATTCTCCGTGCAGATGAAAAGCGTGCTGTCTGGCACGCGGTGCAAGATTCGCATCCAGGTTTCGAAGGTGGCGGGCTGTAGTTTGTACAGCGTGTTGAAACAGCAGAATACGAAGCCTTGCGGCGGCAGACCGAGCTCCTCTCGAGTGAATTGCCGTTCGCTGATCTCTCGTTTCGAATTTACTTGGTAGGACGGCAGGTAAATTATCTTCTCCGAGTAGTTCCCCTGACTGGCAGGCGGAATGATCATGGCATCCGCGATCAAGTAATCCATGTAGGAGGCGCCCATTGTTCCAAGAAAACCAATGTAGCTGAGTTGTATCGGGGCGGCACGCAGGGCGAAGATTTTCGTGCGCCCGTGTGCGGTGAAGCCGGCGAGATCGACGGCAATGTCGATGCCGAGCTCTCGGGAAAGCGTCGCTACTTGTAAGTCGGAACGGTCGCGGACGTCGAGGAAGCTATCGAAGGACTGCTCCAAGCGCTTGCGCATCGGATCGGCCGCGTGAGGACCGAAAGCGAAAGCCGTGATCTCGAACCTCGATCGATCGTGGAGCTCGAACAAGTCAGCCGTCAGCCCCGCGACCGGGTGGGAACGAAAGTCGGGCGAGTAATAGCCTATCCGGATCCGGTCGCCCCGCGGCCGCTGTGCAATAGCGCCGAGCGTATTGTCCGGCGGACATTCCTCGCGCACCCAGATGCGAGCGGCCCGATGTTGGAGGGGGGGATCATCAATGAGCGCAGAGATCGGCAACGGCGCCGCCGGCAACGGCAGATCGCTGTTGATTGCGCCCTTGATTCGCTCGACGTCGGATTGCAGATCGCGCCAATCGCACACACTCATCCTGACCTCGGTACGCCTGCGCAGTATCAAGATCGAATTCGGCTTGAGAGCGAGCGCGCGATCGAAGCTCGCGATGGCATCGAGGGGCTCCATCAACTGATAGAGCACCTCTCCACGCTTGAAATGGCCATCGACCGAGTCGGGGGCCAAAGCGATCGCCCGATCGAGGTTGGCAAGAGCCTCGTTCCAGCGATCCAAGGTCATGAGCACGCCCCCGCGGTTCAAGAGGGCGTCGACAAAATGAGGATCGAGGTCGATGGCTTTGTTATAACTGACCAGCGCCGCGTCGAATTGCTCTTTCTTGTGAAGCAACGCCCCGCGGTTCGCATAGGCTTCGGCGAAGTGCGGAACTATCTCGATGGCCTTGTCATAATCAGCCATCGCCGCGTCCGCTTGGTTCGCTTGCTGGCGTAATACACCGCGGTTGTAGTAAGCCTCGGCAAAGTGGGGATTGACTTCGATGGCCTTGTCATAATCGGCGAGCGCCGCGTCCAGTTGCATTCTTTCTTGAAGCACGGCACCGCGGTAGCTATACGCTTCTGCAGAGCGGGGATCGAGCTCAATCGCCCTCGCGTAACTGGCCATCGCCGCGTCGTACTGCTTCAATTCACGGAGCAGAGTGCCCCGACGCAGATGTGCGAGGAGGAAGCCTGGAGCCGTCGCGATAGCTTTGTCGTAACTCGCCAGCGCTTCATCCAATCGCTGCAGCTCTTGGAGCAAAGTTCCCCGGTTAAAATGAGCTTCAGCATAGCCAGTATTCGCGGCAATCGCTTGATCAAAGCTCGCCATCGCTTCTTCTCGCCGCCCGAGACGGCCCAGCAAGGTCCCGCGGTTATAACAAGCCAGTGCGTCGCCCGGACTGAGCATCACTGCTCGGTTGTAGCTCGCCAACGCATCGTCCAAACGGTTCAAACGCTCGAGGACCGCGCCACGATTACAGAAGGCATTTGAATGACTTGGATCGAGCGCAACGACCCGATCGTAGCTCGCGAGGGCCGGCTGCAATTGACCGCAGTCCTTGAGCAGGTTTCCAAGCTTGTAGTGGGCCATAGAATATTTGGGGTGCAGCCGCGTAATATTTGAATAAAGTTTTGTCGCGCGTTCCCGCTCTCCTTGCCGTGCCGCGATCTCCGCGCACAGCATCAGCGAATCAATGTGATCTGCCTGCACTGCAAGAATCGCGCTACAAACCGACTCCGCCTCGGATAACTGACCTTGTTGAATGAGCGCTCGCGCCTGTGCGAATTTCGTGAGCACTTCCTGCGATGCCGGTTTTTGCGACGTACCTGACTTAAAAAACTTAAACATGCGATGCGCCAACTCCCGACCTGATGGTTTGCACGGACAGTCTTTGGGTGCCAAGAGAAGCACGAAGGATTGCTCTTTTCAATGACTTAGCGCGAAGATGCCTAGCAAATTACCGTCCGACAGTAAGTGACGGGCTACCTAGCTGGGCTCGCGGCCGATAACGATCCGCAAGCGAGGATGCACACCGTCGTTTGTAGAAAGCGGAAGCTGTGCGCCGCGTTCATCGAGAAACGCTATTGGTCGCGGCGCCAACTTTGGCAGTCTCAGACCAGCGCTAGCGCTCGGTGAGCGCTCAATTTCTCGCGAACGCCATGATTTACGGGTGGCTTGCGGTCCATAGCTTGTGTGGCGAATGTCCGGAATAGACTTTTGGGGTGGCGCGCCATAGGTGATGAATCTGGGCACTGGCGATGCGAGGTGGCGATTGCGCCGCGGAAAGCGTGCGCTGCATCGTAGGTAACCGATCACGCTCAATCGTATATTGCTCAGATAGCTCTGGATAGCGCTCATACGGTGAAAGGCTACCTGCCATGAGAAAGGATGTATCGCTTTGGTGCGCGTCGCTGGCGTTAGTAATACTCCAAGGTTGCGCGCCCGCAACGAGGGATTCGCAACATCAGACGATCTCCTTGGGGCGACTTCCAAGCCCTCCTCCATCGCAGTCATAAACGCTTGTGCTATTGAATGCCGGTAGGTTTGCGGAGCTCAATACGCAATTCTCTGCCGTCCAGACCGCCTATCGAAACACAGCGTCATTTCGGACGAGCAACTCCGCGATGCGTTTCGGGTCTTTTACGACACTGACCCCGCTTTACGGGTCGATTATGACGCATGGACAGCCAAATTCCCGAAGTCCTACGTAGCCCACCTCGCCCGTGGCATCTACTACAAGAAGGTAGGTGAGGGGCGTCGAGGCGGGAAATTTATTTCCGAGACGACTTTTTGGGGGTGGCGCGCCCGGAGAGATTCGAACTCCCGACCTCCTGGTTCGTAGCCAGAGTGTCGGTTGCGCGCAAAGCCCCGAAATTACAGCTAAAATCAGTGGGCGCATTGTTGAATATTATCGCCGGGTGCTTACATGTAAGCCCCTGATCCACCTAGATCGCGGCAAGCGGTATTCAACACGTTTGTAGCCCGGTAGGCGCGCACCGACGCAAGGCAAGCCTTAACGCCGATGTTTCGCATGATCGTCCGACAGGTGACGGCCCCAGAACCCGACTTTCGTCCGCTGCGCCCACTTCTCTACTTAGCGGTCGCTCGGCCGCGCCGCGCGGTGCGCTGAGTCCGGCCATCGTCTGGGAGGGCCGGGCGAAGTCCCTGTCGCGAGGAACGCCGCCCAAGCAATGCGGGATCACCTCTCACCTTTTCCGACAAGACTCGGACCACAGTATGAATAATCAAGTAGGACGATTAGAATCGCCACCTGCCGGCCACGCCAATGGTGCGGGGCCTGAAAGTCGTCGCGTAGAGCAAGCTGTCCGTGGAAACGTGGTTCCGGACCTGAAGTGTCGGCTGCGAATCAAGCGCGTTGTTGACGAAGAGCGAAAGCTCGAAGTCCGACCAAACTGCCGTCGTCCTGAGATTGAGTAAGTTGGTAGATGGATTCGCCCGACGGGTTGGCGCGTAGGTGACGGCCATCGGATTATCGGACGCGAAAGGTCCAGGATTGCGGCTGTGAAACGCATCCTGCGCAGAGAGTGTCACGCGGGCACCCGCAATCGCCATCTCGTATGCGGCCGAGGTGGTTACGCTCCAAGGTGGGGTGACAAGGGGTAGCGCGCCTATTGCATCACCCCGGGCAACCACGACTAGATTGTTCAACGTGACGGTCTCATCGTAGTGCGCATCGGTATAGGCCGCGGTGAGAGCGACTTTGAGGTGTCCAGAGAGCGCTACCTGCAAGCCGAGATCGAAACCATCGCTGGTTGCCGTGCCAGCATTGACCGTGAAGCCGAGCCCGCAATTGGTTAACGGGATCGGCAACTGCATGTCCTGCCAGGTGATGTAGAACACACTGCTATCCACCTGCAGGTGCCCGTCGAACAGGCTATTCTTCGCCCCAATCTCGTAGCTCCACACCAAGTCCGGCCGGTACGTGAGCGGAGTGCTCACCGGGCAGGCCACTCCCACGGTGTCGTTCGGGCCGCCCATCCGATAACCTTTCGCCACCGTCGCGTAATACAAGCTGTTAGCGTCCGCCTGATACGCGAGATTGAAGCGAGGCGTCACAGGAGTGGCTGCGCCACTGATGGAGAAGTTTTGCTCGCCCACAAGCGACGAAATAGGTTCTACCTGTTGAAACGAATCGTACGAGTCCCGCTCGACGCGCGCGCCGACACTGGCCGTCAAGCGCTGCCGCAATCGCAGGTCGACCTCCACATATGCGCCGACCTGCGACCTAACGCGGTCAACCAGCTGCTTGCCGTTCAATGCCCCACCGTCGGCAAGCGCGGAGGTGGCAATGTCCTGACTTTCCTCGTAGTGGGCGTGAACGTAGCTGGCGCCGACGATCCAGCTGAGGCGCGCCGTCCGATCCGAACTCGCGAGCCGGAGCTCCTGCGAAAGGACAGTTTGATCTAACCACACCGGATCTGCTTTCGCGTTCGCGTACCCGGTCTGATTCAATCCATCGAGGGTCGCGTTGTCCTCCAAGGCGTTTGCGTGGCGTTGAATATACGCGGTCACGCTGCCCAAGTCCGCGGGCCCGAGGACTGCTGCAGTCTTGAGTGATACCAGCGTGAATCGATCGTAGTAGTACTGGGTTAAGCCGGAACCGTTCCATAGGACGCCGCGGGCCGGGTCTGAGAGGCTTAAAAAGAATGCCGAGGTATCGTGCACGTCCGTGCTCTGATATCGGAACGACGGCGTGATCTGGAGCGACTCACTTGGTGCAATAGTGACCGCGGCGCTGCCGGCTTCACTGCGCACCCAGTTGGAGTTCTTATCGACGATCGTGTCGATGTATGGGTCCACGCGATCGACGAAGCCGCCGTCGCGCTGCAATGAGGCGCCCAGGCGAAATCCCAAAACATCCGGAGTCAGCGGCCCGCCCACAGCTGCTCCGACTTCGTAGCTCGGCGCCCCGCGAGCTGTTTCTGAGAACTCGCTATTTGCGAAGCCGCCGTAGTTCGTCAGGCTCGGTTGCACGGTGATGAATCGAACGGCTCCGCCTTCGGCGCCTTCGCCGAACAACACACCCTGAGGTCCCCGCAGCACCTCGACCCGCTCGAGATCGAACAGCATCGGATACTCCCGACCGAAGCTGCTGCCAGGGTCCGTGGGAATCGGTGTATCGTCGATGTAAATTGCCGTCGTCGAGCCATCTTTGGAGTTCACGCCTCGGATCGCGACATTGGTCTCGATTCCAGCGCTGTAGTCGGGGTAGGCGTCGAATTCGACGCCGGGCGTAAGATCGGCGAGGGTGGCGAAATCCTTTGCTCCAGACGCCTCGATCGCCTGTGGCGTCCAGACGCCCATGCTGATCGGAACGCGGTTCTGCAGTTCGTCGCGTTGTGCGGCCGTTACGATAATCTCCTGGATGGTCGTAAGCGACTCGCCGCCCCGATGCTCTTCGTGTGGCGGGGCAGGTTCAGGCGGAGGCGCCGGTGAGTCGGGCTTCGCGACGAGAATACGCACGCTGCGCTCGTTCAGAAACTCGAACCGAAGTTCAGTCCCGTCAAGCAGTCGGGTGAGCGCGGCCTCTTGCGTGAGGCCGGCCGGCGCGCCCTTCGAGGTTTTTCCGCGCGCGATCTCCGACACAAAGACCAGTTGCAGGCCGGTCTGCCGCGCGTACGCGGCGAGCGCCTCGGCGAGCGGCTGCGGCGGAATGTCCGCTGCGAGTCTGGCCGGCGACTGTGCGCGACTGACGGCCGCGCCGAGTAGTGCCACGAGCGCCCATGAGCAGAGGACGCTGCTCACAACCGGCCCCCATCGCCGTTGTCGAAACGCCGTACTCCCCACGGTTCGAAATCCCTCGGTAGCTTTTGTTGGTTGGGACGCCGCGTTCGTGCTCAGAAACCAAAGCTTACACCCGCCCGGTGACCTGTCGCGCCGTCAGCGCGTTTCTACCCGCTCGCCCGGCACCATCGAATGCCTGAATACACGAATCCGAGTCGATGTGCTCTCGACCGTGACATCGTCCAAGGTCCGCAGAAACGCGAGGAATGTCTCTCTATCATCTGCTGCGAACACGCCGCTGATCACCAGCGTGTTGAGGGAGGGAGTCTCAATTTCGATCGGCACTGCGCCGTACCGGTTGAACTCGGCGGCGACTGCAGCGAGCGGTTCCTGGTCGAACGCAATCTGCCGGCGCAGCCATGCGGTGCTGAGCTGAGCGTCGACCGGCGTGGCGTGATCGGGCAGCGTCCCGGCTATGACGCGGACCTGCCCGCCGGCGTTTACGTGGAGCTCCCGACGTGGTGTGCTGTCGGATGCAACGGTCACCTGACCCTCGACGACCGTAACGACCGTCGAGACGCGGTCGCGATAGACATCGAATTGCGTTCCAACGGCCACGATATTCGTGACCCCTGCGACGACGCGAAAGCGTCGAGTCGGCTCGTGTGCCACTTCAAAGAATGCTTGCCCGCGGTCGATCTCGATGAGCCGCTCCGCGGGACGATAGCGAACAATGACGGCCGTGTCGGTGTTCAGGCGGAGCACCGAGTTGTCGGCCAGACGCCAAGTCTTCTGTTCACCGTGGTCTGTGGCGTAGCGCTGCGGGGCGGTATAATCGGCATTCCACCAGAGAAATCCACCGATCACGACGGCGAGCACGGCGGCGACTGTGAACTGCCAGCGATCCCAAACGGGCCGGCGCTCAGGGATCGCATGCGGCGCCGAGATGTGTGCGCCAAGCAGCCGCACATCGGCCTCATCGACGGTCCCGGCGCGCTCGAGGATCGCCTCGAGCGGATTCTCCGGATCGTCGGCCGCTGTCGGCAGCGCCTGCGCGATCAGCGCCACCCCGAGATATTCCTCGACGTGCACTGGGGAGGCCAGCAGCCACTCGTCAAAGGCTTGCCGCTCACTAGCACCGACGCTTCCGTCTCGATGCGCCACGAACCAGTCGGCCGCCTGGCGGGCGATGAGTGTGCGAACTTCTTCGTCACGTACGGTCATCGTTTCATCCCCAGCGTGCCATTCGGCGCCGACAGTGGGCCAGCGCCTGTCCGACGTATTGCTTGACCATGCGTGGCGATACGTGCAGTTGCTGGGCGATCTGCTGGTGGCTCTGGCCGTGCACGTACTGCAGCACGACCGCTGCGTGACACTTCGGCGGCAGTCCGCGCAGCACCGCGCGTAACCGCTTCACCTGCTGAGCTGTCAGAATCTCACCCTCGAAACCCGGCGCCTGGG
>Ga0302325_10012572_pt1 | contig 18144 bp, 20 predicted proteins | sample Palsa_T0_2_FD_201948 | JGI IMG/M metagenome (GOLD analysis project Ga0302325, IMG submission 201948) | Peat permafrost microbial communities from Stordalen Mire near Abisko, Sweden - Palsa_T0_2 | ecosystem: Environmental > Terrestrial > Soil > Palsa > Peat permafrost | place: Sweden: Abisko...
TACAACGACCAGATCAAGCCGAACCCCGCCTGCCTGATCACCCTCGGCCCCGACAGCAGCCTGATCGAGCAGCCGGGATACGACGACGTGACCGGGATCGGCGCCGTGACCAGTCGCCTCATCGCCTGGCCAAAGGCTGGCGTCGGTCGGCGAATCCGCGCCTGGCCGGCCGGATTCGTCCGCCAGCGGAGCGTCATGGCAGACCAGCGCTGAGCACAGGGATTCTGCTGCGAAGCGGAGGCTGGTGCACCCATCCAAGCCGGTCTACGATCTGTAGACCGCAGTGGTCTCCAGTCCCTTGCCTCGCCCACGGTGGCAGAAGCCGCACGCCGTCACAGGGACTGGCGGGATCTGCTCGCCTGTTGCCCCTGAGGGGAGTCTCGATGGCACTGTACATGTACCAGGCCTCCTACACCGCGAAGTCGATGGCGGCTCAGCTCAAGGAGCCGCAAGACCCGGTGGAAGCGATCAGGTCGGCCCTGGAGGCGGTGGGAGCCGGGCTCGTGGTGGTCGGCTTTCCCTTTGGCGAGTACGACGTGCTCGTCGTGTACGAGGCACCCGATGACGTGACCGCCGCCAGCGTCGCGATGGCAGTTGCCGCCGCGGGCGAGGTCAAGTCGGCCAAGACCACGAGAATGCTCAGCGGGCAGGAATGGCTCGAGTCTTTGCGCAAGCGCAGGGTTGTCGCTGGATGACGGCCAAGCCCTCACCGGCAGCAACCTGAGTCTTCACGCGCCCGCGCAAAGAGCCCCCGGACACCGCGGCTCGGCCGCGCGAACCGGCGGCGAGGGATCCGGCGAGCAAGGATCGTGAGAGGAGAGCTATGACGAAGCACGTTGATGAACCGGGTCGCGGGCACGCTGCTCCGGATCACGATCTGCGGGCGGCCCAGACCATCCCGGTGCTGCGTCTGGACACCGCCCGCTGCGCGGACGAGACATTCGACGAGGCGTTCCTCGCCGAGCTGCGCGCCGCCCTCCACGGGATCGGGTTCCTGCAGCTCACCGGCTACGGCGCGACCCCTGGGCAGGTCAGCGCGCTGACCGCGGCGGCGGCCCGGTTCTTCGCGCTGCCCCTGCCGGAGCGGCTGCGGCTGGACAACCGGCTGTCCCCGCACTTCCGCGGCTACACCCGGCTCGGGCACGAGATCACCGCCGGCCGGGCCGACGCCCGCGAGCAGATCGACTTCGCGGCCGAACAGGCTCCCGTGCCCCGCGAGCTCTGGGACGCCCCGTACCGACTGCTCGAAGGACCCAACCAGTGGCCCGACGACACCGTCCCCGAGCTCAGGCCGCTGGTGGAGCAATGGGCCGAGCTGCTGAGCGCTGCCGCCCGTGAGCTCACCCGGGCGGTCGCCGCGGCGCTGGCGCTACCCGAAGCCCATTTCGACCGGTACTTCGCCGGCAAACCGCACTGGTTCGGCAAGCTGATCCACTACGCCGGGGCCGCTGACGGCGCCGACCTGCAAGGCGTCGGGCCGCACACCGACTGGAACTTCCTGACGCTGCTGCTCCAGGACGACGCCGGCGGGCTGCAAGCCCTCCCGGCCGGCGCCGACCGCTGGATCGACGTTCCGCCGGTCGACGGCGCCCTCGTCGTGAACATCGGCGAGATGCTCGAGGTGGCCACCCACGGCTATCTCGTGGCCACCCCCCACCGGGTCCTGCCCTGCGCGCCGGGACGGACGCGCGACTCGATCGGCTTCTTCTGGGCCCCCCGGCTGGACGCGTCCCTCGAAGCGGTGCCATTGCCGCGCCAGTACGCCGAGCAGGCCCCCGGAGTGAGCCACTCCGCCCACAACCTCCTGCACAGCCGCTTCGGCGACAACGCACTCAAAGGCTGGCTCCGCTCGCACCCCGAGGTCGCAGCGACCCACCACGCCGACCTGCTCGCCCAGCCGCACACGACCGACCGATCATCGTGACGCGGTCCCGGCCTCGTCGCTGATCACCGGCAACCGACGGCCGTCAAGCCGCAGAACGCGCAGAGCGTGCTCACCACAGGAGTGCAGGCTGGGTCAGGTGTCCGGTGCGGAGGATTCCTCTTCGGCTAGGCGGTAGGCCTCGGCCGGCGCCAGGACCTCGTCGGGACCGGGGGGCGTGATGTCGGCGGCCACGCCGAAATCCCACAGCTCGACGATCGACCAGACCGCGTCCGCACTGGCCGGCTCGGAGTTCACCGAGATGCGGCGGGCGAGGCCGGCCGTGTCCAGCCATACCTCGGCGGGCAGCGCGCGCAGCGAGCGGTACGGCCCGGACGGCGCGCTCACCCCGGCGGGCAGCGCGGCGTCCGCCCGCGCCAGGTCAACCGTGAGGCGGTAGCGCGTGGCGGGCACGCCACGCACGGCCTCCGGGCCGATCTCCACGGCCTCAGCGCTCGCGCCGAACAGGGCGTCCAGCGGCCACAGCGGGTCATTCGGCCCGCGCGGCCCGCCGGGATCAGCCAGGAAGAAGCCCGTCCAGCTGCCGCCTACCCGGATGTAGGCATTGGCGCCGTCGTAGACCATCTCACTGTGCCTGGGGAGATCGCGCGCGCCCGGATCGTCGTCACGGTGACCGGTGAACTCAGCCGTGGCACCGTCGGTGAAGAACAGCGAGTGCGAGACGCGAACCCGACCGGATTTTGATGGCGTCCATTAGCGGCCCTCGTCCCGATCCGGCGTCGGCCTGCGGCAGTGCACAGATTAGGTCACTCTGGCGTGCGGCGGTGCTCCTCGAACATCAGCTCGTACCCGTCCGGGTCAAGACCGTAGAAGATCCGGGCCCAGTATGCGTCGTGGGGCTCCAGGGTTACCGTCAGGCCCTCGGAGCGCCATAGGTCATAGGTGGCGCTGAGGTCGCTGACGGGAACCGCCAGCACCAGCCCGCTGCCGAGCGGCCCGCTCACGGCAGCCAGTTCCCGCTCGGCGTTATGGTACCCGTGCTGGTACCTGTCCGACAGGATCAGCCAGGTGTGACCGAACGTCAGGTACCGCAGGCGAGGCTCGTCAGGCCGGGGAATCTGCCGGAATCCCAGTTTCAGGTACAGCGCGCAGGACGCTTCGAGATCACCAACCCGCAGACCGACCTTCAGCTGTCTCGCGCCCCGCACGATTGCGGTCCCTTCCTCTGCCGGCTTCACTCCCCGGCCATCATCTCTCAGAAAGCAGGACGGCGCTGGATATTCTGCGCGCGGCCACCCGCATGCCGGACGTCTTTGCCGGACAGGGATCCGATGAAATTATCCTGACAAGGCCAGTCACGAAGCGGGACGCTGGTGGCTGCCGGCTCAGGGCGGCCGCCAGGGCGTCCGGGTAGCGCGCGGCGAAATAGGCGCCGAAGGGGAAAGTAATAGCCTTTCCTAAGCTGGTAGTGGAAGAGGGGGCTGGAGAGGTCACCTGCGAGGGCGGCCCGATGGGCAACGACGCGTTTCACTTCACGTGGACGGCCCGAGGCCAGTCGACGGGGCAGTGGCTGGGTAAGTACTGCGATTCGCGCTCCGACGCCCGCAAAATCGCGTCGCTCCTTCTGGATGACTAAAGCTTGCCTCCGTATGGTTGAGCTATGGGGCATGGGGATGGGGTGGCGCCCGGGGCTTCGCCGGGCGCGGGTATCGGGCAGATCAGTTGCGAAAACGCGTCGCCGGCGGCAGGTGCGGGCCTGCTTGTCACCATTCCGGTATCGGTCTGGGTACCGCAATCGTGGAAGGACCGCGTGAGCCTTACCGTCACGGCCGTCCTCTGCAGCCCCGGGGGCTACCCTGCGCCGGTCGCGCGCAACCCCGCTCCCGCGGCACAGCACATCGACCAGCGCGGGACCGTGTCCGGGTCGGCTGGTCTCACGGCGGGCGTCGCCCAGGTGAGCGGCGGGCTGAACCGCCCGGTGGGCGCGGAAGAACTCGTCATTGATGTGAAAGGTGCCGGCACGACCCGTCTTTCCTGGGACGTCGGCAGCAGGCGCCGGGAGATGCCCGGCAGTCAGGAGTTCACCTTCATCGTCGAGGAGGCCGCCAGTCGTTACTGCTGGGTTGAAGTGACCGCGCGACTGGAGACGGTCAAACCCACGCCCTTCTTCCGGTCGCCGCTTGTCCCCGGTGAGGCAGCCTTCGAGACTGAGCCGCTTATCGGCAAGAACGCCGCGCAGGCCGGCGTCACGCTCACGTTGCATGAGGGAGACAAGCGCTTCTTCGTCGGCCGCCCGCTCGATCTGCCGCTGACCGTGGGAGCTGACGGCTTCGCGGTCGCGCGCGGGCGCGGCGCGGCGACGGGGTCGATCCGGTGGGCCGATGACGTCGGCGGCCGGGCGGGCTACACATGGGTTCAAGCCGCGCCGTCGCCGGTCGTCCGGGTAGACGATCTCCAAGGACCGGACCGAACGTCGTCGCCGGTCCTCATCGAGCCCGGGAGCCAACTCCGCGCTCCAAAAGTCATGAGCCTCACCGCCACCTACGACATCGCGCAGGAGCCGGAGTGGGCCGTGCCCGGCACGCTTAGCTCGGTGCTGGAAGTGGACGTCATCATCGACGGCGTGGTGACGGCGACCAGGACGACGCAGGCGGACTACGTCACGGTTGGCCGCACGCATCGGGACATCTGCATCGACTCCCAAGACGTCAGCCGGTCGCACGGCGCGTTCGAGCTCCGCGCCGCCGGCTGGGTGTACTGCCAGCACAGCGCGAACGCTCCGGCCCAGGTCATCCGGGGCGACAGCGTCATCGCGGCGGTCGGTCAGGAAGGCGTCGCGGCCGTGCAGCCCGGCGACGTCATTCGGCTCACGCGGAGGATCAGCCTCGCGCTGCGCTAGCCCGCAGGCGGCCGTTATCACCGGCAAAGCTAGCCCAGGGGAGGGCGGATGCACGGTCAAGGGGCGGTTCCGGCGCCGGGAGACACGGTGCTCGACCGATACGTGGTGGAACGACAGATCGGCCGCGGCACGTCGAGTCAGGTGTTCCAGGTCCGGGACAGCGTGACGGGCCTTGACTACGCGCTCAAGTACCCGATCAGCGGCGTGTCGGCCTTCGTCGAGCGGGAAGTGCGGTTCTGGCTGCGTCTCAGCCACCACCGCAACGTGGTGAGCATCGCCGACGTGCAGATTGGCGACGACGAGGAGGCAGCGGGCCCGGGAGACGACGAGCGCCCGCTGGTCCTGCTCGAGTACGTGAGCGGCGGTACGCTCCGGACCCGCATGACCGGGCGGCCCTGTCCGGTGGCCGAGGCCCTCCCCGTCCTCCGTGATATCGCGGCAGGCATGGCGCACGCTAACAGCCGGGCCGAGGCGGTCCATCTGGACCTCAAGCCAGAGAACGTCCTCTTTGACGAGGCCGGGACCGCGAAGGTCAGCGACTTCGGCCTGGTGCGCGAGGTGCGGCGCACCCGGTCGGGGTACCCGTCGGTCGCCCCGACCACGGGCACGGTCGGCTACCAGGCGCCCGAGATCGTGCTGGGCACCGGCCCGGTGGACACGCGGTGCGACATCTTCTCGTTCGGGCTGATCGCGGTCGAGTTGCTGACGGGGCAGTCGATATTCCCTGGCGACGTCCAGGTCCGCGAGTACTACGCCAGTGGCGCGGCGGGTGACTTCGCCGAGCGCTTCCGCGACGAGCAGCATCCCCTGTCCGTGCTCGTGCCCAACCGCGACCTGCGGGTGTTCATCGCCGGCTGCCTGCTGCCCGAGGTCACCGAGCGGCACCCGAGCTTCGACCACGTCCTGCGGGCCCTGTGGCGCCTCGGGGCCGGCCAGGCGCCAGCGGGTATCGCCGCCGAGCAGCAGCGGCGGGTCCAGGCCGACGCCGCGCGGCGGGCGCTGGCCGAGGCCCGGATCCTCCACCGGATGGACAAGACCGATGCGGCGCTGGACGCGGCCAACCGGTCGGTGCTGTTCTCGAAGCTGGACCCGCCGACCCGGGCGAGGGCGCTTGGCTTCGCTTCCTGGGTCCTGGCGGATCTCCATCGGGACGAGGAGGCCGCCCGGCTCGCCGCGCTGAGCAGGCGCCCGCACGAGGCGACCGAGGCACTCGCGCTGAGCGAAGTCCCTGTCCGGCCTCGGCGAACGGCAGAGGCGCTCGGAGGCCAGTTGCGCAAGGCGGAGCCGTTCGACCCCTGGCCGCCGAAGTCGAGCAAGCTGCCCGACGCGACCAGCCACCTCGACCGGGTCGGCGGCCTCATGCGGGAGGGCAGGCTCGCGGACGCACTCGACTACATCAGGGGCTTCCTCGTCGAGGACACCGCCTTCGCGCTGACGCTCGCCTCCACCGTGCTCAGCAGGACCCGGACGGAGCGGGAAACGGCGTCCCAGCCGCTGGAGGAGTATGACGACCAGGACCCGTGGTTTGACTGCCTGCGTGAGGAGTGCGACAACTGCGGCACACTCGGCTGGGCGTCACCGGTCGGTCCGCAGGGGTTCACGTACATACAAGGCAACGTTTCCCAGACCGGGTTCAGCCAGTGCGAAGCCTGCCGCCTCACCCTGTGCTTCCGCTGCCGGTCGCTGTGGCGAGACCCGGGACCGGGGACCAATCAGGTCGTGTGCTCCCGTTGCGGAGGGCCGCTGACCTTCCCCGCTCGGCCCAACGGGCGGACCCGGCCATGGGGGCATGACCTGCGCGCGGCCCCGGTCGAGTGCGTCGTGATCCGCCGGGCGGGTGTGCTGGCCTTCTCCCAGGACTGGTCGAGCGACCTCGTGCTGCACGTGAGCCCCGACCTGTACAAGATCGCCTGGTCGCTTTACGGAGGGCCGGCCGGCGCGCTTGAGGGACTGGATCTGCTGGGCAACGCGTCGCGTCACCTCAGCGCGCTGATGGACGCGGGGCTGGTGGCCCGCGACGCGCCGGACCGGACGGAGGGGGTGTGCGGGACAGACGCGGATGGCGTCCCGTTCGCGATGCTGAAGGTGCTGCGCTCCGCGGCCGCGGCGGATAAGACCATCGGCCTGCTGTTCAACATCGACCGGCTCGGCAACGCCTGGTACGGGCCGCAGGCGTACCAGATCCTCTTCCGCTGCCTGGACCCCGGACGGCTCGCGGGCTGCCGCTTCAGCGATGGCGACACGAACTGGACGCTGTCACGGATTGCCCGGGAGTACTGCATCGCGGTGGAAGCGCCCACTGCCGACGTGGTGGCGTACATCCGCGCGACCATGAGCCAGTGCCAGGAGCCAGGCCTGCTACTCGACGACGCCCGCTTCCTGGACTGGGCCGCTGTCACGCAGGAGCCGCTGGTGGAGGCGGGCACCGTCAGTGAGGACGCGACGCTGGTCGTCCCGGCGGGCGGCCTGCTGCGCGAGTTCCACGCGGAGGGCACGACCTGGCGCATCCGGGAAGCGAACTAGCCTTCACCCACCCGATTGTGCAGGGTAGACAGCGTCATGAGCGGGTGCCGAGGATCGTCGCCCGCGGGCACGCCGACCAGGGGCGCTGACCGACGCTGCCCGGTTCGGGCTCCGGTCGTGGTGACGGTCAGGACGGGCAGTCCCGCCACGACCTCTGGAACGCTGACCTGGCCGTGACTGAGCCGCAGGAGGACCCGGTCGATGTGGTCGAGCGTCCTGGCGAAGAACCAGGCCCCAGCCCGAGTCGCGGCGATACGCTGCATGGCGACCTGGGCGGCGTTGGGTTTGCCGACCTGGTAGTCAAAAGCCTGCATGATGCCCACAGAAACAGCGTAAAGGCCTGCTCTGCCCGCCGCTAGCTCTTGCTCGGCTGCGGGATGGTGCAATCGATCTTCGGATTGACGCCCAGGTAGTTAAGGGGGCCGGCGAGGATCGTCACCACGATCGTGCCGGCCTTGGTGCATGTGCCGACAGACCCGCTGTAGTAGCCGCGCTGCCCGGCGGCGAGGGCGCCGATGATCAGCCATACGATGAGCAGCACCGACCCGATGCGCATCCCGACCTCCCGGGGGTATCACTTGCTTGAACGAGAGCAGGCGATCCTGTCGTGGAGCATACAGGCGTACGGCCGTGCCGTGTCGGCGCGTTTAATAGCGGTCACTCTCCGGGACGGCGGGGACAGCTGAGCCGCCAGGGCTGGGGAGTCGGGCGGCGGAGAGGAACCTCGGTGGGGACGAGGCTTGGCGGGATGCGGCGCGGCGCGTTGGCCGCCGCCATCGCGATGATCGTGGTCGGCGGCTGTTCCTCGGCGTCGGCCCCAGGCCCTCAGCGGTCCGGTGCGGCCGGCCCGGCCAGCTTCTGGACCCGTTCCCGGCTCCTTGACGCGCAGCCGTTCCGGGGCGGACGGGAGCTCGTCCCGGCGCCCGGGCAGACCCCGGACTCGCATACGGCGCTGGTCGCGCTGCGGGTCGGGGCGCTGTTCGTGCGGGCAGGCAGCACCGATCATTTCTGCACCGCCAGCGTGGTCGACAGCCCCGCCAAAGACCTGCTGATCACCGCCGCGCACTGCCTCAACGGCGGTAACGGCACCGGCTACAAGCAGGACATCGTGTTCATCCCGGACTACCGCGACGGCGATGCGCCGTACGGCATCTGGACTCCCGAACGGCTGCTGGTCGCGCCGCAGTGGGTGAAATCGGCGGATCCCGACTTCGATGTCGGCTTCGTCGTGCTCCAGCCTCACGACGGGCAGAACATCGAGCAGGTGCTGGGCGCCAGTCAGCTCTCCGTCGACTCCGGGTACCGCTACCTGGTGCGGGTGACCGGGTACCCCGCTAGCGGCAACGCCCCCATCACCTGCCTCAACTGGACGTCGCGCCAGAGCGCCACCCAGCTGCAGTTCAACTGCGGCGGGTACACCGGCGGCACCAGCGGCAGCCCCTGGGTGACCCGCTTCAACACGCGGTCACGGACCGGCACGATCGTGGGCGTGATCGGCGGCTACCAGCAGGGCGGCGATACCCCGTCCGTCTCCTACAGCGCCTTTTTCGGCACCGCCATCCACCAGCTCTACGAGCAGGCCGTCGCGGACGGGACCGCCACCGGCTAGGACTCGACGCCGGAGCAGACGAACACCACGTTGGCCCCGTCGGGGAGATGCGGCACGAGCGCCTCGGTCAGCGCGAACGGGCCGAGGTAGTTCGTGGCGAACGCCGTGTCCCAGCCCTGGGCGTTCTTGGTGGCGCGCATCTCCATGAGGCCGGCGTTGTTGACCAAGCCCGCGAGCGGAAGGCCGAGTGCGATGATCTCCGCAGCCGCGCGCCGCACGCTCGCGACATCCGACAGATCGCACACGACCGGCACAGCGCCTCGAAACCGACCCGGGGGTGATGTCGTCGGAGACGTCCAGCGCGGCGAGCGCCCGCCTCTGCTCGGGGTTCGACGTCGCCCAGCGCACCCAGTTCGACCACATGCGGGCGAACTGCTCGCGCAGCGGGGCCTGCAGCGGACTGTCCAGCTCGGCGGAGGACCCGCAGCAGCAGGACGCGAGGAAGGAAAAGCGGTCACCTCGTGCCTTCTCAGAGGGCACGAGGTGGCTTTTCTGGGCTCATCAGCATCGCGTTCGTCAGGATCGGAAGATGGCCTCGATCACGCTCGCATAGGTGCCGAAGAGGTTGCCGATCAGGTCTGCGGCGTCGTCTTCCGCGCCCATTTTCCTGGCGATCGTCTTGCTTACGGTCTTCGCGGCGCCGAATACCGAGGTGTCGTCGGATGGGTAATTCTCGCTCATTGTGGGCTCCTTACTCGGACCGAGGTCCGGATTGAGTTATTACTAGAAATGTAATCGGCGTCCTTTTGCTCCACCATGCGGAACAACCCACGGAAAAACCCACGGGGTTGGGCGCCGATGACTACAGACGGTCCCGGCTGGCCGCGCACGGCTGGACCGCCGCCGACCACGAGGCCCTCCGCCGCAAGCTGGTACTTGGCCAGCGCCGGCTGAGTGCAAATAAAGCTCAGAACAGCCATGATTAACGATCGCGGCTTACTCTGCGCCACTGAATGACCGCAGGCCGCGCGGCGGACCCGCCAGGCACGCTCGCGCCCGAACGGATCCCTAAAGGGGAGTTAGCACCACTGAGTCTGGCCGCCGGCGTCGCGCACAATAGGAGTGCGGCACGGGGTGGCCGGCCCAAGCGGGGCCGGCCCGCTCCGGCCAACGCGCCGAGCGCAGGTGGCGATGAGCACGGAGGTGGCGATGAGTGACCCAGGCGGCACCGTCAGGCGGCTTGCCCGGCGGACCCTGCGGACCTGCCTGCGCGGGATGGCGCTGGCGTTCACCGCGGTCGCGTGCCTCCCGCTGTTCGTCTTCGCCCTCGTCTCTGTTGTCATGGTGGCTTCCGGGATCGGACTGGTCATCGCGCCGAAGATGCTGCTCGCGGTGCGGTGGCAGGCCGATCTGGAGCGCCGGCGGGCGCTTGAGTGGTCGGGCGTGACGATCGCGGCGCCGTACCGGCCCGAGCCGACGACGGGCAACCGGCTGGTGCGAGGATTCCGGCGCGGCATGTGGGTGCTGAGGGACCCGGCGACCTGGCGGGACCTGCTCTGGACGGTGGCCGGAGTCCCGGTCAGCCTGGTGCTCGGGCTGGCGCCCGCGGCCCTGGTCGGCTTCGGCGTGTGGAACCTGGTGGTCGACATCGGGACCCTGTTCTACGGCTGGTATCACGTCGCGCCGAACGGCTTCACGCTGCAGCTGTTCTTCCTGTGGATGCTGCCGCTGGCCGTCTTCTGCGGACCGTGGTTCCTGAGGATGCACGCCCGGATCGCCTCGTCGCTGCTGGCGCCGACGCGCACGGAGATGGCCACCCGGGTCACCCAACTGACCGAGTCGCGCTCGGTCGCGGTGGATTCGTCGGCGGCCGAGCTGCGCCGGATCGAGCGCGACCTGCACGACGGGGCGCAGGCCCGGCTGGTCGCCCTGGGCATGAACATCGGCCTGGCCGAGCAGGTGGTCAGGGACGACCCCGAGCTGGCGCTGACGTTGCTGGCCGAGGCGCGCGCCGCCAGCGGCGAGGCGCTGTCGGAGCTGCGCGCCCTGGTCCGCGGCATCCACCCGCCGGTGCTGGCCGAACGCGGCCTCGACGGGGCGGTGTGCGCCCTCGCCCTCAGCCTGCCGCTCCACGTTGACGTGCATATCAACCTGCCCGGCCGGGGCTCCGCCCCGGTGGAGTCGGCGGCCTACTTCGTCATCGCCGAGGCGCTGACCAACGTGGTCAAGCACAGCGGCGCGACCCGGGCCTGGGTCCAGCTTGAATACGAGCCGGGCAAGCTGGTCGCGATCGTCGGCGACAATGGCACCGGCGGCGCCGTCCCGCGCGCCGACGGCGGGCTGCGCGGCATTGAGCGGCGGCTGAGCGCGTTCGACGGTATGGTCGCGGTGACCAGCCCGATCGGCGGTCCGACGCAGGTGACTATGGAGCTGCCGTGCGAGTTGTCCTTGGCGAGGACCTGACCCTCCTTCGGGACGGGCTGATCCGGCTGCTGACGGCCTACGACATGGAGGTCGTGGCGGCTGTGGACAGCGGACCCGAACTGCTGCGCGCCCTGATCACGCACCGCCCGGACGTGGCGGTGGTGGATGTGCGGCTGCCGCCGACCTTTACCGACGAGGGCCTGCGGGCGGCGGTGCAGGCGCGCGCGCAGCTGCCCGGCCTGCCCGTGCTCGTCCTGTCCCAGCACGTCGAACAGCTCTATGCGAAAGAGCTGCTCTCCGCGGGGACGGGCGGCCTTGGCTACCTGCTCAAGGACCGGGTCTCCGATGTCCGGCGCTTCATCGAGGCGGTGCGCACCGTCGCGGCCGGCGGCACCGCGATGGATCCCGAGGTCGTGTCGCAGCTGCTGGCCCGGCACGCCCGAGACGATCAGCTGAGCCGGCTCACGCCGCGCGAACGCGATGTGCTCGCGCTGATGGCCGAGGGGCACAGCAATGCCGGCATCGCCGCCCGCCTGGTGGTCACCGAGAAAGCGATCGACAAGCACATCGGCAACATCTTCGCCAAGCTCGACCTGTACCCCGGCGAGGACGCCAACCGCCGCGTGCTGGCCGTCCTCACCTACCTCAACGCCTGAGGGATCCCGCTCGGCGACATCCGCGGTTTTCCGTAAGCTGCGCATGTGACCACGCTGAGCCTCCGGGCGCTGAACCGCGCCACGCTGGACCGCCAGCTGCTGCTGCGCCGCCACCCGTTGACGGCGCAGCAGGCGGTCCGCCAGCTGGCCGGGCTGCAGGGGCAGGCGCCGCTTGCCCCCTACGTGGGGCTGTGGACCAGGCTTTCCGCGTTCATCCCGGACGATCTGTCGAATCTGCTAACGGAGCGCACCGTGGTGCGCGCCGCGGTCATGCGGGGCACGGTGCATGTGCTGGACGCGGCCGATTTCGCCGCGTTCCGACCGCTGTTCAGCCCGCTGTTCGCAAGCGTCCTTGGATCCAACTTCCGCCGCAACCTGGCCGGGGCTGACCTGACCGAGCTGGCGCGCCGCGCGCGGGGGCTGCTCGCCGCGCGCCCGCTCACCCGGCCCGAGATCGGGCGGGCGCTCGCCGCCCGCTGGCCCGCTGCCGACCCGACCGCCCTCGCCTACGCCGTGACCTATCTGGTCCCCGTCGTGCAGGTACCGCCGCGCGGCATCTGGGGCAAGTCCGCCCAGGCGACCTGGGCGGACGCCGAGTCCTGGCTGGCCGGACTGGCAGTCGATGCCGAGCCGGACTCGATTGACCAGCTCGCGCTGCGCTACCTGGCCGCGTTCGGCCCGGCTAGCGTGGCGGACATCCAGACGTGGTCGGGCCTGACCCGGCTGCGCGAGGTCACCGACCGCCTCCCATTGCGGCGGCTGCGCGGCCCGGATGGCACCGAACTGCTCGACCTGCCAGCCGCCCTGCTGCCCGATGAGGACGCGCCCGCGCCCCCGAGGTTCCTGCCCGAGTACGACAACCTGCTGCTCTCGCACGCCGACCGGCGCCGGGTGATCCCGCACGGCCGCCGGCCGCCGCTGTGGCCAGGCAACGGCGCCACCCAGGGCACCGTCCTCATCGATGGCATGTGGAACGCGCTCTGGAAGATCACCAGGGATGACACCAAAGCCGTGCTGGCCGTCACCCCCTTCCGCGCCCTGACCGCGTCGGAACAGGCTGACATAGCGCGGGAAGGCGCCCCGCTCCTTGCGTTGACGTCCCCCGGCCGCGCCCACGATGTCCGGTTTGAGCCCCATCGCTAGCGACCCGATCGCGGTCAATAACAGCCCGGTGCCAACCCCCGAAGCTCTATGAATCATTCGTAACTATTCGGTCATTTTTTGCGCATCAAAATCGCAGGCTATTTATAGATCATCCGCATTTGCGCACGGTAATTTTCCTCACATCGGGCCGAGACGGGGCGTCCCTTTTAGCGAGTTCGGCCCCCGCCCATCGCGAATCGAGGTAAGAGGATGCACAAAGCGTTGTTCCCCGCCTTTCGGTTTGCCCCGCTCCGCGCGAGGCGCTCCTGGTGCGCGGCCCTCGTCGGGTGCGGCGCGCTCGCGCTCGTGGCCGGCTGCGGATCCGCCACCGCGGCGCCAGGCACGGCCGCGGCCGCCGCGGCGCCCTCCGCTTCCCCGGCCGCCGCGAGCCGGACAGCCTACGTCGCCTGTCTTCGCCAACACGGCGCGGACGTCCCGACCGTCATACCGACGACCAAGCCGACGACCAAGCCGACGACCAAGCCGACCGCAGACGCCGCCGGCTCGCGCAAGGGAACCGACGCGATCCCCGCGGCGGCACGCCAGGCTTGCGCGTCACTCCGGCCCAGTGCACATCAGAAGAACACGGCTCAGAAGAACACGGCGGTCGAGGCGTTCGACGCCTGTATGGCGGCGCACGGCGAGACGATCCCCGCCAGGCAGCCGGCCCCAACCGCCTCCGCCGGGTCGACCGCCTCCGCCAGGCCAACCACCTCTGCCGTGCCAACCGCCGCCGCCAGGCCAACCGGCACCGCCCGTTTCCTGCACGGCCTCAACCCCGCCAACGCCCAGGTCGCCGCCGCCCTGAAGGCCTGCGAATCCAAGCTACCGACAATCCTGGCCAACGGCTGATCCCGCCCGCCCGCCCCGAGCAGCCACCCGCCGTGAGATAACAGCAAGAAGCGATGAAGCAGGGCGGCCCCGCTGGGCGACGCCGACGCGAATCGCCTTACTGCTGGGAGTTATCCCGCTGACAGCGGGATAACTCCCAGCACTAAACGGAACCGCGAGATAACAGCAAGAAGCGCTCGGGCGCCCGCGGGCCCTCGCGGCGGTGGACCGCGGTGACGGCCCATTCCGTTTCGTTTTTCCCGCTGGCAGACAGCGGTTCCATGCACCCTGGCGACGGAAGGGTGCGGCCCGGGCGGACCTCGCCGCCCCAGGTGACCGTCTGACCGTCTTCCTCCCAGGTCAAAACCGCATTAATTCCTTCGAACGCACCCGTGCGCTGCCTATCAAGCACACTCCAGCCCACCCGCCGCAGGACCTCGGCCTCGAGCGCCTGCGCCTGCGGACTGCCCAGGCCGGGGCAGCCGCGGTACTGCCCGGCCACGTCGGCGAAGTCGCCCGTCCGCTGGACGACCCGGCTGACCAGGTCGGCGTCGGCGTAGCCCCAGACGGTGCCCTCCGGCAGCACCACGAAGGTGGGCGCGAACCGGTGGCCGCCCATGTGGCTCGTGCGCCAGAGGTTCTGCCCGACCAGCCGGCCGGGCGCCGCCAGCTCGACCGCGAGCTGAGCGCCCCGCTTCCCGCAGCACGAGTCCCGGCTGCCGTGCGTGCAGACCAGCACGTCGACGGCCGGGGATTCCAGGTCCGAGTGCGAATCGGCGGCGGCCGCGATCAGCGCGGTCACGCTGTCCGTCAGCGACTCCCCGACCCGGCCTTCGAAACGGCGGTAGCCCGCGAAGCCGGTCTCGCCCGGGCGCCGTGCGTGCAGGATCACCCGCCGCTCGCGCGGGTCGGTGTCCGGCTCGGCCGGCACGATCGCCTGCAGCCGGTAGCGCCGGGGGCCGATGAGGGGGGCGAGGGCGGCGCCCTCCTCGGTGTCGCCGGCGTCGCGCGGCCAGGGCAGCGGGATCTCCACCAGCAGGTAGCCGGCGTAACTGCCGCTGGTGCCGATCGGGGCGAGCGAGGCGGCGCGGGTCCAGTCGCTGCATCGGATCCTGGTGTCGGGGTCCAGGCTGGATGAGGGCTCCGTCGAGGTTGTCATACCCCTATTTCACCGGGTCCGGAGTACCGGCTTGGCCCTTGACGGCCGGACTCGCCGGCGGGCTGGCCCGCGAGCCCGGGCGAGCTCGGCTCCCAGGTCGGGGAGATCCTGGCCGACCTCGGGATCGCGGGCGAGGCGGCGCAGCGGCTGGCCGACGCGGACGTCGTCTGCCTGCCCGGCCGGCTGCCGTGGCTCACCCGGCAGATGACCATCACCCGGTACGGCCGTGAATTCTTAACGTTGTGTTAAGAATTGCCAATCCTTCTGGGGGCGCGGGACGTAGTCAATCCAGCGATATCAGAAGACCGCCGGACAGCCTGCCCGGATCCCGCTCCGGCCTGACCGAAGGCATCAGTCGAAGGAGAACGAGTGGCATCAAGCAGACACAAGCGAAAAGCGGTCATTCTTGCTCCCGTTACCATGATCGCGGCGGCGCTCGGCGCGACCGCGGCGGCGACCTCGGCATCGGCAGCGGCGGCGACTTACCCCCCGCCGAGCATTCACCTGCTGTGCACGGCCGCGGCCAACAGCGGCACGCTGGAGGGCAGCGTGTGCGCGCTGCCGTTTGGAGTCACAACCGCGCCGAACAGCTACACCGCGACCATCGCGGTCAGCAAGGCAGGCGCCGCCGGGCCATCGGTCGCCTTCGCGGTGACCGCGGGCAGCCTCCCGCCTGGTCTGAGCCTGGCTCCCTCGTCCGGGTCGGGGACCGTCATCACCGGCAACCCCACCAAGGCCGGGACGTTCACCTTCACCATCAAGGCAACCGACGGGGGCCTGACTTCCACGCTGGCCTACGAGATCACCGTCACGGTGCAGGGCGCGCCGGACCGGCTGCTGTGCGACCCGGCCGATAACGGCGGCTTCCTGATCAGCGGGGTCTGCGAGCTGCCCGCCACCTTCACCGGCTCCGGCGACACCATCGGCGGCACCCCCGCCAGCCCGGGCGTCGAACCCGACTACACCTTCACGGTGCAGGGCGCCGGCGACCAAGGGCAACCCCTGTGCCAGGCCTATTCGATCATGGTGGACCCGAACGAGCCGCTGGCCATCAACGCAAGCGGCGGATCAACCCTCAGCCCCGGAACCGTCGGCCAGCCCTTCGCGCAGGACTTCTTCCTCAGCGGCGGGGCGGCACCCAGCAATTCATCCTCGTCATCGCCTCCTGAGCAGCACGCGGGGCAGACGGCCCGGCAGCAGCCGGCCGCCTGTTCCCCGAGGGGCGGCGTAACCGAGCTCATTGGGCACCGGCGGTGCCAAGAGCCGGGTTAGAGTGCTGGATCGTGGGACTCAGTGCGGCCGCCAGATCCGCAGCCCAGTCGTTCGATCGCACGGCCGCCGATTACGACCGGCTGGGCGACCTCAGCGAGAACGACGGCATCAGGAGCTGGCTCGTGAGCGTGCTCCCGGCCGCTGGCGGGCGGGCGCTTGACCTCGGCTGTGGTACCGGGCGGCATGCCGTCCTGCTGGCCGAGCGGTTCGCCCACGTCGATGCGGTTGACCTGTCGCTGCCGATGATCGAGATCGCCCGGGCGAAGCGCTCGCGGCCGAATGTCGCCTACCGGCAGGCGGACTTGCTGGAGGCAACCGGTTCCGGCGAGTACGACCTGGTGCTCAGCGTGATGACGCTGCATCATGTGCCAGACCTGCAGGCAGCACTGGCGCACATCAAGGGACTGCTGGCGCCAGGAGGGCGAATCGTGCTGGTGGACCCCTATCCGACTGAGTCCGCGCTGCACCTGACGCTGCGGGTTTTGTACCGCCTGGTCCCGCTGCGGGCGCGGCTGCACGCGGGGGCAGTGCTGCGCTTCCGCGTGAACCTCGCCGCGCGCGGCCCGGCCGCCGCCTGGGAGATCTACCGGCTGCAGACCCGCAGGGCGTGGCTCGATCACCGCGTGAGCGACCGGTTCTTCAGCCGCGAGGAACTAGACCAGTGCTGTGCCACCTTGTTCCCCGGCTGCCGACTGGAGCGACTGGGCGGTACCGTCGCGGGGCTGACGTGGGACAGCGCTCTATTAGAAACGGGACAGAAAGCCTGGGGGAGTCATTCTCGCGCGCCGTCGATCTGGCGCTAAGCCGGGATGCCGAGCCTGACGGGGGACCCGACGGACGTCGGCCGACGCGAGCGCCGGGCCGGCCCTGTTGGCAGTTACGGCGTTTCGTGTTTTGCTCCAAAGGACGGGCCGCTGTCGGCTTGCCGGAATCGGGAGCGCCGCCCGCGAACGATGGCCTGAAGATCCTGACTCGGGAGGAGCCAAGCGATGTCTGTCCTCAAGCGTCCCGCCGCCGTCCTGCTGGCGAGCGTTGCCCTCGTCGTGACGACGGCCCTGGTCGCCGGACCGGCCTCGGCCGCGCCGAAGACGTGGACTATTTCCCGCGGCGGTGCCGTCACGCTGGCGGCGAAGGGCTTCACGCTGAAAGACACCACCGCCGGGTTCAGCCTGCCCTGCAAGGCATCCGCCGCGAAGGCAAAGTTCAAGCCGGGCAAGCGCCTGTCCGGGACGGCCGCGGGCACGGTGAGCGCGGCCAGCACCACCGGCTGCAGCACCGACGGCTTCACGATCACGATCACGCCCGGCCACCTGCCCTGGCGCCTGAACCTGCTGTCCTATAACGCGGCCAAGGGCGTGACCACCGCCTCCCTGACCGGACTCCACCTGTCCCTGGCCGTGCCCGCGATCGGCTGCACCGCGGTGGCGGACGGCACAGCGGCGAACGCTGACAACGGCTCGCTGGCGGTGACCTACACCAACAAGACCGCCAAGCTGACGACGCTGAAGACCGGCGGGAAGCTCCGCCTCTACGACATCCACGGCTGCCTCGGGCTGATAAAAAACGGCGACACGGTCACGATCAGCGCGACCTACGCGGTAAGCCCAAAGCAGAAGATCACCAGCCCCTGACCTGCAGTCAGGGGAGTCAGGCTGGGTGCGGGAGGCCCGCGCCGGTGATAGGTTCGGTCCCGTGCTGGCAGACGCGTCGTTCATTGGCTTCATCCCCGTCTCCGACCTGGGCGCCCGTCCCTTCACGATCGCGGGCTGGCGGGTGCCCGACATCGGCGCTGAGGTCCGCACCCTG
>Ga0302325_10012573_pt1 | contig 18143 bp, 12 predicted proteins | sample Palsa_T0_2_FD_201948 | JGI IMG/M metagenome (GOLD analysis project Ga0302325, IMG submission 201948) | Peat permafrost microbial communities from Stordalen Mire near Abisko, Sweden - Palsa_T0_2 | ecosystem: Environmental > Terrestrial > Soil > Palsa > Peat permafrost | place: Sweden: Abisko...
CGAGCGAATTGCCATTGAGCGCAATGAGAGTACATTAGTCTGGCGAAATTCCGCTGATCAAGCTTATTGATGGCTGCAATCCAAATTTGTGCGGCCGAAAGCAGTATCAGCATTTCCGGCGATGATATTCCCGCTGCACTTGGCAGATGCTCAGCGAGCGGCGCAACCGTACCCAAGCGAGGAGCCAGCATGAAGAGAATAGTTTTCACGGTTCTTCTAGCGGCGATCTGGACGACCACGCCTTGCGCCGCGCATCAGCCGGTGCCTTCCAAGTCCAAGCCGATAAGTGTGCTCCTGATAGACGGTGAGAGCGCCGGGCCCTATCACGATTGGGCACTGACCACCTCCGCGCTAAAGTGGGAACTGGAGGAACCCGGCATATTCCGCGTAACGGTCGCAACCTCTCCGCGATTTGGTGAAGACTTCAGCAACTTCAAACCGGATTTCGGCAACTACCAGGCAATCGTGCTGAATTACGACGCTCCCGACTGGCCCCTCGCCCTGCGCACCCAACTTGAACAATACGTAAAGAATGGCGGCGGACTGGTAGTCGTCCATGCGGCCGATAATGCATTCCCCAATTGGCCGGCATTCAATCAGATGATCGGGATTGGTGGCTGGAGAGATCGATCGGAAAAATCGGGTCCACTGTGGTATTTCAAAGACGGCAAGCTAGTCTCCGACAATTCCCCTGGCCCCAGCGGCTCTCACGGTGCGCGGCTTCCTTACCTGGTGGAAGCGCGCTCGCCTACACATCCGATCATGAAAGGCTTGCCGCACGCCTGGATGCACGCCTCCGATGAGCTCTACGCGACGCTGCGTGGTCCCGGCGAAAACATGACCGTGTTGGCCACCGCTCACTCGGACCCCAAGAACAAGGGCACCGGTCGCGACGAGCCGAGCATGATGGTCTTAAATTACGGCAAGGGCAAAATATTTCACACCACTATGGGGCACGATGTTGCCGCACTGAGCTGCGTCGGTTTCATCACCACCTTGCAGCGGGGCACCGAATGGGCGGCTACCGGAGGTGTAAGCCAGAAAGTGCCGGCTGACTTTCCCACCGCGGATACCGTCAGCTATCGCGTGGACATCGCGGAGATGGATCCGGCCTTTGCGAACGGCGCTCCGGTGGCAAATGTTTTCAATCGCCTGGCTGATCCGGCGCTCGCGGCTATGCGCGCTCGCGCAGGCGAACTCGGTATTGGCGGCGTCGCCGTGGTGGCCTACTTCGACGGCGATAAAATTCAATCCTGGAGTTCGAAGATGTTGGTGGTCGGCAGAATGCGGGATGATCCTTCGCAGACCGAGAAAGGCGCGAACCTGCTGGGCATCGCTTACGCGAAAGCCGCGGAGATGGCCGACACCCTCAAGGACAGTGGGACCAGCGGACGACCTCCCATGACCGGCGAATTCGGGTGGAACGGAGGCGTGATCGTCCACGGCAAATCGGGCTATTTGATCGCGGCGTTCAGCGGCGGCAAATCGGAAGACGACGTGAAGGTTTCCCGAGCGGGGCTGGCGCAACTTCAAACCGGGCTGTAAGCCTTCAGGGCGCTGAGCGCCTCTCGGCTTCCGCGCCGGGCCCGAGTGGGCGATTCCGCAATCCGTTTTGTTTTTTCCAAAGATTCGCAAACCGCCGAACGTCAACTTGTCCTATCATCGAAACATACTGAATCGTGGCGACCGATACTCCTACCCCTGAAGTGGTTTCGGCCTGGGCTCCGCTCCGCCAGCCGCTGTTCCGCAGCCTTTGGATCGCCTCCCTGATATCGAATCTGGGCGGCTGGATGCAGGACACCGCGGGCACCTGGCTGATGGTTTCCCTCACCTCGTCGCCCTTGCTGATCGCGTTGATGCAAACCGCGGCCAGCTTCCCGGTTTTGATCTTGGGTCTTCCCGCGGGAGCCGTTGGAGACATCGTCGAGCGCCGCCGCCTGTTGATCTTCTGGCAGTCCTGGATGCTGGTGGCGGTGCTGATCCTGAGCGTCTTCACCCTGGCGGGCATGATTTCGCCATGGGCGCTGTTGATCCTCACGTTCTTGCTCAACATCGGCGTCGCCGTTAATGGACCCGCCTGGCAGGCAAGCATCCCCGAACTGATCCCGCGAGCCATGGTGCCCAACGCGGTAGCAATCAACAGTGCCGGATTCAATTTGGCGCGCGCGTTAGGCCCCGCGTTCGGCGGTCTGCTGGTGGCGCTCTACGCGAGCACTTATAAAGGCGCCGGCAGCGTCTTCTTCCTGAATTCACTGTCGTTTCTCGCCGTGATTTGGGTTCTCGCGCAATGGAAGCGCATGCCCATTTTCAAAAGCGCTCTTCCCGCCGAACGTCTCTTCGGTTCGATGCGCTCGGGCGTGCGCTACCTGCGTCATTCGCCGCCCCTTCGGTCGGTGCTGATCCGCTGTTTCGCGTTCACCCTCGCGGTGAGCGCCGTTTGGGCGCTTCTCGCCGTCGTCGCGCAGCGCGAGCTGCATCAGGGCGCTATGGGTTACGGCATCCTCAACGGATGTTTGGGACTGGGAGCGGTTGCGGGCGCGGTGACGCTGCCCAAACTGCGTGCCAAGTATTCTGCCGACCAGATCGTCCTGGTGGCGTCGTTGATTTCGGCCGGCACGCTCGCCACTATGGCCTTCGCACACTACGTTGTTCTGGTGGTGCTATCGCTTATCGCCGGCGGCTTTGCGTGGACCACCGCCATGTCGACGTTCAACGTGGCAGTGCAACTCTCGGCTCCGGCTTGGGTGCAGGCGCGCGCCCAAGGGATGTACCAAATGATTTCGCAGGGCGGAATGGCCGCAGGCAGTGCGTTTTTCGGTTATTTGGCCGAGCATCGTTCTACCACCGTCGCGCTCGCCTCCGCTGCGATCACCCTGCTGGCCGGAATTCTCTGGGGAGCCCGATACCGCTTGCCCTACGGCGCTCCGCCCGATTTGGATCCGTCGCCGGATGCTCGATCCTCTCTCAGCCTGGAACTCCAGCCGAAACCTGGCGACGGCCCGGTCCTGGTCACCATCGAATACCTGGTGAGCGCGGAAGAATACGACTCCTTCACCAAAGCCATACACAAGCTGCGCGACGTGCGGCTTCGTGACGGATCGATCCGCTGGGGAACGTATCAAGACACCGCACAGCCCGGGCGATTCGTGGAGAATTTCGTCGTCGAATCGTGGCTGGAATACCTCCGCCAACGAGAGCGAATGACCGCCAGCGATCTGCTCACCCGCGACCACGTGCGCAGCTTCCATCAAGGGGAAGAACCACCGGTGGTATCGCACATGATTTACGCGCGCCCCTTCGCCAGAGCCAGATAGCAGGCTCGAGTGCAGGCAGGGAAGTGTGATCGGTCCACGATTTAAGTTTTTCAGGTGGCCCAACCTTCTGCACCTGCCCACGCCCGAGCTCGATCGCCAAGCGGCGCAGCCCCGTTCGAATGCGCCACCAAAGTTCATCTCCTGCAATTCAAGCAGTTCCGTACAGAGACCAACGCACGAAATTCACCGTTCGACCTCAGCGGGTAGCACTTCAGGGTTAAAGATAGCCACTTCCAGGGCTTCGTTGTTGACACGTAGCGGGAGATAAGGTGGCGTCCAGATGCAACAAAGTTGCAACTAGATTAAAGCGCTCTAATGCCTCCTGTTTTGCCCCTAGTTGAAACCGAGTTGCAATTCATTCATTCGCGCCTGGTATGGCTGGTGGTCATCGGTGTCCCGGCAGTTGCAACTGAGTTGCATTTAGTCCCGGAAAGGATGCTCCCTTTGATGATCGGCATGGCGCGCTCCTCACTTTACTCACGATTCCGAGCGGTACTCATTGCCGCGCCCATTCTCTTCGCTCCCGCCCTGCTCCGTGCCCAGGAACCGCCTTACATCGGCTTAAACATCGACTCCGACATGCTTTGTGATATCAGCACAAAGAAGCCCTGATTTAAGCACCAACCGGAAAACACCCTCTATCCACGCGGCGCGTTTCGCGACCGAATCGCCTCATGCCGCCCTTCTGCACCTTCCTTCCCACCGAATTGGTGCGCGTTGTCACCCAATCTACCCAATTCACCCTATAGATTCGGCTCGGCAGCGGCGCTTACTGTTGAAGCATGAGGAGGACACACGCGGTTCTGAAAAGCTCCCTGGCCCGCGCAGCGGAGCAGGCTCGCGTCACCGTCCCCCTGATTCGAAAATTTTCCGGGAGAACTCAAAATGACTAGCAATGCCCTAAAGAGTCTTTACATCGACGAGCTAAAGGATCTTTACAGCGCAGAGAACCAACTGATTAAGGCGCTGCCCAAGATGGCCAAAGCCGCCACATCCCCCGATTTGCGAAAGGGGTTTGAAGAGCACCTCGGACAAACTCGCGAGCACGTCAGGCGTCTCGAGTTGATCTTCAAGGGTCTGGACGAAAGCCCGAAAGGCAAAAAGTGCAAAGGAATGGAAGGTCTGATCGAAGAAGGCGGCGAAATGATTGAAGAAGATCCGGGAGACGAAGAGCTGGACGCCGGTCTGATCGCCGCGGCACAACGCGTCGAGCATTATGAAATCGCCGCTTACGGTTGCGTGCGCACCTACGCCGAGCTGTTGGACGAGGGGGACGCGGCCAGTTTGCTGGAAGAGACTCTGGAAGAGGAAAAGGACACCGACCAGAAACTTACCCGCCTTGCCGAGTCCATCAACGTCCAAGCGGCCGGCGCCACCGAAGGAGAAACACCGGGACGGCCAGGCGTTGTCTCCGTGAATAAGAAAGCCAAAGCAGCGCGCGCTTCGTAACGCCGCTTAACCAAGAGACAGTCCGCGGCAATACATTTCCAGGCAGCAAATAAGGAGCTACGAGATGCCAACGGAAGCGACCAAGAAAGAACCGGAGCGACAGGACTCCACCACCGCCAGCAAGCCGGCAGCCGGCGCACAGAAGACCCTGCAAGGGACCGAAGACAAGCGCAGCCCGGAGGAGCATTACGGCGGCCACCGCGAACCTCATCTGCAGAGCGGGACCCCAACCTCGCAGCAAAACCCGCAAGGGAAGCAGGAGCCACCCGCGCAGCCGGGACAGAGCCGCGAACGCGGCGGTTCAACCGAGCACAGCGGGCAACATGGTGGCGGCTCAAGTCAGCAGGGCAGTCAGGACAATCCGCCGCCCGCGCAACAGGGGCAGCATGGTCACGCCGGTCAAAAAATAGAACCTCAGGACGACCCAAAGAAGAGCCAACGCCACTAAGTTCATTGCGGCGCAACCAGGCGGGGGGAAAGCCGCAAGGCTTTCTCCCGCCGCTTATTAAGCTGAGCTACAAAATTAAACTCACAAACGAGGTGAAACATGCGATTCAATAACCGCAAAATGTCGGAAACCGCGTTAGCATTTGCTGCAGGCATCGGTATCGGCGCGCTGATCGGAGTGATCTTCGCTCCCAGCTCAGGCGAAGAGTTGCGCGAGAACTTGGCCGGAATGGCGCAAGACCAAATCGACGACGCAACTTCACGTGGCCGCCGCTTCGTGAAAGAAGCGAAAAAAGCCGTGCAATCCGTCGCCGACGATTTTGACGCAGCCACAGCCCAGGGTACCCGCGCGTACCGCGAAGCCAAGAACGCAACGGCCTAGCCGCCACCGTTCGCACCCGACCCCAAGAGGACCGGCCCGGCTCATCAGTGGGGCGGCCGCTTCTCAGGGGTTCGCTTGTCCGCCGAGATGACACATTTCGAATCGAGCCGCGGTACGAGCGCTGCCTACCGCGTGCCCGTTGGGTCGAGCCCTTGCTGGTTCCACAATTTATCCCACTGCCAGATGCCGTACGCCGCTTCGTCAGGCATTGGATAGCCCAACTGGTGCGCGAGCATCAGGATTTGCCCCCGATGATGCGCCTCGTGCGAAGACATGTACGCGAACATCGTCGCGCCCGCAGGCCAGGTTGGCGCCCAGCTGCCGCGCGAGAATTTCGTGACCCGTCGTCCGGCATCGCCAGACAAAGCATCCTCTAGCATTCGCAGGCACTGCGCGGCGCTTTTCCGGTGCGCGGCGGACGCCTGCTCGATCGTGCATTGCTCCGGGTCTAACGGTGCAGGGCACTTCAGATGCGGCGCCGATCTCTTGATCCAGGTGAGCCGGTTGTTGTGCAGATGCGCGAAGATCGCAGCGATGGTGCGGCCGCTCCCTTTTTCTCCGGGCGGCACCGCCCGCCACCCCCGGGAATCAAGGAGCGAAAGCAAAAGCTGGTTCATCGCGTCGTTGATCGCATAGCTTTTGATTAGATCATCGCGAACGTTTGTGCTGTCAGGAGCCGGCTTCCGGGCCATGGATCATCCTCTCCCAAAAAAATACCGGCAACCAATGCGGCGTTGGTTTCAAGGGCTCAGTAGTGCAAGCGGCTACGTTTTTACCGCCGTCCACACTTGCATGGGAGTTTCCTCGCGGTTGGCCCACGCAAAGTAAGGAATAAACGTGAGCGCCACCTTGCGTGACTTCCGCGCATTTCCGCTGAAGCGTGAATACAGCTCGTTGCCCTGTACGTCTTCCAGCTGCACGCCGTTTCCGCGCAACACATTCACTCCGCCCAGCACGTCTTTCTCGAACGAAGCGCGAAATCCCGCGGCACCTTTCGACCCGATATCCAGCGCGACGTCGCCCAGCTTCACGCCCTGCGGCTGATCCATCTGCTCCATGCAGTACACCAGCGGTCCGCGCTGCAAGGCCACTCGCCCGTTATCGTCAACCACTTTCTCATTCGCGATAATCGCTTGCGGCGTCATGTCCAACTGCAGGTGAATCACATCGCCGGGACTCCACCGGCGCTTGATGGCCATGTATTCGCCGGGCTTGGCTCCCAGCAGCGATTCCTTATTCACCGCAACCTGGGCATGGTCCGTCCACAACGGAATGCGCAGGAAAAATGTGAAGTCCGCCGCAGCTTGCGGCGTGACCGTGATTTCCACGCCGCCATCCCATGGATAATTTGTTTTCTGCGTTACTTTCAGCCCCGTGCCGTTTTCCAAATGCCAAGTCAGTTCCGAATTGTCGTACAGATGCGTGTAAATGCCGTCCGCGCTGGTGCTATAAAAATAGCCGGGGAGCGCCGCGAACGTGCGCTCCAGGTTGGGCGGGCAGCAGGTAGTGTCGTACCAGGGATTGCGAATCTTGTCGCCCTCCGAAGGATCGAATTGTAGCGGATTGCGGTAGCAGTACAGCGTGCCGTCCAGCGACATCCCGGAATTCACTCCGTTGTACAACGCCCGCTCGATCACGTCGGCGTAGCGCGCGTCGCCGGTGGCCGCCAGCATCCGCCAGTTCCACATCATGTTGCCGATGGCTGCGCAGCTTTCGCCGTACGCGCGTAAATTCGGCAGCTCGTAATCATCGCCGAACGCCTCCCCCGCTTGGCGCGCCCCCACGCCTCCAGTGACGTACATCTGCGCGGTCACCAGGTCGTGCCACAACGTCTCCAGCGTTTTCCAGTACGCCGGATCGCCGGTCTCCAGGTAATAATCCGTCGCGCCGCAGCATGCGTACATCGCGCGCACCGCGTGTCCCTCCAATTTCTTGTGCTCGACGAATGGCGTTCCGCTGAACATGTAGATGTAGTCCCACGGCCGCATCTGAATCCGGTCGTCGCCATGCAGAATATAGCCCGCCAAATCGAGCTGGCGTTTATCGCCGGTCAATCGATACAGTTCGATCAATCCCATTTCGATTTCGGGATGGCCGGAAAGAATCGGCTTTTTCCCCGCGCCCGGCCCAAAATTGGGAATCAAAAAATCGTCGACGAAGCGAATCCCGGCATCCAGCAGCTTGCGGTCGCCGGTGCCGCGATAATAGGCGATCGCGCCTTGCAGGAAGTGGCCCATGCAGTAAAGCTCGTGCCCGGTTTGCTGGGTTTTGGGCTCCATGCGCAGGTCTTTGTGGTCGTCCTGGTAATACGTATTCAGATACCCGCTCGGCTCTTGCGCCGCTACCACGGTGTCGATAATTTGCTGCACTGGTGGCTGCAGCTCGGGGCGTTCGCCGGATTGCAGCGCGAAGCCCACCGCTTCGGTCCACTTGTAGATATCGGAGTCGGAGTAGACCGGTCCGCGCTGCGGCGCCGTGTTCTTTCCTTCCAGGCGCAGGAAATTATCGAGACGCCCGTTGGTGAGCAGCAGTTTTTCCATCGACGGTATGCTCTTGCTCACGTTGATCTCGCGGCGCTTGCCCCAGAATCCGTCCTGAATCGTTACCGCGTGCACCGGCACACTCTGCAGCTTGGCAAAAGGGGAGTGCGTGAGGTTCAAAATGCCCTGATCTTTCCAATCCGGATTCGGCGCGAGTTTTACTTGGGCTTGGGCGGCCGCAGCGGCTACAGCCGCCCCGGCGGCGTCATTTCGTCTGGCAGCGACCGCGGCAAGCACTCCGTGGGCGGGCAAAAACGAAACAGCCGCCACCGAGGCCACGGCAGAAACGAATTCCCTGCGGGAAACACTCTTTGGATCAATCATTAATCGGTCCCTCCAACCGGTTGATCATAACTCGGCGAGCGCTTTCTGCGCCGGCAATCTTGAGCCACCACGGCTACAGCTCCACGCGAAATAGGATGCGAGGATCATCAATACCGGGTCGATGGGATGCCGATACCGCGGCTGCACCAGCGTGAAGTAGTAAGTCACCGGAAAGATCAAAGGGAATATCATCACCGGCAGTGCGTACTCGTTCCCGCGTTTCAGCAGCGCAATCAGTCCGGCCAGCGCAGCGATCGGTATGCTGAGATTCCACAGCAGCACGTAACCCAGCCAAAAGTGTGGAGAACGCAGGAAATCGCCGATCGGATGCGGCATCGCCCCGGTAGAGGTTTCGGCGGTCCACGTGGCCGCGATGCGCCCCGCCATCGACCGCGCCGTATGCAGCGGATGGGATCGAATGAAGTCCACGCTTTCATCCAGTTTCTGGCGCATATACGCGATCTCGCCCTGGGTTTCGTACAGAGCGCGCTCGGCGGAATTATTGATCGGATGAAGCCTGCCCGGCCACTCGCCGGATGCGCGGTCGTTATTCCCCAGCCACAATTGCAGTCCGAGAACCGAACGCAACGGAACGAACGCGTGCAGCTGCTGGTAGTTCCGAATCGTCCATGGGACGCAGCAAAGCAGCGCCATCGCGCCGGCGAGCGCAGGTTTGGCCACGAACCCGGGCGCACCGGGCTTCGCCACGCCCCCGCCGCCCTGGCGCTTGCCGTGCAGCGCCAACCAAGCCAGCAGAAAAGGCAGCAGCGCCAGCAGCGTCGCGTTGATCAGCAGCGCAAAGCCCCACAGCAGCCCATATGCGCACGCGTCGCGGGCGCCCGTCCGTGCGTCCGATAGCTTGAGCGTAGCCCACAGAATCGTAGCCGCTAAAAGCGCGGACAGCGCGGCGTCCGAGACGCTCTGGAACGGCAAAATAATCGCGTTCGGGAACAATGCCCAGAACCACGCCGCGCCCGCGCCGACGCCCAGGCCGCCAATCCTTCTCCCGGCATAGAACACGGGTATGCAAGTGAGCGCCGAAAACGTAATGTTCAGCGTCACCGCGGCCGCGAAGGATTGGAAGGTGTACGCGCCGAATATCCGAAAGATTCCGGCGAGCAAGTAGGGATAAACGGGAGTGGTCCACGCGGTGGGTCCGGTCGGGTCGCGCAAGGGCGAGCCAAATCCGTGGCCCATAAAAATCGAATACGCAATGTTTCCCGGCTCAAATAAAAATGGAATGGTGCTCAGCGCGCGGTGCGCGATGTGGAGTTGCTGCTGCCACGCGAATTCGAGTCGAAGCGCGAACGCCACCGCGACGATCAACGCCGGTGCTGTCACCCCGAGCACGAGTTTCTGTCTCATTAGTATTGCGAAGCTCGCCCGGATTCTCGAGTCTCGCTAGCACACTCTGGGCGCCCATGGGAGATGCAGAGCGGCGCAAGTTGTGGCAATCTGTTGGCGGCGGCGTTTCGCGCCGCGCCGGGAGAAATCTAGTTGAGCCGCAGCACCATCGTCATCCGAGGGAAACTCCGCGTCGGCAAGGAAGCTCGCCGCCGGGCGCGCAACGCGGCAGGCGCGCCACCGGTGGAGAAAATAATTCCCGACAAGCGCCGCAAGCCCCCCAAACACAAGAAATCTCCGCTCCAGGAACAAGCGGAATAAAAGTCGCGAGCAGGCCGCACGAAACCGCGGCGTCCACCGAACCACATCCCGCTCTCACCGCCCTACGACCGGATGTACCACGGCACGTTCAGGACGATCGTATGTTCGTTCCCCTTCAGCAGCAGCAGCGCTTTCAGCAATGAGCTGCGCTGATTGTGCAGCAGAAAATGATACCAGTGCAGTTCCACCAGCTCCGGGACCACCACCAAAATATCGCGGCCGGGCTCCTGGGTCTCAAGATCCAGAATATAACGAACGATCGGGGTCACCACTTGGCGGTAGGGCGAACGCAGCACCTTCACCTGCGGCACGGTCATCCCGGCGCGCTTGGCAGGCTCCTCCACATACTGTTTCCAGTGCTCTAAAAGATCATCCTGCAAAGCTTCCGAGTCGTCTTCACTCACCACGTGCAGGCAGCGTACTTCCGTCGCGACGCTGAGCGCCACCTCCACCGCGCGTTTCGACACTCGGTCCCACGCCAACACCGGCACCACCGCCAGCGGCGGCTTCCGGCCAGTGGTGCCGATCGGCTCGGAGACTTTGATTTCCTCGCCCACCTTATCGTAGTGGTGCTTCACCGAGTACATCAGCCCCAAAAGCGTCGGGATCATCAGCGCGGTCACCCACGCGCCTTGGGTGAACTTCGCGACCAGCACCACCAGCAGGGTACCGCCCGTGGCGAACGCCCCCAGCGCGTTCACCAGCATGCTGCGCGTCGAACCTTTGCCGCCGGTCCGCCTCCAGTGCGCCACCATCCCGGCCTGCGAAAGGGTGAACGCCAGGAACGCGCCCACCGCATACAGCGGTATCAGGCGGTCGGTCACCCCGCCGAACAGCACCAGCAGAATAGCCGTCAGGCCCGCCAGCGCGTACACCCCCTGCGAGTACACCAGCCGCCGCCCGCGCGAACGAAAACTGTGCGGCAAGTATCCGTTCTGCGCGATGGCCCGGCACAGCCGCGGAAAATCGGCAAACGCGGTATTAGCAGATAGCGAAAGCACCACCAGCACCGAACCAATCGCCACGTAGTAGAAAATGCCTCGTCCCGCCACCGCCGCCACCAGCATCGACAGGACGCTCTGGTATCCCGGCTGGGTAGGGTCGGTAGCGGCTATGCCGTACGCGCGCACCAGAAACGCAATGCCCGCCAGCAACACGATCAGCATGCCGATGATTACGGTCAGCGTTCGCTGCGCCGTTTTCACCCGCGGCTCGCGAAACGCGCGCACCCCGTTGCTCACCGCTTCCACGCCGGTCATCGCCGTGCAGCCATTGGAAAAAGCCTGCAGCAGCAGCCACAGGCCCGCGGTGGCGACGATTGGAGCGGCGGCGGCCGGCGGCGTAACCACCGCGTGAGGATGGCCGCCCGCCAGCACCGTTTTATACAGTCCCATCAGGATGGCCAGCAGCAGGCTGCCCAGAAACAGCCACGTGGGCACCAGGAAAATGATTCCCGCCTCTTTCACTCCGCGCAGGTTGACGATCGTGAGCACCACCAGTATCCCCACGCAAATTCCCAGCCGGTGCGCCAGCAAACTCGGAACGGCCGAAACCAGTGCGCCTACCCCCGCGGAAATTCCCACCGCTGCCGTCAGAACGTAGTCGATCAGCAACGCCGCCGCAGCCAGCAGTCCCGCGAATGGGCCCAGATTTTCCGATGCCACGGTATACGACCCGCCGCCGCCTGGATACGCCGCGATGGTTTGCCGGTAAGAGAAAAAAACGATCGCCAGCAAAATAAGAATGGCCGAGGTGATCGGCACGATGTACATAATGCCGGCGACGCCCAGCGGCAGTAGCAGAGTGAGAGCAGCCTCCGGTCCATACGCCGCGGAACTTAGCGCGTCCAGCCCAAAGATGGGGATGCCCCCACCTGTCCCGATCTGTTCGCTGCGCTCTTCCGAAGTGGGGATTGGCTTTCCGAACAGGAAATTGAGAAACGACATCGCGCCTCACCGCCCTGAAATTGGGGCTGTTCAGAGTAATGCGAATACCTCCGAAAGGGAATCGTGATTAGACCCTAGAGTTGCGTAAGAGTTTGGGGATGTCGTCCAGGCTTCGTTGTGTGTTCTACGGTGTTGCGCTCTTATCTTTTCCGGGTGCCCGTCATTCCCAGATTTTAGGAAGGGTGCGTGTTTTGACCGAGTCAATGAAAAGGTGTGGCGCGAGCGCGGGCCGGCCACCAGCACTTGCGATCCGTTCGCAGAACGGATCCGACGGCCCAGGAAGTACTTCGCGCGAGTTCCGTGATCCGAGCCTGATACAAATGCTGCCCGCGAAACCGGTTTCCGCCCCATTTCCGCCCCGTGTTTGCCGCGTGCTTTCCAATCTGCTACGCTTCTCTACGCCAATTTACGGAGAGGTGTCCGAGCGGTTTAAGGAGCACGCTTGGAAAGCGTGTGTAGGAGAAATCCTACCGTGGGTTCGAATCCCACCCTCTCCGCCATATTGTTTTCAATAACTTAGAGACGGTTGTCGTTTCCTGGGTGCAATTGGGTGCAATGAGGATCAATGCCTCATGCCGCTCACACTCTATCGCCGCCACCGCAGCGACTGCAAAGCGAACCATCCGAAAGACCTCCGCTCAGGCGAATTCGAAGAACGCAAAAAAAAGTGGCGTCGGTGCGACTGTTTGATCACCGCGTCAGGCACTATTTCTGGGGACTTCCGGCGTCAATACACGGGCCAATGGGACTGGGAAAAAGCGCGCGCCGCAGCGGCGCAGTGGGAAAAAGCAAATTCTTGGGATGGCAAGGTTGTTTTGCCGGAACCGGAACCTGAAGTCATCATACAAGATCGCATTACTATTGAACGTGCAACGAAGTCTTTCCTCGCTGATCGCCTCGAAAATTCTGCACCCGGAACATACAGAAAATATGGCCTGCTGCTGAAGCAATTCAAATCCTTCTCGGAGCATCGGGGACACGTCATCATCGATCAGTGGCAGCCAAACGACGTTCGAGAGTTTCGAACGGGATGGGCGATCAGCCACCAAACCGCTTCTCGCAGGCTGTCCATGCTGAAGTTGTTCTTCGAGTACTGCGTGAGCAATGAATGGCTAGCGCGGAACCCCGCTCGCTTGGTGAAGAGTCCGCGTGGTCGCGATGCTGGCGAAAACCGGCAGAAGCTTCCGTTCAGTGATGAGGAATTAAAGCGAATGTACGACGCTTGTCTAAAATACGGTCTGACGGCGAAATTTTTTTGGACTGGCGAGGATCTCGCAGACTTTATATCGATATCCATCTATACAGGACTTCGAATTTCCGATGTCGCGCAATTCCGCATTGACCGCATGAATAAGAACGGCGAGATTCTTGTGCGAACGACGAAATCCGGCACGGATGTTTGCACTTGGGTGCCTGAATGGCTTCAGGATCGCATCCGGGTGCGGGCGAAAAAACACGGCCCCTTCATTTTCGGATCGCACAGGACTACCTCGCTCGATGTAATCACAGACTTGTGGCGCAGAAAGCTCAAGAACCTGTGGGCGACATGCGGACCATGGAAAGCGGTCCCGACGCCGCATCGATTTCGTCATACTTTCGCACGCATTCTTTTGCAAAAGCCGGGCGTCACCGTAAGGGATGTTGCGGAACTGTTGGGAAACACCGAGCAGATGGTCCTAAAATCGTATTCAGCCTGGGTAAAAGAAAGGCAGACGCGCCTCACCAATATTCTCAAAGAGGCATTTCAGGATAAGCCCAAACCAAATGTTGTGGCTATTAACGCTCGCGGAAAGGGTGCGTAGCATCGGTATGGGCGCTCGCCAACGCTTCGGTGAAGGGAAGCTTGTTCAAGGCCGAGACGATGTTTGTTAGAACCGCAGACGAATCGATGTTCCCGCCTTGCCGATCGAGAGTGTGGTTCTCTGGTCGCGCCCTCTATCATCATGCGCCGTGCCTGCGCGATTTGCGCGTCGGTCATGGCACGCGCGCGACCGAGTTTCTGGCCGCGGCGCCTTGCGGCCGCAAGACCCGTGCCCGAGCGCTGGCTGCGCAGGTTTTGCTGGGCGACCGCGATAGCGGTCACGATTTTCTGTAACGAGGCAGGAATTAAGACTCTATCGATAGGCGCCGAACGGTGCCGAGCGACGGGTCTTAATACGTTCTGTGCGTTGCTCGCTACGGACAGGCTGCATTCCGCAGCAAAAAAACCGAGTGGCCCAAGTGGCTCAAATAGGGGCAGATTTTAGGATGGTATGGCTCGTAGTGGCCACAGGAATAAGGCTTTGGATTTTTCGTCCCGTGGCTACGAACCAAAGGGTCGGGAGTTCGACTCTCTCCGGGCGCACCACTTTCCCTTATAAACGTGGGCATTTTGAATTCCGGACTTAAGTGGCCGGCATATGTGCCTATATCCGTGACGGCCCCTTTTTTCCAAGATCAGCGCATTACTTTGGCGTTTGGGTGGGATCACTCGGGCCATTTTGCCCGTCCAGGTGAGGGCGCACCCAGCGACATCACCAGTGGTGCCAGAGACCACACCTGCCTTCGTACCATATTTCCTTGAATAGCAGGTCTGGCAGTAGAATGCCCAAGCTATCGACCATTTTGTACTTTACGGGTTGGCGAAAGCAAAGACGCTGCACGGTTCTGTTTCGGTAGCCCGCAAAACCTGAGTTGAGCATCAGGAGTTTCGGAAAAACACTGTGAAGAAGCTGAGTCGACGTACCTTCATTACGAAAACGGGCTTGGGAGCGGCGGCACTCGAGGCCGGCACGCTACTTATGAAAGGGAACCCTCACAACCCTGTCGGCGCAGGAGGTCAACTCCAGAACGACTATCTGGCCTGCCAGATCTCGGAGCGAGGCAACTTACGCAGCATCGAGAATCGCCTGTCGGACCAGAGGTATGAGATCGATGAGGATAGCTTCTCGGTCGTGACCGATCTTGGGACTATCACCAACCGCGACACCGCACCCCGAGAGCATTACTTCGGTCCGAACAGCGCCCGTTTCACCTTTTCAACGGATGGGCTCACGGAGGTCGTGCTCGAATACACCCTCGGAGTTGACCACAAGTATTTCCGAAGAAGTTTGTCGCTCGTCAATATCAAGGGGCGGCTCACGCTTCTCAATATCGAGTTGGGCCGGACAATTTTCCATGCCGCCCCCAAGACAGCAGTCAGGTACGACACGTTTTGGAATGCGCCCACCGTGAGTTTTCTGCGCTGGAAGAATGGGGGACTCTTCGCGGGGATCGAGAATCCGTTCTTTGAGACAGTTTGGCAAGGGCGGGAAGTGATATTTTCCTACGAACCCGCATTGATTCTCGAGCCAAAAGAAAAGTACGACAGCGAACCACAATTTGTGGGTGTCTACAAAGCGAGTGGAAAGACGGTGCTGAACCAACTTCCGCTCACACCGTTGGCCAAGGGGGACGTATACCGCCCCAGGTTTCGGAACCCGAGCGGCCATGTTCCGCTTGATTGGAATGAGATTCAGGCCATGCGAGAATTCGCAGCCGAATACCTCCAAGTAGCTGTCAAGAGCTTCCTGTTCATTCTTTATTGCTTCTGGAATCCGATGCCACAACTTCCCGAGACCGCCGCTGAGGAAGACGCTTACTACAAAATGATCGACACTTTTCACGAGCTAGGCGGCAACATGATTATCTTTAACCCGTTGGTGAAGGCGCGTACTCCAACGGAGGATCCGACCAGCTACTGGGACTTGGCCCCGGTGGGATCGGCTGCGGACCGCATTCTGGCACGCGCCACCGAGAAGGGCATTAAATATGGCTTTTATATCGGGGTCGCAACCCAGATGGAACACGGGAATGACGCTGCACTGCCTTTCGTTCCCCAGCGTACAGACTGGAAGAGAGTTGACACGGCGGGCACCGTCAGTTCAGAAAACTGCCTGGCATCGGACGCCTATGCCAAGTGGTGGTATGAAGTGCAGAGGAACACCATAGCCAAGTACAAACTGGCACTCTGGTCGTGGGATCCTGGTCCGGGCCATGGATTTTTCTGCTACTCGAACCAACATGGCCATCTCCCTGGAAAGGGCGGTTACAAGGGATGGCTAAACTCAACGGGAATTATGCGTGGCCTAAAGGAAGAGTTCCCGGGCCTGTACTATCAGGGCTTTTACGGCCGCAAGGAATACGGCTTATGGGGACAGAAATATACGGACCAACACGAATTCTATTGGGAACAATATTTCCAGGATGACCGGAGTCTTCATCCCGACTTGCATGCCGACCGGCTGAACGCGAACGGGATTCGTATGCAGGCCTGGTGGACGGAGAATTTTCGCTTCCTTCCTGCAATAATGAATCACGCCATCACCCACCGGATTAACCAATTGTACGCTCATCCTCCGGAGCTGAAGACGCTCTGGGATCAAATCGGATGGAAATACGCGTTCATGTCGGCGCTAGCCATTGGCGGTAGCCTTACTGCTCCTTTTATGCCAGAGAATCCCGATGAAATCGTCGGCTACCGAGCTTTTTACCGCAAGTGGCTGGAATGGGCGCGAATGAATTTCGATTATGTTAAACGCGGGATTTCGTTTGGTGACCAGGTCACCGTAGGCGGAATCGATGGTCACGCTCGCATCGTTAACAACCACGGTTACATTTTTCTATGCAATCCCAACCCCCGTCCAACTCGCACCGAGTTCCGGCTAAGTGACGAAATCGGCTTAACCGTTGCTGGGCGCTTTACCTTGAAGGAGCTTTACCCGAACGAGGAAACGTACTACTTCGACGAAATCCACAAGCAAGGTATCTATCCCGCTGGTGAACCTGTTTCGATTGTCGTGCCGGCTTATGAAGTCGTACTTCTAGAACTGAGTCCCTTTCAGGACCAGCATCTCCCGCTGTTGTTTGGAGCGAATGCCCGCTCCGAAGTCAAAGGGGACACTATACATGTGACGGGTCTCGCAGGCGATCAAGGTGGAACGACGCGCCTTGTGATCGCAACAGGCGAAAAAGCGGTTGTGAATACGCTTTCGATCAACGGCTACACCGTCCCGTGCCGACTCGAAGGCCAATACCTGACGAGCGGGATCCGCTTCGCTGGGTCCGTGCTTCCACGTCGGCTCGACAATTGGAAGGCAGCTAACGGCCTGTCGTTTTCGTTCCCATATCACGACGTTTACGAGGACGTCTCTTTAAGTACGCAATTCATCGCCGAGCCGGGCATTCGGGCGTTGCTCGAATCCCGCACGCCACACAACTCGGTGGGAATCGATGCGATTATCCAGCGGATCGAGAAAACCGGCCAGGACGTATCCGGCTTGGAGAAGAAAAGCAAATTCCCCGACACGTTTCCTTGGGCGCGTGCGGACCGACTCCTTCTTGTCATTCCTTTTACGGATGCGCAGCGCATTGGTTACGTCGACCTCCAGCTCAACGGTGTCGTCCATCCTGTTCGCAGCTATGACGTCATACCCGGACGTGGAGCGCCGTCTAGAAAGATCATCTACTACGCCGACATCACAGATGCGGTCAAATGGGGCCTGTCGAACGGGCTCACCCTCAAGATCAGCGGCCTCCCGGCTCATCAGTTCTTGGGACCTTACTTGGACTATCCTTTAGCACCAAAGGTTCTTGAGTTTGAGGCGTACCCTAACAGCTCGACTGAAGAACTTGTCTATGATCGTTTGGTCCGCGCCTCCACAAAGCAGCCAAACCCGATCGATCCGGTTCCGGTAATCGTCTCTGCATGGATGGAGCCACCAAGCGTCCGCGAGGGCCAAGAAGTAACATTCGCCGCCACCACCAACTGTTCGCACGATGAATTACAGGCGGTATATCTTTCGACGATCGTCGGCCCTGATTGCTGGGAGGATCAGGAACTTCGGTACGACTCGGCAACTAGTCGATGGTCCCTCACTATGAGGTTTGGAGCGCGCGTACGGATCATCGTAAGCGTCGACTGTGGGCCGTCTTTACGGAGCGCTTGGTTTACTACGCAGCGTGGAGCGAGCCTGGAGCAAGTTCCGAGGCGAGGTTCCAGGGCAAAAGTTCCTCGATGCGGTTGATGGGATGATCGGCGATACGTTCGAGCACGTTG
>Ga0302325_10012574_pt1 | contig 18143 bp, 17 predicted proteins | sample Palsa_T0_2_FD_201948 | JGI IMG/M metagenome (GOLD analysis project Ga0302325, IMG submission 201948) | Peat permafrost microbial communities from Stordalen Mire near Abisko, Sweden - Palsa_T0_2 | ecosystem: Environmental > Terrestrial > Soil > Palsa > Peat permafrost | place: Sweden: Abisko...
GGGACCTCCTTGGATCGCTCGATGACGTCGGTCTGGAAGGTGGCGTCGGTGACATCGGCCATGGCCAGGGACCTTACCGTGTGCTCGAAGGCACCCACTCGTGACCCCCGACGTCCCGCTGGCTCCGGCACGTGGCCAAATCGGGGCCGAGGGGAACAACTAACGTCTCTTTGGTGGCTCCTCGCGGCATCGACGAGCAGAACGTGTCCAAGTGGTTCATGGAGCATGTGCCCGAGGTCGAGTTGCCCCTCGAGTTCACCCTCATCGCCGGGGGACGGTCCAACCTCACCTTCAAGGTCGACGACGCGGCCGGTCACCGCTGGGCCCTTCGCCGCCCCCCGGTCAGCCACGTGCTTCCGACCGCGCACGACATGTCGCGCGAGCATCGGATCATCAGCGCGCTCGGGCCGGCCGGTGTCCCGGTGGCGACCGCCATCGGGCTATGCACCGATGAGGCGGTCAACCAGGCGCCCTTCTACGTGATGGAGTTCGTCGACGGTCACATCCTGCGCAGTGCCGAACAGGTCGAGGCGGCCTTCCCCGTGCCGGCCCGCGCCGGGATCGGCCACAACCTGGCCGACACGCTGGCGTCGCTGCACAAGATCGATCCCGACGACGTCGGGCTAGGCGATCTGGCCCGCCGGGACGGCTACATCGAGCGTCAGCTCCGACGCTGGCGCGAGCAGTTCAAGAACGGGATCGTGAACGGCGACGACTACGAGGGGTTGGTCGAACGGGTGGCGTCCGAGCTCGGCCAACGGATCCCCGAGCAGATCGGCCTCGGGATCGTGCACGGCGACTACCGCCTCGACAACACCGTCTTTGACGACCAGGGCCGGGTACGGGCCATCTTGGACTGGGAGCTGTGCACGCTCGGCGACCCGATGGCCGACGTCGGGCTGCTCATGGTCTATTGGAACGACCCTTCCGATGCCGACTCGCCCATCGGCACCTCGGCCACCATGGCGCCGGGCATGGCCACCCGCAAGGATCTGCTGGAGCGCTACGCCAAGGCCTCCGGGCGCGACGTATCGGCCATCCCCTTCTACACCGCCTTCGGCTACTGGAAGCTGGCCTGCATCATGCAGGGCGTCTACGCCCGGTATCTCGGTGGGGCCGGCGCCGGGGACACCGCGACGGTCGACCTCTATCCCCAGTCGGTCCGCCGGCTGGCCACCACCGCCGCCGACACGTTGGCCGCATGGTGAGCCGGCACCAGGCGTAATGAGTCCCGAAGACGGAACTCTCTACCGCGTCCACCAGGATCGCCCGCTGCATCGACCAGTGCTCGTCATCGGGCTGGAGGGTTGGGTCGACGCCGGGCTCGGCGCGGCCACCGCGATCGCCTCGATGCTCGCCGCGGGCACGAGCGAGCTGGTGGCCACCTTCGACGGGGACCACTTCTTGGACCAGCGGGCCCGGCGCCCGGTCGTGCACCTGGTCGACGGCGTGAACACCGAGATCACCTGGCCCCAGACCCAGCTTCGGGCGGCCCACGACGAAGCGGGCAACGACGTGTTGTATCTGGTCGGACCCGAGCCCGACTTCCACTGGCGGGGCTTCGTCGACTCGATGGTCGAGCTGTCGTTGCGTTTGGGGACCCGCCTGGCGGTCGGACTGGGCGCCTTCCCGGCCCCCGCCCCGCACACCCGGCCGGTCCGGCTGGTCGCCACCGCTCCCCCGTCGTGTGCCGAGCTCATCGAGCGGGTGGGCCGCAGCCGCGGCGAATTGGAGGTGCCGGCCGGCGTGAGCTCGGCCCTCGAGGTCGGATTCGCCGACGCCGGCATCGACATGGTGACGCTGTGGGCCCGGGTCCCCCACTACGTCGCCGCGATGGCCTTCCCCGAGGCCAGCGCGGCGCTGGTCGACGGCCTGGCCTCGCTGGCCGGCCTCAGCTTCGACTCTTCGGATCTCCACCGGGCCGCCGATGCGTCCAGGCGCCAGGTCGACCAGGTGATCGCGGGCAACAGCGAGCACGTCGCGATGGTGAAGAAGCTGGAGGAGTCGGTCGACGCCTCCGAGGGCAATCCGCTCGGCGACACCCTGCCGTCCGGAGACGAGCTGGCCGCCGAGCTCGAGCAGTTCCTGCGCGGCGAGGATCATTGACAGTCTTGGATCGCGTCGAACGACCGATGACAGAGGGGGCACGACGATGAAGATCGACGGGGGATTCGGGTTCAGTCCAGCCGGGATCGGTGAGGCCGCACGGTCGGTCGAGGCACTCGGCTACGACGGTGCGTGGACCGCCGAGACCGGTCACGATCCCTTCCTCCCCCTGGCCATCGCGGCCCAGGCGACCGAGCACCTCGAGCTGGGCACCGCGATCGCGGTGGCGTTCGCCCGCAACCCGATGAACCTGGCCATGGTGGCCAACGACCTCCAGACGCTGTCGGAGGGACGCTTCATCCTCGGGCTGGGCTCCCAGATCAAGCCGCACATCACCAAGCGCTACTCGATGCCCTGGTCTCACCCGGCTCCCCGCATGCGCGAGTTGCTGCTGGCCATCCGGGCCATCTGGGACAGCTGGGCCAACGGGACCAAGCTCGACTTCCGCGGCGAGTTCTACACCCACACCCTGATGACCCCGTTCTTCAATCCGGGTCCCAACGAGTACGGGAACCCCACGATCGTGCTGGCGGCGGTGGGCGAGCTCATGACCGAGGTGGCCGGAGAGGCCGGCGACGGGATGATCGTGCACGGGTTCACCACCTATCGCTACCTGCGAGAGGTGACCATTCCGGCGCTCGAGCGGGGCGCAGCCAAGGCCGGCAAGACCCGCGCCGATCTGACCGTGTCGTACCCCGGGTTCGTCGTCACCGGCGAGGGCGAGGACTTCGAGGTGGCCAAGACGGCCACCAAGCGCCAGATCGCCTTTTACGGCTCGACCCCGGCCTACCGGGGGGTGCTCGAGCTCCACGGCTGGGGCGAGATCGGCGACGAGCTCAACATCATGTCCAAGCGAGGCGAGTGGGAAGCCATGGGTGGGCGGATCACCGACGAGATGCTGGACGCCTTCGCCATCGTGGCTCCGATCGACGAGGTCCCGGCTCGGGTCGGCGAGCGCTTCGGCGACCTGGTCGACCGGTTCAGCTTCTATGCCCCCTACCGCCTGAACCCCGACCAGTGGCCCGAGGTCCTGGCCCAGTTCAAGTCGCTCTAGGCCTGGAAGTCGATCGACCTCCAAGGCGAAAGAAGGAACTCAGTCGGCCGTGGCCGGGGGGGAACCGGGCCCGCCGTCGAGGCCCAATGCGTAGCCCTCGAGAAAGACCGTCGCCTCGGCCTGGCGCGGAAAGCGGTCGGCCAGCTCGTGGAACCTCGCCGAATGGTCGGGATACACCAGGTGGGCCAGCTCGTGGACCAGGACCGCGTCAAGCACCCACTCGGGGACGCCCCGCAGGCGGTGGGAGAGCCGTATCTCGCCGGTTTGCGCGGTGCACGACGCCCACCGCTTCTGCTGGTTGGTGACCCACCGCACCGACGCCGGCGCGGCGCCGGGCACGTAGCGAACGCCGAGGTGCTTGGCCCGGTCGAAGAGGGCCTCGTCGGACGCGGCGGCCAACGGCCGGCCGGACATGACCCGGGCGACCAGCCAATCCACCATCTCCTTGCGCTCGGTGCCCCGCAGGTGGCTGGGTAGCAGCACGACGATCCGCCCATCGCTCCAGTACGCCGTCGCGCTCTTGCGACGCCGCTTTGACGTTCGTATCTCGACGTCGGGGTTGCCGACCGGGGCGCTCTCCGAACGAATCGAGACCCTCGGGGCGCCCCCCGACGCCGCGGTCCCCTGGCCCTCGGGTGCGTCGAGATCGTCGTCGAAGAGACGCTGCTGGCCTGATCGGTCCATCGCGCTCTATTTATGCCACGACGTTGACCAGCGAAGGTGGACGCACCACCACGCGGCGCGGTGCGGCATCCCCGAGCACCTCGATCACCCGGTCCGAGCGCAGTGCCAACGTCTCGGCTTCCTCGGAGCTGATCTCGGGGTCCACCTCGATCCGGTCACGCACCTTGCCGTTCACCTGGACCACCATGGTCACCGATTCCTGCTTGACCAGCTCGGGATCGAATGACGGCCACGTCTGCTGGTGGACCCCGGGCGCGTCGGGGTGGCGGCGTTCCCAGACCTCCGCCGCAAGGTGGGGGGTCATGGGGGCAAGAAGGAGCAAGAGCGTGTCGGCGGCTTCGTCGAACACCTCGACGTGCGGGCCCTCGTCGTGCCGGGCGTACTGGACGAGGGCGTTGTGGAACTCTCGGAGGTGGGCCACCGCCGTGTTGAACGACCACCGATCGATGTCGCGCGAGACCGCCTGGATGGTCCGGTGGGTCTGGCGCCGGAGCGCCACGTCCTCGTCGACGAGCGCACCGCTCCTAGCCGGTGCCTCGTCTTCGACCAGCAACCGCCACAGCCGGTCGAGGAACCGGCCGCAACCGTCGATGATCTCGTCGGTCTGGTCGGTCCAATCGAATCCCTCGTCGGGCGGGCCGACAAAGAGGTGGAAGAGCCGTAGGGCGTCGGCACCCACCCGTTCGAAGTACGAGGACGGACTGATCAGGTTGCCCTTGGACTTGGACATCTTGGACCCATCCATCCGGATGATCCCCTGTGCGAAGTAGTGACGGAACGGTTCGGGGTCGACCTTCGGAACCAGGCCGATGTCGATCAGCGCCCGCTGAAAGAAGCGTGCGTAGAGCAAATGCAAGATCGCGTGTTCGATCCCGCCGATGTAGCGATCGACCGGCATCCAGCGGTCGGCCGCGTGGGCGTCGACCGGGCCGTCGCCGTACCAGGGATCGCAGAAGCGAAGGAAGTACCAGCTCGAGTCGACGAAGGTGTCCATCGTGTCGGTCTCCCGGCGGGCCGGGCCGCCACACTTTGGACAGGTCGTGTGGGTGAAGCCCTCGTGCAAGGCCAACGGTGACTGCCCGCTCGGGAGGAACTCCACGTCGTCGGGGGCCAGCACCGGAAGCTGATCCTCGGGAACGGCCACGATGCCGTCGTTCGGGCAGTAGACGATCGGGATCGGGCAACCCCAGAACCGCTGGCGGGAGATCAGCCAGTCCCGGAGCCGGTAGTTGACCTTGCGGGTGCCGATGCCTTGCTCCTCGAGCCAGTCGATGGAGCGGGCCTTGGCGGTGGTGACATCGAGCCCGTCGAGGAACCCGCTGTTGATCTTCTCGCCCTCCCCCGAGTAGGCACCGTCCTCGAAACCCTCGGGGGGGCGCACGGTGCGGACGATCGGCAGTCCATAGGACGTGGCGAACGCGAAGTCACGATCGTCTTCGGCCGGCACCCCCATGATCGCCCCGGTCCCGTATCCCATCAGCACGTAGTCGGCGACGTAGACCGGTACCGGCTGCCCATTGAAGGGGTTGAGGACGAAGCTGCCGGTGAAGGCGCCCCGCTTGGACAGCTCTTCGCCCGCCTCGGCCGCCTTGGTGCGCTCGATCTCGCTCGAGGCGGTGGCCCGCACCCGAAGCTCGTCGACCTCGCTGCGCTGGTCCTCGGTGGTCAACGCGTCGACCAAGGGGTGCTCGGGGGCGATCACCGCGTACGTCATGCCGAACGAGGTGTCCGGCCTGGTCGTGAAGACGCGCACGACCAACTCCGAGGGCCCACCGTCGGCAGCCTGCACCGGCAGTTCGAACTCGGCCCCCTCGGAACGGCCGATCCAATTCCGTTGCATGAGCTTCACCCGTTCGGGCCATTCGAGCGACCCCAATGCCGCCAGGAGCTCCTCTGCGTACGCGGTGATCCGAAAGAACCACTGCTCGAGCTCGCGCCGTTCCACCAGGTCGCCGGAACGCTCACAGCGCCCATCCGCCGTCACCTGCTCGTTGGCCAGCACGGTCTGACAACCCGGACACCAGTTGACCGGTGCGTTGGCGCGGTAGGCGAGCCCGGCCTCCAAGAACCGCAGAAAGATCAGCTGGGTCCACCGTATGTACTCGGGCTGATGGCTGTGGATCTCCCGACGCCAGTCGTACACGGCTCCGAGCCGCATCACCGACTCCTTGAGCTCGGCAATCCGAAGATCGGTGAAGATCCGGGGGTGGGTCCCGGTCCTGATCGCGGCGTTCTCCGCCGGCAGGCCGAAGGAGTCGAACCCGAACGGCGACAGCACCGAATACCCCTGCATCGTCTTGCTTCGCACCACCAGGTCGCCGAAGGTGTAGTTCCGCACGTGACCCTGGTGGGCCGGTCCCGACGGGTACGGGTACATGCACAGGCAGTAATAGGGAGGTCGAGGATCGTCGTTCTCGACCTCGTATGAGCCGTCGGCGAGCCAGCGGTCCTGCCACTTTCGCTCGACGGCGACCGCGTCATAGGCCTGTGCCATCGCCCGATGCTAATCAGGCGCTGTCCAAGCTCCGACGACCAGCGTGGTGCACGATTCCGGCCCCCCGGGGCACTCTTGACCGGGACTAGCCGTTTGGCTACTTTGGCCCCTGGTCGACAGGCCGGTTGTGGCTCAAAGGGGGGGTTGCCGTCATGACAGACATCGACGACACGGTGAAGGAAACGTTGTCCGATGTTCGAAAGGTTGGGGCCAACTACGAGGAGCACCAACAGGAGGTTGGGCTCGACATACCGGTCGATTTGGTGCACTTCAAGAAGTTCCCGGTTGTCGATTCGCCGGGCAAATACAAGAAGGTGGGCCACGATACGCGGTCCGACATCAGCCCCGACGACAGCCTGGAGCTGCCGGATTACAGCGGTCCGTTCAACCAGAACCTGCGGTTCTCCGACTTTTCCAATGATGCCCTCATCAACATGCTGGAGATGAGTGATGAGTACTACCGGGAGTGCATTACCGGCTGGGCAGAATCGGTTGCCGAGCGTTATGGACGCGACGACATGCACCGCATCCAATCAGAGGCTTGGCGAGACACGATTCTTCCCCAACTACGCGTGATGATCGACAGTTGGATGGATCTCACCGCTGACGAGGCCGAAGCCCTCGTCAGCGAAACCGAAAAGGAAATGGAGACACAGGTCTCGGCGAGCGAGGTGGTCCTCGTCAACCCGTACAAGCCCGAACCAGAATGGGCGCAGTACTCCAAAGAGCGCCTGGTGAAGCTGGCCCTAGGAAGCCATGAATTCCTGCTGGCAGCCATCGAGTCGTGGGCTCTCGCGATCATCATGAGGGATGGCCTCGACGAGATGTTCGCCATTCAATGGACGCTGTGGAGTGAGAAGTTGCTGCCAGCGGCAAAGGACATCAAGGCGCGCTGGATGAACATCTCAGGCGACACCGTCGATGCGTTCCTCAAGGATGTTCAGGTGGACGCGACCTCGTTCCCCGGCAAGGCCTTCGAGTTGACCTTCGAGATGCCTGAGAAGGAGGTCGGGATATTCACGTTCAACAAATGCATTTCGGTCGACCAGTGGGAGGCCTTGGGACGCCCGGACATCGCCGAGAAAGCGGCTCACACCGCGTGTCCCGCCGCCATCATCGAGACGGCCAAGATGTACAACCCGAATATGAAGGTCGAGATCTTGGCGATTCCGCCTCGAGTCAGCAAGGACGACGTCTGCTGCAAGTGGCGGCTGTCCATTCGGGACGAATCGGATCCCGAATACGTTCGAACCGACACGAGCACTTAAGAGAGGCGACGGCCTCGTTGGGTGCAGGGCTACGACGCCTTTGGATTTCCCTTCATGGTCGGAAGTAGGCGTCGGGCCAACTGATTCAGCTGCGATCGGAGTGTCTCGTCATCAAGCCCGGCGACGAGCGGGTGCAGGACCGTACCGCTGATGGCGGCGATCAGCATGGCAGTCGAGACGCGCTCTTCGTGTCCAGTGTGGTCACCCATAAGGACGCGGGTCAGTCGATCCATGACGTTGTGGAACGATTCGTGGTCGGCAAAGAAACGGGCGATGACTGGATCGTTCAGCATGGTGCTCACCGTGCGCCGGTGAGCCACGGCGAGGTCGACGATCCCTGTCACCAGCGTCTCACGAGCCCGCTTTTGGGAGGGCTCAGCCTCAGCGGCATCGACCACGGCCTGCACTCTGGCAAGCTCAGCTTCGGCAGCGGCGAGAACGATCTCGTCCTTGGTGTTGTATTGGTGGTAGACCGCAGCTTTCGTCACGCCAATGGTGTCGGCGATCATTTGCAAGGAGGTCCCTCCAACACCGTTGCGAGCGAACAGTTCCAGGGCGGCGCTGATGATCCGGGCTTGCGCGGCGCTGGGCACGGGCTGGGCAAGGCGATGCGGGGCCAACGCCACGTGATCACCCATCGAGCCAGAGTAGTTGATCGGCTAGCCATGATCGTTGGCCCACGGACCTCACAAAACTGGTCTTGATGCCGAGGAGGGGCCCTGCCAAGCTCCTCGGAAGGGCCTAGTAACCTGGAAAACTGTTGTTCCCGGGGGCGTAGCTCAGCTGGTAGAGCGCTTGACTGGCAGTCAAGAGGTTCGAGGGTTCAAGTCCCTTCGCCTCCACCCAAAGTTCCAGGTTGAGTAGTCGTCGCAGTACCGCGGATCATGGCGTTGCCCGATCGTAAAGACCATCCGTGGGATCAACGATCAGCCGAACCGAGCTTGCCGGAGGTACCGTCCCAACGGCCATGACCGATACGCCGTTTGGAGCGGGTCCCGATCCCGGGATTCCCCCAACCAGGCGCGTCCGGCGCGGAGCCCCTTCGTCACACGGCACCGGACGAAGGCGCCTATTGGTCACATGTCTCTGGGTAATCGCTGGCGCGGTGGTGTTCGCCCCATTTCCGGTCTTTGCCGGTCTCAACAAGTACGTCGCCCAAAGCCGCTCTGGCGTTGAGCAAGCTCGGTGTTCGTCGACCACGCAGGAGGAACAGACGACACTCAACTTCTTCCGGGGCTCGGGCGGCACGTTCACCTTGACCTGGAACGGCCATACCACCGGTCCCATCGCCTACAACGCATCGGCGGCGGCGATCCTGAGTGCCCTGGAGACACGGCCGGTCAACTTCCCGCCGGCCGGTGCGTCGGCCGCGATCGGTCCGGCGGGCACGGCCACGGTGTTCATCACATACCTCAGCACGACGTTGCCCATCACGGGCAACGTCTCGGGCATCACGAGTGGCACGAACACCATCTCGTCGTTGACGCTTCCAGCGAGAAGTTGCCGAGGCATTTAGGAACGGGTCTCGGTACTCTGCTGAGGCTGCGGAAAACGGTTCGAAACCGTCAACCGACTTCTCGTCTGGCGAATGACTTCGTAGATGACATACCTCGCGCTTACCGACATTGCAAAATGAGCGCCCGCGCGTACGAAGCGCCAAAGGTCGCTGATTCCGGCGTGAGCCTTTTGCTCGTCGCTGTATTTTAACTGATAGGCCTCAGGAAACATCGGAAGGGGAACTCCCAGCGGGGGGCGACCGGGCACGACCTGAGGCCAGCGTCCTTGGATCCACCCGACGTAGGCCCCGAGGAGATCGATCCCGGCCCGCCGATGACACAGGAACGTACCCGGTACACGGGCATTGACGTCATGGACCCAATGTCGGCCGTGGCCATCCTTAATTACCTGGACGCTGAAGAACCCCGTCATGCCGAGGACATCTACGATCGTCTCACCGGCGTTGTCCAAGACCGGATCTTCGATCAAACACACCGAAACTGCTGGACCGAGGGCGTTCATCCGAACGCTGGGTTCGTAGGTGACGGTGAGCCGCTGCTCTGAGCGATCACCGGCGACACCGGCATACCGCTCGTTGCTTCCTTGGATGAAGCGCTCAAAGAAATGCTCTTCGGAATGTCCGCCTTCTCCAAGAAGGCGCTCCAGGGATGCCTGCGTATCCAGGACCGATACTCCGGTGCCGCTGCTTCCGCACCGGGGTTTGTGGACGACCGGGAGCCCCAGCTCATCAATGATCTCGCTTGCCTTGAGGGTCGAGCCAACCATCGTCGGGGGGACGAAGAGTCCGGCCTCCCGCAGCATCTTGGCCACGATCACCTTGTCGGCGACGTCCAGCCGTCGCACCCATGCCGGTGGCATGTCAAGACCGAGTGTCCGTTGCAGGCCTAGGAGCGTCGCCTTCGCCATCGACTCAACGACCTGGATGTCGACGATCTCCTCTCCCTCGAGGATGTTGGGAAGACCCTCCAGCTCTTGAGCATCACGGATATAGACGGTCCGGTCGAACAGGAGCAATGCCGCGGGAGGATTCGAATGGCCCGTCGTGACTCGAATCGCCCCGATACCTGCCCGCCTGAGACCCGCGGCCAGTTGGAAGAAGCAGTTCCAAGAGCCATCGTCGACGAACAGGACGGCGGGGCGCCGCCTGGTCGCTTGTCTCGTTCGTGCCGGCATCAATGTCGGCGGTAGACGTCAGAACGGTGATCGATCCGGACGACCTGAACCTGGTGTTCGGGCTCATTCATTTCAGAGATGATTCGATACGCGCCCTTACGGGCCGACCAGAGACCGGCCAGCTCGCGCCGGAGGGGATGACCGACCCGGCGCGGGTCTTCGATCAGCGGGCCGAGCATGAACTCCACGGCGGCGGCGGCGACCTTGTGGGGCAGCCGCTCCAAGGAGCGCTCAGCGGATGCGGCGAGGACGAGCGTCCAGGACGGAGCCACTAATGAGAGAGATACTTGGCCCGCAGCGCCTCGGCATCCACCGTTTTGCCCTTGGCGATCTCGAGTCGTGCCTGATCGATCTCTGTCAGCGCTTGGGAATCCGACAACAAGTCGAGCGTGTCTTCGAGCGCTTCGAGGTCCTCGGGGCTGACAAGCACCGCGGCCGGGCGGCCATTTCGGGTCAGGATCACGCGGTCATGCTGGTGTTCCACCCGGTCCACGACCTCGGAGAGATGGGCTTTGATGTGGGCGAGCGGCAATGTCTCTGTCATGACTACAAATATAGTCATTTGTGAGTTGGAGTCGAACCGCCGCTCCGCAGCGCTAAATCGATCCAACCTCGGGACTGACGTCACGAGGAAGCCGGGCGAATCCCCGCGACACCAGGTCGCGCAGGTCACAGCTCACCAGCTCACCTCCAGACAAACGAGCCGCCGCGACGTAGGCGGCGTCGTAGACCGAGATGCCATGCTCATCGGCAACAGCTGCGGCGTCGGCAACGAGCGCAGCGTCAGCTCGCACGAGTCCTCCGTCGTTGGCCACCGCGGTCACCCGTTCGCGCAGTCGGTGTGCTGCCGAGAGATCGCGCCACGAACGCATCGCGACGTTGGTCACTTCGTAAAAGGCGAGGTCCAAAGTCGCAAGTGGGGTGCTTCCCCCGAGTAATCGGCTGGCGTCCCGGTGGTTCTCGTCGTCCGGATCTTCGCTCGCCAGTAGGACGCTCGAATCGAGAAACCAGAGATTCAACGTTGGGGCCGATTCGCCTTGACCAGATCGGCAACCCCTCCACCGTGGCCCGTCATCCGTCCGTCCAGAACGTCGATCTGGGCCATCCGGTCCGCACGGTGGCTGGCCCTCCGGCGCAGAGATTCCTCCGCCAACTCGCGTAATAATCCGCTGCGGGTCGTTCCGCGGCGTTTTGCTTCGATGTCCACCGCCTTGAGCAGATCGTCGGGCAGCGAGACCATCACTTTGGCCATGAAACCAGTATACCCGGTAATGCCAACGCCTCAACGGGCACGGTAACGGCCCTGGCGCCAGGCAACCCTGGCCACCCCACTCACATCGGAGCCGCGACTTCGAGCCCCGCCGCGAGCGCTGCGGTCTTGAGACTCACGTCGTATGCGACAAAGGCGGTGACATCCTCGCTGATCAAGAGGGCACTCGAAAGATGGATGGCGTCGAGACTTCGTAGCTGTGGCGGTCCGATGGAAGACGCACTCTCGACCAGATCGGCGGTCAGGGGTATCAAGTCGAGTCCGGCCAGCACTTGACGCGCACTAAGCACTGCATCTGCGTCGCGACGGCGACAGGTCCGAACTAGCTCGATCGTCGCCAGTTCGCTGCTGAACTTCGGCATCACTTGCCGGTCGGCGAGCCATTGAGCCAACGCGTCGCTCTCCGCCTCTTCGAACACCAGTTTCACCAACGCCGAGCTGTCGAGATAGATCACTGGAGCCGGTCCTCTCGCAGTTCGGCGAGTGTCTCTGATGCCGTTTGCTCACCGACAGGCAAAGTCCGACGGGTTGGCAGTCGCCACGGGGCCGTGGCCGGGATGAGACGGCCCATGGTCACGAGATGGTCTCGCGCCGTCTCGCTCGGTGTCGGTGAAACGAGTAGTGCTACCAGCTTCCCCCGCTCGGTCACCTCAACTGTCTCGCCGGACTTCACCATGTCGAGGTAACGACTGGCGTGTTGGCGAAGTTCTCGGATGCCGATCCGTGTCATCTAAGCATTTGTAGCACAATAGATGCTACATAGCCCAGTCAATCCGTCAACAGCCGTAAGGGAGCGCCACCCGACTGGACTGACGACCGGTCCGCACGGCTACGGTAACCGCACGGTTCCGGCCGGCCACGGCCGACGTCGAGCTGGCGAGAAGGTGGCGGTACCTCCGGCGGCAACGCGGAACGCAAAGAGAGACCCGATGCTCTACCAGGCGTACCAGGCCCAACGGGATCTGACGGCCCCGGCTCGAGCGATGGCCGGGCTCACCCAGTGGACCCTCGGGGAGCTGCCGGACGCTTGGACGAACAACCGATTCGCTCGCCGGCTCTCGGCCGGATGCGAGATGATCGGCCGGAGCCGGCTGACCCATCAACGCCCCGGATTCGGGGTCGACCACACCACGGTGGGCGGAGAGCCCGTCGAGGTCCGCGAGAAGACGGTCGTCAGGACGCCGTTCTCCACCCTGTTGCACTTTGCCAAGGACGTCGAGGCGCCCCAGCCCCGGGTGCTCCTCGTGACCGCCCTGGCCGGGCACTTCTCCACGCTGCTGCGCAGCACGGTGCGCTCCCTGGTCGCCGACCACGACCTGTACGTCATCGACTGGCACAACGCCCGTGACGTCAGCCTCGAGCACGGGGGCTTCGGTCTGGACGACTACATCGCTCAGGTGATCGCCTTTCTCGAGCACGTGGGTCCGGGCGCCCACCTGGTCGCGGTATGCCAGCCGTGTCCCGCCTCCCTTGCCGCCACCGCCCTGATGTCGGCCGACGACAATCCGGCGGTACCGAGGAGCCTGACCCTGATGGCGGGGCCGATCGACACCCGGGTGAGCCCCACCGACGTCAACCAGCTGGCCCACTCCAAGCCCCTCAGCTGGTTCGAGCAGAACCTCATCACCACCGTGCCGTTTCGCTACGCCGGGGCGCTCCGGCGGGTCTACCCGGGCTTCCTGCAGGCATCGGCGTTCGTCAGCATGAACGTCGGTCGCCACGTCAGAGCCCACGTGAACCTCTACGGCCAGCTGCTGCGGGGCGACTACCGAGAGGCGGCGGGCATCAAGGAGTTCTACGACGAGTACTTCGCGGTATTGGACATGCCGGCCGAGTTCTACCTCGAGACCGTCGATGCGGTGTTCCAGCGAGAGCTGTTGGCCCGGGGGCTCCTGACCTGGCGCGGACGCCCCGTTGAGCCGGCCGCCATCCGACGCACCGCCCTGCTCACGATCGAGGGCGAGAAGGACGACGTGTGCGGGGCCGGCCAGACGATGGCGGCCCAAGAGCTGTGCCCCAGCATCAAGCCCTCGAAGAGGCGCCACCACCTCCAGCCAGGGGTCGGCCACTACGGCGTGTTCAGCGGCAGCAAGTGGGAGAGCCAGGTCTACCCCGTCGTGCGCAATTTCATCCTGGCCAACGACTGAGGCGTTCGGGCCGACATCCCGCCCGTCGCCACCGCAGCGGATCCGGCGAGGGTCAGAACTCCATCTCGAGCTCTTCGACGTCGTCGGGCTCGAGCCGGGCGGCGGCGATCCACTCGACCATTTCGGGAAGGGCCAGGATCCTGTCCACGTAGTCGTTGGCCACGGCGCCGAGTTTCACGTCGTAGGTGCGCAACCTGGTGCACACCGGTGCGTACATGGCATCGGCAACCGTCGGTGTGTCCCCGAACAGGTAGGGGCCGCCCGAAGCGGCGAGGCATTCGTTCCAGACGGTCTCGATGCGATCGATGTCCGCCTGTGCCCCCGCCCACACCGGGAACCCAGGGTGGTGGGCCTTGATGTTCATGGGCAGAGCGGAGCGAAGATTGGCGAAGCCCGAGTGGATCTCGCCGGACACCGATCGGCACCAGGCCCTCGTGGCCTGATCGGTCGGCAGGAGGCCCCGCTCGGGGAGCAACTCATGGAGGTACTCGCCCAGGGCCAGGGTGTCCCACACCGTGAGGTCGTCGTGGACCAACCGGGGGACGAGAAACGATGGCGAGAGCAACAGGAGCTCGGCCCGGGCGCCAGGGTCGCTGCTGTCGATCACCTCAATGGTGAACTCCAGGCCGGCGAACCGGCACAGTAACCACCCGCGCAGCGACCAGGCGCCGTAGTTCCGGCTGTTGATGGTGAGCGTGGCCAGCGACACGGGCACTCCTCGAAGAGACGCGCCGGAGTGCGGTCGGGGGTCGCCGCACCCGGTGCAACTAGAAGGTGTCCCGCGTCAATTTAAGACAGATGGCCGGCTTCCACCAACGGAGGCTCTGGTCGCGTTGCGTCCGGGCCGGGCTCGTAAGCCGTCCCCGGGGCAAGGCAGCCCCGCCCCGGGGACGGTCAAGCTCAGGCCGCCGACTCCGCCGGCGAGGCCGGGGCGGTGGAGATCTCCACCAGGCTCGAGACGAAGGCATGCTGCGCCTCGATCAGGCGCCCCGCGAAGGCGAAGGTCAGGTCGATGGTCTCGGCCGGGGAGGGCAGCTTGTCCGCGAAGGGGATCTTCGAGGTGTCCGGCAGCACGCCGTCGAATGCCGAGGTGGTGGTCCGCAGTGCCTCGAGGGTCCAGCGTTGGCTGGTCTCCACCGCCTTCAACACTCCGTCCTGGACCTTTTCGGTTATCTCTAGTGCCGTTGTCATTTGGCCTCACTTGGGATAGTCGTACGTGTGCGTACTTTATCAAGCAGAGACCCGGCGTGCACGCGGCCATCGCGATCGGGCCGGGACCAGGGGGCCCGAGATCACTGGTCGAGGACGTAGGAGCCCGGAGCCGCGACACCCGCCGGGTGCCGGGCACTCCCAAGGCTCGAGGGCGAGGGACGGAGCTCGCCCGATCTGGCCGCGGCCCACTGTGCCCACAGCTCCCACCACGACCCGGTGGTTGCGTTGGCCCGAGCCAACCACTCGTCGGGATCGGGGCCCGGATCGGGGCCGGTGGTCACGGTCATCTTGGGGTTCCCGGGTGGATTGACCAGGCTCTGGATGTGGCCCGACGAGGACAGGACGAACTCGCTTCGACCCCCGAACAGCTGGGTCGCCGCGTAGCAGGCCCGCCAGGCGGTCAGGTGGTCGGTGCGTGCGCCGACCACGAAGGTGTCGCGCTCGACCTGGCCGAGATCGACCGGCTTGCCGAACACCCGACACGACCCGTTGGCGAGGGTGTTGTTCAAGAACATGTCGAGAAAATCGGCGTGCAGGGTGGCTGGCAGCCGGGTGGAGTCGCTGTTCCAATAGAGGATGTCGAACGCCGCCGGGAATTCGCCCAAGAGGTTGTTGTTGACCCAGTAGTTCCAGATGAGGTCGTTGGGTCGCAGCATGGCGAACAGGTTTCTGGTCTCCGCCGTGCCGGTGGTCCCCGCTCGCTCGGACGTCTTCACGGCGTTACTCACGATGTCGGAGCTGCCGAAGAGCCCGATCATGGTCGGCACCTCGAAGTCGAGCAGGGTGACCGCGAAGGTGGCGCAGTTGATCAGGGGCTCGCCGGTGGAAGCCAGATGGCCCAGCAGGGCGGCGGTGGTGATCCCCCCAGCGCAGAGCGAGATCGAGTTGACCTGTTCGCTTCCCGTGATCTCGCACGCCGCCCTGATCGCTTCCTCCTCGGCTTCGACGTAGGTGTCGAGCGACCACTCTCGTTGCTCGGCCGTCGGGTTCCGCCAGCTGATCACGAACATCGTGAACCCCTGCTTGACGGCGTACTCGACGAAGCTCCGGCCGGGTGCCAAATCCATGAAGTAGTACTTGTTGATCTGCGGGGGCACCAGCACCACTGGAGTGCTGAACACGTTGGGTGTGGCCGGCGTGAACTGCAGGAGCTCACACACCTCGCTGCGGTGCACCACCGATCCCGGGGTCACGGCCAGGTCTCGCCCGACCTTGAAGGCCGACGGGTCCGACGAGCGCGGGAACCCCTGGTTGGTCCGGACGTCCCGGGTGATGTTGACGAGTCCCCGGCCCAGGCTGCGCCCGCCCGTCTCGAGGGCTCGTTCCATGGCGTCGGGATTGAGAACCAGCAGATTGGTCGGGGCCAGGCTGGCGGTCACCAGGCTGGCGGCCAGCTTGGCCCGCTCTTCGATGCGCCAGTCCAGGTGGGCGTCGTCCACCAGGGCCGAGGTCATCCGGGCCCAGGCCAGGTAGCTCTGGGCGATCCGGCGGAAGGCGGGGTTCTCCACCCACGCCCGGTTGGTGAACCGCCAGTCCTTGGGCTCCGGTTCCACCTTCGAGCGCCCGATGGCGATCTTGGCCAGTTCGAGCCCGAGGCCCGCGATCCTCCGGGGAAGGGCACCGCACGCGGTCTTGGCCGCCACCTGGGCCACCGCGGTGGCGAAGCCGAGCGGGTCCAGCGGTCCACCGGGTCCAACGATGGATCTGATCCGACTTGTCGACACCCGGCTATCCAACGACACCCCGACGCCTACTCGTGCTCGATGCTCCTTGGGGAGGATGCCCTCGCTTGCTCTCAGTCAACCACATCGCCTCGAAAAAAACGACGGGGCACTGCGTCGTCGCGACACGCCGTGCCCTGCATCCACCGGTTTGGACGCGCTCCGTTCACCATCTCGCTCGGTAGAGTTTGCGCATGCTCAGTAGAGTTCGCGCATGAGCGAGGCCACCGGCGCGACCTGGGACGCGTTCGGCGCCTACCTGCGCAGCCAGCGCAAGCTGGCCCAACTCAGCCTGCGCCAGCTCGAGGTGCTGACCTCGATCTCCAACCCCTACCTCAGCCAGATCGAGCGCGGACTCCATCAGCCGTCCATCGCCGTCGTCAAGGCACTGGCCGAGGCCCTCAATCTCTCGGTCGGCGAGATGCTGGCCCACGCGGCGGGCGTGACGGGCGACGAGGAACCGGTCATCTCCACCGAGTCGGCCATCCGAGCGGACCCGCACCTCGACGATGGACAGAAGAGCGCACTGCTGGCCGTCTACACCTCGATGATCGGGGCTCGAAGAGACGCGCCGAGAACCTCGGTTGGGTCCGAGGAAGGCTCCGAAGCGACTGACTGACGGCCAACCCGGCGGTGCCTCGCGAGGTGCCCGAGCGAAGGTCGTCCGCAACGCACTCGTCCAAGGCCATCGAAAACCTCATGAGCCAGCGCACCCAGGGAAAAGCATCTCCACCGATCATGGACTTCACTGGGTCGATGACGGCAGCTGACTGGCACCATCAGCATGGCTACGACATCCGCTTCGAATGGGGCGCGGCCGGCACGGTGGCACTCGCCGCCGAAGCGCCGGTGGTCGTCGTGATCGACGTCCTCCGATTCACGACCGCCGTCGAGGCGGCCGTCGGACGCGGTGCGGTCGTCTACCCCTACCGGTGGCATGACCCCTCGGCCAAGGCCTTCGCTCGTTCACGCGGCGCGGTGCTCGCCGACGATTCCGATCCATCGGGGCCCTCCCTGTCGCCGCTCAGCCTGTGCCGACTCTCGCCGGGGGATGCCATCGTCCTTCCCTCACCGAACGGTTCCACCTGCGCGGCGCTGGCCGAGGAGGCACAGGCTTCGGTGGTCGCTTCGTGCCTGCGCAACGCGTCGGCGGTGGCCACCTGGCTGGACCAGTCGCCGCACCCGGTCGCGGTGATCGCCTGCGGTGAGCGCTGGCCCGACGGCTCGTTGCGCCCTTGTGTTGAAGATCTGCTCGGCGCCGGCGCGCTCATAAGTCACCTGCACGGGTCGCGCTCCCCGGAGGCCGAGTCGGCGGCGGCCGTCTGGGCGGCGGCCGTCGATCACGATGTCGCAGCGATGCTTCGGGCGAGCGGTTCGGGTCGAGAGCTACGCGCGAGGGGGCACGGGGATGATGTCGAATACGCCGGGGAGGTAGGGGTCAGCACGGTGGTCCCGATCCTGGTTGATGGCCGATTCGTCGGGGCCCATGCGGTGTC
>Ga0302325_10012576_pt1 | contig 18142 bp, 20 predicted proteins | sample Palsa_T0_2_FD_201948 | JGI IMG/M metagenome (GOLD analysis project Ga0302325, IMG submission 201948) | Peat permafrost microbial communities from Stordalen Mire near Abisko, Sweden - Palsa_T0_2 | ecosystem: Environmental > Terrestrial > Soil > Palsa > Peat permafrost | place: Sweden: Abisko...
ATCTTGAGCAGCCATAGCGTCCGAGAACTCAGCAGCACCTGCACGACCATGGACCAAGGCAACTGCACAGCCGTGATAGAGCGAGAATATCGTTTCAAGGCCGGTGCGCGGGTGTCGAACATTGCAAAGCCGGACCAGCTGCGGATTGGCAATGACCTCTATCTCTCCGATATCTTCTACCCGTTTCGGGCCCTCTCCCGTTTTGTTTGCACTTGAGAAAAAGGCATGCATCTCCAGGCAGGCATCTATGAGCGGATGTATCACGATCCCGCATGGGTAGGGCTTGAACGAAACTCGAAGTATCTGCCACGGCCCACCGCGGGCCAGGCCTCCGATTTTACTCGTATCGACGGTTGTCGATACCAGTCTCGCCCACGCTTCAATGGGAGCGACGCAGCTGGCAAACCCTTCTTTCGCCAACTTCGCAGCTGTGATACCGTTCCGCGCATGTTGGCCCGCGTGCAACGTCTTCGTGTCTGTTCCAAACATCGCACGTGTCCCCGATGCCATGCTGGATGCGTGCCCCAACGCCGCTGCGAACTGATTGGGAGTGAGCCGTAACAACTTGGCAACACCGGCCGCGCCGCTGAACGATCCCGTTAGACCGGTTATATGCCTACCCGCATGGCTATTAGCTATTCCGCACAAATAATACACTCAGCCCGAGATTCGTCATTTACCATCCATTTGCATAACTCGAAGGAGACACTGCCAACGCAACGGCGCACTGTGTTTCGACGGCGGCGACGAAAGCCAAGATCACTTCCTTGCCGGACAGGTGATGTGCTTCTGCAAATGGAAGGACCGCCGCGATGGCTGTGCAAGCCACATGTATTACTGTTTCCAGATGCGTGTCATCGTAGTCTGCTGTCGTCGCTGCAATGCCATTGAGAATTGCTCCATCATCCAAGTTGGTGCGTTCGGGACGCCCCCATATTGTGACAGCCCCTGATGCCCTTTCACCTGGCTCACTAGGCAGTAGCGCAGCAAGAGCCTTATGTCGGGGAGACGCATTTGCGGATCCAAGAGCGCAGCCTAAGATGTTCAAGATGGCTCGTTTGGCATGATCAATTACTTCTGGCGGGAGATCTTCATAAGTCAGTTGCGACAGAAATGTGGCAAGTTGCAGCGTTTCGTCTTCAACTTGAGCGGCCGCCATTCTCCCTAGGAAGAATTTGCAGCAAAAGTAAAGAGGTATGGAGATATGATGAAACAGATCGAGACGTCCAGCTCCCCTACGCCAATGACTCGACTGAGCTATTTGATTGGTGAGCCTGAACCTGAACCCTTACTGTGGGGAACCCCACCCCGACAGTGTCCCTCATACCCCGCACCCCGCCTCACCCATGCTCCTCGATCTGGCACCCCGCCTTGCATTGTGTTGCGGGGTGGCAGATAGCTATTGTGGAAAGGAACAGGACAATACTTGAAATGCCAATTGATGTGATTTGTTGGGTGTCAATACTACCTCGTTTCCTGCCTCGTCAGTAATCATCTTCAAGATCTTCTCTTGGGCTTGTTACAGACAACGAGTACCTGAGATTAAGAAACACCATAATGCCGGCCACTCCACCAAAAGTATACAGCAGCATCTATCCGTACATCGATCCTGTCAATTTCAAAAATGCCCATAAAGGCAAGGTGGTTCTCGTAACTGGTGAGAAACTCTCAGAGATACCCGACTTCATAGGAAGGAATCAAGACTGAACAACACCCGTTCTAGGGGCGGGTCGCGGTATTGGCCAGCAGATTGCGCTGCACTTTGCCCTGGCAGGTGCAGGCACCATCATCATTCTCGATCTCGCCGTTGCCAATCTCACAGACACCATCAAACTTTGCGAAGAGCATGGCTCCCAACCGCTACCGTTTGCTTGCAACGTAAGCAGACAGGAGCAGGTGGACTCAGTATTTGACGAGATATTTTCTAAAGTCGGAGATATTGATATCCTTATTAACGTGGCTGGCGTGTGCAACGCCAAGCCCATTCTATTGGAGACGTACGCCTCTATCTGGAAGGACATCGAGGTCAATCTTGGCGGAGTACGTTCTTAGCCGGGTCTGAATTCTTCTTGTGTCCATAATACTGAATCTCAATTTCAGGTAATACAAACAACGATGAAGGTGCTGCCCAAGATGAAGACTCGCGGCAGTGGATGCATCATCAATATAGCATCTCGCGCGGGCACAGTCACGGTGCCCTACCTGGCGAGTTACGGCGTGTCCAAGGCGGGCGTAATTAAGTTCACCGAATCCGTGCAGAAAGACCTTGATACCGATGGCCTCGGCGACAAAATCCAACTTTATGCTCTTCATCCAGGAGCAGTTCAAACCGATCTTTCAAGACGTAAGTCAACCCCTGTCAAAGCACTCTAGGCAAATGAAGCCATGCACTTATGAAACCGGCAGGCTCTATGGATCCGGAAGTCGCAGCGGCGTACCCCAAGTTCGTAGCCAACCGTCCCAAATGGGTGAAGAATTTTAACACCTCAGTCGATCTCGCGGCGGCCGTCTGCGTGGCACTCGCCAGCGGGCGCGTCAAGAACAGCATGCGAGGGAGGTATCTAGACTGCGAGCACGACTTAGAAGCCTTTACGACCGATGATGCACAGAAGGAGATTTTGGCTGGTAATTTGCACACGCTAGAGGTTCGTTTTTTGGGCGGCCTGCCGAATGATGGTGGGAGCTCGTCGAATTTGTTTACTTTTAAGGAGTAAAATTGCATGTGAATTCCTGCTCACCTCTGTCATATTCATGATTGTGAAGCTGGTGTAGATTTTAAGCGCCATAGTGTGAATAGGTTGATCTTTTAAGAACCTCAGATGAAGTTTTTGAGTTAGAGTTCTTAATAATAGAGAGAGCCTGTTGTGCACCAGCTCTCCTTGCTCATCTCGCTTATTTTAATCACAACACTTCCAAGTAACAACGCTTCCACTGTGAATAGGAAAACCCCCTCAATAAATCCTTGAATTTGATCATTCTTTTAATTATTAGTCTAGGCATTTCAAAGGTAAGCTAAGGCCCTTGTGTAGAGTTTTTGAAGTGATGGGATTGTCTTGTCACACTGGTATTTTTCTACTTGGAAATATTTGAGCTGGAGTTGTGGAGGAAAACCGTCCATTGTAACAAACGCCAACACCTTACTATACTTGTTAATCAGAATTTGTCACTCGTTGAATATTTAACTATGCTTTTTTAGCTCAACAACATGCATAGGTATCTAAGACTCTGCTAGACATAAATGCTACAAGCGACGAAGTAACTAGCATCCGACACAATTGATTGTACCCCTCCTCCCAACATTGACCATTGGCAAACAGTCATGCTTTGACATCCTCCTCCGCCCCCTCGAAACTGATATCTTCCAGTTTCAAGCCTTCAGCTTGTGCATCCATCCATTCCTGTCGGAGCACTTTCTCATGCTGAGGGCTTCGGACACGAATATCTAATAATTTTTCAGCAACAAATCAACGGAAAAAGCAATAAAACATAAACTCACTGCATTTAAAGGGCCGCGGCGCGGCAGTAGCTCCAGGAACCATGCCTTCAAAGGTCGCATCCACAGGAATATCGATCCCGTTTTCATCTTTGGCATGAGTCACATCAAATCCCCACATCAATCGTGCGATGTTAAGGAATAAACTTCTCTCCGCGACGTGCATGCCTGGGCAAATGCGACGGCCACCTCCGTAGCACCAGTGGTCACGCAGGTCTGGATTAGCTGCGGCGACCGACTCGGCCGCGCTCAGCTTGTGGTTGTAATATCTCATGGGCTCGTACTGGTACTCCGGATTAGTTCCTTTTGTAGTATAGAGTAGTGTAGATTGACTTACCTTTTCGGGCTCAGGGAAGCGTTTTGGGTCGTATTGCAAGCCCCAGATGTTGATCATAACAACGGCGCCTTTGGGGATGAAATAACCTTTGTACCAACCATCTTCGGTGGCATAGTGATTGGTGCCGAACTTGTTCACGAATCTCCATCGGTTAACTTCTTTGACCATTGCTCGGATATATGGGAGATTTGGCTCGTCATCGAATGTTGGTGTGCGACTACTTCCAACAACTCTATCGAGTTCTTCATGCGCCGCCTTCAACACTTCTTGACCCCTGGACAGGATTCCTACCAAGGTATTGTTAAGTTGCACACTGGTAGTTTCCGAACCAGCTTCAATCATGGTGCCCAAGACATAAGCAGCCTGAAGTTCATCCAGCCCTTTTTCAGCCCAGTTGCTATTGACAAAGCCCTTCCCAAAACTATGAGGCGCGGTCCCGGCCTCGATTTCCGCGCACATCTGCTTCCAGAATTCCATCCAGACCTTGGAATCTTTGAGATGACATTCTTTGCCGAACTGGCGCCAATTGCTGACCAAATCGAAAGGAGGGAAGTTTGCGAGCGAGGGAAAGCTGTCCACAAGCCATTGGCCTGGTCTCCTGATTTGTCCAAACCTGATGAGCACATCGAAAATCTTTCGGATTTCATCGCATTCAACTTTCATTCTAGTCAGACACGGCTTCCAGGTTAATTATGAACTTACATTTAGGTAATCTCCGGCCATATGTGATCTGTAGGATTAAACTGGCAGTGTACCGTCGGTTGTGCATGTAGAAGTCTGTAAGTAAGCAGTTAGCCAGAAATGTAAACTTGACGAGTGCTTACAAATACCTTGTGGGGTATCCAAAAGATCAACAGAAAGTTGCTTGGCTTCAAAGGATTGAATCGGGGCATATGATTTGGCAGCTTTGGGAGTGAGAAGCTTATGAATTATACCTCGGATTGTACGCCATTGCTTTCCGCGTGGCATGAAGACCACTCTCTTGCCACCACTGGCGGCCTCAAAACCCATTGGGTTGAGCAACCTGCTGGAATATATCGCACTCTTGCGGTCAATAATTTCTTTTATGGCTTCGCCGGAGTTGAGCCATATCCAATCCGTTGTGCCCGTTCTTGTGCGATATATCTCGCCGTATTCGCGTGTCCACTTGATCGCATTGGTAGCGAGATCATCTTGCATATGATAGAAGGTCTGGTTGATTATTGGTAGTCCTGGGACTTTCGGTGGAAGGCTTCTTAGTCGTTTGTCTTCGAACCAAAGGCGATGGAAGATAAGACCCAACGTGACAAGGACAGAGGCTATGACGAAAAACCCTGGGATCCCAAGGTACGTATATGCTGAATTGAATACACCGCCTGACATGATGCCCTGGAGAAACATGGTGGAATCGGAAGACTCCGTCATTTTTCAAGTCAAAATCGAACAAGCAGTGAATTCCCTTCTGACTCGTGGTAGTTGCAATGCTGAGGGAGAATTTTTGAGGGAAGATCGAGATATGTCTGCAACAAGATAGTAGTCACTTTTATGAAAGTTGAGTTTCGAATCTTCCTCGACGATAGAACAATAAACCACGCTCAGTAAATTAGAAGCCCCTAAAAATTTCTTATAAACATTAAACAGGCAAGGTGAAGTGTGGAAGGCGGAGACCCCGCGCTTAGGGCGGGGTAGGTAAAGGTGGGTACATTTCCCACCCCGTTCGTGTTAGGATCACAGAAGGGCAACCCTGAGATAGAAATTGGAGTTTGCCCAGGTGGGGTGTAAGGGCATGAGGGAGATGTTTTCTCTCGTCCTCTAAAAGCCTGCCACTAGTTGTCATGAAGCCAATTCTATGCCATATTCTACTACGACAATTCCAATATCCATGACTTCAGAGACGTTGGATTTTTCATCAACCTGGAAGTGCGAATTCGTATAATCAATTGACCATGGCTCCCATCAAGGTCAATAAACCTCAAGTTCTCATTGTAGGGGGAGGACCAGTCGGAGTCTTCACTGCATTGATTCTAGCTCGGAATGGCATCAAGGTCATGCTTGTGGAGGAGAGAGACGAGGCCGATACCGCTCCCCGGGCAATGGCCTTTCAACCCTGCGCTTTAGCTGAAATGGTCGAAGCAGGAGTGTATGAGGATGTGTATCGGGACAGCGTGAAAGAAGCAGTCATTTCGTGGTGGAAGTCGGGCTCTGGATACGAGAAGCAGCACCTAGCGACGATTTCGACCAACGAAGGTGACCAGCCATTCTTGACGGGCTTGAACTACTCTCAGTCCGACTTCACGAAGATTATTCTACAGCATCTACAAAAAGAAGTAAACGCAAAAATTCTCTTTGGGCACAAAATAACTAGCATCACGACCTCGTCGGAATCTGTACGAGTCACCGCAACACGGGCGCTTCATCCGGAACTCAACGGCCAGGAGATCATCGAGGCGTCATGGCTTATTGGTGCTGACGGTGGAAGAAGCACTGTGCGTGCTGAATCCGGCATTCCTTTCGATGGCTTCACCTGGCCAAAAGAAGAGTTCGTGGCCACCAATGTATACTATCCCTTCGACAAGTATGGCTTCACGAATCGAAACTTCATGATCGACTCCACCAACTGGGCAATTGTTGCCAAGATCAGTAACGACGGACTGTGGCGAGTTGCCTACGGTGTAAAGCCAGGTCTGACAAAAGATCAGATTATGAAAGAGCTGCCACAGCGATTCAAAAACTTCTTACCTGGTCCGGGTGAAGATTATACTGTCAAGCAAGCAAACTCATACCGTCCTCATCAACGATGCGCTGCTCGGTTTCGGAAAGGTCGTGTGATCCTGGTTGGCGACGCTGCACATCTTAACAATCCGATCGGGGGATTAGGCTTGACGACTGGCATCCTGGATGCTGGTCCCTTAGCAAGAGCCTTGACAGCTGTCATCAGTGGGAAGGCACCCGACTCGCTGTTGGACAAATGGGACGAGCTGCGTCGAAACTGCTGGCACGAGCAGACTAACAAGCAATCAATTGAGTTCAAGCGCATCGCGCAGCAAGGTGGGCACGGAGAGGACCCAGACGGCATATGGAAGTCTGACGAAGTGGCTGAGAAGAATGGGATGACGGCGTATCTGGTCAATGCTAACCCCGATGCGAAAGTGAAGGATGAGGCTCTTTACAAGGCTTTGCAAGTGCCAGAGAATCAGAGAGCCATGCGCCGTAGAGTTTGGGGACTGGCTCTTCCTGCGGACTGGATGGCAGAATATGAAGACCCGGATGTTGTCAAACGTCGGGAAGATCTTCGCCCCGTTGAGATATGAAACCTTCTTATTCCAATAGTAGGAACTTAGAATTTTAATGCAAATTTCATTTTCAACCCCAAAGCTTTCTTTGGAGGTGACTATCTGTCAATTTTCTACAGATACCTCGGCGCAAAAGACTTGATCGTTCCACAGTTACATCTGTCCCACATTCATATTTTCTCTTCTACGATGACTTTGGAGCATTTCCTACGGCATAGACTTTACTCCACAGTTTTTTTGCGTCTTCATGTAACCACCTCGAGATCTCATCCGGATATTTGGGAATAGAGTGAAAGTGTATCTGGTCTCCTGACAACTCTACTGCCTGACCTGTCATTTCAGAGCCCCGCAGGAACATATCATACGCTCGCAGCACCGTTGACATAGGCGTTACGTACTCCTGAGGCATCATGTCTATCATCTCAGAAGGTGCCAACCCTGTCTTGACAAAACCAGGAAGAATGCAATTGATTGTCACATTCTCCTCCTTGAAACGTAGACCTGCAGATCGAGCAAGGCCGATGAGCTTTGAAGCATTGCAATTAGCACACACCTAATTTTTATTCCGCGATGCACGCGGATATCGACAAACTTACTCCGTGCTTCGCCATGGTATATTGAGGGTTGGTTTCCATTGGGTAAATTCCGGCTCCCGAAGAAGTGATAACCACCTTACCACCGGGCACTTTGTTGCGGCGTGCATAGTGTGATAGAAGCCAGACACCCTGAAGCACCGCAATCATGTCAACTTGAATGCAGTCTGTGTTCAACTCTGGCGGTGGTCCGTGTATATCTGGCACCCCTTCATACAAGCTTTGGCGATCATCAATGCCTGCGTTGGCTGCAAGGAAATCGAGGCGGCCTTCGCCCCATTCGAATGCGGATTGAAATAGTGCTGCTTGTTGGTCATATTTTGAAATGTCAACCTTCATAAACATCACATTCTGACCTAGCTCCTTTTCAAGAGCTCTGCCCTTCTCCTCGTTACGGTCAGCCATCGCCACTCGCCACCCAGAACTGAGAAGGTGACGGGTGAGGCTCAGCCCGATGCCAGACGCAGCTCCCGTGATAATGGCCACAGGTTTCGACATGCTGTCCCTATGACTGATGCAGGATCAATACTTGTAAAATATAAACATAAAAATTTGGAATAGATTTACAGAGGAAGAGGTCTACCAAAAAAGACCATACAAAGAGGCTCCTCAAGGACCTAGCCAAATTCTCCAGATTTTAGTGTAGTTAGGAGTTTGTGTTTGTTATCGCCGAGAGAACGACATGGCAAGGCGGGGGTCCTAGAGTGGGAGAACAGTACATGGGTGGGGTCTAGCTTCCTCTCGAAGTACGAATTGATGGACTCCATCCCAGGGACAATGCATGCCATACCCCATGACCCTGTACCCCGCAATCTATAGTCTATACCCCGTATCACATACACATCAAGGTTCTTATTCCATTTGAGAAAACGCGGGGAAGAACGGGGATATTGCCTATAAAAGACACTATCGGTTCCGGCTGTAGTCCACGATCCTGGTCAAGAAGCTCATTCCTTCCAAGCAGAGACCGATCATGGCACACCAAACCAAGGAAAATGAGAAGGACCAGATCCAGGACATTGGAAATACCGTTGAATATGCGCAAGAATATTCAAAAGTTGACTTTGATGCCGCGTCACTCGCGCGAGAGAATCGCCTCGTCCGCAAGATCGATTTCCGTGTGCTGCCACCCCTCGCCATCATGTTTGCAATCTCTATCATCGACCGCATCAATATCGGATCCGCTAGGGTGCTAGGCATGAACAAAGATTTGCAGTTGACGGGCAATCGATACAATGTCTGCCTCCTCTTATTCTTCCCGGCATACATTCTCGCCGAGCTACCTTCCAACTACTTCCTGGTCAAGTTTCGCCCAGCTATCTGGTTGACGTTGATCATGTTCTCGTGGGGAGCTGTGCTTACCGGCATGGGCTTCACTCACAACTGGCGGGTCCTCTCCTTCCTTCGCTTTTTGCTCGGGATATTCGAAGGGGGAATGTTGCCGGGAATGGTATACATCATTAGCTCATGGTATGTCTTCTCCAGTTCGAAGTTTTTTTTCTGGCATAGTGTTAAGTCTGGTAATTTCTGGTACTGCCGTTTTGAAGTCCACCGGAGAATCGGCTGGGCCTACTCTGTGGGCGTCCTAGCCTCGGCTTTTGCGGGAGTGCTATCATATGCGCTCGGCCTTATGGGGGGTATCCGACACATGGCGGGTTGGAGGTGGATTTATTCAGCAAGTAAAATATCCTTGGAGACTGACGAGAGACTAACACGCAATAGGTCGAAGGTGGTACTACAATGGCTGTTGCCATTATCTGTTATTTCTGGCTTGCGTCGTTCCCTGAAGAGTCCCGCTTTCTTAAGCCAGAAGACAAAGAACTGTACATTGCTCGGCTCGAACGCGATCGTGGAAATTCGGCGACTGAACCGATTACTTGGAAGGTTCTCAAAGAAACGCTGACTGACTGGACAACCTGGATGACTTGGCTTCTATTTACCTTTACGAACTCGTCGACTTATGCCCTTCCGTATTTCGTGCCTTCAATTCTCACTGTAAGCATTACTGCTGCCGCCTCTGGTTTGATACTGATTCATGTATAGGGTATGGGCTATACTGGATTAAAAGCCAGTCTCTTCTCCGCATTGCCCTATCTTCCCACTGTTGGGCTTTTGTGGATCGGATCCTACATCAGCGACAAGACCAAGATGCGCATTCCTATCATCATTTTCCAGAGCATCCTCATGATCATTGGATTCATCCGTAAGCCTGCCCAATACCGGCACTTCTCCATATTGGAGGTTAATTCTTGGCAGTCATGCGATCTCAATTCACCAGTCAAGTTCGCTATCTGGGCGTCTTTTTTGCAACCATGGGCTGTCAGTGTAACGTCCCTGCACAGATTTCCCTAGCGCAGACGAATGCCATAGGTTCCGCTCGGCGATCCATCATGGCAGTCGTGACAATATGGGGAGGGGCTTCAGGAGGAATCATCGGGAGTCTCATCTTTCGGACACAAGATGCTCCTCACTATACCCCCGGGCTTTATACCTCAATTTCCATGGCCTCATGCATTATTTTGGGGATGTTAGGACTGGGCTCCTATTATCACCTTTGTAACAAGCGGGCGGAGAAAGGTGCTATAATCCACGGAATCGAGGCTTATCGATATTCCTTGTAGAACTGAAAGATTATCCAGAAGCTACTCTAGATAGTTTTCTATTACGCTGTGGTAAGCATAGTGTTGGGGAGTGGGCTTGAATTTCCTAAGAGATGCTCCTCCGAGCTCTGAATACAGCTGGTTAAGGAGCGCAAGGTCAAAGTGCGTGATTACGTATATAACCAAGTAGATGTGCAAATTCCTATTAGCTTTGAATTAATGTTAAGAACTAGCTAAGGTACCCACCTAAGTTAGGTATCTTGTTTATTTTGGATCAACGCCCCTTTTTTGCTCGCTAAATCTCGGCAAGGAATGTCGCTACCCTGCCAAATTTCATCATAGACCATCTCGGCTGAATGACCCTAGATAGGGGTAGCAACTACTTGAGAATGGCACTTCAAAGGGCCACAAAATGTGTCACCAAAGAATTCTAGATATTAGCAGGATAGGTAGAAAAGCAATCCACCGGACTCACTTCGATCTTGGCATATACATCCTGCTGCACTGAGGTAGTGGGAACAAGATTCATTTCACTGCGCAGACCGCGGCATATAGTGATGAAATTACAGGGCCTTTGGGTACTCAGACCCCTGTAGCTCGAAGATCTAGTGACTATCTCCACTGTAGATCCCTGTAACTCTAGCCGTAACGCCCTGAGCGGACGCTGCACGGTGATGTGAGACATCCAGGGGAATAATCTCTGGAAAGGAGTGGCATCCGTCTCCGGGGCTTATCGGTAGCTTGTTTCAGGGCAGTGAGGTTAAAAGATATAGCGTGCTCTAGTGGGCGCCTCCGCTAAAAACAAGCCCTGTAGTCACATTACAGCGCACATCCCTCTATCCGTTAGACTGTCACCAGGAACGCACTTCGCCTAATTAAAGGAACATCAAAAGTCTCCCATGTTCAAACCCGAACTATAAAGCCAGATCTGTATAGAATCCGAGCCAAACTGGAGAAAGTCATATTTCAAATGATTGTTAACTATTGCACAATAGTCGCTATAATTATTTACACTATATAGCGACTCATTCCTTATAGATGTAGAGGGGGAAAGTTACAAGCGAGATGCGTTCCTGGTGGCAGCGTAACGGATAATCCTGTTACTTTATGCCGTGATCTGCGTACCCATTGGTTTGCTAGTGCATCTTCTCCCTGATTGCAAGACAGTTCAAGTCACTGATTCCTGCCAACCAATATCTGACGAAGACTGAATATATGGTCATTAAGCATTGCTTCCAGCCCTAAAAATTACATGTAGACGCTAAAGCTTCCAATGTCAGCCTTGCCACCTATCACAAAACAGTACGCTCAAATCGCCGCGCTCCAATAACCCTTTCAAAAAATCTCTGCAACTTCGAAGCCCCTCTCTTCTTCATCTCCGGCACCCTAAATGGCACTAAACCTAACTTGCCATGCCATAACTCTAAAAAAGCCTTTGCTTTCCATCTGAATTGGCAGTATCGGAATTAAATGCGGGACAACAATATTTCAGAATTCCACAACACTCCAAACGGATCTGGGACAACGATACCGTGATCAACAATTCGAGAGCGGAGACGAGGACATGTTATGTGAGGGAAGAGGGCGGATGACTTGAGATCGAGGATGCGAGTCAGGAACACCAAGTGAATGAAGACCACAAGAGCGTGTCCAATCCGACAATGCAAAACCAATAGTACACCACGCGTACCAAAGTGATGACTGAGAGGATAGAAATGCTGAAGGATGAAGGACGGAGACCCCAGCGAGCTTGACGTAATTACTTGCACACAGCAGATCAAGAAGACCACTCCTCCGAGCTGCGCGATCGTGAAGATGCCCGTTGCGATTTCTGTTCTTCTGAGCTCGGGACCTTTGAAAAAGTCGATGTTGATTTTTGGGAGTTGAAATTTGTTGTTCGTGGAGGTATCCGGCCATTTTCTGGATGATGGAACGGACACGACGCTGTTTGACAATCTCCATCAGCGAGAAGTTGATCAGCGACTGAATTCAACTCATGAGACTATCGATTCCCCAATTGATGGCAGGGATGCCTGTAAAGGTAGGCCAGAGGACAGCAGCATTTTACCAGGGAAAGCACTTGCCTTGTCGACTGTTTGGTCTCGTCCATCGAAAACTCTTTGCCTGTAAAACTTCCTCCTCCGCGAATCCCTTCACATCATAGGTACTTCTTGCTCCAGCTATTTCGTCTCCTCCCGTATTACGAATTTCTAATATTGCACATTCAAGAATTTCAGAGGAAGACACCTTGTCAAGAGTAAGGCTTGGGTTGGGTGGAAGTATCCAGTTCATGCGTCTTGCCCCAGCACATGAAGGTTTTGGCAAAATTTGGATTAAGAGGCTGGGTGATGACGGACATGGGGATTGACTCGAGCAGATGGAGCGAGGCGTGAGACATCCCTTGATGGCAACTGTTTAGGTTCGCCATGCAAAGAAAAAGTAGATTGGAGGATCCAGTGGTCATCCTGAGGTTGAGATGGGATTCACATTAGCTTGTGATGGCACGAGGCATAGAAGTTCTGGGAAAATGTAATTTGTGGACGAATGGCGTTGTAGTGGATTGTTCAGACGAAATATTTGGTATGAACATCGATATTCAGCAAGGCTGCCTGTGCAAAGGTAAGCTACGAGTAGAAAGCCTGGGGTAAAAAGCTGGATTGACAGACGAGGACATGACCTAGCTGAATAAAAAGCCGTGTTTCAACCTTCTACGCTCACATCAAATAAAGGCTTGGCAGATCCTATAGCCAGCCAAGCTCCCGTATTGAAAAGCTTCTACTAAGGCCAAATTTTCGACATCTTGTTGATCCGCCGGTGCTATATGATTTATGACCACCTGGAGAGTGAAAATGTCTCCGTCAGTCATATTGTCGATCGATTCCAAAATCAAATACATGAATGTTGGTGCAACACTTGCTATCGGTGCGAACAGTCGAGCCATGTCGAGAACTTCCATGTACAGGCCTTGACCATAGCTCCTTCCTCTGTAGTCTGTTCCGTTTAAGAGTTCGCAAAGTCGCCTGAATAGACCGACCACCGTTTGCAAATCCTCAACGAGAGAGTTCAAGTCACCCAATCTTATATCGTCTTGTATCTCTCCATAAAGCAAAAACAGTGGATTTTCCGGGTCTCGTCCCATCGGTGGACTTTGGAAGCCATATCGATCCTCACGCTCGAGGTTTTTAAGCCGGCTTCCAAAGTATGCCCATACCAAGGGCTCGATAGCGAAGTCATCCACGTTTCGGAACGTAGCCCCAAATCGAGAAATGGGATCTAATACACGATTGCCAGACTGTCGCAAATCGTGATACAAGAAAGGCCAGTTCTGCCGAAGATGTGACGGAGAAAGACGATGAGTGCCCAACGCACTGTTGATCCGCACTGGGATCCGGTGTTCTCGTCTCATTTTGACGAGTTGGTCGTCGCGCGGCCGTCGCAAACCCATGGCCCACATTTTGAATTCGAGTTCGGACGTGGTAACCGAAATAAAAAGTTATGAATTGCAGACGAGATGGAAGTGATGTCTGGTCACGTGACATTGGGATAGAAATCGAACAGAATATGATCTCGAGAGAGGCCTGCGCATTTATAAGGGAGACTGTAGGATACGAAAAGATGATTCATACCGCCGAGAAGACAGTTTCCTGTAACACGTCAAGCTGGCCAATCTGCAAACAGCCGTCTGCATCAAGACACGACTTCGTTTACTCAAATCCCTCACACTAGGAAGGCTGATTTGACAGTCTGAATCACTCGATAGCTCCATCAAACAAACCACTTGCAGTTTAGAATATGCGTTGGTATCGGGGAGTTGTTAGGTGCGGCCGAAGGAAATGGTTTCGTGGAACCGTCAGGGGAGAACTGGAGGAAGAAAATGGGCTCAGGGAAAACAGCGCGTACCCTCATCAACGACATCGTCTACGCCTGAACTGATAGAGAATGAACATAGTCTGGATACAAGACTATATTTGCCATGCTTGGGGCAGCTTGGTCTGCATCACGTATGTTGCGAACTGCGCTCATCCCCTCAGGCAAACCTGGGCCCGAGTCGGTGCCACAAGAGCAAAGCAACAGCAAACATACTGTTCCAGCCCTTGGAGGACTACGGGATCTGGGAACATGGTTCCTCATGTGTTTCGACGTAAGATCGCGAGTCTTGTTTTCTGAACGATGATGTGAAGTGAGTTCGGATCCAATAGGGGCCGCGAAGAGGTCATCTCCGAGGCTCGCTTAAAACTTCCCAAATTAGATCCTTAGCCACCTCATCTCTCAACTTCACCCCTTCTTTCTCTCTCATCACTGCGCATTCAACAGCTTCGACCCTCGATCATAGTTTCTCGCAGTACAAAATATGCAACATGCAAACCGCGAGCAGTGCCATGAAAACTTACGCTCAACACGTCCAAGTCTCTAGAAAGCCCCCGGCCCGAGTACTGCGAAAGACAAACAAATTGACTGTCTGCCTCGAACCAGTTCGACCAGACTATTCTGGAATACGTGGACTGTTCCTGACCGCCCGCTACTCTCTAAGGTGATAAGACTGTCCTAATCCAGGCATTTCTACTCCATTGAGGGTGTGTCCGAGTTGAGGTTTTCTTCGAATGTCCTAGATGATGTTTCGGCTTGCGATGCCGCTTCTCGGTTCCCAATAGCAAACATCTCATCTACTGAGACGGCCAGCTGCGTCACATCTAACCAATTTACAAAGGCTGATGACTCGCAACAATCAGCAGAAGGACAGAAGCCTGGTCGAGGCTGATCACCAATCGATTCTGGCTTTTCGGTAAATTACCATTCCTGCAGAACACTTACCCATCCTTTCTAGGTTCTCAAAATCTCACTGCCTCCGGATCGTTACTCGAGCAATCGAATACCTGCTTGAACGACGTCATGATTACAATCTGTTGACTCAGGGTTTGTTGGCCGCTCAGCCGGAAGATTGGTAGTCGTGCTAAGTCACGCTCACACAACCTAACATCAGGCAAACAAGTCAACATCCTTTTATCTTAATGTCACAATCTGATCGGCACAGACAACCAGGCTTGAATACTCGACCACCCCTTCGGTACAACGGCGGCCGCTTGACGCGGCAGAGCAAAACACCCGTCTTTCGATAGGTGACCAGAGAATCCTGCGCCTTGGAAAACCAACCTTTGGGGACAAATGGCCTTACAGCTTGTTGGTTAGCTTGTTCGAGTTTAGCGACTTTACTCTTTCATTTGAGTATTTTCTATTCCGCCTTCCTTTAAATTGCATTGCTCCTTCGATTCGCATTCGATTTATCCTTTTGATCGATGCCTAAGTCGTGCGGATGCCTCACAATCGGACAAGTTTCAAGTTCCAAAATCCAAAAATAGTGGCGGCTGTATCCTGATCCCCTTCGGTGCCGCCTCCACTACCGGGACCGTTTCTGCGGCTGTTCCCTCCTTGCTGTTTTGTAAACGCCGGCCAACTAGGGCGTACAGGTCCATCCGGGGTCATCCCTCTCCAACGGCCTATATTCTGGCCCACATGCAAGGCGCTACCGAAGTCTCCCCTGTTTGATGCTCCCATTATTTAGTTCTAAACCCTTCTCTTTGATATCGGTCATGGACCCTTGACAAGGTCAGATATCCTCGGTGAGAGAATTCGGTACGTCAACTGTACCCAATATAATCAACGTCAGATTGGGTTCCTGTCGGCCGACTCGGTAAGGTCATTCAGGCACATGCCCTTGTACCTCCATCCGACTTTAGATCCGTTGTAAATCATCCGCAGTAGATCATCCTTGTCTAAAAAGGCAAGATCATCCTCTTAGGTTTCACTTGCTTAATTTCTAGGCCCCTGTCACAACTTAATTCTGGGGCTCAGGGGTCTTGCAGAGCCGAAGCAACGAGTGTGGGGTACCACTTGACACCACTTTTCAGACATAGACTCCGATTCGATCATTCCAGAGGGTTGGGAAGCTCGAGAGGTAGGAAGGGAGATCTGGGACAAATCAAATGCCCCGTAAAGATAAAGACAGCGTAGTATTTGATGACGCTTGATATCCCCCACTCCGGTTTAAGTGGGGGTTTCTGGGCGGTGAGGCTATCACCTTGGACTTGACAGTAGGCAACATAGCAAGGACTTTGCTATGATGGAAGTAGAGAGAACACTAACACGCGGGCCGAGCTACGGCCGCCTTTCATATAGTAATCCACTTGAGGGCTTTTCTAAACTCAGCCTCGTGGCTGCCTGCCCCGGAGCCTTGCCACAACAGGGCTCTTCCGCGGCATGAGTCAACTTCCTTTTTTCCTGAAGCCTGTACCGCTGAGAATCGAGCCATTTATTGACCTAGACTGCCGCCTGTATCACTGCCGACCCATATTCTGACCGCATCGGGGATCCCGGCGTTGGAAATGTCTTCCCCAATTGCATGGTGTGGTCGGGCTCCCATGGCTTCCCCATGCTTCAGCCTCGCCAACGTCGGCAGGGATTTTAGCGCATTTCGTCAGGCGCCAGCCAGCCTCGCAGGCCAATAGAACCATTACTTGACCACATCTGCAAGCAAGAAGTGCAGCGTGCAGATTCCAACGCACTTTTTCTTCAACACATCAACTGCATTGCGTCGTGTCACACCGAAAGACCGTTTTCTACAAAAGCATCTGCCTCCGCTGCTCGGATGTGCCGTGTTGCTGTTGTTTGCGACAAACAAAGTACACAAGGTGAGTGCCTGCTGACCTTCTTCCTCTCCCTTCCGTCAGCAAGTCGGTCGAGTGATTGGTACTCGTGCTGCTGTACACCTTCGATAGACAGCTGGCACATATGTACCAGGGCAGATCTTGAAGTTGATCTTGTGCTTTGGAGCTCCATGCTAAGTTGAATCCATGCAGTGCCGGCCGATTAACGATATCGAGCCTTATTGGGAACACTACGGACACAAGGCCAAAGCAGCGGTGAAGTGGATGATCTGAGCCCAAGAGACTCTGCAGGCTCCTGCAACCTCCCGAAACTGCGAAATCGCCTCCGCAATCACGACACGACACCTCACTCTCAACCATGAATACTCCAAGCACAAACGAAAGTGAACAAGTAGAGGAGAGGATAGGAGTAGCTCCTGATGTAGAAAACGGCAGTTCGAGCACGCCAGTCGACACAAAACCTACCAAGTCAACAGAGAAGTCGCCGAAGACGAAATCCAAGAAGCCCAATAATGCACAGAAGAAGGCTGCGAAGTCAAAGTCTAAGAAGGCTAAAGAGGTTGCCCCCAGCGATACCGATGATTCGGATACTGTGAGCGACTCGGACTCGGAGGATAGCGATTCAAGTTCATCAGACTCGGAAGGCGATTCGGAAACAGAGACCGAGAAGGAGAAAAAGAAGCGGAAGGCGAAGAAGAAGGCCAAGCAGAAGGCGAAGGATAAGCGCAAGGCTAAGTCTAAGAAAAAGGCTCGGAAGGAGGTATGTCATATCTAACTCCATCTAACGATTTCTATTAACAAAGAATAGGCGGCTGCCGAGACGGACTCTGACGATGACTCTGATGACGACTCGGACATTGAGGACGAAACTGAGCTCGAAGACAATGAGGAAGTTGATGCAGATGCCACACTCCAGCAACAACTTCTCCAAATGCAGCAGATGCAACAACTGCAAGGCTTAGGACAACCTGGTCTAGGTCAGCAATGGAATCTCGGCGGGACCGCTCGACGACAATTAGGTGGAGGCAACGGTGCTGTTGCGCGGATGAATGCTGCAAGAAATGCTAAGCAATTAGCTGCTCTTGGTCTCGATCCCACTGGCCAGGTCTTGTTGAAGGGCAAGAAGGATAAGAAAGGCAAGAAGAAGCGCGCGAGCAAGCTGGAATACAAAAGAGTGGACCAGTT
>Ga0302325_10012577_pt1 | contig 18141 bp, 15 predicted proteins | sample Palsa_T0_2_FD_201948 | JGI IMG/M metagenome (GOLD analysis project Ga0302325, IMG submission 201948) | Peat permafrost microbial communities from Stordalen Mire near Abisko, Sweden - Palsa_T0_2 | ecosystem: Environmental > Terrestrial > Soil > Palsa > Peat permafrost | place: Sweden: Abisko...
GAGTGCGTTGTGGGTGCCATTGGAGCCGACCTTGAGCGTCTGGAGGGGCAGGCGCAGGTAGTCGATCGGGGAGGCGGGGCTCGCGAGGTGGTAGACGAAGTCGACCGGCTCCTCGATCCAGATCCCGTCGACGACGTTCTGGTGGAGGAACGAGAACGCGTCGTCCCGCAGGTGCTCGATGTTCTGCAGCGAGCCGGTCTCGAGGTTGTCGACGCAGATCACGCGCTGCCCCTTCTCGAGCAGGAAGTCGCAGAGGTGGCTTCCGAGGAAGCCGGCGCCGCCGGTCACAACCGAGGTCGTCATTGCCGCATCCTACTCGCCCGGGCCGCGACCTCCCTCTCGCCCGGACCCGGGCGCGCGCCCCGCACCCGGCAAGCCGGCACCGCTCGCAGGCCGCTGCCGGACGCGAGGCAGCCGACCTCCAGGCCGCGGCGGGCCCCTCAGGCGCGAGCCGGGCGCGAGCCCTCCTCGCCGCCCTCCCGGATCGATCGCGCCGCCGCGGCGAGGCCGAGGGCGAGGAAGGTGACGGCGTCGAGCGGGATGCCCGCGACGATCCCGATCGCGGTCCAGGTCCCCGCCGCGACAAGAATCCAGCCGAGGGCGAAGAGGGCGACGAAGCGGTTTTGGGCAAACGAGCGCAGGGCCTCCCGGACTCCCGCCGCGAAGGTCGCCGCGCCGAACAGGAAGCCGACGACGCCCGTGTCGGCGAGCAGCTGCAGCCAGAAGTTCTGAATGCCCCACCTGTGAGCCGGCGAGGGGAAGGCGAGCGGGGGATTGTTCGGGTAGCGGCGCCGGGCGGCGGCCAGGTAGGGCTGGTAGCGGTCGTTCGACTCGTCGAAGCCGACCCCGAGCCACGGATGGGCCTCCCAGATCCGCACGCCGATGTAGAGAAGCAGCACGCGCTGGGAGCCCGTCTGGACGCCGCTCTGCGGCGCCTTGGAGACGTGGATCCCGATCACCGAGAGGTAGTTGGAGACATCGGAGCCGCGCAGCACCTCGACCCCGCCCCCGACGACGACGAGGACGGCCGCGATCGCGAGCAGGCGGCGGAGGCTCAGGCTCCGAGCGCGCCAGGCGACCAGCACGACGGCGACGGTCGCGAGGGCGACACCGAAGTAGGCCGAGATCGAGCCGTCGAGGATGACGCCGAGGCCGCCGGCGGGGAGCGCCCACCAGGCGAGGCGCCGGCGCTCGCCGAGGGCGAGCGCCGCGACGCCGACGAGAAGCGCGCAGCCCGTGAAGGCGCCGAGCGACTCGTGCCCGATGAACGACACCTCGCGCTGACCCGGCCGCTTGCCGTCGAACTCGTTGACGAGCCCGAGGAACTGGAGCAGACCCCACACGCTCGCCGCAGCGCTCCAGGCGACGAAGACGGCGAGGAAGCGCTCGAGGTCGACCGTGCGACGGAAGAGGAGCACGCACCCCGGCGCGAGCAGCGCGTACTCAGCGAACTTCGCCACCGTGATCAGGTGCGTCCGAACCCCGGCGTTCCCCCGCCAGAGGCAGGAGACCGCGAACACGACGAGCAGGCCGGCGGTCGCGACCCAGAGGACGCGCGGCCCGGCCAGCCGCTCCCAGCCGAACAGGACGCCCGAGCTCGCCGCCGCGAGCACGGTGAGGAGGATGACGATGTCCGAGCCGTAGGCGGTCAGCGGGCCGAACGCCAGGCTCGGCTGGTACATCACGTGCAGGAAGATCAGAGGAATCGAGGCCGCCGCGACGAGCGGGAGGATGTCCGCGGCCTGCCAGCGGAAAACCAAGGACCGCACTCTACTCGAGCCCCCAGCAGCGCTCGGGCAGCGGTCCTCCGCTCTGCCCGTCGCTGCGCGCGGGCCCGATCTCGCCGCCCAGGGCGCCTACGGGCGGGGTTCGGGGCGCCGTGGGGCGGCCGCTCTCGAGCGGGCGAGGAGCCGCGCCCAGGGCACCCGTGCAAGCGCGGCGGCGGCGAGCAGGGCGAGCACGAAGTCCCACGACACGCGGTAGCGGGTCGTTCCCGCGAACACCCAGGCGGCGAACGTCTCGTAGACGACGAAGATCAGCGCGAGTGAGCGCACGGCGGTCGGGACGTAGAAGAGGCCGACGAGCGCGAGCAGGTACACCGGCACCGCCCAGAGCGGCTCGACCCGGCTGCGGAGGCTGTCGAGGTTGGCGGTCTGCGCGCCCTCGATCCCGACCTCCGGGCTCCAGAGCATCCCGGTGGCCTGCACCATCAGCTTGAGCTTCGCTCCGGGGTGGTGCTCCCAGAACTGGAAGACGAGATGCTCGTAGTAGGACTCCTGGTAGCACTCCGGGACGTCGATCACCCGGCCGGAGTCCGCGTAGATCGCTCCCGCCTCCTCGGAGGTCCGCCAGCGGTCCGCGATGTGCTTGACGCGCCGCTGGGGAATGTCTGGCACCTGGTCGAGCCAGAGCCCGTGTGCGAGCGTGGCGTAGGTGTCGAGGTTGTTTGCCTTCCAGAGCGCGCGCGCATCCGTCGTGATCGCAAAGCAGCCGAGCTCGACCTTGTTGCGCACGACCCAGGGGGAGAGCGCGACCGCTGCGAGCAGCGGGACGGCGAGCGCCGCGAGCCAGCCCGAACGTCTCCAGAGGAGATATCCGCCGAGGACGACGGGGAGGACAACCAAACGCGCATTCGAGAGCACCGCGACGCCGCTCACCAGGCCGAGCGCGGCCCCGAGCGCGAGTGAGCGGCGGCTGCCCGCGAGGAGCGCGATCAGGAAGGTCGCTGCGCCGAGGAGCTGGTCGAGGATCTCGCGGTTCCCGTGTACGTCGTGCCAGATCAGGTAGGGCTGGAGCGTCGCGATGAGCGCCGCGAGGACCGCGTAGCGAAGCGGCAGGAAGCGGCGGCCGATCTCGACGACGAGGAGCGAGGTCGCGACCGCGACGAGGGTCTGGATGACGCCGACAGACCACCAGCGTTCGCCGAAGATCCAGTAGACGACGATGAGGAACCAGCCGTAGAGCGGCTGGGTGTAGGCGGTCGGGTGTCCGGGGACATAGCCGAAGGTGCCGGTCTTGAGGTAGACGAGGGCGATCGAGCTCGACTTCTCCATGTTCTCGAGGATCGCGCCGCGCTCGTAGAAGACGATCGCAAGCCGGGGAAGGGCGCACGCGGCCGCGACCAGCGCGTAGGCTCGCCGTCTGGTCACGCGGGCACCTTACCGAGTCGCTCCGGCCTCACCCGGGCGACCCGTGGGGCCCGCAGGTGGCCGTCTCTGCCTGCGGGGCGGCCGCGCCGGGGAGCGCCGGGGAGCCGCCTGGGAGGCGGGGTGAGCGAGATTCGCGGGGGCTGCACTAGGCTCTTCCGGATGGCGAGGAGCCCGGCACGCGGCGGCCACGGCGCCCCCCGACCCCGGAGAACGAGAGCGTTCCGATGCTGACGAGGGGCGCGAGAGCTCGCGGCCCGGCGTCCCTGCGCGGATCGCTCGCCTCCCCCACCTATGCGGTGCGCGCGCCGCTTGCGAGCTGGCTTGCCTCCGAGGCGGAGAAGCTCGACGCCCGCTTCGGCGCCGAGTGCCGTCTGCTCGACATCGGCTGCGGCCAGCTTCCCTACGCGTCCCTCTTTGCCGGCCACGTCTCCGAGTACGTCGGCCTCGACTTCGTCGACAACCCGCGCGCGCAGCTGCGGGGGCCCGCGGAGGCCCTCCCGGTCCCCGACGCGAGCTTCGACGTCGTCCTCTGCACCCAGGTGCTCGAGCACTGCGACGATCCCGCCCGGGTCGTCTCGGAGCTTCGCCGCGTGACGCGACCGGGCGGCCTGGTGCTCGCGAGCACCCACGGCGTCCAGGTCTACCATCCGAGCCCGGTGGACCACTGGCGCTGGACGCATACCGGCCTCGAGCTGCTCTTCCGGCGAAACGCCGACTGGAGTGGCTGCAGCGTCGCCGCCGGCGCGGGCACGACGGCGTGTGTGGGCATGGTCGTCAACCTCTACCTCGACCTGCTCGCAAAGAGGCTGCGCCTCCGCCCGCTCGCGCTCCCGCTCATCGCGGCGATCAACCGGGCTGCCGAGAGGCTCGACGCCGCAAACCCGCGGCTTCGAAGCCTCGAGCCGGGCGCGCTGATCGCCAACTTCCACATCCGGGCGGATGCCTGACCCGAGCCCGCCGGGCACCCGGGTCGCCCCGCCGACCGCAAGCAGCCGCCGCTCCCGGAGGGCGGTGGCCCCGCATGGGTTCGCCTGTCAGCGCCGGCGCGGCTTGGCCCTGCGACGACCACCCCGGGAGCTGAAGCCTCGGCAGTGTCACGCGCACGGAACCTCCCGGCCCTGAAGCGCGAGTCCGGCCGGCCCGGCCCGGCGGCGCTCGCACAGTGGCTCTCGCGTCGCGGCGCGATGGGTGCGTCCGCGTTCGTCCTCTACGTCGCGCTCTCGCTCCTCTACTTCGGGCTCAGGCTGCTGATCGAGCCCGGGCGCCAGTACGTCGGCGTCTTCGCCGACCCGCAGATACCCATCTGGTCGTTTGCCTGGTGGGCGCATGCGCTGGTGCACGGGCAGAATCCGTTTGTCACGCACCTGGTCTGGGCACCCTCGGGGGTCGATCTCGCCTGGGTGAACACCGTCCCGGCCTTCGCCGTCGCGCTCTCGCCGCTCACGCTGCTGGCCGGCGCGGTCGTCTCCTACAACCTTGCGGCGATGCTGCTGCCGGCGCTCTCGGCCTGGGCCGCGTTCCTGCTTTGCCGCCATCTCACGCAGCGCTTCTGGCCCTCGTTCCTCGGCGGCTACCTCTACGGCTTCTCGAGCTACGTGCTGGGCCACGTCGTCGGCCAGCCGCAGCTGACCGCCGTCGTCGTCATGCCGCTCCTTGCACTCGTCGTCCTCCGCGCCCTCGAGGGCGAACTCGGGGCGCGCCGGCTCGCCGTCTGGATCGGCGTCCTGGTCGCGCTTCAGGTGTACCTCTCGATGGAGCTCGCCTTCACGCTCACACTCGCACTCGCGGGGGCGCTCCTGCTCGGGTACCTGATCGCGCCCGCGAGGCGCCCACGGCTCGGCTCGCTCCTGCGACCGCTCCTCGGCGGCTACGTCCTCGCCGCGGTCCTGGCCGCGCCGATGCTCTACTACGCGCTCACCGCCGTCCGGGTCGCCGGTTACCAGCCCCCGGGGGACTACGTCGCCGATCTCGCGAACGTGGTCGTGCCGACAAATCTCGAGCTGCTCGGCGCCGGCTGGGCGGGCAGTGCGAGCGAGCACTTCCCCGGCAACTACTCCGAGCAGGGGTCGTTCCTCGGAGCGCCGCTGCTCCTCATCGTCGCGCTCTATGCGTGGCGGCACTGGCGCACCCCGGCGGGACGCGTCCTGCTCGCCGGCGCCGCGGTCGCGACCTACTTCTCGCTCGGCCCCGAGCTCACCGTCTACGGGCATCGCGTCTCGCCGCTCCCGACGCCCTTCGGCCACAACACGCTCGACATCCCCGGGATCGGCAGCAAGTACATCCCCTTCTTCGACAACACGCTGCCGGCACGTTTTTCGCTCTACGCCTCACTCGCGGTCTGCGTGATGGCCGCACTCTGGCTGAGCGCCCGCCCCGCGCGCGACCCGCTCGGCTGGGCGCTCGTGGCCCTTGCGGTTGTCCTGCTCGTCCCGAACCCCGACGCGGGAGTCTGGGCGACGAGCTACGCGATCCCGCCGTTCTTCACCGACAGCGCCTACCGCGGCTGCCTGGCTCCCGGGGAGATCGTCCTACCCCAGCCAGTAGCCGGGCAGTTCATGCTCTGGCAGGTGGCTGACCAGTTCAGGTTCCGGATGGCCGGCGGTCGGCTCCAGACCTCACCGCCCTCGGTCTTCCTCCACCCGGGGAGCATCGCCCAGATCTCGGTCGGCTACCCGCCTGTCTCCAACCAGTCGCAGCTCCTCGAGGCCTACTTCGCCCGGGAGGACGTGACGGCGGTGATCCTCGACAGGCGCCAGGAGTCGATCTGGGGACCCTCGCTCGACCGCATCGCACGGCCCCGGGAGGTCGGCGGCATCCTGCTCTACCGTCTCGGCGGGCCCGTGCGCGCCTGTCCGGCGCCGGGGCGGTGAGGTACCCTCGCCCGGCGTGAGCGCGGAGCCCGACGACAGCGTCCCGCTCGAGACGGTCGCGCCCGAGGAGTGCGGCGTCTACGCCGCGATCGCCGCCCGCTTCGACGAGCTGGCGCGCAGCGGTGCGCGCCCGACGCGCTTCACGCGCGGCTACCACAGCCTCGTGGAGCTCGTCCACTGCGCCATCGTCCGGCCCGGCTCGTCGGTGCTCGAGCTCGGCGCGGGCGAGGGCGATCTGCTGGCGGCGCTGGCGCCGAGCGAGGGGGTCGGCGTGGAGCTGAGCGCCGTCATGGTCTCGAAGGCCCGCGCGAGGCACCCCGAGCTGCGCTTCGAGCAGGGCACTGCCGAAGAGGTCGAGCTCGGACGGAGCTTCGATTACGTCATCCTCTCGGACCTCGTCCCCTACGTCGACGACCTGCTGGCGCTCTTTGGCAGCGTCCGTCGCCACTCCCATCGCGACACCCGGATCGTCGTGCACTCCTACAGCCAGCTCTGGCGGCCGCTCCTGCGGCTGCTCGAGCTCGTACGGATCAAGCCGCGCACGCCGGTCCGCAACTGGGTGACCCAGCACGACGTCGAGGGGCTGCTCGAGCTCGCCGGGCTCGAGGTGATCACGATGACCCGCCGGATCCTGCTCCCGGCCCGGATCCCGTTTCTCTCGACCTTCTTCAACGGCTTCATCGCCAACCTGTGGATCGTGCGCCACCTCTGCCTGACCTACTGGATCGTCGCGCGGCCCTCCCCCGATCAGGGCGTGCGACCGCTCTCGGTCTCGATCGTCGTCCCGGCGAGGAACGAGGCCGGGATGATCGAGCGCATCGTCGAGGAGACGCCCGAGCTCGGGACCGCCTGCGAGCTGATCTTCGTCGAGGGTCACTCGACCGACGGCACCCGCGAGGAGATCCTGCGCCAGATCGGGCTCCATCCGGAGCGCACGATCCGCTCCATCGGCCAGAGTGGCCACGGCAAGGGGGACGCGGTCCGGCTCGGCTTCGCGGAGGCGCGCAACGACGTCCTGATGATCCTCGACGCCGACCTGACCGTCCGCCCGGGCGAGCTGCCGTCCTTCCTCGCGGCGATCGAGACCGGTCGGGCCGAGTTCGTCAACGGGTCGCGGCTCGTCTACGGGCTTGCCCCGGGGGCGATGCGCTACCTCAACCTGGTCGGCAACAAGGCCTTCTCCCTCGTCTTCAGCGCGCTCCTCGACCAGCGGGTCAAGGACACGCTCTGCGGGACAAAGGTGCTCGAGCGGCGCCGCTACGAGCAGATCGCGGCGGGGCGTTCCTACTTCGGCGATTTCGACCCCTTCGGCGACTTCGACCTGCTGCTCGGCGCCGCCCGCCTCAACCTGAAGGTGCTCGACCTCCCCATCCGCTACCACGCACGCACCTACGGTGACAGCAAGATCTCGCGCTTCCGCCATGGCTGGCTTCTCTTCCAGATGGCGATCTTCGGCTTCTGGAAGCTCAAGGTCGAGATCTTCCGCGCTCCGCCCCCCCGGTCCTGAGCGGGTGCGGCTTGGCGCCGCCGCTGTCTGGACGGGGCTGGGGCCGTGGCGGTCCTAGCCGACGGCGGGCGGCGAGAAGACGACCCAGGGCCCGACGTCGACTCGCCGGTAGCCATGATGCTCCAGGGCCGGGACGATCGGGATCGAGCCGAGCGTCTGGTGCCAGAAGACGAACCCGTGCCGGGCCGCTCTCACCTCGCGCTGATAGGGCGCGTAGCGCACCTGCGGGTCGTTGCTCGGCGTCGCCTGCCCGTCGGCAAAGCGGACCGAGCTGAACTGGTTCTCGACGGCGATGATCCGCTCGCGGCTGTCGAAGTCGACCCGGTAGGCGATCCAGTAGTCGGCGTAGACACGCTCGAGTCCAAGTCGCTCGAGCGTCGAGATCAGGGGCGCGTAGCTGCGGGGGGCGGTCGGGAGCGGCTGGGGCACCGCGAGCCAGGCCTGCATGCGGTGGAGCGAGACGGCGGTGACAAGACAGGCGAGCGCGAGCAGCACCGCCGCACGCAGGGAGCTCGTCGCGAGCTCGGCAAGGAGGAGCGCGAGTAGCGGGGTGAGGATCGTTGTGTACTGCGGGTAGGCCGAGATGAACGACGTCTTGGCCGGGAGCGCGTAGAGGAGCGGAAACAGCGCGACCACCCAGTAGAGGAGCGCGGCCGGACGTCCGCGCACCCTGAAGGCTCCGTAGACGAAGAGCGCGAGCATGGCGAGGTAGAGAAGCCAGCTCAGCGGCCCCGACGGGAGGAGCAGCCTCTGGGAGTAGGGCGCCCGCAGACCAACCGTCATCGGCAGGATCGGCGAGACGAGCAGGCGCAGACTGTGCTCGTAGGTCTTGAGGCTCGGGTTCTGATCCAGCGAGGCGAAGTTGTGCCCGACGTTCCAGACGAGCCAGGGAAGCGCCCCGAGCACGGCGAGCGCCGCTGCGGCCCAGGCGTGGCGCAGGCAGCGGGGCGCCCTCCAGACGGTCCAGCCGGCCGCGACGAGCGCGATCGGCGTGATCTGCGCGCTCTGCCAGAACGCGAGCCCGAACGCGAGCCCGAACAGCCCGACGCGAAGGCGGTCGGGCTTCTCGACGACCCGGAGTGCGAGCAGGAGCAGGAGCGCGCAGTAGACCACGCCGCTCGCGTAGAAGCCCTGCGCGCGGACGAACTGGAGAAAGTTGAACGGCGGCCAGACCCAGAACAGGCCGGCCGCAACCGCGGCGGCTCGTTCGCCGATCGTCCTTCGCCCCACCCGCCAGATGAGGAACGTCGCGACCGCCCAGATGACCAGCGGGACCATCCGCAACGCGAGGTAGCTCGGGCCGAAAAGCCAGAATCCCGGCATGGCGAGCAGGACCTCCTGGGTCCCCCCGTAGGGACGGCCCCAGAAGAACGTCGTGAACTGGCCGTGCTCGGCGTGGCTCACCATCAGCCCGATGAGCGCCTCGTCGGAGTTCGGGATCGTGAGCGGCGAGCGGTAGGTCCAGACGCGCAGCACGACCCCGGCGGCCGCGGTGAGCGCCACGATCAGCCCCGCGGGCGAGAGCGCGACCCGCCGGAGACCGGTGAGCTGAACTCTCTCGGCTACACCCGCCACGCCCCTGCCATGCTAAATGACCCTTCGGCGAAGGCTCCGCCGAAAGCGGCGCCCCACAGGCACCCTCACGGGGCCGCATCCCCCGGGCGGGAGAGCCCGTAGCGGGCCCAGAGGTCGGGTCTCCCCTCGAGCCATGCCGCCGTTCGCGCGAGGCCCTGCTGGAAGGAGACCGCCGGCGACCAGCCGAGCACCGCGGCGATGTGCGAGGGATCGCCGACCCAGGAGTGCGTGTCCCAGTTTCGGGGGGGCATCGATCCGAACACGGGCTCGGCGACGAGGCCGAAGAGCGCACGCGCTCCCTCGACCGCCGCGGCGAGGGTTGTCTCGATGCCGGTCGCAACGTTGAAGACCTCCCCCGGAGTGACGGCCGTCTCGGCTGCGAGCAGGAAGGCCGAGACGGCGTCGTCGAGATAGACGAAGTCGCGCGCGGTCGCGGCGTCGACGAGCGGCGGCAGCGTCCCGCGCAGGCCATGGACGACGAGCGCCGGGACGAGGCGCCCCGGCTCCTCGAACGGCCCGAAGACGGAGTACAGGCGGAGCGTCGCGACGGGGAGACCGCGGTCGCGGCCGAGGAAGGACGCATAGAGGGTCGCCGCGGCCTTGGCCACCGCATAGTTGCTGTTGGGCTCCGGGAGTTCGCTCTCGGCCGGCGGGTGATCCTTGCGGCCGTACTCCGAGGAGGAGCCGGCGCAGAGCACGGCCTCGGAGCCGACCTCCCCGGCGGCCTCGAGGACGTTGATCGTCCCCCCGAGGTTCGTCGCGAAGATCCGCCGGCGCTCGCTCTGCCACGAGTAGCCGCCATGGGCGGCGAGGTGAAAGACCCATTCGGGCCCCGGCGACGCGAAGGCGCGCCGGACGCCGTCGGGCTCCCGAAGGTCGAGCTCGACGAGCTCGAGGCTTCCTGAGAGATCGGCGAGCCGCCAGAGGTCGGCGCCCGGAGCGACCAGCCCGGCGACCTCGTGACCCTCCTCGAGGAGCCGACGGACGAGAGCGGCGCCCACGAAGCCGCCGGCGCCGGTCACGAGCGTCCGGCGCCCCACCTCAGGGCTCCGCGGTGCGCGGGTCGAGCTCCGCGTATCCGAACGGCTCGAGGTAAGGGCCGGCCCGGAGCGCGACCTCGTCGCACTCGGCCGCCGAGAGCTCGGCGCCGGTCGCTCGGTTGGCCTCCGGCGTCGCGGTGCGGATCGTGCCCCAGGGGTAGACCTCGCCGAGCGCCACGCCATTCCAGCTCGGCACGGCGAGGGTCTCGGAGGGGCCGATGCCGAGCTTCGCAAGCAGCGCCGCGAGCGTCCCGGCCGGGTCGGCCATGACGTCCTCGGCGCGCACGATATGGAAGCGCTCGGAGAACCGCTGGGCGAATATCGTCGCGTGGTACTGGTTGATGACCCAGCAGAGCATGTAGTCGGACAGCGGCAGGGGGAGTGGTCGCTTCTTGGTGTCGGCGTAGGCGGACCACGGGTTGCGGACGACATGGAGGAAGTGGGCGCCCGGAAGATCCGTCAGCACGGACTCGGCGTCGACCGTCAGCGCCGGGCTGTAGCCGACGTAGACCTTCTCCTCGCCGCTTCGGCGCAGGTTCCGCCACACATCGAAGGTCGCGCGGAAGAACGCCTCGACGTTCGCGGCGCGCGAGCGCCCCGACGCCGAGACGAGCTCGCCGTAGCGGGCCAGGCGGGCGTCGTCGTCGAACTCGAAGGGCCAGTCGCGGAACTTGCTCACAGCGGGGGTGCGGGCCCGCACCTTGCACTCCTCGTCGATGATCGACCGGTAGTCGGCCTCGGGGGTCGCCTCGAGCGCGAAGACCGGCCAGCGGTACTTGAGCGGGAAGAGCGACGAGAGCCGGTCGCTGACGAGCCGCGTCCCGAGCTGCGACTCGAACGGGTAGACGTACAGCTGCGGGTGCCCGTCGAGGAAGCGGTGCGTCGTGTTGCCGCCGTTCTCGTACATCGCTCCGAGCATGAGCAGGCGGAACTCGCTATCCATGACTCACCCCGTGACTCACCCCGTGACTCACCGTCGCGTCTCCTCGGGTCGAGAGGCGGTAGAAGATCGCTCGCGCCGCCGCGGAGGCGGTGGCGCCGCGACGCCCAACTGTAAAGGGAAACCCGTCGCTCAGCGCCGCGGGTAGCGCCTCGATCGCGAAGATCTGGTTGCCGGAGGGCCAGAGGAGGCTCCCGAGGACGGCCCCGCTCGAGAGATCGAGCGCGTGGACGGCGCAGCGGCTCGCGTCCACATCGAGCCCGGGGGCGTAGGCGCGGAAGCGCGGGATCACGCGCGAGGTGCCGACAAACGCGATTCCCTCGTCGAGCCAGAGGCCGCGGGTCCAGCCGGGGAGCCGCGCGACGGGCGTCTGTGAGCCGCCGTCGATGACGACGAGCTCGCCGTAGCCGCTGTTTGCGACCCAGAGGCGGTCGCCGTCGAGACGGGCTGAATGAGGCCGGGTGAGCCCGCTCACGACGGGCTCGCGGGTGGCGCCCGAAAAGATGACCCCGCGCCGGTCGACCGGGAAGTTCCGCTGCCCCGGAAAGCGCGTTGAGATCGTCGCCGCCGAGGCCGAGAAGTAGGAGCGGCGAAGCGTCGTCCCCGCGGCGATCGAGTTCAGCTGCAGGTAGTTGCGCGAGAAGTCGGGCCCGTCTGGCCCCTCGATGCTTCGCGGCCACCAGACGGGCTTCCAGCCCGCCGAGAGCGCGACGACCGCGTTGTGCCCGACGGCGTTCCCGTACAGCCTGCCGCCGACGAGCGCGAGGTCGTGGAGGTAGAGCGATCCGGGGAGAAACGTGCTGCGCAGCGGGACGAGCGGCCGCTCGACCCCGGGCGCGCCCGCGCCCGGGCCTGGGGCGCCGCTGACGGGTTCGAGCTCGAAGAGCTGGTTCGGGTTACGCGTGCTCGCGACGTGGACGACGCCGCGCCGATGGTCGACGGCAAGACCCGAGGGGTGCGGCATCGGCATGAAGCTCATCCGTGGACGCCCGTCGGCGAGCGACAGTGCCATGATCAGGTGCTCGTACTCGCGCGTGACGAGCAGCGTCAGGCCGCGCTCGGCGAGGATCTCCCAGAAACGGCCACGGGCGCTCGCCCGCAGAAGCGACGGGTCGGTCTCGGAGGCCTCGCGCCACTGGCTCGCGATCTGGGCGGGCTCGCGCCACTCATTCCCGTGTCTCGCCCAGAGATCGCCCGCTGCGGCGGCGCCGCTCAACGTGCCTCGCGCGTCTCGCGCCAGATCGACCAGGCGCCGAGGTACATCCGCAGCGCCGAGGAGAGGTTCGTCGTCGAGCGCCCACCCTGGCGCTCGGTCGCGAGGATCGGAACCTCGATCATCGGATAGCCCTGCCTGCGGCAGACGACGTTGAACTCGCAGTCGAGCAGATCGTCGTCGCGACTGAGGGAGAGCAGCGCGTCGAAGGAGCGCGGGAAGATCTTGGGCGTCCCGTTGATGTCCCAGGCCGAGAGGTCGAAGAGCGCCCGACACTCGATGTTGTAGAGCAGCGAGCCGATCCGCCGCCGCCTGCTCTCGCGGATCCGCCGGTTGGCCTTGAGCACGACCTCCGGATAGGCGAGCGCGTAGGCGAGCATCAGCGTGAGGATCTCCCGGGTCGTCCGTGCCGAGTTCGTGAAGCACAGGAGGTCGCCCTGCGCGCTCGCGAGACCGGCACGCACCGAGCGTCCCCAGCCGCGCTCGTCGAGCTCGATCACTCGCACCTCGTCCCTGCCCGCCTCGAGCTCCCGGCAGCGCTCCAGCGAGCCGTCGCGACTGCCGTTGACGACGAGGATGAGCTCGTAGCGGAGCGGCAGCATCGCGAGCCCCGCGAGGTACGACTCGACGATCGCGCCGATATGGTCGCCCTGGTTGTGGACCGGCAGCACGAGCGAGACGAGCGGCGGCTTCGGCTGCAGGTCTCGACCCTCCCTCATGACGTTCCGACCTTCATGACGTTCAGAGCGCATGACGTTCAGAGCGATCGCAGGCCTGCGTGCGCCGCGTCCACGATCGCGGCGGGTGACAGTCCGAGCCGCTCGGCGAGGAACGCCTCGCTGCCGGTCAGGGCGTGCGGCATCGACCCAACCCCGACGCGGCTGACCCGCGTGCCGAGCCCGGAGTCGGTCACGACCTCCGAGACCCACGACCCGAGCCCACCGCTTCGGTAGTGGCCCTCGATCGTGACCACAAGCGGGACGCCCGAGAGGACGCTGCGGAGATCCTCCTCCGGCGAGGGGTTGAAGGACGAGACGACCGCCACCGACGCCTCGACGCCCTCGGGCTCGAGGAGCGCCGCGGCGGCAAGCGCGGTATGCGCCTCCGGTCCGAGTGCGACGAGGGCGACGTCCCCTCCCTCCCGGAGCAGGTTGATGCGCCCGAGCTCGAACGCCCCGTCGAGCCCCGGGACCGGTGCACCTTGCCGCGCGACGCGCAGATACACCGGGCGCTCGAGGGTTGCGATCGCAGCGAGCGCCGCGCGGGCCTGGTCGCGGTCGGCCGGGACGATGGTCGTGATCTCCGGCTGGATCCGCATCAGGCCGACGTCCTCGAGCGCGAAGTGAGTCACCCCGTTGTGCCCGTAGTCGATCCCGCTTCCGACCGCGACGATCCGCACCGGCAGCCGGTGCAGCGCGGGTCCGTTGCGGATGAACTCGTAGGGCCGCATCGCCGCAAAGCTCGCGATCGAGTAGACGAAGGGCACGAAGCCGGCCTCGGCGAGCCCGGTCGCGAGACCGACCATGTTCTGCTCGGCGACCCCGACGTTGAAGAACCGTTGCGGATGACGCTCCGCGAACCGCTCGAGCACCGTGAAACCGAGATCCCCGGTGAGGAGCACGATGCGCTCGTCCCTCTCGGCGAGCTCGGTCAACCCGGTTGCGATCGCGTTTCTCATCGCAGCGCGGAGCCGGCGTCGAGCAGCGCAAGATCGGCCAGCGCCCGTGCGTAGTGCTCGTCGTCGAGCGGCCAGTAGTGCCAGTCGATCCGCCCCTCCATGAACGAGACGCCCCGGCCGAAGACGGTGCGTGCGACGAGAACGTGGGGCGGCCCGGGCTCCCCTGCAAGGCCCTCGATCACGAGCGCCGTGCCTTCCGGATCATGGCCGTCGAGCTCGCGCGCATCCCAGCCGAAGGCCGCGAAGCGCGCGGCGAGCGGTGAGAGGTCGAGGACGTCGCGCGTGTACCCGAACGCCTGCTGGCCGTTTGCATCGACGATCGCGATCAGGTTCGAGAGCCCGTGCTGGGCGGCGAACATCACCGCCTCCCAGAGCGATCCCTCGTCGCACTCGCCGTCGCTCACGAGCACGAAGACGCGGCGCGGCGAGCCCTGGAGCCGCGCGGCGAGGGCGGCGCCCGCGCCGATCGAGAGGCCGTGCCCGAGCGATCCGGTCGAGAAGTCGATGCCCGGTACCTCGTGCTCGGGGTGGGTGCCAAGCGGCGTGTCATCGAGGCAGTAGGACTCGAGCAGCTCCCGCTCGATCAGCCCGCGGTCGTAGAGGACGGCGTAGAGCGCGAGTGCGGCATGGCCCTTCGAGAGGATGAAGCGGTCGCGCTCGTTGTCGTCGGGCGCACTGATGCGCAAAGCTCGCCCGTAGAGCGCCGCGATCAGGTCGACGATCGAGAGCGCCGAGCCGATGTGCCCGACCCCCGCAGCCCGGGCGCGCTCGATCACGGTGCGCCGGACGCGGGCTGCGAGCGCGTTGAGGTCGGTCTCGGGCTCCACGCGCCCCTAGTCAACCACCATGACCGACGCGGATGCGTCGGACCCGGCTCCCGCCCGCCGGAGCTCGTCAGCCCGGCTCACGCGCCCCGTGCGCCGACCTCGGTCCCGCGGCGAAGGCTCCGAAGCAGGACGACGAAGAGACCGGCGAGCAGCAGATTGCGCGCGGCGAGCAGCCAGACCGACCAGTTTGCATCGAGGAGGCCGTGTTTTCCCCAGTAGACCTCGGCCTGGGTGAGCGGCAGCGAGGCCAGCACGAGCGCGGTTCCAGCCCGCGAGCGAGTCAGTACGACAAGCGGGACGATCCAGGTGAGGTACTGCGGTGAGAGGACCTTCGAGAAGATCGTGTAGGCGACGACCGAGGCCGCGAAGGCCGTGACCAGCTGTTCGTCGTCATCGCGCCCACGCCAGTAGGCCCAGACGACGGCGAGGATCGCGGCGATCTCGACGGCGAACGAGAGATACCCGATCGCGTCCGGAAACCTGCCGAGAAGGTCGATCTCTCCCGGCGGCGCCGGACCGGCGTTCGTCGTGTAGATCCCGAGCTTGTCCGCGACGAGCAGGATCGATGCGCCCATGCTCTCGATCTGCAGGCCGCGGGTGACCTGGCTGCGGTAGGAGTAGCCGATGCCACCGAAGGCGACGACGAGGAAGAATCCCGAGATCGCGATGCCAACGGCGACGAAGGTCGCGGCCGCCTCGGCGAGCCCCCGCCCACCGCGCGTCCGCCAGATCCTGATCGCCGCGACCGGCGCCAGAGCGAGCGGGTACACCTTCGCCTCGAACCCCGCCGAGAGCCAGCCGGCCGCGGAGCGTTCGCACCGCAGAACGAGCGCCGTGAGGCTGAGCGCCGCGATCATCGCCGCGTAGGGGTCGTAGCGGTTCAGGAAGACCTGGCCGAGGAGCACGGGCGTGATGACCATCGCCGCGAGCGCGACCGTCATTCGCCGCGCGGATGCCTCGAGCTCGCTGAGGAGACGCGCGACCGCCCAGATCGCGACGATCCAGCAGAGGATCATCAGGAGCTTGAACACGAGGTCGTAGTGGCGCTCGCTGATTGCGCGCGGGAGCAGGAAGGCCGGCAGCGCGAAGGGCGGGTACTCGACGTAGAAGTCGTGGTAGGGGATCCCGCCCGCAAACGTGCGATTGGCGATGACGATGTAGCGGGTGAGATCGCCGGGCCAGGCCGCGCTGAGGAGTCCGCCCCACTCCAGGCACGTGGCGAGGCAGAAGAGCGGGGCCGCGACGGCCGTCGCCCGGAGCGCGCGCCTCAATCGGAAACCGCTGGCAAACGCGCCGCGAGGATCACCGGGAGATTCTAGGTTGCGCGTCGCCGCGCGTCACTCGACCGTGCACGGCGCCGAGGCCTCCCCGAGCCGAGCAAGACGGCCTGCCCTGCTCGCACGGCAAACGCGCACGCTCGGTGCTCGCCGGAGCCCGAGGGTCGACCTCGAGGAGGGACTCGGCCGCAGGGTAGCTTTCGATGCCGCAGCGACTGCGGCACCTCCGCCACGAGCGCTTCGTGCGACCCGGCGGGGTTAGCGCAGGTCCTTGTTCGACTCCATGTCGAACCACATCGCAAAGAGCGTGAACTGGCTCCCGGCGATCAGGAGCAGGGCGACGAGGACGACGCTGGCGGCCGTGATCCCGTGGCCCATGAGCCGCAGCACCGTCTCCAGGATCCCGAGCGCGAGCCCCGCGAACGTCATCAGGAAACCGAGGCCGTAGAAGAAGACGAGCGGGTGAAAGTCGCGGATGATGTACTTCTCGCGCATCCGCCAGAAGAACCCCCTGACGAGAAGCAACGAGATGCGCGGCACGACGTTGTGAAGACGGATTCCCGAGCGTTCCCCGATCCCGTAGACCGGGCGAGAGGGGATGTCGCGCACCCGCGCGTTGCAGACGTTCAGATGAACGAGGAGATCGTTCGGAAACCCGTAGCGGGTGTAGACACGGTCGAGGTCGAGGCGCTCGAGCGTCTCGAACGAGATCGCCGTGTAGCCCGCCTGGGAGTCGGCGACGTGCCAGTAGCCCGAGGCGATCTTCGTGAGGAGGGAGAGGACCGCGTTTCCGAGATAGCGATGGCGCGGGATCAGCTCCCAGGCCCGCCCGCTGATCAGGCGGTTGGCCTTGGCGTAGTCGACCTCGCCGCGCACGACCGGCCCGGCGATCGCCTCGAACTCCTCGGGGTCCATCTGGTTGTCTCCCGCCATCACGACCGTCACCTCGATCCGCTCGGCGAGCGCGCGCTTGTAGCCGCTCAGGATCGCCGCGCCGACGCCGCGGTTCCGCTCGTGGACGATGACCTCGACCGGTCGGTCGAGGAATGCACGCGCCCGCGCCGCGGTCTCATCTCCGGAGGCGTCGTCGACGACGATGATGCGGTCCGCGAACGCGGGAATGCCGCGGATCGTCTCGGCGATCAGCTCCTCCTCGTCGAAGGCGGGAACGACGACCGCGATCGTCCTTCCGCCGATCATGCGGCTCCTCCCGCGGCGAGAGGCGGATCGCGGATCCCGCCTCGGCGAGCGCGGCTGCAGCGTCTGGCCGAGCTCATTCAGAGATCCGCACGCGCAGCAGCACCCAGATCGCGCGCAGGCCGTCCTCCCAGGTGATCTTCTTGCCCTCCTCGCGCGTGCGCCCGTAGTAGGAGATCGGCAGCTCGTAGACCCGGAGCTTTCGCTTGCAGACCTTGGCCGTGATCTCCGGCTCGAGGCCGAACCCGTTCTCGTGCAGGTCGAGCGAGCGCAGGACCTCGATGCGAAACGCCTTGAAGCCGGTCTCCATGTCCGAGAGGGTGGTGTTGTAGAGGACGTTTGTCAGCAGCGAGAGAAATCGGTTCCCGACGAGATGCCAGAAGAGGTGGGCCCGTTGGGGCTTGCCGCCGCGGAGGCGCGAGCCGAAGACGACGTCGGCGGAGCCGCGCAGGATCGGCCCGATGAGCTCCGGGACCTCGGCCGGGTCGTACTCCATGTCAGCGTCCTGGATCACGGCGATCTCGCCCTCGGCGAGCGCGATCGCGGTCCGGATCGCCGCCCCCTTGCCGGCGTTCGCTTGGCGGATGACGGTCACGCCCGCCGCCTCGGCGATCGCCGCGGTGTCGTCGGTCGAGCCGTCGTCGACGACGATCACCTGCGCGTCGAGCGCGAGGGCGGCGATCCGCTCGAGCACCTCGCCGATCGTCGCGGCCTCGTTGAACGCAGGAATGAGAAACGAGACCTTCACCTGCGGGCGATCCTAGTCGGGCCCGCTTCGGGCGAAGCTACGTCGCGGGTCTAACGCGGGAGGAGCGCAGCCCGAGGACGAGCGCGACGATCAGGCCGATGATCAGCCCGATCAGGCCAC
>Ga0302325_10012578_pt1 | contig 18139 bp, 15 predicted proteins | sample Palsa_T0_2_FD_201948 | JGI IMG/M metagenome (GOLD analysis project Ga0302325, IMG submission 201948) | Peat permafrost microbial communities from Stordalen Mire near Abisko, Sweden - Palsa_T0_2 | ecosystem: Environmental > Terrestrial > Soil > Palsa > Peat permafrost | place: Sweden: Abisko...
GGGTGCAGCAGAGAACCACGCTAAACACATACCTTTTGCCGGCGACGCGGGTCCGGACGAGCAACCTTTACACTGAGCGGGCGCGTCGTATAATGGCTTGCACCCCCCTCAGAACCTCCGGCTAAGGGCGAGATGGTTGATCCGCTCGTTCGAATGCGGGGCTGCCAGAAACCAACTCCGAATCTACGGAATTGAACGGAAACCCGTTTTCGTGTCAATCCGCCTCATGCCGAAGGTTCGGATTTATAACAATAGTCAGGAGATTGAAACATGCCGACAGCAACGCTCGAACAGATTGATCCGAAAATTCGTGATTTTGTGACCTCCAAACGCAGACTGCTCATCGATGGGAGATGGGTCGACGCAAAATCCGGCGACACCTTTCCTGTATACAATCCTGCCACCGGAGAAGTGATGGACGAATGTGCCGCCGGAGAGAAGGCTGATATTGATCTCGCCGTCAAATCCGCGAGACACGCCTTTGAACAAGGACCATGGTCTCGACTGACCCATGGTCAGCGCGGCAAACTGATCTGGAAACTCGCAGATCTTATTGAAGAACACCTGGAGGAGTTCGCCCAGATCGAGTCGCTTGATAACGGTAAACCGCTGGCGGTTGCCCGCGTGGCCGACGTGCCGCTCGCCGTCGATCTTCTTCGTTACATGGCTGGCTGGGCGACCAAGATCGAAGGGCAAACCCTTTCGACGAGTCAACTTGGCTTGGACTATTTTGCCTACACTCTGCGGGAACCAATCGGAGTCGTCGGGCAAATCATTCCCTGGAACTTTCCGCTGCTCATGGCGGTTTGGAAACTGGGACCGGCTCTGGCCACCGGTTGTACCGTCGTACTTAAGCCGGCCGAACAGACGCCTCTTTCGGCCTTGCGGCTCGGCGAGTTGATCGAAGAGGCCGGTTTTCCGCCGGGCGTGGTCAATATTGTGACTGGTTATGGCGAGACTGCTGGAGCCGCACTAGCCGCGCATTGGGACGTCGATAAGGTGGCGTTTACGGGCTCTACGGAGGTCGGAAAGCTGGTTGTGCAAGCTGCCGCAGGCAACTTGAAGAAGGTGTCGTTAGAGCTTGGCGGCAAATCACCGAACATCGTTTTTGCGGATGCGGACTTGGAAACGGCTATTTCAGGGGCGGCCAACGCGATCTTTTTCAACCATGGGCAATGCTGCTGCGCCGGCTCACGGCTGTATGTGCAGAAGAAAATCTTCGACGAGGTGGTGGACGGCGTCACGAAGCACGCAAAGAACATCAATGTTGCAGAGGGTTTCAACCCGGAATCCCAAATGGGACCGCTCGTGTCTGAAGAGCAACTAAACCGGGTGCTCGGCTTCCTGGAAGCTGGTAGAGCCGATGGGGTCAAAACGGTGGTTGGAGGGAATCGAGTCGGCGACCGGGGCTATTTTGTCGAGCCAACAGTTCTCACCGGAGCTAGGCCGGGGATGAAAGTCGTCGACGAAGAAATCTTCGGCCCGGTTGTCTGTGCGATGCCTTTCGACGAAATCGACCAGGTGGCAACGCAAATGAACCAGACGAACTACGGTTTGGCCGGCGCCATCTGGACAAAGGACATCAGCAAGGCGCATCGCATGGCTCGCGCCATGAAGGCCGGAACGGTCTGGATTAATTGCTATAACATTTTCGACGCAGCGTTGCCTTTTGGTGGTTATAAACAGTCCGGTTGGGGGCGGGAAATGGGCAGAGAAGCAATTGAACTCTACACCGAGGTCAAGTCCGTCTGCTTGAAAGTGTAACCGGGGTCGTGGGAGAGGCGAAACGGTGTGCGGGCGGTTCGGCGAACAGGAAACTTTGACGAACCGATCGCACCTCTACAGCGCGAAAATCGCACGAGCGCTTAGCCTGCATCGATCACAAATCTTGAGCGATTTGTGATCGATGCAGGCTCTGGCAGCGGAATTCTCCGGCTACGCCGGAAGATTCCGCTGTTGTTTTTCCAGATAAGAGTTTAAACAGGTTTTCTGGTTTTCCATATTTCAAAACGGCTCTTAAAGTGACGCGCAGCGTCTGTTTAAGAGCTTTCTAGCCCGCAATGAGCTCGTCGCTCCGGGATTCGGGTGATTTTTGCGGGTTAGGCTTGTTAGATTTTCGCGCTCGGCCTTGCTTTTTTTCACAGACAACCGCCGACTGACACTGGCAACTGCTAGGCCTTGTTCTTGTTGTACACGTCGAAGATCACGGCAGCTAAGAGTACCAACCCTTTGACAACCTGTTGCCAGTCGATCCCTACCCCCATAATCGACATACCGTTGTTCATTACTCCCATAATGAACGCACCAATCACCGCGCCCATCACCTTCCCGACTCCGCCGGAAGCTGACGCGCCTCCGATAAATACGGCCGCGATCACGTCAAGTTCGAAACCGACGCCGGCTTTTGGGGTCGCCGTATTTAGACGCGCCGTAAAGACCAACCCGGCGAGCGCGGCCAATGCTCCCATCGTGACGAAGGTGCCGAACGCCAACCTTTCCGTTTTGATACCAGAAAGTTTGGCCGCTTTTTCATTGCCGCCCAATGCATAAATGCGTCGACCCACCGTAGTGCGGGTTGTAATGAAAGCAAAGAGGGCGATCAAAACGCCCATGATGATCAGGACGTTCGGCAAACCTTTGTAGGACGCAAGCTGATAACTTAGATACAGGACAAGGCCTGAAATGATTAAGTTCTCCAGCACAAAAAGTGCAAATGATCCGCCTTGGAAACCGTGCTTCTCACGGTTCAGTCTCCGTCGGAGACTGTTGTAGAACATGATAACCGCAACCAGCGTGCCGATTCCCATGGAAGTAACGCGGAAACCGGTGTGGCCAAAAAAATCGTAAATAAAACCGGTGCTCAATTGCTGAAACGGGATCGCGAACGGCCCAATCGAATCTCCACCGAGCAAAGCCAGTGTCAGCCCTCTAAAGACCAACATGCCCGCCAAAGTGACGATGAAGGAGGGTATTTTGTGGTAGGCGATCCAGTAACCCTGGCCTGCGCCAATCGCTCCGCCGACAATCAGGCACAAAACCATCGCGATCCGAAAATCGATATGCCAGCGAACCATCATCACCGCCGCTAAAGCGCCGATAAAGCCGGCAACAGAACCAACCGAAAGGTCAATGTAACCAGCGACGATGACCAGGAGCATCCCCAGCGCCATGATAATCACGTAGCTGTTCTGGAGAACAAGATTGGTCAGGTTGAGCGGCTTGAACAACGTGCCGTTCGTCATAAATTGGAAAAATATCATGATCACCACAAGCGCAATCATGAGACCATATTCCCGGAAATTGCCCTGACGGACTGTTTTGACCGGTTTCGGTTTCGGTTGGATTAGAACTGCTGCTTGCGTGCTCATTCGGCCTTTGTGTCAGCGCGAAGTATAGCGCGCATGATCTTTTCTTGAGAAGCATCTTTTGCGAGCATTTCGCTGACGAGCTTCCCATCGTTCATCACATAAATTCGATCAGAGATCCCGAGTAACTCAGGCATCTCCGAAGAGATCACGATGATGCCCTTTCCCTCGCTGGCCAGTTTGCCGATGATCGTGTAAATCTCGTATTTGGCGCCGACATCGATACCCCGCGTCGGTTCGTCGAGGATCAGTATTTCAGGGTTGGCGAACAACCATTTGCTCAGAACCACCTTTTGTTGGTTCCCGCCACTGAGGTTGCCCGTAAGCTGGTAAACGTTCGAAGACCGGATATTAGTTTTTGCGCGATACTCGTTGGCGACACCCAGTTCTTGCATATCGTCGATCACACCGAGATTGGAGACACCCTTGAGATTGACGATGGTGATGTTGTGCTTAATGTGGTCGATAAGATTCAGACCGTAGGTTTTGCGGTCTTCCGTGACGTACGCAATGCCGTGCGCAACCGCCTTGCTGATGGTGCTGACATCCGTCTTCCTGCCGTGCAAAAAAACTTCTCCACTGATCCGACGTCCATACGATCTGCCGAAGATACTCATTGCGAATTCGGTCCGTCCGGCGCCCATCAACCCCGCGATCCCGACGATCTCCCCCTTTTTCACGGTGAGGTTGATCCCTTTGATCATTTGCCGATCTGGATGAATTTGGTGATGGACGACCCAATCTTTCACTTCAAAGATAGGCTCCCCGATATTCGGAGTCCGCTTGGGAAATCGATCGACTAACTCGCGTCCGACCATGCTGGTGATGATCCGGGCCTCGCTGATCTCCTGAGTGTCCAGCGTTTCGATGGTCGCTCCGTCGCGCAAGATCGTGATCTGGTCCGCGACCTTCTTGACCTCGTTCAGCTTATGGGAAATCAAGATCGAGGTGATACCATGCTGCTTAAATTCAAGCAAAAGTGCGAGCAGCGCGTCACTGTCGTTTTCGTTCAGGCTAGCAGTCGGTTCGTCGAGAATCAGAAGTTTCACTTCTTTTGACAGTGCCTTGGCGATCTCGATCAGTTGTTGTTTCCCGACACCAAGATTCGTTATCAGCGTTTCAGGATTTTCCTTAAGACCGACTTTCTTGAGGAGTGTCTGCGTTCGCTTTTCGGCTGCGTTCCAGTCGATGATACCATTCGTGGCTTGTTCGTTGCCGAGAAAAATATTCTCGGTAATTGATAGGAGAGGCACCAGCGCAAGTTCCTGGTGGATAATGATAATTCCTAGCTTCTCGCTATCGCCGATGCCCCGGAGACGCCGCTCTTCCCCCTGGTAGTAGATTTCACCAGTGTAGGTGCCGTGCGGATAAACGCCGCTTAACACCTTCATCAAGGTGGATTTGCCTGCGCCATTTTCTCCAACCAAGGCGTGAATATCCCCTTGGCGGACGGAAAGATTGACGTTGTCCAGCGCTTTGACGCCCGGAAACGTCTTCGTGATACCGCGCATTTCCAGGATGTTATTCATCGTGCTGCATCGATCTCTGGCGGTATCTAAGAGTAGTCTCAAATATCCGTCAAGCCAGTGCACGCGAAAGTTGATCGTCACAAATTACTCTGCGACGGTCAGCAACGACGCGTGCCCTGGCCTGCGCTCTTCGCTCGATTACTTTAATTGATCTGCTGTGTAATAACCACCGTCGATCAGGATCGCTTTGTAGTTCGAGATATCGACAAGTACCGGGTTCAACAGGTAGGACGGCACTACCTTGACTCCATTGTTGTACGTTTTGGTGTCATTGATTTCCGGCTTACTACCAGACACTAACGCGTCAACCATGCTAACCGCGACCTTTGCAAGTTCACGAGTATCCTTGTAAATGGATGAACGCTGTTCGTGAGCAATGATCGATTTGATAGACTGGATTTCGCAGTCCTGTCCGGTCACCACCGGCATCGGCAGATCCGCGGTCCCGTAACCAACGCCTTTGAGCGAGGAGAGGATGCCGATGCTTAAGCCGTCATAAGGTGAGAGCACCGCGTCAACGTGTTTGTCGGTGTAGTGGGCCGAAAGAATGTTATCCATCCGAGCCTGCGCAACGGCGCCATCCCAGCGCAATGTTCCAACCGTTTTCATACCGGTTTGACCGCTCTGAACCACCAGTTTCTTGCTGTCAATGTACGGTTGCAATATCGACATTGCGCCGTCATAGAAGAAAAACGCATTGTTGTCGTCCGGCGAGCCGCCGAACAGTTCGATGTTGAACGGACCCTTGCCGCTTTTGAGGCCAAGCTCTTTCTCGATCGATTGGGCTTGCAACACACCGACCTTGAAATTGTCAAACGTCGCGTAGTAGTCGACGTTGGGCGAACCACGGATCAAACGATCGTAGGCGATGACTTTGATGCCGGCATTAGCCGCCTTTTGGAGAGCGTCCGAAAGAGTCGTACCGTCGATCGCAGCGATCACGAGGACTTTAACCCCTTTTGTGATCATGTTCTCGACCTGCGCCAACTGATTGGGAATGTCATCTTCCCCATATTGCAGATCCGTTTTGTACCCTTTGCTCTTCAGGGTCTTCACAATATTGTCACCGTCGGCGATCCAGCGAGCAGACGATTTTGTCGGCATGGAAATGCCAATCGTCCCCTTGTCTTGAGCGAAAGCCTGCGGGGAAAGCGACATCAGGCCAACGGCCACTGTCATTAAAACAAACTTGAATGATTTCATTTTTTTTGGGGGTCATAACTAGTGTACGGGTGAACCCGTGACCGGTCACGGGATGATCGCAGGTTGCATCTTCTGTGCAAGGAAAAGTTCTACTTCCTATCGCTTTACATTCCTTCCGAAAGGGCTATTCACCTAAAGCGATGCGATCCTTCCCCAGAAAGCGGAATAAGAATCTGACGATCTATGATATCGCGATCCGGACAGGAGTCTCCTATCAGACAGTCTCACGGGTCTTGAACGGAATGCCGCACGTCTCGCCCGCGACGCGGGAAAAAGTCCAAGCGGTGATGCAGGAAGTCGGATTCCGGCCGAACATGACGGCCCGGCAACTGGCCGGTCAAAGCTCGAACACCGTCGGATTGGTCACGTTCGCAACCGGTTTCTACGGACCTGCGCAAATTCTTGCCAATTGCGAGCAAGCCAGCAAGGAAATGGGCCTCAGCTTCATGTTCAGCGGCATCGTCGATCAAAGCACTCCCGAGATCCGGCGTGCCGTGAACGAACTCTGTGCTCACCAGGTGTGCGGTATTCTTCTTTATCTTCCTTTGCGCATTGACCTGCGCGATCTGCAGGATGTTTGCCGCAATGTACCAATCGTCGCAGTCGATTCCAATCTTGGATATAAATGCCCCGCGATCTATATCAATCAAGAACTTGGGTCTCGCATCGCAACGCAACATTTGATCCAACTCGGACATAGGAAAATCGCCTATCTGCAGGGGCCGCTCTTTTGGCGGGCAGCGGAACTGCGTTTCAAAGGTTGGCTCAAAGAATTGAAAGCGGCCGGCCTCAATCCAGGACCTGTGATCACTGGAAATTGGACTGCTGAGTCAGGATTCGAAGCAACGCAGAAGCTTGTTGCGCAGAATTTGGGTGGATATTCTGCTTTGGTCGCGGCAAATGACCAGATGGCATTAGGGGCAATCCGCGCTTTCGAAGAAAGCGGGATCCAGGTTCCGCGGGCCATCTCAGTGGTCGGATTCGATGACATCCCGGAAGCCGCTTTCTTTCGGCCGCCTCTTTCGACCATCAAACAGGATTTTGCAACGCTCGCGAGTTCGAGCGTCGAGTGTTTAATGACCCAACTCAACCAGGACCGTCCAGGTCGGTTGCGGACTATCCGGCCCACGCTCGTCGGACGCGAAAGCACTGCCGCGCCTAACAATCGAATGATCCGTGCACGAGAATAAGGTCGTGGTGGACGACTTGGTTAGTCATCTAAGAATCCTGCCGCCATCAAAGGCCAGATAAATTAATCATTCCGCTCGCACCTCGGATCACGGTTTTGTGGGAGTGTCGCTCTAATGGTGGGGCGGTCGAGGGTTCTCGATCTTTGATATTTCCGCTCCGACCTACCCAGGGTAAGTATGTGGAGCAATCCACTCAAACATCGCTTCCGAAAAGGAACGAGCTGGTTGTTGGGCACGGTTCCAAACTACGTTGATGGCGTTTTTTCTCGTGTCAGTGGCTGCGATCGAACTATTATCAGTTTTCGTGGAGGAACGCTCGAGTGCCCCGTGCAAAATGATGAAAACTTCGATTTCATTGACGAGCCGGGGAGCATTTGTGCCAAAAACTTTCAGCGCGCGAGCCTTTTCTTTGCCGTGTCGGGGAATTAGCTGTGCTTGATATCGCCTGGAATACACATGCCGCGCGGATTCAAAATCGGATTGATGCGCTTGCCGCGATTAGCGACGAGAAGGGGATGGTGATGCGCACATTTTTATCCGAAGCGACGCTCCGCGCGAACCAGGTTGTCGCCGGATGGATGCGGGAAGCCGGGTTGGCGACAAGCGAAGATCGAGTGGGCAATCTGTTGGGCCAATCTCCAGCGGATCCCGGCGATTCGATCTTTCTGCTTGGATCCCACTTGGACACCGTGCGAAACGCTGGGCGGTTCGACGGGCCGCTTGGTGTGCTGCTGGCGATTGAAGCTGCAGATATCTTGCGGTCGGCCAATGTGATTCTGCCGTTCGCTCTCGCTGTTGCCGGATTCAGCGACGAAGAAGGTGTCCGTTTTCAAAATGCATATATCGGGAGCAAGGCTTTCTGTGGGCTGCTGACGTTAAAAGACCTGGCGATACCGGATCGAGATGGCGTGACTCTTCGGGAAGTTGTCGAGCGATTGAGCGGGCCGGCGTTCGTTCTGCCGGGGCCGACATTCGCCCCCGGCCGTCTCGCCGGTTATCTCGAAGTCCATATGGAACAAGGGCCAGTCCTCGAAAATGAGGGGTTTGCAGTCGGTGTGGTGACAGCGGTCGCCGGCCAACTGCGTTGCCGATTAACCTGGACCGGAAAAGCCTCCCATGCCGGGACAACCCCGGCGCCTTTGCGCCGCGATGCGCTTGCTGGCGCGGCGGAGTTTATCCGCGACGTTGAAAAAGCCTCCGAACAGTTCGGAGGTCTGGTTGCGACCGTCGGACGGCTCGCGATCCAGCCGAATATTAGCAATGTGGTCCCGGCGTTCGTCACGCACACGTTGGACGTGCGGCATCAATCGGATTCGGTTCTGAACGAGGCCTGCGGATGGCTGGAGCGACGCGCGGGTGAGATCGCGAGGGCGCGCCGGTTGGATTTCACTTGGGAAATACTTCAGGCAACGCCGGCAAAAGAGTGTGACGCGGCGTTGTCCCGAAGATTGCTCGGCGTCGTCGAAACGGTGACCGGTTCAACGCGCCTGCTCCCAAGCGGCGCCGGTCACGACGCGGCGATTCTTGCTCCGTTGTTCCCGGTCGCCATGCTCTTTGTGCGCTGCCGCGACGGTCTGAGTCATCATCCGGACGAGTTTGTCTCTTTGGAGGATATCGGCGTCGCGCTTCAGGTGACGGTGGAATTTCTTCGTTCGTGGGAGTTGATATGAGTTCTTACGATCTTCTGTTCAGGGGCGGGACAGTCGTGACGGGCAAAGGGCTGGTTGCGGCGGACGTCGCCGTTGCGGACGGGCGATTTGTAGCGATCGGGCCCGAATTGGAGGGTCAAGCCGAGGAGGTCGTGGACGCGTCGGGCCTGCATCTCTTTCCCGGATTCATCGATGCGCACGTTCATTTCAATGAACCTGGACGCGAACATTGGGAAGGACTCTGGTCTGGGCCGCGTTCCTTGGCGGCGGGCGGCGGAACGGCTTTCCTGGAAATGCCCTTGAATGCCGCTCCTCCCACCCTGGATGCCGAGGGATTTGCGAGGAAGCGCGCCTGTGCAGAGGCAAAGTCGATCTTGGACTTCGCGCTTTGGGGCGGTTTGACGCCGATTAACCTCGATACAATGGAGGAACTGGCGGATGCCGGTGCCATCGGGTTTAAGGCTTTCATGAGCCGATGTGGGACAACTGATTTTCCTCATTCGGACGCGAAAGTGCTTAGGCGAGGAATGAAGACTGCCGCTGCGCGTGGCCTGCCGGTCGCGGTCCATGCTGAAGATGATCTGATGACCTACACCTTGGCCGAAGAGCGGAAGAGTCAGGGAAAGATTAGCTGGCGGGATTATCTGGACTCGCGTCCAATCGAGGCAGAACTGCGCGCAATCGGTGTCGCCTTGGAGGTCGCGGGCGAAATCGGTTGTGACTTGCACATCGTTCATGTGAGTTGCCCGGAAGGCATTGATTTGATTCTTGCTGCTAGAGATCTTGGTGTTCACGTAACCGCGGAAACCTGCCCACATTATTTGTTGCTGACCGACGAATCTGTCGGTCAGATAGGCGCTTCTGCCAAATGCGCGCCCCCGTTGCGCGACGCAGCGCGACGCGAAGAAATGTGGAAGCGGATTCAGGCGGGCGCGATTGACACGCTGGGGTCGGATCATTCGCCGTCTCCGCCGGAGATGAAAATTTCAGAAGATTTTTTCGCAATCTGGGGTGGAATCGCTGGTTGCCAGCATGCGTTTCCTTTGGCTTTGGCGGAATGGTGCGCTCGCTCGGGATTGGATGGATTTTCACGATTTGCGGCAATGACCGCGACCAACGTCGCAGATCGCTTTGGCATCGGTCGTGCGAAAGGGCGGATCGCCGAGGGGTTCGATGCCGATATTGCGTTAGTCGATGCCGCCGGGTCCGTAAAGATCACGCCAGAAAAGTTGTTCTATCGTCACGCGGTCAGTCCGTACATCGGTTCGGAATTGCGCGCCGTTATTAAAGGCACCTGGGTACGTGGTCGCGCAGTTTATCGAAACGAAAGGTTCCTCGGTCTGGGACAAGGCAGACTACTCACACCGGATCAAAGTCCTGCACCGAAAACTCTATGAGCGATTCGGTTTTTTCTTGCGCCGCGCCGCGCCTATTCCGCAACCTGTCGCGGAATTTACGGAGTTGCCGGCATGCTCGAACGCTTCTTTGCTCTTAAGCAGCACCAGACCACCGTGCCACAGGAGGTGGTGGCTGGCCTGACGACCTTTGCGGCGATGGCCTATATCCTTGCGGTGAACCCGGCCATCCTTTCGACGACGGGCATGGATAAGGGCGCTTTGATCACGGCTACTGCCGTGGCCTCTGGCGTGATGACCACCGTGATGGCGCTCGCCACCAACTACCCGATCGCGCTCGCGCCCGGGATGGGTTTGAACGCCTTCTTCGCTTTCACTCTTTGCGGGGCAAAAGGGATTCCATGGCAGGCTGCACTTGGCTTGGTGTTTTACAGCGGCTTGATTTTTCTTGCCCTCTCGGTCACCGGCTTGCGAAAGAGGCTCGTCGAAGCAATTCCGATTGAGCTGAAATTAGCCATCACGGCCGGGATCGGTTTCTTTATCGCGTTTATCGGACTGAAAAACGGCGGAGTTGTTGTGGCGAATCCGGCGACTTTTGTCGGCCTGGGCGATCTCTCAAAGCCGGGACCGCTGCTCGTGATTGCAGGGATCATTGCCACCGCCATTCTGGTGACGCGCAAAATACCTGGGGCAATCATTCTGGTGATTTTGGCGCTCACGGTCGTTGGACTGACAGTTCCTGCGCCCGATGGGAAGGGAATGATCACGGCGATGCCGAACGGGATAATGAATCTACCTGCGTCGTTAGCGCCTACCTTTCTTAAGTTCGATCTGAGCTATTTTTGGAAGAATTTCCTGGGCGCCATACCGGTCGTGCTCTCGATCTTGTTCGTGGATCTCTTCGATAACATGGGGACTCTCATCGGAGTCTCCAAGCGTGCCGGGTTGCTCGATAAGAACGGGAACTTACCAAAAATTGGTCAAGCATTTATGGCGGACGCCGGAGCGGCAATGTTTGGCTCATGTCTTGGGACCTCGACCGTCACGAGCTATATCGAGAGCGCGGCAGGAGTCGAGGCTGGGGGACGAACCGGGTTGACCGTGATTGCGACGGCTTTCTGTTTTATGCTGGCGCTGTTCTTCGCGCCCTTGATTCTGATCATTCCCTCTGTCGCGACGGCGCCAGCCCTGGTGATCGTGGGCGCGTTTATGATGCAAGGCCTCGCGGAACTTGATCTGAGGAATTTCGAGAAGGCGGCGCCGGCGTTCATCACGATCCTGGCAATGCCGCTTGCATTCAGTATCAGCGAAGGAATCGCCTTTGGCTTGCTGACGTATGTCGGACTTAAACTGGGGACCGGAAAGGCGAAAGAAGTTGGTGCGGTGACTTACGTTTTGGCAGTGCTGTTTGTTCTGCACTTTTTGTTCGGGAGGTAACCTCGAAGAAATCAGGCGTTGCAGGAGTTCAGGAGTTGCAGGAGTTGAAATATGGGCCAGCCTCTTTCGTCTTGGATGGTGGTTCATCAGGTGAATTCTGCTGACCCTGAAGAAATCGAAGGTAGCAACCCGAATGGAGATAATAGTTTGTCATGACCACAACACCTTTGGTTTTCGGCGATTCCCGCACCCACATTGGTCTGCGACACGCTTTGATCGCGCCGGACGGTCATGTTCCCAGTTCGCTGCCTGGGGTCGATAAGGCAGCGGCAGTGGTATTGATATCCAGAGAGATGGGAGCTCGTTTCACCCAGTTGTTGTTGACCTTTGAGACCGACGGCAGCGCGGCTTTTTCATCCAATGACACCGAGGCGTTCGCTTACGTCGTGCGAGGTTCAGTGCGTGCGGAAGTCCCGGGGAATACCCATCCGGTCGACACGGGCGGCTACCTGTTTGTGCCTGCTGGCCAAGCTTGGAAATTGAGCGCGCCCTCCGACGGAACTCAAGTGAATCTGTTCTTAAAGAAATATGTGCCTCTGGATGGCTCAGTTCATCCGGAGACAGTTGTGGGCCGCGAGAGCCATGTGACTGGCCATCCCTACCTTGGCGACGAAGATGCAAGGCTCCAGACGCTCCTGCCGGATCATCCCTCTTTCGATATGGCTGTGAACATCTTCAATTACAATCCCGGCGCTTTCCTGCCGTTTGTTGAAACCCATGTCATGGAGCATGGCCTCCTTATGCTGGACGGAAAAGGAGTCTATCGTTTGGAGGATAGCTGGTATCCGGTTGCCGCCGGGGATTGTCTCTGGATGGCGCCGTATTGTCCTCAATGGTTTACCGCGATGGGCAAATCGCCGGCAAGGTATCTCTATTACAAAGACGTGAACCGCCCTGTCGCATAGGCTGTATCCTTTCTTCATTCGTTCTCGTTCTCGGTCTCGAGTTCTTTCGATAGAGCGAATCTGCCCGATGGAAACCTTCAAAAACCGAGGACGAAAACGGGACGATTAAAGGTACAGGCTGGAAGCCTGACGCTACAGTGCGCCGCCGATTCGTCCTCACCGGGGATGTCTTCCCGCCCAGAAGAGGTATGCGAAAAACAAGATGATCACGAAAGCGCATCCGGTCTTGAATTGCCTGAAGAAGCGGGACAATACGTAGCCAAAAACAAAACATTCTACTCCGATTAATAAGGTGGATCCGATGAATTGGACGAAGCCCGAACTCGCGGAGGAGGCCATTGGGGCGGGCCGGGTAAGGGAGGTGACAATCGCGGCGATCCAGGCGAAAACGAAAAGGAAAAAAGCCTCAAGAGCCATTCGCCGTTTTGCCAACTTCCGTGAGGAATTGTGTTCGTCGTTATCAGTCACAACTTGGGACCACATAGAAATCCCGACTCTGTCCGATTGACCTTGGCCTGTCGATTCCCAAAAGCCCGCGAGGCTGAATTTGATGAAGGGCTGCCGATGGCGCAAGCCGTGCCCGCGGCGCCTGTCGGCCATCCGGAAAAGCTACTGGTCTTCGCAAGGGGCATTGCTCCAACCGGATCGAAACGGCTCCGTCCGGCCGCTTTCGGGATCAAATTTTTGTCGAACAACGCAACCGATGTCATTCGCCAATAGATGCAAGCTGACGGACGGTTCGGACGAAATCGTCCGAACCCGATGGACATCGTTCCATGGCGGCACAAGTTCGTAGAAGTCGCCTTTTTTGAGAAGGCGCCGCTTCCTTAAGCTCAGTGGTCCGAAGGTCAGATGAGCGGCGTGATCCTGCACTTCATACTCTTCCTCCTCTTGGTCGCCTTGGTAGAGGCCGACCAAACCCCACGCCAGATGGTTGTGAACCGGTGTGGACAGCCCCGGCGCGACGACCAGCGTCGACAATGAAAGATCCTTCAGCTCTGACCTGTACAACAGCAGAGACGCGATTCCGTCTCCCATGGTTGTGTTCCCAGAGGGTCGTTTGAATTCCTCCGGCAACCAGTTCGGGTCGTTCAGCAGAGATTCGTACGGCCCGCGCAGTTGCCGCAGTTTGGTCGCCACGTCGCCGTTTCCCCTGACAATCTCAACCGCTCCTGCGATGAATTGACGCAAGGTCTGATGGTCAACAAAGAACTCTTCTCCGGTCATCGTGTTCGAATGAAAAGCTAATTCTGGCGATTGGCAACGGGGAATCGCGACTGCCAGGCAAGGGGCGCGTTACCCGCAGCAGCACAGCTGAAGTCATTCCGGGGCCCGTTCTGCGTGATCAGCATTTTCCGTCAAGATTTCTTCGAGCCGCACCGACGATTGCCATCTTCAGCGAGAATGCGTCAAGTTTCTTTTGCATCCCGGCCGGCATAATGTTCCAGCTCGGACCAGGCGCTTGACGAACAGCGAACATTTTGTTTTGCAAGGATCCAGATGGCGAAGAAATTACTGGTGACCGGCTCAAGCGGTCTGATCGGCAGCGAAGTGGTAACATTTTTTTGTGGCCATGGGTGGCAGGTCAGCGGGCTTGATAACAACATGCGGCGGGAATTTTTCGGGCCCAGGGCAGACACCTCCTGGAACAAAAAGCGCCTGGAAGAATGGTTCGCCGGTTTTCATCATTACGAAGCGGACATACGAGACCGGGCGAAGGTCTTGGATCTCGTCCGCGAGATCAAACCGGACGCAATCGTGCACACTGCTGCCCAACCAAGCCATGAGCTAGCTGCCGCGCGGCCCTTCGACGACTTTGACGTGAACGCCGTTGGCACATTCAATCTGCTCGAAACCGCTCGCCAGGTTTGCCCGGAGGTTCCGTTCATCCACTTGTCGACGAACAAAGTCTATGGTGACGGGCCGAATAAGCTAAATCTCGTCGAGAAGCAAACTCGGTGGGACTACGCGGATCTGGAGTACTTCGATGGTATCAAAGAGACGTTCCCGATCGACAATTCAATGCATACGGTCTTCGGCGCCTCAAAGGTCGCCGCAGACGTGATGGTGCAGGAATATGGACGCTATTTTCAGATGCCGACTTGCTGCCTGCGCGCTGGCTGTTTGACCGGACCCAATCACTCGGGAGTCGAACTGCACGGCTTTCTGAGCTACCTCATCCGTTGCAATCTCGTAGGCGACACCTACAAGATATACGGTTTTAAGGGAAAGCAGGTAAGGGATAATATTCATTCGTACGATGTTACGCAGTTCATACGGTGCTTCATCGAGGCGCCAAGGTTCGGCGAAGTCTACAATCTTGGCGGCGGACGGGATAATTCGATTTCAATTTTGGAAGCCTTGACGCTGATCAAAGAAGTTTCCGGAAAAGAGATGTCCTATGAATATGTCGATCAGAACCGGAAAGGGGACCATATTTGTTACATATCGGACCTGTCGAAAATCAAAGCTCACTATCCGCAGTGGAAAGTCAGCAAGGATTTGAAAGAAACTTTCCGGGAAATATACGAAGGGTGGCGAGGGCGCCACAGCTTAAACGAGGGTGATCGCGAGGGGCGATGAAGCGATGCACAGTGGAAAAAGTGTAGGGCTAAAGCGTGGCTAGTTTTGGACCCCTGCAGTCGCCAGAAATTGCATCTCCCGGCGTACCAGTCGCAGGAGCGCGCGCCCGCGCAATCGAGCAAGTTCTGTTACCTGGCTGGTGGCTGCCATCCTCCTGGCAATTTCGTACCCGATGAGGTAACCCATTCGCGCCGGAAACTGGCCGCCGCGCCGATAGGAAAGATAACGCGCGGTTGTGTCGTCGTCTGTCGATTCAAGCTGCCCTAGCAAATTGCGGGCGAACATTGGGACGAATCTCGGGCCTTCTTCAGCCAGCCGCGGATCCAGAAGGACATCAGCTAACGATGCATCAGGGTTCAATACCTGACTGAGATATGTCGCCAGGCCTTCCTGCCAGATCAGGCGATACAGTTCTATCTGGTCGGCGTCGCGCGGCAGCGGGTTAACCTGAAAATGATAGATGTGAAATAACTCGTGGGAGAGTATCACCGGGAGACGTGCGTGTGCTCCGTGAAATTTGGCCATTCCGTCTAACCCGAGCAGGAGCATGCGCGGATTGTCATGCGGAATCTTTCCGTCAAAGCGAAACAGGGAAAGCATCAGGTAGACCTTGGCTCTTGAAGAGTCGAAATCGGGGAACGCCTTCAGAAATTTCGCTTGGATCGATGCGCCTTGTTCCTCGAAGTCCCTGTGAATATGTTTGATCGCAGGAAGATACCCGTTGAGTTCAGCAAGGTACTGTTCCAGCGTCCCAATATCCGTTTTGAATATCTGCGGCCGGTTGTAGATCTCCGGATGCGGCCGGATCATCAATTGCTCAAAAAGTTTAGCGCGGCTTGCCTTTTTTTCCGGCGCGATTTGCAAAAAGCTCAATAGATCCGGGATAAAATCGTACACCATGATGTTGCCTGCGGCCGGTGCGCTCAGGCAGGGATAGATCGAGGCCAGCGCGATAAGGAGGACGAGAGTCAGGCGCCGGTTTTTTTTGCGTTGTCGGCTTTTTCCTATCATTGGGCATTTTGATGAATCTTCACAAATCCATTCGATTGCTGATTGTAAATCCACATTTCCAACGGGGTTTCCGGATCCGGCAGAATAAATGGAGAGAGAAAAATGTCCCAATGATAGCTGCGCCCTCCATCTCCGCGATCAGTCGTTTGCCGCAACTCTGTCGCCGCGACAAAAGCGTCGCTCCAGGCCGGCTTAAAAAAGATCAGATTGGCGACGAAATCGGGCCCGAGGTAAACTGTACCGGATAACTTCCAACCTTGTTGCACGAGCCCAAGGTATCTCTCTTGCACGATTTTTCCGGTGATGGCGTAGTTCCCAGTTGCCCGCACTGCGGCATTGACAAAACTAACATTGTCCAACCGACGAAAATAACCTGCTTCGGAAAGCGGTTTGATGCCGATATCAAGAATCATCTTGCATCTCAAGGGACAGAGAGGATAAAAAGGCCCCGTCATTGTTCCGTCCACTTCCGGGTCAAAGTAGGGAGAAAAAGGAATGAGTCTTTTCGCGAGCAGTCTGTCTCGCTTCTCGATTGTCCCTGATTTAAACGATTGGAAATCGCCGAGGACTAACAACAAAGCGATGGCAAACATTACAACAAAGGCCGCCAGTACCTGGATGCGGCTGAACCGGGTGTCGTGGAGTGTCGATTCCGCTTCCCGGGAACCAATAGCAATGAGGAGCAGCGCGAGGATTGCGATCAGCAGAAGAGTGACGTGTGTGGTATAGCGGCTGGCAAGAAAAGCTCCTGTGTAACCCATCCCGAGTCTTCCGTACGTCGTCACCAGGCAGAAGGAGTAGGCATAGGCACCTAACCCAAGCCATGGCGCCGCATCTGGAAGTCGCCGACGCCTGATTACGATCGATGTCACGAAAAGGAACACGATCGTTATCGATAGCCCAATAAACCAGGCGCGATGGGGCAAACGTTCATAGGAAATCCAATGGGCCAGCGGGTTCCCAACCAGTCCCAAAAATCCAATAATAGGCAGCTGCACTTTTTCGGTGATTTGTTCCGGGCGAAGGTGCAATTCCGTAGCGCGTGGCAGACGGAAGAAATAGAGAGAGAAAGTAATTGCTGCGGCAATCAGCAGGCCAAGCAAACCAATTGTTTTTTTTCTGAGAGAATCGTTTGTGAGGGCGAGCGAGAAAAGCAGGGTGGGCCAAATAAGAAGCCCTTGGGCTGAGGAAAAGCTGGCTGCGGCGCCGAGCGCTGCAGCGGCGACCAGACGAAACCAAAGCGCGATGTTGGATCGACACAGGATGATCAGGCTGGCTACCACGGCGAATTGAATGAAGAAGAACGCGAACTGGAAGGCCCATAGCCAGTTCTCTAGTTGCACGAGAGAAAAGAATGCTGCCGCGCTCACACCCACGGCGGCGATCCAGAGCATCGGGTGCCTCGGCAAATAAATCATTTTGAATTGCGAAAAGAAGAAGATCATCGCGATAACCGCAATGAGCCAGCCCGCGGCCATCATAACCTTCGAATTCCAATGGGTAAGCGCGGCGAGCGTGGAGAACTCAAGGCGCGGGATCAGCATCCGATGCTCATTTTGCGGGGACCAGAAACTGTTGAAGGTCGATTGTCCGGATTCCACGGATTTTACGAGGCTGGCATACCACCATTCGTCGGCGAACGGAACGTTCACCCCGTTGAGCAGAATGAAGGCAAGAGTTAAGAGTGCCGCGATCGTGCAAAGCAGCGCTGCTGCCAAGACAGCTTTTTTCGGAAGAGAGTATGGAATGCAGGCCAAAGAATTCCGTTCAGTGCTTGATTCTTTCGGTCAATGGGACAACCGGTGAGATACCATGCAGGAGAAAATTATTCTCTCAACGGTGAGTGCCTGGGAATTGGGCGAAAAATTTGAAACAACCAAGGCCCAGAAGAACGACGCGCTTCGTGAAGCCA
>Ga0302325_10012579_pt1 | contig 18139 bp, 15 predicted proteins | sample Palsa_T0_2_FD_201948 | JGI IMG/M metagenome (GOLD analysis project Ga0302325, IMG submission 201948) | Peat permafrost microbial communities from Stordalen Mire near Abisko, Sweden - Palsa_T0_2 | ecosystem: Environmental > Terrestrial > Soil > Palsa > Peat permafrost | place: Sweden: Abisko...
AGTGGCCGTGGACGATTTTGTCGGCGATGGCGGCCAGGACCTGGTCAGCGCCAACTCCGGCGACGGCACCGCCAGCGTGGTCCTCCAGCAACCCAGCGATGTCGCCGTCACCCTTGGCGCAAGCGCCCCCTACGCCGTCTACGGCTCCCTGGTCACTTACACCGCCACCATCAGCAACAATGGCCCCGGCCCCGCGACCGGCGTCACGTTCGACGACTATCTGCCCAGCAATTTTACGTTCGTCTCCGCCACCGCCACCCAGGGAACGCTCGACACCACCGATCCGACAGACGTCAATCTCACGCTGCCCAGCCTGGCCAGCGGTGCCACGGCCACCGTCAGCATCGTCGCCCAGGGCACCCAATACGGCGCGGCTAACAACAGCGTCTGGGTCTCCAGCGATTCGATCGATTCCAATTACAACAACGACAACGCCAGCGTTTCCACGCCCGTCACCGGCGCAACCGGCGCGGAAGTCGCGCTCACGTCCAACTCGGATAATTATTTCTTCCCGGTCACCACGCCAATCAGCCCCGTGGCCGCAAGCGGCGCCGCGGGGAGCGGCACCTTGGTGAGCGGCACCACGACCAGCGGCACCACGGGCAGCGCCACCACGGACATTCCCATCGGCCTTCCCAGTCAATTCGGTTGGGCGCAGATCGGACAGGATTACACCTACACTTTCACCGTCAACAACTACGGCCCCGACGCCGCGACTGACTTGAATTTCACCAACACACTCCCCACCGGCGTGACGTTTGTCTCCGCCAGCGCCAGCCAGGGAACGACCGATTCCTCAACCCCCGGCACCGTGACCGCCGATCTCGGCGACCTGGCCAGCGGCGCCTCGGCGACCGTGAACATCACCATCAAGCCGACCGCCGTCGGGTCGATCACCGACTCAGCCTCCGTCTTGGCCAACCCCGACACCGATCCGTATCTGGCCGACAACAGCGACACCGTGACCACCTATGTCTCCAGCCAAAACGGCCCAATCCCCCTCCTCTTCAATGGCACCGCCGCGACCGGCACCACAGTCAAATCGACCGCGCTCCCCACGCTCAGCGTCACAAGCGTTCGCAAGACCGACGTCACCGCTGGCAAGACCGATTTTGTCTTCACCGTCAAACGCTCCGGCAACCTGACTTCGCCCTCGACGGTCAAATATTCCACCGTCGCCGGCACCGCCAAGGCCGGTCCCAATTTCCAGCCCGTCACCGGCCAGCTCACCTTCGCTGCCGGTGCGTCATCGGAAACCGTCACCGTCCCGGTGAAAGGCTCCAAAAAATACACCGCTGACCAAACGTTTGTTCTGTCCCTCACCGACCCAACCGATGCGAAGCTGAAGAACTCCCGCGCCACCGGCACGATCGTGAGTGCCGTCACCCCGCCCAAGGGCCCCAATCCATTCGCCAAGGGCGTCGCCATCAACTTCGAGCCCGCCGGCGGACCGGTCTTCAAGGGATACCTCCAGGACACCGGCCAAGTCTTCGGCTCCCGCGGCAACGGCTTCACCTACGGCTGGAGCACCGACAACACCGCCAACGCCGTCACCCGCACTCCAATCAAAGACGCCCGATACGACACCTTCAACGTCCTGGGCGCCGGCGGCTCACCCAACTGGCAAATCTCGCTGCCCGATGGCCGCTACCGCCTCAAGCTCGTCGCCGGCGACCCGTCCAACTCGACCAACACCTACAAGGTCGACGCCAACGGCTCGCTCATCCTCAACGGCAAAGCGACCAGCAAGCTCCCCTTCGTCACCGGCACCGCGACCATCAGCGTCACCAACGGCAACTTGGAGCTCACCCCCGGCTCCGGCGTCAGCTTCGACGACCTGGATTTCCTCAAGCTCAGCTACGTCGGGGCGCTCAAATAATCGCCCACAATCCGCGTAACGGCACGATCATGGACGAAATCACCGCGCAGGATGCCGAGGGTGCGAAAGTGCTGGTGAACATTCGGTGGGAGCCCAGTCAGCGACTGGAAAATTGGAATCGCCGCAGAATCTCCAGTCAATGACTGGAAAATCCGGTGCAAGCAGAAAAACAAGGCGATTTGGCTAGCGGAGAGGCCCTCACACCAGCGCGGCCTCGGCCTGCTCGACGCGCCGGGCCCTGCTGACGACATCAATGCCGAGAACATCCAGGATGCGGGCGGCACGCTCGATGGTGATGCCGTGATATTCATTCCGCTCATCGCGCGAAACCTGTGATTCGTTCACATCGAGCCGCTGGGCAAGCTCCCGTTGGCTGATGCCTTGGGAAATTCGGGCAGCAATAAGAAGCTGGCCGATTCCCCGCAAGTTTCGGACCTCGGCAAACTCGCCGCGTTTCAACCGCTCGTAGCTCTCGACTTCCTCGGCCAACTGCAGGTGAAAAGACCGCATCGGGTCGAGCGCCCGCTTGATCTCGTCCGCGGAAAGATTCATTTCCTTGAGCTTCGCCTTCTGCTGCCCAAGCCGCTGTTTCTCATCGATCAGCCGTCGCACGGCTTCCTCATATTCTTTGTCGTTGCGAATCATGATTTTCCTCTTTTTTCGTTTACGCGGTCACAATTCTGACGATGCCCTTCGGTTTGCTGTCCCTTCGGGACTGCCGAAAAGCAGAAGGAAATTCGAGCTCAAACCCTCTTGCATCGCGAATACCGCAAAGCTGGCCGAAGTGCGGATAGAGCTCGACACGATATTGATGCCACATTGGAAGCTGCTTCTTCGGGTAGCCGCGGAATGGACGACGCGATGCGGGGTCCCAGGTCCACACTTTATGCGCGTCCAGCAGGTTGAGCTCGCGCTGAAGATCCCCGCTGCTGAGCCGACCAAGGTCGCAAACAAAATATCCATCAACGTCATTTGGATGGTCTTTGTCCTCGACGAACGAGCCGTTGACAAAAATGTCGACGATTCCCACAGTCCAGAGTTGGCCAACCAGCACCTCCAGTCCTTCCACGAGCCGCAGTCGCCATGTCGATTCCCAATTCGGGTACGCAGCGGGATCACCCGGGCCAACCACGAGTTTTGACTGCTTCAGTGCCTCCAGGGTCAGCTCGAAATCCTGCGGAGGAAGAAGCCCTTCGTCGTTGAAGCTGGGCACATCTCGGATCGGCATGAGCGACTGAGCATATTAGGTAAACTTAACTTATTTGTCAAGCTCAAATACTCCCTTCGCCCATCACGGCAACAAATTCGGCCGGATCACTTCCGAAAGCCGCGCCAGCAACTCCCTGCGGCTGGCGACGCCGGCATGACGCAACAGTGTCCGCTCGTACGTGTGCACAGTATGACTGCTGACGCCCATCTTCTGGGCGATGGTCTTTCGGCTCTCACCCCGGCGAATGCCTTCCAGCACCTCGCGCTGCCGGGGCGGAAGCGTGTGCGTGCCCACCGGGTCGGCACGCGCCCAGAGCCGAGCCAGCTCCTGATGCACGCAGCGCACCAGCGCCACTTCCCTCCGTGAAAATTTCGGACGCCCCGGCCTGCGGCACACGCTCAACCCGTCCACGACGCCGGGCACCTTGACGCCAACCTGCGAATAGATGGCGTCGTCAAACTGCGCGGGCACCAGCACATTCTTGTAGTAATCCGAAACTCGCCCATATGGGCGATTGTGCGAAGTCGCTATTTACCTAACCTACGACCCGCGTCAAAGGAAATTTGCCTCGCCCGTCAGGTCTCGCGGGCACGGGGCGGCTCAATCTGAGCTGTCAAAATAGCAAAAGCAACCTCTGCCGCCCGCACGGGGGCGGGCGGCAGAGCGGGGCTTGGCCTCGGGAGACAAATGCAGTCGATCCATCCACTGGTTGGTGGCCGACCACCGGGCTAGTCACTCGCCGCCGCGGGGCCCCATCCCGCGCTCCGTAACCGGTCACTGCGGATTTTTCGGCGCTGAGACTAAGAGGTGAAATGCCATCCGATTTTTTGCGTCTCTTGCGTTTGTTCGCGGCAACAACTCCTTTGCCCCGGCGCGGGAAAAATGGCCGCGAAAGAACGCAAAAACCGCAAGAAATGCCTGGGAATTGGAAGAGCTGTTGCGCGAAGCGCCGGCTTCATAATCCGCACCAGGCATTCCACCGTTTAGCCGCGACTCGAAGGCATGTACCCATGCCGGAGAGGAGCGCGGACAGCAGATGAATCGTCATTTTCGGCGGTACACGACGCGCTCCTCTGCGGGAGTACCCTCCGAGTCGCGGCTAAACGGGGATGGCATCGAACATGCGATTGCCCGGACCCCAACCCGCTCACCCTTGGCGGCTTCGCCGATAGGTCGCCGGCGGAACGCCGGTCAGTTGCCGGAACTGGCGCGAGAAAAAGTAGACGTCTGAATATCCCAGGCTCTCGGCGATCTGCTTGATCGACAGCGCGCTTTCGCCAAGCATCCGCCGGGCCTCCTGCGTGCGGCATTGCAGCAGATATCCGTGCGGTGAAGTCCCCGTCGCTTCGTGAAATCGTCGCCGCAATGTGCTCTGCGAAGTCCCCAGTTTTTCCGCCAGCGCCTGGTAATCCAATTCGCCGCCGGCGGCACAACCCGCGATCGCCTTCATTGCCGTGTCGAGCCAGGGAGCCGCCGGCTCCGAGGGCCGCGGCGTCTCCGCCAGCTCGAGCAAAATGTCTTCCAGCAGATGCACCGCCCGCAGAATTCCCCGGCGATCGGTTCGCAGCGAGTGCCGCAGCAGGTTATCGAAGCGCAAGCCAAAATCCGCGCCGTTGGGCGACGGCCGCGGCGCCACCGGGAACAGTCCATCCCGCTCCCACTGCCGGACCCGCGGGCCCTGAAATGCGATATAGCGATGCGCCCAGGATTCACTCCCCGCCGCCGCATGAAACCGCACCCGCGGCCCCGGATACGCCGACCAGAACCCCGGCCCGTTCACCAAATGCCTCCTGCTCCCCAGCCACAACTCCACCGCCCCCGCCGCCACATACTGCAGTGTGTAATACCCGACGTAGTGTTTATCAATGTGATGCGTGCAGACCGGCACACTCTCGCCATAGAGGAAGATGAGTTCCGAGCCGGGCATGTGCCTGAATCGTACGGACCGCGATCGCCAAATTCATTACCGATCGGTGTCGCAGCGCCACCAAGCCCGCACGCTCCGCCACTTTCCGCTGCTGGACGTTTTGTTGTGTCATAAATCCAAGCTCTACACGCCAAGCTCGTCCAGTTCATCACGCCCCCGGCCTGTCTTGAAGTATCGTTCCCGGCCGAAGGCTTCGGCGCGGGTTGCAAAGGCTTCGTGGTGCAAAAGCGTCCAAGGAACTCCGTGAAGGGTGGATTTTGACTCCCCTCGGTTGTGTTGCGCCAGCCGGCTCGCCAAATCCTCGCAGGAGCCGACATATCGTCGCCGTGTCTTCTGGCTACGAAGCACATAGACGTAATACAAATCGGGGTGACAGGATTTGAACCTGCGACCTCTTGGTCCCGAACCAAGCGCTCTACCAAGCTGAGCTACACCCCGGCGAAATTTTTCAACATCCGTCCTGCGACCTGTCGCCGCGGCGACCGCTCTACGAAGCTGAGCTACACCCCGGAAAAATCTTCTCCCGCGACCTTCCGCGAGCGGCTGCGCGCGCTCGGTACCATCAGTTTAGCCGGGAGCGGTGGCCTTGCAAGCTTGAGCCGGGGGAGACGCCAGAGGATACTCGATCCGGACCAATGGCCGCGGCCCCAGACCCGGCGTGAAGGAGAATCAGATGGGACAGGAGAATCTGCCGCCGGTGATCCTCAAGTCTTCCGAGGCCATTCTGGCCGTCGCGGATGTGGCGGCTACGGTGCGGTTCTACCGTGACGTGCTCGGTTTCGAGGGCGAATGGCTCTGGGAAAATCCGCCGACGTTCGGCGGCGTGCGCTGGGGGGCGGTGCAGGTGATGCTCTGCCGGCAGCCGGAGCTGGCCCGGAATGTCGAGGGACATCAGCACTTCTTCTTCTGCGACGACATCGATGCACTGCATCAGCGTCACCAGGCGGCCAACGCCCCGATCGTCTCGAAGCTTGAGAACAAGCCCTGGGGGGTTCGGGAATACACGGTCCGTGACATCAACGGTTACCATCTCCGTTTTGCAGGCCCGCAGAAATACGAGCGCCCGGCCAGCGCCCGGAGCACCTTGCCGAGCTTCATCAAGTTGGAAGAGCGCCTGCCCACCGTCGAAGAATTGGGCATTTTGACCGATGCCGTGGGATGGAATCGCACCGCCGAGATGTTGCGCGTTGCGTTGGAGCATTCTCTCCACGGCGTGGTGGCGCTGGACACCCGCAATCCGCAGGAGCCGCGGGTCGTCGGCTCCATCCGGGTGATCGGCGATGCGGCAAGATTCTTCTACCTGCAGGACGTCGCGGTCATTCCCGAGTTCCAGAATCAGCGGATCGGGTCGGCGATGATGGAACTGGTGATGGCGTGGCTCAAATCGGCCGCGCCCAAAGGGTCGTGGATCGGATTGTTCACGGCCAAGCCCGGCTTCTACGAGCGATACGGATTCAAGAGCGGAAGCGGAATGAGCCTGATGGTCTGAAGGCGGAGAACCCATGCAACGCAGAGACATCACTCGAGCCGCTTCACCCCTGGGCACGGATGACGGAGCCGATGAAACCTAAATCGTCGCGGCTCCGCCGAGCCATTCAAGTTGTCAGCTGGCTCTATCTGGCGGCGCTGCTGCTGCTGGGGCTTTTGATCCGCGTCGCCGGAGACCGCTGGTGGATTGCGACGTTGATCATGTTCGGCCCACGCTGGATCTGGGCGCTGCCGATGGTGGTGCTGATTCCCACTGCCCTGCTGTTTCGCCGTCGCTCGCTGTGGGTGCTTGGCACGGCGGCGGTGGTCGTCGTCGGGCCGATCATGGGACTTTGCCTCGGCATCGGGGAGCCGGCGAATCCCGGCGCTGAATTGCGATTGCGCGTGCTGACCTGCAACACCCAGGGCGAGCAGCTCGACAATGACGCCCTGACCAGCTTGATCTCCAGCACTCAGCCGGACATCGTGGCCCTGCAGGAGTGGCGCCCCCCCCGCCCGCCGGCGGTCTTCGCCGATGACCAATGGCACATCGTGATGGACAGGGACTTTGTTTTGGGAAGCCGCTATCCCATCCGCATCATCCGCGTCTCGTTTCCGCAGCACGCGGCCCAATACCGCGGGGCGGCCGTCGCCTGCGAGGTGCAGATGCCGGGCCGCACGCTTCGATTCTTCGGCGTGCATCTGACTTCGCCCCATACCGTGTTTCGCGACGCGCTGCATCTGGAGCGCTTCGGCCGGGGCCGCGTCCAATACAACAGCATGCTGCGCGGGGAAGAGGCGCAAGACCTCCAGCAGCAGGCCGATGAGTTCGACGGCCCGGTGCTGCTCGCCGGCGATTTCAATCTGCCCGGCGACAGCACAATCTACCGCAACAGCTTCGGTTCGTTCACCGATGCCTTCGCCGATGCCGGTTTCGGATTCGGCTGGACGTATCACGAGAAGTGGACCGTCACGCGGATCGACCACATTCTCGGCGGACCGGGCTGGCGGTGCAGCCGCTGCTGGATCGGGCCGAGCGTCGGTTCGGATCATCGACCGCTGCTGGCCGAGCTGCACTGGACCGCCCCCGCCGGCCGCTCGAACGGCATCTGATGAGGGGTTGGCATTCCGGCCCGACGAACGATGAACATCGCCGCCGCTGGCTGATGGACCAGAACAATTCGAGGGGTTAAAGTGCGAAGATGGATCTTGTCGCATTTACGAGCGTCGCAATCGATTGGTCCTGCGTCTTTGCCGCCACGCTCAACCTGTCGACGGGAAAGGGCACGGGTCCCGAAGTCATCCTGCACGTCGATGCCCCGGGTGCGGATTCGATTGAGATTCTATTGACGCAGAAAGATGCGCTCTATGCGATCGAGAAGCTCAAGGCGGACCACGAGCGATTTCACGGCGTCGGACATTATTATTTCGACCTGTCCACCATCTTCCGCATCACCCTCGCGCCCGATCCTGACGAAACGAGCATCATTCTCTTCGCCCTGTCGGAGGATCGTCACTGCATCATTCAGCCTCCCTACGGTGAGACGAAGCTCCTGCTGCAGGAAATCCGCCAGTTGAATCCGTAATGGCCCTGCGAATTCCCGTTGAGTCCAAACGTCGCCCATGCCACGAATCGATAATTCGCGGCATATTATCGCCCCCGATTTGTTGGCCAAGCGGCCCCTCGCGCCGGCCGACAATGAATAGGTGCGGTCCGGAGCATTCACAGCCGCGCGATTGATCCACCGGGCGCGGCAATCCAGCCGCTGGCCGGTCGAGAAGCTGCGCGATCATCAGGAACGGCAGCTTCGGGCGCTGCTCTCGCACGCTTACCAGAATGTCCCGCTCTATCGCCGGCTTTATCAAGAAGCGGGATTCCAGCCGGGTGATTTTCGGTCGCTGGCGGATGTGGGGCGGATTCCGATTCTTCGCAAAACTGTCCTCAAAGCCGCGGGGGCTGAGGAGGTGGTCGCGCGCGGAACGAACATCAGGCAATGCAGCGTCGTCTGCACCAGCGGCTCGACGGGCGTGCCGCTGAAAATTTATCTGGGGCCGTTCGAGACCCAATGGCAGCGCGCCGTGGCCTGGCGGATTCTCTTCGAGCATGGCTTCCGCTGGACCGATCGGACGCTGGAAATTCGCATGACCGCCGGGGCGGCCCACGGGCTGCAAATGCTCGGCATCGCGCGCAAGGATTGGCTGTCGATTCTCGATTCGCCCCAGTCGTGGGCTAACTGTCTGGCCGCGGGGCAGCATGAGATCGTCGTGGCATCCGCGACCACGCTCGGGGCGCTGGCCGAGGCGGCGGAGGCCGATGGGCTGAGTGTGAAGCCGCCGCGGATCATCGTTTCCGATAGCGAGACGCTGCCGCCGCGCACGCGGACGCTGGTCCGGCGAGTGCTGGGGCGCGATCCGGTAAATGTCTTTGGGTTGGTCGAGCTGTCGAACTTTGCGTGGGAATGCGAACAACACAACGGGTTTCACATCAGCGCCGACAGTCATCTGGTCGAAGTCCTGGCCGACGCCGGCGAGGCCGGGCCGCTGGTCGTGACGGATTTGGGAATGCGCACGATGCCGATGATCCGGTACGAGACCGGCGACATGGCGGAGTTGCCGCGGGACGATCGCCCCTGTCCCTGCGGGCGGACGCTGCCGATGCTGGCGCGGGTGCAAGGGCGTGCCGTCGATTCGGTTCTGCTCGGCGACGGCCGGCGATTGTTCTGGCCGTTTTTTCACGAAATCCTCGGGGCCCGCGATGAATTACGGCAGTGGCGGGTGACGCAAACCAGCCCAGGCAGCGTTCAGTTGCAGCTTTGTCTGGACCGGGCCGATCGGCCGCGCGGCGAGCAGATCGCCGCGGATGTGCGGGCGCGGCTGCCGGGCGAGCTGGAGCTGATCGTCGAGAACGTGGATTGTTTCCCCGACGTGCCGAATCAGAAGACCAGGCAGGTCATTTCACTGCTGGGGAAGACACCGTCATGCTGATCCGCGAGACGCTGGCCACAGCGGTGATGGTGCGACACCTGCGCCGGGCGATTCGCCAGGACGAAGCCGCCGTGGCCGCCGAGCGCGATCGGCTGCTATGTGAGATGGTGCGTCACGCCTACGGGAACGTGCCGTTTTATCGACGGCTCTGGAGCGGCGGCGGATTCGATCCTAAAACTTTTCGCGGCACCGAAGACCTGCATCGAATTCCCATAGCCCGCGCACCGCAGGTGAAAGCGGCGCTGGCAGCGGGCGAACTCCGGCCGCGAGGCCTGGACTTGAGCCAATGCGGCTACCTGGAATCGAGCGGGTCGTCGGGCGTCCCATCGCGCTTTTACCGCGGCCCAAGCGAAGAGCGCATCCGCCGGGCCGTCGGCCTGCACATCTGGCGCGAGCATGGCTTCGGCTGGCGGCACGCCACCGCGCAATTTCAAATCCTCCCCGGCAGCCAACACTTTTTGCAGCGATTGGGCATCGCCCCGAAAACCTGGATTGGATCGGCCCTGCCGATGCCCGACCAACTCGAGCTATTTATGAATGCCCAACCCGATGTGGTGGCCGGAACCGCAACCGCCCTGCGCGGCATCACCCGGGCAATCGAGTCGGCCGGCAAATCCCCGCCCCGGCCGCGGCTGGTGATCTGCGCCGGCGAACTCGCCGATGCCACCACCCGCGACTTGGTGCGGCGAGTGCTCGGCACGGAAATCGTCGCGCTGTATGGAATGACGGAAGTCGGCTACGTCGCCTGGCAATGCGAACGCCGATCGGCGATGCACGTCAATCCCCTCTCGCACATCGTGCAGATTATGCGGGATGGGAAGCAGTGCGCCGACGGCGAGATCGGCGAGTTGGTGATCACCGATCTGCATTCGCGCACGACGCCGTTCATTCGCTACGCCAACGGCGACCTGGCGACCGCGAATACAGCTCCCTGCCCCTGCGGCCGCGCTGTCCCACCCATCGCGGCTGTCGAGGGGCGCGCCAAAGGTTGCATCACGCTGGCGGATGGACGAATTCTCACCACGCGCCAGATCGTCAATCACCTGGCCCCCGCCGCTGCGATCGGCAGCTATCGAATTCATCAACAAACGCCCAAGAACTTCCGCATCGAAGCATTCGAGCAATGGCCCCAACCGCAACAAGCCCGCTTCGCGGCCCAGCTCTCACAATTGACCGGACCCGCGGTGATTCTGATCCAGACCGCGCCTCCGCCGCCCGCAGAATCCACGGGCAAAACCCGCTCGGTGATCTCCGACGTGCCGCCCGCGATTGCGGCGTAGTGATGGACTTCTACGCCGCCGCGTGCTTCTTGTAGTAGTTGGGCATGGGCTTGCCGAGCTTTTCCCACTGTTTGTTAACGGCCTCGGCTTTGCCGGCGCTGTTGAGCATGTGCAGCTTGCGCTGAACCATCTTGGTGATTGCCTCACGGGCGGGGCCGAGATAATTGCGCGGGTCAAACTCGGCGGGCTTGGTGGCGAAGACTTCGCGAATCTTGGCGGTCATCGCCAGGCGAAGATCGGTGTCGATGTTCACCTTGCAGACGCCGTATTTTTGGACGGCCATTGAAATCTGATCCTCGGGCACGCCCTTGGCGTTGGGCATGGCGCCGCCGTACTTGTTGACCAGGTCGATGAATTCCTGCGGCACGCTGCTCGATCCGTGCATGACCAGCGGCAGGCCGGGACAGGTCTTCATGATCTGCTCGATGCGGTTGAACGCCAGCTTCGCCTCGTGCTTGAACTTGAACGCCCCGTGGCTGGTGCCGATGGCGACGGCCAGGCTGTCGATCTGCGTGCGCCCGGCAAAGTCGGCCGCCTGCTGCGGGTCGGTCAGAAACTTCTCGACGTTCTTCTCATACTCCTCGGCATCGAGCCCGACGACGTCCTCCTCGATCCCGCCGAGCATCCCCAGCTCCGCCTCGACGACCACGCCGGCGGCGTGGGCGATCTTCACCGCGTCGGCGCTCAGCTTCACATTCTTTTCATAGTCGTAATGGCTGCCGTCGATCATGACGCTGGTGTAGCCGTCGTTGATGCAGGTCTGAATCAGGTCGAGCGTGTCGCCGTGATCGCAATGCACCGCGATGGGCAACTCCGGATGGTCCTCCACCGCGGCGTCGATGATGTGCTTGAGATAGCGAATATTGGCGTACTTCCGCGCCCCCTTGCTGATCTGCAGAATCAGCGGGCTGCTCTCCTTGGCACAGGCGTCGATGATCGACTGGGCCAGTTCCATGTTGTTGACGTTGTAAGCCCCGACGGCAAACCCGCCGTCATAGGCGAGATCGAACATCGGCTTGGTAGTCATGAGCGGCATAAACGACCGTCCTTTCACTGGCGCGTTGTGCGGGCAGTGTAGGGAAAACCGGCGGGGGATTCAAAGAAATTGGGCCCGGGTGTCGGCCGGCAATGCGCGCCCGGAGACTTCTGTGTTGGAGGCACCACGGTTTTGTGTATATTTGGGTAATGGCGAGGGCCGGGGGCTTTCGATGGAATGATTGGAACCGTGAGCATGCCACGCGCCATGGGTGCGATGAGAGAGAGATTGAGTCGGTGGTATTGTATCGCGGCCACGGCTGGCCGCGCCAGCACGGCCGTGGGAAATATATGGTTGAAGGTCGAGGCAGGGGTGATCGAGTCGTGCGGGTGGTTTATGTTTTGGACCCGGAGGGCACTTACTATGTCATCCACGCGATGCCACTCACGACCCGCCGTCGTCGTGGTTCAAGATGAGGTAGATGTCACCCGGCTTGGCCGGAATGCGAGTAGAGCATGAGAAACCGCCAGAAGAATATGACGGGGCGCGATTTTGATGCGCTTACAGATGCGGAGAAGGAGCGCATATACAAGGAGATTGACGACAAGACGTCCGAGCAACTCCTGAGAGAGTCCCGTCCGCTGACCAAGGCAGAGAGAATCAGAGAGCTGCGCTACCGGAAGCTGGCCAAGGCCAAGTTGCGCCGGTCGGTCGTCGGCAACGGCTCGCGGCAGGTGTCGATCACGATGGAGCGCGACCTGCTCAAACGCGCCGACGCCTACGCCAAGCAGCACGGCCTCAAACGGGGCCAGCTCGTCGCCGAAAGCCTGCGGAAGCTGCTCGCGGCGTCATAATGTCGGTTGTAAATGGCGAGAAGGCTCGATTGACGACTCTTTGCTCCCAAACCACAATCGACTTTATGGCCTCCAAGAAATCTGAAATGGTTGGGCTCGCGCGCGAGACATTTGACGTGATTGCGAGCCGATTGGAACAAAAAGCTCAAGACATCGTCCTTTTCACTAAAGCGCAGTATTCTTTCGAGGAATGGATTAATTGTGAGGCTTTCGCCGCGTGTTCTGCCGAGCAAAACTGGCACGTTGACCCCAGGCCTTCGTACAAGAAGATTCTCCGACTGGATAAGTGCAACGACCTCGGCGACCTGCTGGTTACCAATCATGAGACCGGGCAGGAGGTTTTGGTCGAGATTGGGCTGGCCCACGACACGACCACTGACAAGTGGCTTTCGAAACTGGACGCGGATGCGGCTAAGCTCTTGCGCGGATCCGTCGATATCGTCGTTGCTCTACACGTTATCGTGCTCGTCTCTTCCACGCCGATTCGTTCCGACGAGATATGGCAGAAGTGGCTCGCACGCTTGGATTGCTGGAATCGGCCGGGTTATCGCGAGCCGAGGACACCGATGCGACTACCGCCGACGGGAGAGATGATTATTCGGGGATGGGCGACGGCTTATCCTGTTCGGCCGGCTCGTCGAAGTACACGTTGACCGCCTCGCGAACGTGGCGACTAATTCTTCCCGCGTATCGGCTTCGGTGAAAATGTCGCGACCGAGTCCCGAGAGAGTCTCATTCAATGCGGTCGGTCGGGCCCGGTTCGGCGTCGCCGGCCTTTTGGAGAACCTCGACGAATCGCTCGCGGGTTATCCGCTTACCGCGTTCGGCGCGGGCGTAAAAACCGGTCAGTTGTTCTTCGCGGGCGGCGTGCGCCTTGATCGCGTCCGAAATCACTTGCTCGACCGACTGACGGGTCCGCGCCGCCAATCGGCGCGCCTGTTCCATCACCGCTTCGGGAATCTCCACTTGTACGACGCTCATTGCATGCCCCGTGGCACGGCGACGAAATCAGCCGGGCGTGGTGGCCTTAAGCCAATCGCTGCGGCGCTCCCGCATTAAAAAAGCAGTTGCCACAGATGAAGATGATGGACACAGATAAAAGACAAATCAAAAAGAATTCTGCATTTCATCTGTGGCAATACTCTTCACGTCTTCATGGCCAGCTCCCCCTCAATCGTCGTCGGCGTCTCCGTGACAAGCTTCTCCAGGACCATGTCCGTGGTCATCCCCTCGGCTTCGCCTTCGAAGTTGAGAATGACGCGGTGCCGCATGGCGGGGACGGCGACGTCCTTGATGTCCTTGAAGCTGACGTGGAATCGGCCGTCGAGCAGGGCCCGGACTTTGGCGGCCAATGTGATCGCCTGGGCGGCGCGGGGACTCGCTCCCACGCGGAGGAATTGGTTCACCATCGGGATGGCGAAAATGCCCTGGGGATGTGTGCCCAGGACGACGCGGATGGCGTAGTCCTGCACGTGGGGGGCGATGATGACGCGCTGAACCAAGGCCTGGTGGGCGATGATGCGCGGGCCGTCGATCACGGGGTTGATCTGAGCCCTGTGGCCGGTGGTGGTGCGATCGAGGATTTGCCGCAGTTCCTCGCGGCCGGAGTACTGCACGATCAGCTTGAAGAAAAAGCGGTCGAGCTGCGCCTCGGGAAGGGGATAGGTGCCTTCCTGCTCCAGGGGGTTTTGCGTGGCCATCACAAAGAACGGCTCTTCGAGCTTGCGGGCCGACCCGCCGGCAGTCACCTGTTTTTCCTGCATTGCTTCGAGGAGGGCGCTTTGGGTTTTGGGCGTGGCCCGGTTGATTTCGTCGGCCAGGACGATCTGGGCGAAGATCGGGCCGGGCATGAAGGTGAAGACGCGCTGGTTGTGCTCGTTTTCCATGATGACATTGGTGCCGATCACGTCGGCGGGCATCAGGTCGGGTGTGAACTGCACGCGGCTGAACTTGAGGCTCAGAGCCGAGGCCAGCGTGCGGATCAGCGCGGTTTTGCCCAGGCCGGGAACGCCTTCGAGCAGGGCGTGGCCGCCGACGAACAGGCAGGTCAGCACGCCGTCGATGATTTCGTCGTGGCCAACGATTGCCTTGGCGATCTCATCTTTTACCGCTTTGTAATCAGTACGGAAGGTATCGCAGAGTTGCTGGATTTGCGGATCGACGTTGGGGACGGTTGCGGCAGCCATTGTGGGTTTTCCTTTTCTGGTTGCAGTTTACTCTTCGCCCTGCTCTTTTTTACGAATTTGTTCCTTGGCCCGGCGTTTGGCTTCCAGCAACGAACTGGTGTATTCGCCGGGAGCGCCTTTGGGCTGGACCTTCTTGGGGGCCGAGGGAATCGGCTGATTGGTCGCCCCGCCGACCACTTTGGTGATGTCCCCCTCGACTCCCTTGGCTTCGAATTTCGCCGCGGCATCGGGGGCCGGCGTGGCAGGCGGGGTTTCGCGCGGCTTGAGCTTCTGTTCGGTCCCCTCTTGTCGAACCTGGCGCAGGGCGTCGAGCGTGTGGCGCGATTCCACCTTGCGGACGGTCGTGAAGTCGCGGACGCGCTGGGCCATCGCGGCGGCGAGGCGCTTGGTGGCGGCCCAATCCCAGGCAATGCGCCGCACGGCCACATCGATCAGAATCAGCAGCAGCAGGACCGGGATCAATCGATCCCAGATCGGCATCGGCGACGAGCTGACTCCCAGCCCCTCGCGGCTGAACAGATCGGCGTTGTCGGCGTCCCACGGCTCGAGCCGTCTTCCGCCCGTGCGATCGGCAATCTCATACAGCTTGGCTTCATTGCTTTTCAGGTCGCGCATTTCCGGGTCGCTGTTCATGGCAACGCCGGAGATCAGCATGCCGTTCTCCCCCTTCTCGCCGGTGTAGTGGAGGGCGACGACGTAATTGCCCGGGCCGTTGGTGTCAAAATCCGCTTCGTAGGTTCCCGGGCCGGTCTGCACGAGGCGAACGGGGCGTTCCTTCATGTCGGTCCCGCCGACGACGGTACCGGCGATCGAGAGAAAATTGCGCGATGAGGCATCCTTGTCGTACGCCTCGACGGTGATTTTGCCGTGCGGCCCGTCGAGGTTGGTGTTGACCTCGAAATCGGAGCTGATCGGCGCCCGCGACACGCCGCGGACGATCTGCGACCAGAGCTTGTCATAGTCCGGCGAGCCGACCCAGGCGGAGGCCCATTTGTCGTACGCATCGGAGGTGAACGCGGCGGCTTTGCCCAACCCGGTCTGCCAGTGGGCCAGCAGCGGGTCGCTCATTTTTCCCGTGGCCAGGGGCATTTCGACTTTCGGATCGTTCTTGCGGGTCGTCAGGACCATGCCGCGCACCGGGGGAAGATCGCTGATTCCCCGGACCAGATCGTCTGAGGCGTCCAGCAGGCGCGGGGGGATGCCGTCCTTGTCCTCATAGATGAGATTCCGCCGGACAATGACGGCTTCCTTGATGAAAATCTGGGGAAGTTGATTGGGGTTGGAGTCGATGGGTCCGTAGGCACGGCCCTTGAGGAGCCGGGCGATGTCGTCCATCTGCGGCGGGCGCGGCGAGTTGGGCCCGCCGAAATGCGGATAGACGGTGACCGTCGAAACGCTGACCTTCGCGGCCTGGTATTGCGCGACCAAGGCGCCGTTGGGCGCGGCGGGATCGCCGTCGCTGATGATGATGACATGCTTCTGCTGGGCGTCGGAATCCTTGAGGCCGATGTGCCCGCCGCTGCCGTTGAGGGCGACGTTCATCGAATCATCGAAACTGGGCATGTCGCCAAGTTGCATGTGCTTGATGGCGGCGATCACCCGCGACCCGTCGCCGCGCTCGGCCAGCGGCACGTCCCAGGCGCTGCCGGCGTTCCAGTCATAGCTGATCACGCCGATTTCATCGTGCTCGGAAAGCGCCTCGCAGGCTTTGATGGCGCATTGCTCGCCCCAATAATTCCCATCGGGCATCTCGCAGGAGTGCATGATGAGCACGAGCGCGCCTTTGCCGATCTGGCGTTGGGCGGGGACGTCCATATCGACGGGCATGACCTTCTCGACCTGCGATCCCTGCCAGCCGCCGGCGCCGAATGAGCTGTCCCCGCCGATCATCACCAGCCCGCCGCCCATGTCGTGAACGTACGTAGCCAGCATTTGATCCTGATCGGCGGAGAGCGCGCCGCGCGGCACATTACCCAACAGGATGGCGTCATAGTTTTGCAGGTCGATGGGATTGGCCGGAAGCTGCGTCATGGGAACCGTGCGGACGTTGATCCCCTCGCGGGTCAGCGCCTGAGTAAGCACCTCGCCGGGCCCGCGCTCGCCGGCGCTGTCCAGAAAATTATCGACGAACAGCACCTGGCCCTTGCCCATGACGATCGTGAACGCATCGGCGTCCTTGTTGACCGCGGGTCGCTGATGCACCGGCGCGGTTTCGTTTTCGATGGTGATCTGGGCGGTGGTAGGCTGATCGGGCGTGAAAGTGGCGTGGAATTGGTGCACGCCGGGGCTTTTCAGCGCGGGAACGTGAACATCGTGACGATTGGGGCCGGGCTGAAGCACAATCGGCTCGTTGTTCAGCAGATAATCTTCGCCGCCCTCACGGATGTGCTTGACGGTCAGCTTGCCGTGAACCGGCTCGGAGGCGGTGCTGGTCAGATAGACGTTGAGCGTGAACGGCTCATTCTCCCGCCGCAGCGGCGGAGCGATGAAGCGGTCGACCATCGTTTCGTTCTTCACATCGTAGTGCAGCGGCATCACGTCGATGGGAATGTGCTGGGCGGCGGCGGCGGCGACGGCGGTGTCGAGATCGCCTTCGGTCTGGTTGCCGTCCCAGATCAGCAGAATGCGGTGCATCGTGTCCGGTGAAAGCGTGGCCAGCGCCAGTTGAATGGCGGCGGAGGGATCGGTTCCCTTGGGCGGCTCGGGAACGCCACGCGTGTCGAGCCGAATCTCCCGGTCGGGCATGGCGTCGACCGATGCGGTCTCCTTGAAGCTGATGATCCCCATGCGGTCGTCGGGCTTCTTGCCCGGCTCCTTCATCAGGCCGCGAAGATAATCGTCGACCGAGTCCTGCAAGGTGTTGCCGGGATAATCGGTGACCATCGTGGTGGATCGGCTCACGTCGCGCAGCACCATCACGTCGAGGTTCTCGTGCTGCCGCTGCCAGCGCAGCCCGGCGATGATCAGCACGAGCAGGAGCAACACCGCCAGCCGCATGGCGATCGCCACCCACTTGCGCACCGGCCCCAGGCCGTTGAGCGAGCGCCGGCCCAGGAAGACGATCGGAAGAGCCAGCGCGCCAAACAGCAGCAGCGCGCTCCAGCCGGTCATGTATTCAAGGCGGATGGGAGAGATGAGGGCTGGCGCTAGCATGAAAAATGATCCACTCGTTTAGCCGCGACGCGCAGCGGAGCGCGTCCTCCGTCGCCAAATTACGCTCCGCTGCGCGTCGCGGCTAACCTCTAGAATGAAAAAACCTGAAGGCGATTGTTTCCAGCGTCCACGACCACGATCCGCCCGTCTTTGTCCACGGCCACGCCCCACGGATACGCCAGCTCGCCGGGCTCGTGGCCGGCCTGGCCCCAGATGCTCAGG
>Ga0302325_10012580_pt1 | contig 18138 bp, 13 predicted proteins | sample Palsa_T0_2_FD_201948 | JGI IMG/M metagenome (GOLD analysis project Ga0302325, IMG submission 201948) | Peat permafrost microbial communities from Stordalen Mire near Abisko, Sweden - Palsa_T0_2 | ecosystem: Environmental > Terrestrial > Soil > Palsa > Peat permafrost | place: Sweden: Abisko...
TGAAGCTGCTGAGCGGGGATACGGAGTGGCGCAATTTCACCGCGATGGATGAGTACTACCAGAATGGCCCGTTGCCGACATGGATCGGGTGGTATGTCGAACATCTGCCGCACTGGTTTCATGCGGCGACGGTGGCTGGAACGCTGGCGATGGAGCTGGCTGTGGTCTGGATGTTGTTTCTACCCCGGCGTGCGCGGCTGATCTGCTTCTGCATCGTCACGCCGTGGGAGATCGGCGTAATTCTCACGGCGAACTACACCTTTTTGAATTACCTGGTGCTTGCGCTGGGCTTTCTTCTGCTGGACGACCGCAGCGTGCGATGGCTGCTGCCGCGCCGGCTTCGCGATTCCCTACAGCCAGAGATACCGGAGGACGATGCTGCGCGGAAAGAGGCTTCGCTCTCCATTTTAGAGAGATCCGGCGATCTCGAAGGTTTCAGTGACAGCGAGACGCCTCGCGCTGTTCGCAGCATCGCCGGTTACTTCGGAGTTGTTCGTCTTTGCCTAGCGGCGTTGATGCTGGCGTGGATTGGCTATGCGACGACGGCAGAGATGATTCGAATGCTGTGGTCCGATCTGCCCCTGCCGACGGCGCCCATTGCGGCGCTGGAGCCGTTTCGCATCGCCAATCAGTATGGGCTGTTTGCGGTGATGACGCGTGGGCGATACGAGATTGAATTTGAGGGCTCGAACGATGGGCAGAACTGGACGCCTTATCTTTTCCGCTACAAGCCGCAGGCGCTCAACGAAGCGCCACGCATCTACGCTCCGTACCAGCCGCGGTTCGAGTGGAACCTATGGTTTGCTTCGCTGGGCGACTGGCAGCAGAGCAACTTTGTCGCGCTGACCGAAGAACGCCTGCTGGAGAATGATCCGGATGTGCTCGCGCTGTTCCGAGGCAATCCATTTGGGCAGGCGCCGCCGCGCTATGTGCGAGCGATGTTATGGCAGTACTGGTTCACCACGATGGACGAGAAACGGCATACGGGGAACTGGTGGAGGCGCGATCTTGTGGGACTCTATGCGCCGGTGTTGACACGGCAGCCGGACGGCAAATTCGGTGTGATCGAATGGCCGGTACCGCTGCCGCCTCATGGCTAGCAGAAGCAGAATTACCGTAATGTAGCGACCAGCGTGCAGGCGGATTTTTCTTGAGGAAAAATCCGCTCGACCTCCGAGGCTCCACCTTATGTCAATTCTGCTTCTGCTGTAAGCGCCTAGATATGCGGTGCCCAGCCCTTTTCGTATTCGCGATCCCATCCCTTCATCGCTTCCGCATCGTTCTTGATCCTTCCGTCTTTAGGGTCGATTTGCAGTTCGCGATTGACTTCCCAGGCGATGTTAGAGAGTTGCAGCATGGTGACCGCTACGTTGCCCACAGAGACAGGCGCGTTCAGCTTTTCGCCTTTGCGGATGCCTGCAATGAAGTTGGCGAAGTGCAGGTCGGTCATGGAATCGCGGCCTGTCGTATCCGCGGTTGAGGTCTGGGAGCCAACCTTGAATTCGCTGGTCTTCTTGCCATCGAGATTGTAGATCTCATAGCCGTCGCGATCCACCAGCACCGTGCCTTCTGTACCGAGAATGGTCGATCCGCGGCCCCGGTTGTAGTAGCGCATTCCCTGGCAGCTTGTGCTCTCCCAGGTAAGCATCTTGTCGTCGTATTCAAAGCTGGTGATCAGCGTGTCATAGAACTGCCAGTCGTCTTTGAATTGGTATCTGCCGCCGGAGGAAGTGACGCGATTGGGAAGATCCACTCCCAGGGCCCAGCGGCATACATCTACCTCGTGGGTGCCATTGTTCAGAGCCTCGCCGGTGCCGTAGATTCGGAACCAATGCCAGTTGTAGGGCTGCACATTGTCTTTGTACGGACGGCGCGGCGCCGGGCCTTGCCACAGGTCCCAGTCGAGTTGCGGAGGAACGGGCGCTTCCTTGCCGATGCCGATGGACTTTCTGGTGTTGTTGTACCAGCACTTGGCAAAATAGGCGCGGCCAATGAGCCCGTTATGAATCTTGTCGACAATCTCGATGGTGTGGGGCGAAGAGCGCTGCTGCGTGCCCATCTGAACCAGCTTGCCGTACTTCTGCTGGGCGCGGACGAGCAAGGCGCCCTCAGCGGGATTATGGCCGCATGGCTTTTCGACATAGACATGCTTGCCTGCCTGCAGGCCGAGGATGGCCATGGGAGCGTGCCAGTGATCGGGCGTGGCGATGGTGATGGCGTCTACGTCCTTCAGCTCGAGAATCTTGCGGAAGTCCTTGCCGGTCGCGGGGGCGTAGCCAAGCTCCTTCTGCGTGTTCTGAGCAAACTTGGCGAGAATGTTGCTCTCCACATCGCAAACATGGGAGATGCGGGCAGCGTCCTTGTTGGCCTTGAGCGAGGAGAGATGCGCATAGGCGCGACCGTTCAAGCCAATGACTGCAAAGTTAAGGCGATCGTTGGAGCCCATGATCTGGCCATAGCTTTTGGCGCTGGAGCCGATCGCCAGGCCCGCTGCTCCAATTGCGACTGTATCGAGAAATTCTCTTCGAGTAACCATCTGTCTCCTTTTTGACGCGCCTTAAACTCTTCTCTCTCCGGATTGGGAGAGGGCATCTCACGGACGGCTGCTACCGGTCTTGGCCGGAGCCTTTTCCGTCGTCCATGCTAATACGCCGGAGTGCTTTCAGACGAGTTTTGCATCTTCGCTTCTGGGCGTATGTCTCTTGTGACGTTTGGAGGCGACGATCGAGTTTCAATTCTGGCGGCGGAATGAGAGGGTCCACGGCGAGGATCGGCGCAGCCCTCAAAGACCGAAGCAACCGTTCCAGCAGGCGGAGATTGTGCCGAAATACGCTCTGGATGTGTAACCTGCTATAGTCGGCGAGTTTTCAGGGATAGCGATATGCCCGAGGTTGGGAAGTTGAATAACGAATTGAAATCGACGTTGGACCCAGGCGCTCCGCGCGCGAGGGCGAATGGGCAGGCGCTTGCGGTGTTGATGGCTGCGATGCGCGCGGAAGAGGATGCGATTCGGCTTGGCGGTGGGGCGAAGGCCGCCGAGGCGCAGCGAGCCAAAGGGCGACTGACAGTGCGAGAACGGCTGAGGCTGCTGCTGGACCCGGAGACGGATCTGCTGGAACTGGGGCTTTGGGCGGCGCATGGGATGTATGCCGAGTACGGCGGCGCTCCGGGCGCGGGGGTGGTGACGGGGCTGGGACGCGTCTGCGGCCGGCTGTGCATGATCATCGCCAACGATGCCACGGTGAAGGCCGGCGCGTTCTTTCCCATGACCGCCAAAAAGGTTTTGCGGGCGCAGACGATCGCGCTGGAAAACAGAATTCCTACGCTCTACCTGGTGGATTCGGCGGGAGTTTTTCTTCCATTGCAGGAGGATGTGTTTCCCGATACCGACGATTTTGGGCGCGTCTTTCGCAACAACGCGGTGATGAGTTCGCTGGGGATTCCGCAGATTACGGCGATTATGGGGATGTGCGTGGCGGGAGGCGCGTATCTGCCGGTGATGACCGATACGGTGCTGATGACCGAGGGCTCGGGATTGTTTTTGGCGGGTCCGTCGCTGGTGCAGGCGGCGATTGGGCAAAAGACAGAGGCGGAGGAGCTTGGCGGCGCGGCAATGCACGCTGAGATTTCGGGGACAGTGGACTTCAAGGAGCCGGACGATCGCGCCTGTCTGGCGCGACTGCGTTCGCTGGTGGGCAAGATTGGGACGAGACGTGGAGCTAATTCTGAGCTGGAAGCTTTTCAGCGTCTGGAGTTCGATGAGCAACGGGATGCGCCTCGATTTGCAGCGGAGGATTTGTATGGGTTGCTGAATCCGGCGCCGGGCGCGAGCAATGTGTACGACATGCGCGAGGTGATTGCGCGGATCGTGGACCGAAGCGAGTTCGATGAGTACAAGGCCGATTTTGGGCGGACGGTGCTGTGCGGGTACGCGCGGATTGGCGGAAGGGCGGTCGGGATCGTAGCCAATCAGAAAACCAATCAGAGCCAGACCGTCGCGATGGGACCATCCGCGGGGACCAAGCGGATCGAGGTCGGGGGCGTGATCTACACGGAGAGCGCGCAGAAGGCGGCGCGGTTCATCATGGATTGCAATCAGAGTCTGGTGCCGCTTGTGTTTCTGCATGATGTGAATGGGTTCATGGTGGGCAAGGATGCGGAGTGGTCGGGGATCATTCGCGCCGGGGCGAAGATGGTGTCGGCAGTGAGCACAAGCGTGGTGCCAAAGATTACGGTCATCGTTGGCGGCAGCTTTGGCGCCGGCCACTACGCCATGTGCGGCAAGGCCTACGACCCGCGCTTTCTTTTCGCGTGGCCGACGGCGCGCTATGCGGTGATGAGCGGGACATCGGCGGCAATTACGCTCGCCGAAGTGCGGGCCAAGCAGATGGAGCGCGGCGGAAAGGTGTTGTCGGACGTCGAGAAGAAAGCTTTGTATGACGAGATCAAAGCTACCTACGATGCGCAGGCCGATCCGCGGTATGGGGCGGCTCGTCTATGGATTGACGCGATCATCGATCCCGCGAAGACCAGGGAGGTGCTGAGGACGGCGCTGGAGGCTTGCGCTCTCAATCCCGATGTACCCCGATTCAATCCAGGCGTCTTGCAAACGTAATTCACAACTTGAATTTTCCGATTGTGAAAGTAATTCCGCAAGATGATCCTTTGTACGAGCGACAATCCTGTGCGCTAGCCTGTATGATTTGCTGTTTTCTGCCAATGCGGGATGCAACGACGTCCCCAAGGCGATGCGAAGGAGCGGGATAAATGAACCTTGAGCTAGAATCAGTGGAAAATCTGTATCCGTTTGTGTTGACGGAGGACCAGGAGCATCTCAGGCGGGAGATTCGAGAGTTTGCCGCGCGGGAGATTGCGCCCAACGTGATGATCTGGGACGAGGCCAGCGAGTTCCCGATGGCGGTAGTGAAGAAGCTGGGCGCGATGGGGCTGCTGGGGGTGATCTTTCCGCCGGAGTATGGCGGCGCGGGCCTTGGCTATGTGGACTATGTGCTGGCGATCGAGGAGATCTCCGCTGTGGATGGCTCGGTTGGGCTGACGCTTGCCGCCCACAACTCACTAGGCACGAATCATATTTTTCTGGCTGGAAATGAAGCGCAGAAAAGGAAGTATGTTCCGCTGCTGGCTAGCGGCGAATGGCTGGCGGCGTGGGGGCTGACCGAGCCGGGCTCGGGTTCGGATGCGGGCGGCGCGCGGACGACCGCAGTGAAGAAGGGCGACCGTTATGTGCTGAACGGAAGCAAGACCTTCATCACCAATGGGCACTACGCGGACATTGCCGTGGTGATTGCGGTGACCGACAAGAGCAAGGGGACGCATGGTCTTTCGGCCTTTGCGGTGGAGAAAGGAACCAAAGGATTTCGACCTGGGAAAAAAGAGAACAAGCTGGGCCTGAGAGCGAGCGATACCAGCGAACTGATCTTTGAGGATTGCGAGATTCCTGAGGAAAACTTGCTGGGTGTCGAAGGCGAAGGCTTCATCGATGCCATGCGTGTGCTGGATGGAGGCAGGATTTCGATTGCGGCGCTGTCGCTGGGGATTGCGCGCGGCGCGCTGGATGCGGCGCTGAAGTATGTGAAGGAGCGCCGGCAATTTGGAAAGGCCATTGCCGAGTTTCAAGGGATTCAGTGGAAGCTGGCGGATATGGCGACGGAGCTGGACGCGGCTCGGCTGTTGACGCAGCGCGCGGCTGTCTTGAAAGATGCGGGGCGGAAGATCACACGCGAGTCTGCGATGGCAAAGCTCTTCGCCAGCGAAGTGGCAGTGCGAATCTGCAATGAAGCGGTGCAGTTGTTTGGCGGTTATGGATTCATCAAGGACTACCCCGCGGAAAAGTATTATCGCGATGTGAAGCTATGCACGATCGGCGAAGGCACAAGCGAGATTCAGCGCATGGTCATCGCCAGGGAGATTTTGAAGGTTCACCCATCGCGAGGGTAAGTGCGGCGATTCAAGCAGAACGAATGACGGTTCGAGGAAACGATGGCTGATTCGGTCAAGATTGTAGAGTGCCCTCGCGACGCGTGGCAGGGACTGCCCGCGCAAATACCGACTGAGATCAAGGTGGAGTATCTGCGCACGCTTGTGGATGCCGGGTTCAGGCACATGGATGCTGCGAGCTTTGTGTCGCCGGCGGCGGTGCCCCAGATGGCAGATTCGGAACACGTGCTTGAATTTCTAATGGCGCCTGAAGACGTCGAGATTATCGGGATCGTGGTGAATGTGAAAGGAGCCGAGCGCGCGATCGGTACTGGCGCAGTCAAGACGCTGGGATTTCCCTATTCGATTTCGCCCGAGTTCCTGCAGCGTAATCAGCATCAGTCGCCCGAAGAGTCGCTCGATGCGCTTGAAGCGATAGGGACGCTGGCTTACAAAGGCGGGCTGGATCTGGTGGTGTATCTATCGATGGCCTTTGGGAATCCTTACGGGGATGCGTGGAGTATCGACGAGGTTGTGGATGCGTGCGATCTGCTGGTGGAGTCGGGCGCGCGGCAGATTTCGCTCGCGGATACAGTGGGTGTTGCGGTGCCCTCGCAGATATCGGAGGCTGTGGCTGCCGTGCTTGCGGCGCATGATGAGATCGAGTTTGGTCTTCATCTTCATGCGCGGCCCGAGGAAGCTGCGACAAAGATTCGCGCTGCGTACAAGGCCGGGTGCAGGCGATTTGACGCGGCTATCGGCGGCTTAGGCGGTTGCCCATTTGCGCAAGATGTGCTGGTGGGGAATATTCCCACGGAGACATTGCTTGCGGAGCTGGAGCGATTGGGTGCGCAAGTACCGAAGCTAGGATCGCTGGAAGAATTGATTCGGGCGAACGCGGGGATTGCGCGAAACTATGGCGCCGCTGCGTGCTAGCGCGGGTTCGGGATGGAGTTGAACGAGGAGTTCGGGCTTTGAATTATTCGACGATTCTAGTTGCGGAAGACCGCGGTGTCAGGACGATTACGCTGAACCGTCCCGAGCGGCGCAACGCGATGACTCCCGAGATGCAGATGGAGTTGATCGCAGCGATGGAAGAGGCTGCTAGAAGCGACTGCAGAGTTGTTGTGCTGGCTGGCGCGGGCAATGCGTTTTGTTCGGGCCTGGATTTGACGGCGCTGCAGGGAATGAAGGACCGGAACGAGGCCGAGCATCGTCTCGATGTGGAACGAATCGCGAAACTCTTTCGTACGCTGTACGAGTTGCCCAAGCCTACGATCGCGGCGGTGCATGGAGCGGCCATCGCCGGAGGAACTGGCCTCGCGATGATCTGCGATTTCACCTTCGCCGTGCCGGATGCGAAGTTTGGATATACCGAGGTTCGCATCGGCTTTGTACCGGCGTTGGTCTCAGCGTTTTTGGCATTGCAAATAGGCGACAAGCGAAGCCGCGACTTACTGCTGACCGGCCGACTGTTCGATGCGGCGGAGGCTTACCGGCTTGGACTGCTGAATGAGATTGTTGCGCCCGAAGACCTGACAACGCGTGTACAAGCCCTCTGCGAAGCGTTGACGGCGAATAGTCCGCAGTCGCTGGCGGCTACTAAGCGGCTACTGGCTGCGCAGAATCGAGCGTGGCTGGACGCGGCAATTGCAGAGGCGATGGAAGCGAATGCGCAGGCCAGGGAGACGGAAGATTTTCAAGAAGGTATTGCGGCATTTTTGGAAAAGAGAAAGCCGGTTTGGTCCAAATGACGAGCATTCTCAGCTACGGCTTTGCCCCGTTGCTGAAGCGTACGGACGCCTCTGTGCGTTGCTCGATCTGTTGACGCGTGACACCATCCGCCAATTCAACCACCTCAAAGCCTGACGGAGTGACATCGAGCACGCAGAGATCGGTAATTACTCGATGAACTACGCCTGTTCCAGTAAGGGGCAAAGTGCAATCACGAAGCAGCTTAGCGCTGCCGTCCTGAGCTGTATGCTCCATGAGGACCAGCACGCGCAGCACGCCAGAGACCAGGTCCATGGCGCCACCCATGCCTTTGACTCGCTTGCCTGGAATCATCCAGTTGGCCAGGTCGCCCTTTTCGGAGACTTGCATCGCGCCAAGGATGGCAAGATCGATGTGGCCGCCGCGGATCATTGCGAAAGAGTCGGCGCTGGAGAAAGTTGACGCGCCGGGGACGAAGGTAACCGTCTCTTTTCCTGCATTGATCAGGTCGGCGTCGACCTCATCTTCGCGCGGATAAGGACCCATGCCGAGAAGACCATTCTCCGATTGCAGCGTCACCGTGATGTCGTCGGGAATGTAGTTCGCTACCAAAGTCGGCATACCGATGCCAAGGTTGACGTAGAAGCCATCCTGCATCTCTTTGGCGGCGCGGGCGGCCATCTGTTGACGAGTCCAGGGCACAGGTTTACACCTCTCGAAGGGTCTTCTTCTCGATCCGTTTTTGCGGCATGGGATTATGCACGAGCCTGTGAACAAAAATTCCAGGCGTATGAATCTCGTCCGGATCGAGCTGGCCCGGCTCCACGATGATTTCCGCTTCGGCCACGGTGACAATACCGCAAGTAGCCGCGTTGGGGTTGAAGTTGCGCGCGGTGCGGCGATAGATGAGGTTGCCGTGGAGGTCGGCTTTCCATGCTTTGACCAGCGCCAGATCGGCGCGAATGCCGCGCTCCAGGATATACGCCATGCCATCGAAGTCTTTATGCTCTTTGCCCTCGGCAACTAACGTCCCCACGCCGGTTCGCGTATAGAAGCCGGGGATGCCCGCGCCGCCTGCTCTCATGCGTTCGGCGAGTGTGCCTTGCGGACAAAATTCGACTTCAATCTCGCCGTGAAGGTACTGACGCTCGAACTCAGCGTTCTCGCCCACGTAGCTGGAGATCATCTTCTTGATCTGCCGGGTCTGGAGCAGTTCTCCCAACCCCCAGGCATCGACGCCGGCATTGTTGCTGGCAATGGTGAGGTTGCGAACGCCCCTCTCTCGGAGCGCGTGTATTAAGGCCTCTGGAATGCCACAAAGACCGAAGCCTCCGATCGCCAGAAGCATTCCATCGCGGACGATGCCGTCGAGCGCGCTGTTCGCGTCCGGCCACAACTTGGTCATTGTCGATGAACGCTTATCCCCTGCTTGCACTCCCGCTCTCTTTCCGGCTTACTTGACGATCTTTGCCTGCGTCTTTACAGGTTGCCACGCGTTGCCTGCTCGCGTTCGATGGCTTCAAAGAGCGCTTTGAAGTTTCCCTTGCCAAAGCTCCGGCTGCCTTTGCGCTGGATGATCTCAAAGAATACCGTAGGCCGGTCTTCGACAGGGCGGGTGAAGATTTGCAGCATGTAACCTTCGTTGTCGCGGTCAGCCAGGATGCCCAGGTGCTCCAGCTCATCCAGTGGCTCATCGATCTTGCCGACACGGTCCTGAAGCTGCGTGTAGTAGCTATGAGGAATAGTGAGAAAGTTCACGCCTTGCTTCTGCATCTTATCCACCGTGGACAAGATGTCGTTGGTGGCGAGGGCCATGTGTTGCACGCCTGGGCCGTTGTAGAAGTCGAGATACTCCTCGATTTGCGATTTGCGGCGGCCTTCTGCTGGTTCATTGATTGGGAACTTGACGTAGCCGGTGGCGTTGGCCATCACCTTGGACATGAGCGCGGAATATTCGGTCGAGATATCGTTGTCGTCGAAGTGTTGATAGAGCGAGAAGCCCATCACATGCGAATAGAAGTCGACCCACTCGTTCATGGCGTGCCAGCCGACGTTGCCGACGATGTGATCGATGTGCAACAGTCCCACCGGCCTTGCGACGGTGTCTTCGGGCATCGGCTGGTAGCCAGGCAGAAATGCGCCGTGGTAATCTTTGCGCTCGACAAAGGTATGCAGGGTGTCGCCGTAGGCGGCTATGCTAGCCACGACGACGCGGCCTTGCTCGTCTGCGAGTTCCCTCGGCGGCTCGACGGAGTGGGCGCCGCGGCTGGTTGTCTCGCGCCAGGCATCGGCGGCATCGTCCACCCAAAGCGCAATGGCCCGGACGCCGTCTCCATGCTTGTGAACGTGGGCGGCGATTTCCGAGTCGCTGCGCAACGCGGTGGTGAGAACGAAGCGGACCTTGCCCTGCTCAAGCACATAGGAGGCGCGATCGCGGACGCCCGTTTCCGGCCCTGCATACGCAATCAGTTTCATGCCGAATGCGGTGCGGTAATAATAGGCAGCCTGGCGGGCGTTGCCAACGTAAAACTCGACGTAGTCGGTGCCGTTCAGCGGTAGAAAATCTTTTTCCTTTGCGGATACATCTTCGAGCAGGGTGGCCATCTCACTTCTCCTTCAATGTGCCCTACAGCGGCGGCAGGCTACCTGCAAAACCAGTGGAGCACAGCAAAGAATCTCTCTCCGATGGGAGTGCTGTCAACTCGCGGTGTGAGCGGGTAGAACCGTTCCGCGGCACTCTCCCAGGCTGATGCGTGGAAAGCCTTCTCTCTCACAGAATCCATTCAGAACGATCTCGTCGCCATCTTCGAGAAAGGCGCGGGTTTCTCCGTTCGGAAGCTGAAGCGGGGATGCGCCGCGCCGCGTGATTTCAAGCAGGCAGCCCTCGGAGCCGGGTCGAGGTCCGGAGACCGTTCCGCTCGCGGTGAGATCGCCTTCGACCAGATTGCAGCCGTTGCTGGTGTGATGGGCGATCATCTGCGGAAAGGTCCAATAGAGATCGCATAGATTTCCCTCGCTTAGGCGAACCGGAGCAAGCGATGTCTCGCGCATCCGGGCAGTTGAAAGAAAAACTTCGAGCGTCAGGTCAATTCCTCCTGCATTCGCGGAAGCCGCGTTGGACAAGTACGAGAGCGGCTCCGGATCGCCAGAGGGGCGAGTTGACGAAGGAACCGTGAAGGGACTGAGTGCTTCTATCGGAACTACCCACGGCGAAATACTGGTTGCAAAACTCTTACCCAGAAATGGGCCCAATGGCTGATATTCCCACGACTGGATGTCTCGCGCCGACCAGTCGTTGAGGAGCGAAAGGCCAAAAATGTGTTGCGCGGCCGTGGCGATCGAAATCGGCTCGCCAAGCGGGTTGCCAGTGCCGATGTAAGCAGCGACTTCGAGCTCATAGTCCAGCTGTTGCGTTGGGCCAAATGCAGGGGATTCTTGGCCGGTGAGTCTTATTTGGCCGTGAGGCCGGCGGATGCGGGCGCCGCTGATCGTCAGAGAAGACGCACGTCCGTGATAGCCGATGGGAAGCCATTTGTAGTTGGGCAGGAGCGGCTGATCGGGGCGGAACAACCTGCCGACGTTGGTGGCGTGGTGAATGGAGGCGTAGAAGTCCGTGTAATTTCCGACCGCGACCGGCTTGAGAAATTGGACATCTTTCGTTGGTATCAACAACGGTTCGATCTTGCTTCGATGTGCGGGGCTCGCGTCTTCCATGAGCAGCTCGATCAGCATTCGGCGCAGCGCCGACCATGCCGCTGGCCCACAGCGCATGAGCGAGTTCAACTGCGGAGATGTGCATGCTTGCTGTATCTTCACGTCCAGCGCGGAGACCAAGCCACTTCGACAGAGCTCATGCAAGTCGAGAAGAAATAAGCCGATGCCCACGCCCAGGTGTGCGTCCTCTCCGCCGTCTTGCGACGAAACGAACGAGCAGTATGGAAGGGACTGCAACGGAAAGCCGGATGCAGGGTTGTTGGCCGACACCACCCAGCTCTTCCTTCTCCATAAGTCGTCTTGCACGGGCTTATTCATGGGTTTAAGACGCGCGGCCGGGATAGTTGCGCTTCAATCCCTGCCAGCATTCGTAGTATTCATGCTGAAGTATCTTTTCTTCCAGCGCATAGCGAGTGGGGCGAACGGCCATGCGCGTCTCGAACATGAATGCGAGGGAGTCTGCGATCTTGCGTGGCGCGAGTTCGGCGTTGCTGGCGCGCTCAAAGGTTTCGGCATCCGGGCCGTGGCCTGACATGCAGTTGTGCAGGCTCGCTCCGCCGGGCAGGAAACCCTCGGCCTTGGCGTCGTATTCGCCGTAAATCAGGCCCATGAACTCGTTCATCATGTTGCGATGAAACCAGGGTGGGCGGAAGGTGTGTTCGGCGACCAGCCAGCGCGGCGGAAAGATGACGAAGTCCACGTTCGCCGTGCCGTGCAGATGCGAAGGCGCGGTCAATACCGTGAAGATCGACGGATCGGGGTGGTCGAAGCTCACCGTGTTGATGCAGTTGAATCGCGCCATGTCGTAGATGTAGGGAGCGTAGTTTCCGTGCCACGCAACGACGTTGAGCGGTGAGTGGCTGTAACGAGAAAACCATAGCTTGCCGAGAAATTTTGAGACGACCTCGCACTCTTCTTCGCTGTCGTCAAAGGCTGCGACGGGCGTTAGAAAATCGCGCGGATTGGCCAGCCCGTTGGCTCCAATCGGGCCGAGATCGGGAAGGCGAAAAGGCTGGCCGTAGTTCTCGCAGATATAGCCGCGAGCGTTTTCGTTCAGCAGCTCGACGCGAAACTTGATGCCGCGCGGAATGACTGCCAGTTCTCCCGGCTTGACCTCCAAAATTCCGCATTCGGTAGCGATTCGAAGGCCACCCTGCTGAGGCAGGATCAGCATCTCACCGTCGGCGTTATAGAAAACTCGGGTCATCGAAGTGTTGGCCGTGTAGATATGAATGCCCACGCCATCCTGCGCGGCGGGATCTCCATTGCCGCCAATCGTGATCATTCCTTCTACGAAGTCGGTCGGCTTCGACGGGAATGGCAGGGGGTTCCAGCGCATCTGATTGGGAGGGGTTGGCATCTCGTCGAAAGGACCACTACGCAGCAACGTGTGCCTGGGAAACGGCTGATACGGCTCATGCACGACGGAGGGGCGGATGCGGTACATCCATGTGCGGCGATTTTGACCGCGCGGCGCGGAAAATGCAGAGCCGCTGACCTGTTCGGTGTACAAGCCCAGCGGGTGCTTTTGTGGAGAGTTCTGGCCGACCGGCAGCGCTCCCTTATGCGCCTCCGTGGCAAACTCGTTTCCGAACCCCGATTGGTAGCTTAGATGGGCTTCGTGATTGTTCTCGGGCATTGGCTAGGCTCCTCTGTGCTCCGATTCCTGGCAACCGGAGAGTATCGCACGGAAGGCTCTTCTCTGGCTGAGAGTACGGCTTGGAGCGTGTCTTTCCGTGCGCATTGGCCGATGAAACTGTCCTCAATCGTGTATCGTCTTCTTGAGCAGGACCGGTGTCCAAATTCTTATCTCTGCCGGAGCGTTTCATATGAGCGAAACTCAAGCCATTTCAGCCGCGAATTCGGGCACTTTCACCATCGGAGGCGACCTCACCGTCAACCGCCTGGGCTATGGAGCCATGCGCATTACTGGCCCTGGCATCTGGGGTCCGCCAGCCGACAAAGCTGCGTCCCTGGCGACGCTGCGACGGGCTATCGAACTGGGTGTGAACCTGATCGACACCGCTGACTCTTACGGGCCTGGCACGTCGGAAGAAATGATTGCCGAGGCTCTCTATCCCTATCCTGCCGGCTTGGTGATCGCGACGAAAGGCGGTTGGGAGCGTCCTGGGCCCGGCCAATGGACGCACAACGCCAGCCCTAAACACCTGACGGCCGCGCTCGAAGGCAGCCTGAAGCGGCTGCGGGTCGACCGGATCGACATTCACCAGCTTCACGCTCCCGACAATGCCGTTTCCTTCGAGGCGTCTATAGAGGCGCTGGCCGGGCTGCGCGAACAGGGCAAGATCCGCCATGTTGGGCTCTCCAATGTAACCCGCGAACACATCGAGCGGGCGCGCAGGATTGTGCCCATTGTCTCAGTGCAAAACCGCTATAGCTTCGCCGATCGCGAGTCCGATTTCATTGTCGATCATTGCGAAGCGAATGGCATCGGCTTCCTGCCCTGGGCTCCGCTGGGGCAGGCGAAGAAAGCGCATGACGCGATCGAGAAGGTTGCCGGTGAGCTCAAGGCGACCCCGCTTCAGGTCGCGCTGGCGTGGCTGCTCAAGAGGTCCAAAGTGATTCTGCCCATCCCTGGAACCTCATCGGCTGCCCATCTGGAAGAGAATCTTGCAGCGGCGGGGCTTGATTTGCCGGAGGCCGCGTTTGAGGAACTCTCCGCTATCGACCATCCGCCTGTAAGCTTGCGCGGATAAGTCCGCCGTGCGGCGCAATTGACCTGGATGACGCGGTAAGCGATCGCGGTGTCAAAGCTGACGCCCAGAAAGATGTTGGTAACTTTCCAGGCGTCTTTGAAGACCTGCCTCGCTCAGGTCGTATTTTCAACCGTTCCGAAGTATGACCAATTGCTCTTCCAGTCCGTCTCAGTCGTGGCTATCGCAACGATTCGGCATTGCATGTGGCGGGCGCGTTAATGGGATTGCAGCGGGCGGGTGCGTTCCCAGGCAAGGTGACGACGAAGTGTCCGGACCAGCGCGCCGGTTCGCTGATTGGGTAGTCAGTGCTGAGCATTTGAGCGCCACTCGCGATTGTGCTGTCGCGCGGAGCGGTGTCGTTGATGCGGGCTTCTTTGGTATCTGAGTCGGTGCGGGCTCGGATGAGATAGCCCTGGCGCACGAGAGCGGAGATATCGGACGCGGGGCCGTCGTTGCGTTCGATGAAGGCGGCGTCCGGCTGTCCCGGTTCGGCATTGGTGAAGATGACGCGGCCGCGCAGTGAGGGATGCCCTTCGAGATAGACAGGGCCTACAGGACGCTGGTCCATGAGGAAGACGACTTTGCCGCGCGCGCTGGCGAGGGTAGGCCAGTTGCCAGCCAAGACTGCCTGGTTGAGCGTGTCATAGCGGCCGCGAACATCATCGGGAACGATGAGTTCCTCGGGAGGAAAGACGGAGCGAATCTCGGCGTCGAGGGCATCGAAGGTGCTGGAGGTGAATGGCTCGGGTTCGGTGAGATGAAGCTCGCCGCGTGGGTGGCCTTGCTTCGTTTCGACGAGGATGAAGATGGGGATATGGCCGGGATGGACGTGCGACCATTGCCGGACCTGTTGGAGACATGCGGTGAAGGGCTGGCAGGTGCTGCGGTAGTCGATATCCTGCACATGCATGACTTTGAAGCCGGGCTTGGCCATCACGCCGTCGGGATCGAATTCGGGATCGGGCGGAAGATGGGCTGCTGCAACCATCTGCGGGCCGGAGGGATGGGCATAGAGGCCGCCCTTGCTGTCGGCGTAGACATCGAGTTCGATCTGACGGACGCCGCTGTCGAATTGTTGCGGAAGCGGCTGATGCTGATAGTCGAGGCCTTTGTAAGCGTCGGCGTACTTGGCTTGCCAGAGTTTGCTTTCATTGGGCGCGATGCCCGCGTGATAGCTGTTGTGCGTGCCGATGACCTGGATCTGATTGAGCTTCACAGTACTATCGGCTGCGGGAGTCTGGGAATAAGCCATGGTGAGAGATGCGGCGAAAGCGATAGAGGCGATACGGCGATACGGCAACATGTATAAATCCTTCGATACAACGATAGTTGGAGTGTTTTGGCGGATGCCGGTCTGCGGATTCAGACTGCTCGATAGGGCTGGCTGTAATGCGTCGACCACTCGACGAGATCCGCGTTCATGAAACGCCATGTACCATGCTTGGCATCGATCTCCATGAGCATGTAGGCGTTGGGATCGTAGCGCGTGGCGGCCATGACGTAGTGCTGTGGGCCGTAGGTGTGCGCGAAGTCGATCCACTTGTGCATGTGGCCTGAAACGACGAGCTGAATATTGTCTTTGTACTTGCGCAGCAGTGGCTGCAGGCCGTAGTCGCCGAACTCTGTTGGGACGTCCTGAATGAGCGGGTAATGGATGAAGACGAAGGTAGGCTTGCGCTGCTGAAGCTGCGCCTCGAACCAGTGAAGCTGCTCTTCGCCCAAAGAGCCGACATTGGGGTTGAAGGTGGGCGAAGTTTTGTCTTGGGTGCTGCCGAGGAAGTTGTTGAGGTGAATAAATTTGTAGCCTTTGTAATCCAGAGCCGAGTAGGGGTCGGCGTTGAACTTGGCCTTGAAGAGACGGTTGCTCATCTCACGGGGAACGCGATGGACATCGTAATCGTGGTTGCCAAAGCCTAGGTGGACGGGCATCTTGAAACCGTCGGTGATGGTCTTGGCGTTGTCGAGCCGCGTGGTGTTTTTGAAATAGAAATCGTAGTCGGTGGAAGGATAGTTGTGGAAGTAGTCGCCGATGAGGAAGACCTGTTCGATGGCCGGGTTGAGCGAGTTGATGAGATCGCGCGCAGAGACCAGGCGCGGCGTGGTGACGAGGATGCTCTCGTTGTCCTCGACGCCATTTTCGCTGCCTTTGACATAGAAGCTATCGATGATGTGTGTGTCGGCGATGAAAGCGATGTAGAACTTGTTCGAGGAAGCCGTCGCGATGGCCTGCTCAGCCCAGAGTTTCTGGGTGAGCAGGCTTCCGAGCGATGCGCCGGCAAGGGTGGCGAATTGTCTGCGGTCCATAAGCGACGGCCTCTCCTGTGCTTTGAGTATTGACGGGTTAGGTTAGAAAACGATCTTGCCGGCGAACTGCAGAATACGCGCCGGGAAGGTCGATGCCGCGGCGACAATGCCGAAGCTGCTGGAGCCGACGCCGCTTTGCGGGAAGGCATAGTTGGTTTGATTGAAGATGTTGAATGCCTCGAAGCGGAAGTCGAACTTGACATTCTCAGGATATAGGTCGAACGACTTATGCAGTCCAAGATCGGTTTGATAGAAGTTGTCGAAGCGCACCGAGTTGCGGCCCGCATTTCCGTAAGGATGATTGACGTCGGGCAGGCTGAAGAGCGTGCTATTCAGAGCCAGGAGATCCTGGTTGTTGCCGACCTTGAGGCGCTTGCTGCCGTGGAGCACGGGATTGCCTGGCAACTGGTTAGGACGCTGAACAAGCAGCGGGCTTACCTGCTGAAAGCTATTGGGCGAATATGTGATATTGACCGGCAGGCCGCTGCTGGAACTGTTGATGGCCGTCAACTGCCAGCCGCCAAGCGCCTCTTGCATGAGGTAGCTGGAGCTGTTGCCCCAGGTGCGTCCGTGGCCGTAAGGCAGATCGTACACAACGGAGAGGATGTTGTTGAGCGGCTGGTTGTATGCCGAAGGGCCGAACTCTCCCTTGGGATTGGCCAGGTTGATGCGTGAATTATCGCCATCTGGCGTATCGAGATGGCCAGCCGCGTTGTCGATGGCTCGGGAATAGGTAAACGAATCGAGCAAGTAGAGGCCGTGCCCAGTGCGATGTTCTAGCTTGGTTTGAAGAGCGTTATACGAGAGGCTTCCGGCCGGCAGAGATTCCTCAATAGTAGTGAAGGACTGAATCGGACGGCGCGCCGCGAGCGACAGGCAGCCGGTGGTGACGGAAGGATTGCAAGTTGGCGTGACAGCGTTGGGCGCGGCCTGGTTCAAATCGGCCAGCACCTCGAGCTTGACGCCATGCGAACCGACATAAGCCGCTTCAAAGGTCGTCGATGGGCCGAGTTGACGCTGAATGGTGAGGTGATAGGCCTGCACGTAGCCTGTTGGCAGGTTCTTGGGGATGTAGCGCGCTTCCGTGGTCAAGTTGCTGGCAGCCGTCACGTTGGAGGGGCTAGCCAGGCCGGTCGCATAACCCTGGCTCGTGGTGCGGAAGCAAGGAGTTTGGTTGGCGGGGTTATAGGGTGCGCCGGCCTGTGCGGCGGTGCATACCGGCAGAACAGCCTGCGATGCGCCGGTGACTGCAATGTCGGCAAATTGCGGAGCTTGGATGATGTTGGTGTTCACAATTGCCGGCAGGTTGTAAACCAGCAGATTTTCGCCGCCCTCGCGGTTGAACTGCGAGTAGCTCAGTCCATAGCCGGCGCGAACGACTGTCTTGGGATTGACGGAATAGGCTGCGCCCACGCGCGGCGCGAAATCGAGTTTGGGCATGTTGACCAGGGCGCGGTTATAGAGCGAACCGCCGGTGGCGGTGATGAGCGACTGCGAAGTGGGATCGTAGTTAGCCAGGAGGTTATGCGACTCCCACTGCGGCGTCACCAATTCGTAGCGGAGGCCCGCGTTGACGGTCAACTTCGAATTCAGGCGAACGTCGTCCTGGAGATAGAAGTAATGCATGCGCTGGTTGAGATGGACGATCACGAAATTATTCAATTGGAAGCTGTCGCGGGCGCCGAATAGAAAGTCGGCCAAGGCAACCGCTTCTTTGGTGCCGGTATCGGCGCCGCTCAGGGCGCTTGCGGTG
>Ga0302325_10012583_pt1 | contig 18136 bp, 14 predicted proteins | sample Palsa_T0_2_FD_201948 | JGI IMG/M metagenome (GOLD analysis project Ga0302325, IMG submission 201948) | Peat permafrost microbial communities from Stordalen Mire near Abisko, Sweden - Palsa_T0_2 | ecosystem: Environmental > Terrestrial > Soil > Palsa > Peat permafrost | place: Sweden: Abisko...
GGATTTCGAGGTGGCGGAGACCGAACGGCGCACGGCCGCGGTCGTCTCCTTGCTGGTCGACCTGTCCTACTCGATGCAGCTGCGCGGAACCTGGGCGGCGGCCAAGCAGACGGCGCTCGCGCTGCACGCGCTGCTGCGCAGCAAGTTCCCCCAGGACGCCGTCCAAGTCGTCGGCTTTTCCAACTACGCGCGCGAACTGCACGAGGCCGAACTCGCCGGCCTCGGCTGGGACATGGTGCAGGGCACCAACCTGCACCACGCGTTGCTGCTCGCCGGGCGCCATATCGACCGTCACCCGGAGCACGAGCCGGTCGTCCTGATCGTGACCGACGGCGAGCCGACCGCCCACCTCCAGCGGGACGGACGGTCCTGGTTCGACTGGCCGCCCTCCCCGGAGACGCTCGAGCTCACCCTGGCCGAGGTGGATAAGATGACTCGCCGGCACGCCGCGTTGAATATTTTCATGCTGGCTGACGACGCCAGGCTCAGTGCGTTCGTTGACAACGTAGCGAGGCGGAACGGCGGACGGGTGCTGCAGGCGGCGCCCGAACATCTCGGTGAGTATGTCATCCGTGACTTCCTCCGCACCCGCGGCGCCAGTCGAAGGTAGATTTGCCCCGTCGGCTGACGATCTTAGGCTTGGCGCGGCCGGCACTTCAGGATTTGGGACCCGGGCGGCCGTGACTGGCCGGCAACTAAACGCAGCTCTACGCATGCCCGTACAAGGAGGAATCGTGAGTTCTACGAGCGGATCAGCCGAGAGGTCGTCGGGTAAGACGATTCTCGCGGTGATTCTCGGCATCATCGCCCTGGTGTTCATCGTGGTCGCCGTCATCTACCTGGCCGAACCGGCCAAGTCGCTGCCTAGCTTCATTCCCGGGCACATCGCCGGGTCGAGCGGCCACCACCCGCTGAAGGCAACCGGATCGCTCGTCGTCGGCATCATCTTCGCCGTCGGCGCCTGGTTCGCCCTCGCCTACAAGCCCAAGCCCGCGGCCCCGGCCAGCAACGACCGGGAGAGCTCGCCGGCAGGCCGGAACTAACACCCGCTCGGACGCTTGGCAGCGCCCGCAGCCCGCTGAGGCGGGACGCGGGCGCTTCGGGTTTTCCCGGCCCTCGCCGGTTACTGGCGGGGCAGTTTACTGGGTGGGCAGTTCACTGGGTGGGCAGGGCCTGGCGCAGGTCGTGGATCAGGTCATCGCAGTCCTCGATGCCGACCGACAGCCTGATCAGGTCACCAGGGACCGCCAGAGCCGTACCGGCCACCGAGGCGTGCGTCATCCGGGCCGGGTGCTCGATCAGCGACTCCACGCCGCCGAGCGACTCGGCCAGCGTGAACAAGCGGGTCTGGCCGCACGTCCGCACCGCGGCCTGCTCCCCGGCCTGCAGCCGGAACGACACCATCCCGCCGAACGCTCGCATCTGCTCCTGCGCGATCTTGTGGCCCGGATGCGAGGGCAAGCCCGGGTAGAGCACCTCGGCGACGGCCGGGTGCTCGGCCAGCATCTGCGCGATCCGCATCGCGTTGCGGCAGTGCCGGTCCATCCGGGCCGCCAGCGTCTTGATGCCGCGCAGCGTCAGCCACGAGTCGAACGGTCCGGCGGGACTGCCGGTCGCGTTCTGAGTGAACGCCACCCGCTCCGCGAGCTCGGCGTCGGCCAGGACCGCGGCCCCGCCGATGACGTCGGAATGACCGCCCAGGTACTTGGTCGTCGAGTGCACCACGGCATCGGCCCCGAGCGTCAGCGGCTGCTGCAGGTAGGGCGAGGCGAACGTGTTGTCCACCACGAGCATCGCTCCGGCCTCATGCGCGGCCCGCGCCAGCCCGCGGATATCGGCGATGTTCAGCAGCGGGTTCGTCGGCGTCTCGGCCCACACGCACCTAGTCGGCCGGGCGGCGAGTCGCTCCCGCACGGCCGCGAGGTCCGAGATCGGGACCACCTCGTAGTCCAGCCCCCAGCCGGCCAGCACCTGGGCGAACAACCGGTATGTCCCGCCGTACGCGTCGTCCGGGATCAGCACCCGGTCGCCCGGCGAGCACAGCGTCCTGAGCAGGCAGTCCTCCGCCGCCAGGCCGGAGGCGAAGGCGAGCGCGGCGGCACCCTCCTCGAGCGCGGCCAGGCATTCCGTCAGCGCGGTCCTGGTCGGGTTGCCCGACCGGGAATACTCATAGCCCCCCCGCGGGCCGCCGACCCCGTCCTGGGCGAACGTGGACACCTGATATATGGGCGGCACCACGGCGCCGGTCAGCGGATCAGGCTCCTGGCCCGCGTGAATGGCCAGGGTCTCGAAGCTGGGCATGGGCAGTTGCCTCCGTCGTTCCTAGATTCGGTTAGATCCTGGCCTTATTTCAGGTGATGCCGGCCAGGAAGGTCAGCACGTCCTGCCGGGTGAGCAGTCCGGATGGCTTGCCGTTCACGTGTACCACGGCGGCGCCCGCCTTCTCCAAGGCGAGCACGGCCCGCGAGACCGGCTCGCCGGAACCGACGCTGGGCAGCGGCGCTGACATGTGGCCGCCGACCGGATCGGACGGCTTCGCCCGGCCGGTCACCAGGGCGTCGAGCAGATCGCGCTCCACCACAGATCCGACCACCTCAGCGGCCATGACCGGCGGCTCCTCCTTGACCACGGGCAGCTGAGAGACGTCGTACTCGCGCAGCAGCGCGATGGCCGCCCCGACGCTTTCTTCCGGGTGCACGTGCACGAACTCGGGCAGGCTGCGCTCTTTCCTGGCGAGCACGTCGGCGACCAGGGGCTCCGAGGTCTGCGCGGAAAGGAAGCCGTAGTCGGCCATCCACTCGTCGTTGAAGATCTTCGCCAGGTAACCGCGGCCGCCGTCGGGCAGCAGCACGACGATCACCGCGTCCGGCCCGGCCGCCTCGGCCACCCGCAGCGCGGCCGCCACCGCCAGGCCGGATGAGCCGCCGGTCAGCAGGGCCTCCTCTCGCGCCAACCGCCGGGTCATGCCGAACGACTCCGCGTCACTGACCGCGATGATCTCATCGCAGACGGAGGGATCGTAGGTGGCCGGCCAGATGTCCTCGCCCACGCCTTCGACCAGATACGGGCGGCCGGATCCGCCCGAGTAGACCGAACCCTCCGGATCGGCGCCGATGATCCGCACCGCTCCGCCTGACACCTCCTTCAGGTACCGCCCGGTACCCGTGATCGTGCCCCCGGTACCGATGCCAGCGACGAAGTGAGTGACCAGCCCGTCCGTCTGAGACCAGATTTCCGGGCCCGTGGTGGCGTAGTGCGAAGCGGGATTCTCTGCGTTCGCGTACTGGTCAGGCTGCCAGCCGCCAGGAGTCTCGGCCGCCAGGCGGCGGGCGACGCTGTAATAGGAGTCCGGGTGATCCGGTGCGACCGTGCCGGGACAGACCACCACCTCGGCGCCGTACGCGCGCAGCACGCTGATCTTGTCCTGGCCCACCTTGTCCGGGCAGACAAAAACGCACCGGTAGCCGCGCTCCACCGCGACGATGGCCAGCCCGACTCCGGTGTTGCCCGAGGTGGGCTCCACGATCGTCCCGCCGGGCCGCAGGTCTCCGGCCGCCTCGGCCGCCGCTACCATCCGCGACGCGATGCGATCCTTGACCGAGCCACCCGGGTTGAAGTACTCCACCTTGGCCAGCACCGTGGACCCGGGGATGGCCCGGGTCACCGACCGCAGCCGGATCAGCGGGGTGTTTCCCACCAGTCCGCTCAGTGAGTCATGCACCTGCATGTTGCTCCTCTTTCGGTCGTTGCCAGGGCATTTCCATGCTCACCAGCCCGGGACATAGTCTGGATGCACACTATGCGAGGAGGCTTGGCCATGCCCGAAGCAGTAATCGTCGCCACCGCACGGTCGCCCATCGGCCGGGCCGGCAAGGGCTCGCTCGCCAGTATCCGCCCGGACGACCTGACCGCGCAGATCGTGGCCGCGGCGCTGGCCAAGGTACCGCAGCTCGACCCCGCCGACATCGGCGACCTGATGCTCGGCTGCGGGCTGCCCGGTGGCGAGCAGGGATTCAACCTAGCCCGGGTGGTCGCGGTACTGCTGGGACAGGACCAGCTGCCAGGGACGACGGTCACCCGGTACTGCTCCTCATCGCTGCAGACCACCCGGATGGCCTTCCACGCGATCAAGGCCGGCGAAGGCGACGTGTACATCTCGGCCGGCGTCGAGTGCGTGAGCAGGTTCGTCAAGGGCAGCAGCGATTCCTGGCCCGATACCCGGAATCCCCTCTTCGCGGCGGCGCAGGCGCGGACCGGGCAAGCGAGCACGGGCCAGGCCGGGCCGTGGCACGACCCACGAGAAGACGGGCTCCTCCCCGACATCTACCTGGCCATGGGCGAGACCGCGGAAAACGTCGCCGGGCTGCGCGGTATCACCAGGGAGCAGCAGGACGAATTCGCGGTACGTTCGCAGAATCTGGCGGAGAAGGCTATCGCCGACGGCTTCTGGGCGCGGGAGATCACGCCCGTCACCCTGCCCGACGGCACCGTGGTCACCGCCGACGACGGTCCTCGCCCGGGTACCACGATCGAAAAGGTCGCCGGGCTGAAGCCAGTCTTCCGCCCAGACGGCACCGTGACCGCGGCTAACTGCTGCCCGCTCAACGACGGCGCCGCCGCCGTCGTGGTGATGAGCGACGTCAAGGCGGCCGAGCTCGGGCTCACGCCGCTCGCGCGGATCGTGTCTTCCGGGGTGACCGCGCTATCGCCCGAGATCATGGGCCTGGGACCGGTGGAGGCTTCGCGCCAGGCGCTCGCGCGAGCCGGGATGGCGATCGCCGACATCGACCTCGTGGAGATCAACGAGGCGTTCGCGGCTCAGGTCATCCCGTCCTACACCGATCTCGGCATCGACATCTCCAAGCTCAACGTGAACGGCGGGGCCATCGCGGTCGGGCACCCGTTCGGGATGACCGGGGCGCGGATCACCACCACCCTGCTGAACAGCCTGCAGTTCCACGACGCGACGCTGGGCCTGGAGACCATGTGCGTGGGCGGCGGCCAGGGCATGGCGATGATCTTCGAGCGGGTCAGCTAAAACATTTGGTTGCCGCCAGGGGGTTGCCAGGGGGCTTTTGATGAGGCAATCTCAGCTCAAGAGAGCATTCATGGAGGTGCCCGTTGTCCCTGATCCACTCACCGAATCTGCACAGTAGCCTCATTGCACGTATCCCGGTCGTTACCGGACGTGACCTCGCTGAGTGGTTCCACCGCCTTGAATCTGGCCCGGCGTTCCTGCGCTGCGACGAGCGCGCGCACTGGCTGGCGGACGACGCCGGCATCTCGCACGGCTACGCCAACGCGATCGTGCACGAGTATGAGCTCCGAAGGCGCCTGCGCCTCAACGGAGCTTAACGGCTCATCCCGGTACGCTCACCTTGCCCGCGGGAGGGTCTTGCCGCGTCCGATAGAGGCGCCGAACGACATATCCACGCCAGGATGCGGATACGCTGTTCGGCGGATCCGGCTAAGGGCGGCGTCCGGTGGCCTAACGGCGGCCGCCCGATAGGCCTGGCTTCGAAATGCGTGCCCTAAGGGGACGCTGCCGGCTTCCCTTCCAGGGCTTTTCTCCCGTCGCCTCCCTTGCGCGGCTTCCCTTCCAGGCGTCGCTGGCGCGGCTTTCCTCGCTAACGGCCTTTCCGGGCCCGGCACCCTTTGCCGGCATCTCGCCCGGCGCTCCGGCCTAGCGGCCGGAGGCGGTTCTCGCTCCGCCTGGAGGCCGGAACCCCTGGCCCATCGCCACGGTATACACGGGGAGAAATATTATGATTTAACTGCATAAACATTGGCATGGTGGGTATAACAATCGTTTGCGGTTTGCCCTCAACGTTGACCTTAGTGGTCCCAGTTTCCACTGGGACGATATTGACAATTGGGACACCGGGTCGTGTCCGCAATGAGTACCCCCGGTCGGAGTCGAACCGACACTGCGGACCCTTTTAGGGGGCCGGCCTCTTCCCTTGGGCTACGGGGGCGGCACCATAATACTGCGTGCCCAATTGCCTAACTGAGGATTAACAACGAACCTCTTCAAATAATTTTTTCTTGCGCCAGGAGCCGTTTCCGGGAGAAATGCAGAGCGTAACTAATTACATGATCGACATTAGCGCTGAGTAACCGCGGCTAGTTTTCCAGGCCAGCCCAGGAACGGGCCCGGGTGAAAATAGCATCGAGCATTGCCGGAGTGACGCGGCCGGTGAATGTGTTCTGCTGACTTGGGTGATAGCAACCAATAAGCAGTAGTTCGCCGGGCTTGGCGTGGGACGCCAACCGGACCTCGGCGCCGTGGCCGAAGGCCGGCCTAGGCCGCGGTACCACGAATCCGCACTGCCTGAGCACTGGCCACATCGCCTGCCAGGCGAATCCGCCCAGGCACACGATCACCCGCAGGTCAGCGGCCACCTGACGAAGTTCTGCCACTAGCCAGGCGGCGCAGGCGTCCCGTTCCGCTGGTTCCGGCTTATTGTCCGGCGGCGCGCAACGAACCGCGGCCACCATCCGGGTGTCGAGCAGCCGCTGGCCGTCTCCCGCCGCCACGCTGACCGGCTTTTCCGCCAGCCCGCACCGGTACAGCGACGCGAAAAGAAAGTCTCCGCTGCGGTCGCCCGTGAAGATCCGGCCGGTACGGTTTCCGCCGTGGGCCGCCGGCGCGAGACCGACGATCAGCACGCGCGGCCTCGCCGACCCCCACCCGGGCACGGGGCGCCCCCAGTAACGCTCAGCACGGAACGCACGGCGGCGGACGATGGCGACCTGCTCGCGCCAGCTGACCAGGCGCGGGCACGCACGGCACACTGACTGCCGCGCGATGAGTTCGCCGAGCGTCGCGGCGCTGCCAGCGAGCTCCGTCACCTCAGCCGCGGTGCCCGCGACCGGCGTACCTGGCCCAGCGGGGTCAGCGGGCCAGCGGCCCGGAAGGACCGGCGGCCCGGTGACGTCATCTTCGGCGGGCACCTGGTTCCTCAGCCGCACGAATCCCTGGCCAGCGACCAGGCCATCCCGTCGAGAATATCGTGCTCGCTCACCAGCACCTCGCTGAAGCCGAACCGGTTCATGATCCGGTCGAGGACAAGCGCGCCACCACCGATCACGTCGACACGCCCCGGGTGCATCACGCCGATCCCCGCGCGGACCGCCCGGGTCTGGGACAGCAGGGCGCCAGTCACGGCATGCACGTCGGCCGCGGAGACACGCGCGTGGTGGATCCGGGCCGCATCGTAGCCGGGCAGGCCCATCGCGATCGCCGCTACCGTGGTGACCGAACCCGCCAGGCCGACCAGTGTCTTCGCCGCTGGCACCGGTACGGCATCAGCCACCGCATCCAGGGCCGCGTCGATGTCGGCGGTGGCCGCCATGACCTCTCGCGCCGTCGGCGGGTCGTCGCGCAGGTGCCGCTCGGTCATCCTGACGCAGCCGATATCGACGGAGATCGCCCTATAACCCGGGGGGACGATCCCCCCCAGACCCCCCCTGGTTACGGGGGGCTGCCCGCCCCCCGTGCCCCCTGGCCCCCCTGGGCCCAGGACGAACTCGGTCGAGCCGCCACCGATGTCAGCGACGAGGAAAGGGCCGCCGTGGTCGGCGGCCAGTTCTGCGGTTGCCCCGGTGAACGAGAGCATCGCCTCGCCGACCCCGGTGAGGACTTCCGGCGCGACCCCGAGCACTTCGGACACCCGGCGGACGAACTCGGCCGCGTTACCGGCGTCGCGCGTCGCGCTGGTGGCGACCATACGCACCGACTGGACCGCAAATCCGGCGATGACATCCGCGTATCCGCGCAGCACCCCGATCGTCCGGGCGAGCGCGGCCGGCGCCAGTTGCCCGGTTTCGTCCACGCCCTCTCCCAGCCGGACGATCTCCATCCGGCGGGTCAGGTCGGTCAGCTCGGCCCGGTCGAGATCTACGTCCGCCACCAGCAGTCGCAGCGAATTCGTGCCACAGTCCACGGCGGCTACCCGGCAGGTCATCAGGAGTCCTGCGGGACGCACGGTCCCGATAGCCACCACTCGCCCACGGCGTCCAGCACCTCGCGGCCGAACGGGTTCACGCCGCCTGCGGCGAGCTCATGAGCAACCAGCGCGTGCAGGCACTTTACCCGCCCGGGCATTCCGCCAGCAGACTGAGTGCCCGGCGGCAGCGGCTCGATTCCCGCTGATCGGGCTGCCGTGGATCGCCGCGTCAGATAGTCGCGGTGCGCCGACTCGTAGCGATGGCGCACCGCGTCATCAGCCAGCCTCGCGGTCATCTCCCGCATCAGCCCGGAGGCTTCCAGCTTGCTCACCGCCGCGGCAGCCCGGGGGCAGGTTAGGTAGTACAGGGTGGGAAAGGGGCTGCCATCGGGCAGCCTGGGCGCCGTCTCCGCCACATCGGGGAGCCCGCAGGGACAGCGGTGGGCGACGCCGAGCAGCGCGCGCGGCGAGCGGCCGAGCTGAACGGCGATGACCGCCTCATCCTGCGTTGTTATCACTTCGCCGGGCTCGCGTCTGCCTGCTGGACCGACCGCCACAGCTTGTCGTACCACGGCGGCAGCCCCGGCCGCGAGGAAGGCGTCGTGCTGTTCGCCGGCTGGCCGCCTTCCACGATGTAGCAGCTCGTGCCAGGGAAGCACATGTCGAGCTCCTGCCGGGCCAGTTGTTCGATGTATGACCGGTTGGCGAGCTTGGCTTGCTCCGCTTCCAGGTTCTTCACCTGTACCAGCGTGGTCTGCTGCTGCGCTACCAGCTGATCGATCAGCCGCCGCTGAGCCACGTACTCGCGCACCGGATACGCGAGGCTCAGCACGATCGCGCAGATCACCACCGCGAGCACGGCAGCCCGGCCGGTCAGCCGGGTTGTCCGGGGAGCAGCGGCGGCCGGGGACATCAGCCCTTGCTGGCCCGCGCCGCGAAGCGGGGGTAGGCAGCTGAGCCCGCGTAGGCCGCGGCGTCGCCGAGGAGCTCCTCGATCCTGAGCAGCTGGTTGTACTTCGCGACTCGCTCGCCCCGGGCGGGCGCGCCGGTCTTGATCTGACCGCAGTTCGTCGCGACAGCAAGATCTGAGATGGTGGTGTCGTCGGTCTCGCCGGAGCGGTGGCTGATCACGCAGCTGAAGCCTGCCCGGTGAGCCAGGCTCACCGCGTCGAGGGTCTCGGTGACCGAGCCGATCTGGTTCAGCTTGACCAGCAGCGAGTTCGCTGAGCGCTCGGCGATGCCGCGACGAATTCGTTCCGGGTTGGTGACGAAGATGTCATCGCCCACCACCTGGACAAGATCGCCGACGCTCGCCGTGAGCTCCTGCCAGCCCGGCCAGTCTTCTTCGGCGAGCGGATCCTCGATGGACACGATGGGGTAGGCGTCCAGCCACTCTGCGTAGATAGCCGCCATCTCTGCAGAGGTCCGTGGCTTCCCCTCGAAGTTGTACGCGCCGTCGGCGTAGAACTCCGACGCGGCCGCGTCTACCGCCAGCGCGACATCCTGGCCCGGGGTGAAACCCGCCTTGCCGATCGCCTCGACGATAAGGTCGAGGGCAGCCCGGTTGTGGTCCAGGTCGGGAGCGAAGCCACCCTCGTCGCCGACGCCGGTCGAGAGCCCGCGCTGCTTGATCACCGACTTCAGCGCGTGGTAGACCTCGGCCCCCCAGCGGAGCGCCTCGGCGAAGGTCGCCGCGCCGATGGGGGTGATCATGAACTCCTGGATGTCGACGTTGTTGTCGGCGTGCGCGCCGCCGTTCAGGATGTTCAGCTGCGGGACGGGCAGCACGTGCGCGTTAGGTCCGCCGAGGTAGCGGAACAGTGGCAGGCCGCTGGAGTCCGCGGCGGCTCGCGCCACGGCCATGCTGACGCCGACGATGGCGTTCGCACCGAGCCTCGACTTGTCAGGCGTCCGGTCAAGATCAATAAGCGCCTGGTCGACCAGCCGCTGGTCGTCGGCCTCATGGCCGAGAAGTTCCGGTTGGATTTCGTCGATGACACCCTGAACCGCCCGGCCCACCGCCTTGCCGCCGTATTCAGTGCCACCGTCTCTGAGCTCGACGGCTTCAAAGGCACCGGTCGAGGCCCCGCTCGGTACCCCGGCGCGTCCGACGGTCCCGTCGTCCAGGGCCACCTCGACCTCGAGGGTCGGGTTACCACGGGAGTCCAGGATCTGCCTGGCATGGATCGCTTCAATGGAGGCCACCGCCGGCTCCTTGCCTTGCGTTTCGTATCGGGCGCCTGTGTCGGGCTGAGCCGTCGGGCTCATCCATACGGGAGCCTAGTCGAGCGGCCACACTCCGTGGTGCGGCCACGCCGTATCCGGCACCGAAAGAGTCGTTGAGTCCCGGTTTTCCCCGGTTAGCAGGAAACCAGATCGTTCGATCCGATGTGGGCCGGCGGTATGTCCGGCTCAGCGCGCCGCCAGCGCTACCGGACCGCTGTTAAGCCCGCCGCGGGACCGGCGTGATCCAAGATGGCCTCAAGCACCCGCCGGTGATCCGTCCCCAGGGAGTCACGGTGACGCTGCGCCATAGCCGCCGCCCGCGTGAGCGCCCTGCGGGGCGCGGCCCTGAGGCTGGCGTCGAGCAGCGACCAGGAAAGCTCGTTCAGGGCGCAGCGCACCGCATTCGGATCCTCCGTCCGGTCACAGACCTCGGCGAGCGCGCCGAGCAGCTTCACCGACCCCGGCTCGGGAGCCATTTCGACCCGGAAGGCGTCGACCATCGGGCAGGGCGAACCGACGCCCGCGCCGGCCTCGAAGGCGTTGAGCAGCGGGCTCACGTCGCCTGCGGTCAGCGGGTCGTACAGCCCGGGGAAGGGGATCTCTTCGTACCCGCGGTCGTATCCGCTGATGTAGATCGGCGTCGGGGAACCTGACCGGGCCAGCACGGCGAGCGCGAGGTCAAGCAGGCTGACCGGCCAGCCCAGATCGCTGATGGCGTGAATGCGGAATTCTCCCCGCTGGCTGCCCAGGCTGGCGAGCAGGAGCAGCTGAGCGGATTCAAGCGCGGACTGCACGTAGAAGGCGATCTCCGTGCTGTGCAGCCTTATTACCTCCCCCTCCGGCTTCTCTGCCCAGCTCAGCAACCGTTTATAGATGATCGAGTTATCCAGCACGTGGGTGAACCGGCTTGCCGTGCAGAGCATGTCGCTGGCCACGGCCACGGTAGACGCGACCCACTCCGCAGCGCGCTTGGACGCGGTATACATGTCCGGGGAGTACGGCCGGAGAGCTTTGCCGGTCGAGGCGCACACGACCTGCGGCACCCCGGTCGCCGCGGCGGCGGTCAGCACGTTGCGCGTGCCCAGCACATTGGTGGAAACCGTACGGTGCACCTCGATCTCGGCCAGGCCCGGATCGCGCTGGGCCGCGACGTGGAACAGCAGGTCCGGCCGGACGTCGGCGATCAGCTCCGCCATGGCCGCGTGATCCCTGACGTCGGCGTGCAGGTACTCGGCGCGAGGGTGCCGGGGCCAGTCGTTCGTGACCCCGCGGCTCACGCTGACCAGACGGCCAGAGCACCGCGCCGCCAACTGCGCCATCAGCGTCGAGCCGATACAGCCTGTCCCGCCGGTCACCAGGACCGTGGCGTCGCCCAGCCGGTCGGCAAGCTCCGCTTCCGGCAGGCACAACCCCCGCTCGCCGATGGACAGAAAGCGCGCGTGTTCCTCCGCGGCGCCTTCCTTGACGGCGATCAGCGACTGGGTCAGATCACGCAACTGCCGCAAGGTCTTGACATCGAGGCCACGCCGCCCAGGCGGAGCGACCGCCTTCATGGTGCCGATGATCTCCGAGACCGTTTCCACCCCATACCTCCGCTAGCTGACCCATCGTCTTTACGCGTCGTCACGCCCCCCGGGCCCCTCCCACCCAGGTGCTGCGCGACGTAAGGGCCAAACACCTGGAAGCACCGGAAGCTAATAGCCTTTCTGAATTTATCCAAGGTAGCCAGACATTACTAGATAGTTACTTACTTAGCACCTTCTTCCATACCATGCGGGTTGATCTGTACTGATAGGCTACTTCAACCACCAAATGCCGGGATGTACAGATCGTTCCTGGACAATCAGGCCGTCAGCGGGGATGAGCTGGGCAAAGAGGAGGTACTCCCCTGTCCGCGCTCGTGGCAACCTGGGAGGGGGATCGTGACGGACGTCATCGATAGATCGCTGAGCGCCGACGCGCTATCAGTAAGTGAAAATAGGGGCCAACCATTTCCGACCTTGGCAGTCGGAAACGCAGAAATGGACTCTGCAGACTGGGTTCTCGGCCACGCGGACTCCACTACAGCCCACCGGGAAGTATGAGCACGCGGGAGAACCACCCATCTGAGGTGGGTCGTGCGTCTGACATAGAACAAGCGGCCGAGGACGAGCGCGCAGCCGAAGCGGAGCAGCAGCCTCCGGCAGAGCGTGCAGACGATAACCAGGCATCAAAGGTGCGCGGCTGGTTTCAGCCCGTGTTCGGTGCGGCTAGCGCCGACGACACGGCCACCAGCCCGCCGAGCCCGGCATCAGGCGTCCCGGCCAGCCCGGCATCCGGCGTCCCGGCCAGCCCGGCATCAGGCGTCCCGGCCAGCCCGGCATCCGGCGTCCCGGCCAGCCCGGTACCCACCTTCACGCCTAACCCGGCACCAAGCCCGGCCAAGCCGAGACCCACCTTCACGCCTAACCCGGCACCCGGCCCCGCGCCCAAGGCCGCCAAGCCGGTACCCACCTTCACGCCCAACCCGGCACCCAGCCCCGCCAAGCCGGCACCCAGCGTTCCGGCCAGCCCGGCACCCAGCGTTCCGGCCAGCCCGGCCAAGAAAGCCCCTAGCTCCCGTTCTGGCCCGGCACCCGCCGTCCGGCCGAATATGCCGGTCGACGACGCGGCAACCGTCGTGATGCCAGTGTTCGGGGGAAAACGGGCGCAAACGGGGACCGGACCAAACGCCGGCAGCGGATCGCCCGCAGCCGGCGCTGCCCCCTCGAAGGCGACCGGGTACAGCACCGCCGGCCAGCGACAGCCAGCCGAGTACGCGGCCACGGTCCCGGCGCGCGGCGCGGCGCGCGGCGCGCCGACAGCGGGCGAGACCCCGATCCTGCGGGCCGTCCAGGCGTCCCCCGCCAAGCGCCCGCGGGAACCGGCCGGCCAGCCGAGCAAGCGTGACGCCCCGGGCCGCGGTACGACCGGGGCAGGCCGCGCGAAACTGTTCACCCCCCCGAAGCGCGTCACATCGCTAGGCCGGAGGCTTAGGTCCGCTGTCGAGCTGCACAGGCTTTTGATTGCCGTCCTGACCGCAATCGCGGTCATCGTCACGACCGCGACCCTGATATCGGTCCGGCTGGACGCCAGCCCTCCACCGTCTGGTGCGCCGCCGCTGGATATTCCGGCCGCGAGCAAGGCCCAGATCGTTGCGCTTGGCTCGGGCACGTGGCCAACGACACCCCCCGCGACGGCGACCGCCACTTGCAAGCAAGTAGGCCTGAAGGGCGCAACCGGCGCCTCGGTCGTCAGCTACCTTGACGACAGCAGCACCCAGGCGGATCTTGTGGCCAACGAAGCCAAGGGGCTCGACCTGCTCGACTTCTCCTGGACGAGCCTGGCCAGTCCGACCGACTTGGCCCAAACCGACTCGTTCGACCCATCGCTCGGGACCGAGTTGACGGCGGCGGATCATGCCGCTCCGTGCGGGCTGCGTTTCGTTACCCTCAGCGACAACGATACGGCCCTGAGCCACAGCGCCGACGTGCGCATGATGACGAAAATTCTCACCGACTCCAGTGTCCGTCAGGCGAACGTGCTCGCGGTGGCGCAATGGATGGCCAACCAGCCTCTCGCCACCGGGCTGACCGTCGACTACGAGAACGGCCTGCCGCAGAATCTGAACGATCTGTCCATCGCGGAAAAGGTGGCCGGCTGGTCTGGACTGTCGTTGGACGAGGCGGTTAGCCGGCTGAGCAATGATTACACCGAACTAATCGGGGAAATCGCTGACGCCATGCATCGGCAGCATCGCCTGGTGCGGCTGATGGCCCCGGTACGGAACAGCGACGACGTCGACGTCGCGACCACAGACATCGCGCCGTACCTGCTAAATTACGGAGCATTGGCACAGTACGTTGATCAGATAGTGCTCAAGGCCTACGATTTCAACTTCGCGACTTCAAACCCGGGGCCAATCGCTCCATTTACGGACGTGGCGAAGGTGCTAACCTATGTCCACAGCTACGGCGTGTCGTGGAGCAAGCTGGCGGTAGCGGAGCCTTTGTATGCTTACAACTGGACGGTAAATAAGAAGGGCGACATCGCCCTGGGCGCCAACGGCCAGCCCATTTCAGCAACCCCGCTGACGGCTACTCAGGTGGATACCGACAAAAAGCAATGGCATATAGCGAAAACCGAAAACGGGGAAACTGAGTATACTTACATCTCTGCTGGGCAGCCGCACATAGTCTGGGACGCTTCGAGCGCGCTCAAGACTGAGATGGCCTGGCTGAAGCGCAACTACCCGCAGATCGGTATTGATGCCTCGAAGATCGGCAACGCCGACCCCACGGGCTCGGCCCTAGCCGTCACGGTTCTCGGCCGCTGATGCTACCGACTGGACCGGCCACCACCAGGCCCATCCGGCTCATACTCCTCCCGATCGGCCGCGGCGCGCACGGCCGGCCACAGCCAGCCACGGTCGGCCTGCGGCTTCGGCGGACGGCGCCGCCAGGACCGCACCGAACCCGGCGGGCGGTCCAGTTCCGCGGCGATCCGCCCGTTCCCCCCACCTGGTGCGCCAGCGACTATGCGACGTGCGCAAGGGAACGACTCGATCAGTGCAGGCGGGGTCCCGCACCCGGCCGGTGACGTATCATGTGTAAACTTGACATTACTGTTTATAGGGTTGTATCTGCTAGACTGGCGTGTGTTGTCTATACCTAAAACAGACAAAACCCAATAAAATAACCGCTGCGGCATAATCGTTGTATTTGTCCCTAAATACACTTGGAAGCTTCGATGAAGCGGGGAGGTGATTATGGGCACACCAATTCAGAAAGAATTTGGTCCGGGTTATGATTGCCCACCCCGGAAATTTCATTTCTGGGCGGTAATTTTGCCGACGGTAGTGCTGGTCGCACTTACCGTTGCCCTGATGCGCGATACAGCTAATACCAGTAGCAAGCTCACCCGCAGTCCCATCGTCACCTGCCCTAAGCAGATGTGCCCCGCGCCAGGGTCCACCGGGTCGGCGCAGCCGGCCAGGAAGACGTCGGCGGCCGGATCGAGCGTAGCGCAGACTATAGCCCGCGATTCAAGCTCGCCGACGGTGTCCGCCCTCGGCCGTGCGTCTAGCCAGCCATCGAGTCCTTCGCCGAGCTCGAATTTGAGTCCAGTCCAGACAAGCCCGTCGCCAAGTTCGCCGCCGAGCCCCTCAGCGAGTCCGGTCCTCGGCGTCACCCGTGCGCTGCTTAGCCGGTCATCGTCTGCGGTCACTCATGCGGTAGTTCTCTCCAGCGCCTAGCCCATGCATCGGCCTCTAGCGGCCACACGGACTAGCCCGACCTGAGGGAACGAGAAGACGTGGACTCCAAGAACAAGGCAACTCCGGTAGATTCCGCAACCGAAATAATCCCGGTCTACGTCAAGAAGCAGATCTTCTACAGCCCGGCCGCACGCAGGGGCTTGTACGTGCTCACGCTGGCTGTTTTCCTGCTCGCGGCGACGGCGGTGGGTTGGCAATGGGGACTTGCCAGGGCCGCGAAGCCGCTGCCAAGTGCAGCCCGCTATAACAACAGCGCCGGCTACACCAGCAGTATTGCCGCCGAGATGGCGCAATGCGGGGAAGAACACGGGGAGTTCGGCCCTAGCGGCACACTCCAGGTACCGGTGATCGGGCAAGGCGTGTTCCAGCGGGTCGTGCGCATCGTCACCAGCGGAAGCACGGCCTACGCGGTCGATCCGTTCACAGGCAAGGTAGTGCAGTCCCTCACCAGCCTGCAGCAGCACGCCACCCGCGACTGCCGTTACGCCCTGCAGGAATATGGCACCGTACCGAAGAACACCGTCGTGCTGACCTACGAGAACAGCCCGACCAGCCAGTGGACGCCGCAGCTTCTGGGTATCCTGCAGGCCTACAACGTGCACGCCACTTTCTTTAACACCGGCACCAATATCCTGGCGATGCCGCAGATATTCAAGGCCGAGGTAAGTTCCGGAAACGCAATCGGCAACGAAACGCTGGACAATCCGGACCTCACCCGCCAAAGCGGTGTCCAAGCCCGGCAAGAAGTCGTCACCAACGCCCAGATCATTGTGACCACCGCAGCATACCAGAGCCATCTTTTCTACACGCCCTCGCTAGGCAGCGGCGAGCAGGCGGTGGCGCAGAACCTGTTCGCCACGCTCGTGGGACAGCAAGTCGGATTTGCCGATGTAAACCTCACGAATGCTAGCTGGGACTACCAGGTAGCCGCGCACCAGGCACCCAGCCTGCAGCGTGACGGCGCCGGGGTCGTGGTCGTCATCAACGATGGCGGCGGCACCCAAGCCACCACGCTGCAAGCCTCGATAAATCTGATACGCCAGGCCCAGAGCCTGGGATACCATTTCATGACCATCCCGCAGTTGCTCAGCGCCAACGATTTCTCCGGGACGGCCGCCGGCCCAGTCCAGCCAACCCTGAACGACCGGGTGGGCTACGCGGTGTACTGGGGCCCGCATGTGCTGCAGGCGCATCTACTGCAAGGCGTCATGCGCGATATGACGATATTTATCGGCCTGATAACCCTCTTGTGGGCTCTATTCGCGGGCTGGGGCCGGTATTACAACTACCGTAAGCCTCCCTCCTGGCACCCGGAGAAAGTCTCTGTCCTCGTCCCGGCCTGGAATGAGTCTAAGGTCATTCGCCGAACGGTCGAAAGCATCTTGTCCTATACCTACCCATTCGAGCTCGAGCTCGTCGTCGTGGATGACGGTTCGACCGATAATACCTGGGAGATCCTGCAGCAGCTAGCGGCTGAGCACCCGTCCGTCAAGATCTACGACAAAGAAAACGGCGGCAAAGCCAAGGCGCTCAACTACGGCCTGTTCATCGGCGTGACGACCGACTACACATTGATCATCGACGCCGACACGATCGTACAAGATGGCGAGACAATTCCCCGGCTGGCGAGATGGTTCGCGGACCCGAAGATCGGAGTGGTGGCGGGTCGGACCAAGGCTGGCTACCGCGGCAAGGGCCTGCGCGAGAAAATGCTCGCTGAGTTTCAGGCCACCGAGTACGACCTAGGTATCGCGGTCATGCGGACCGCGCAGGACTGGATGAACGGCATCGTTATTGTCCCGGGTAGCTGTTCCATGTTCAGGACGGCTCTGCTACGCGAGGTGGGCGGGTTTAAATCCCACCTTATCGCCGAGGACGCGGCGGCCGGCATGGAGTTGCGTCGCCGCTTCCCCGGAATGCGAATACGGCAGGACATCACGGCGGTAGCCCTCACCGAGGTACCGCTCACTGGCAAGGCACTGCGTAGTCAATGGCGCAGGTGGACTTTCGGGGTCATGCAGGTCATGATGGACCACCGGGAAATATTCGTCCGGCCGGACAAGTACGGCGGGCTCACCATCCAGTTGTGGTGGTCCCTGTACGGCCTGATCGTGCCGACGTTCCTCCTGCCGGTGACCTATCTCCTGATCGTGGTCACGGCATTTAATCACAACTGGCGAAATCTGCTGATTTATCCGGTGATTTTTATCGTTTACCGGATCGTAACAACTCTCGTATCTATGGTTATCATGCGGGAGTGGATGAACCCGTTGACGTCGATCTGGTACCGGATCGTCAATGATCCGCTCCAGATATATCTGGCCGTCACATGCTGGTACAAGGTCCTCAGCGGCAACGTCCAGTCCAGGAAGATCTGGTCCAAGATTCCGCGCCAGGGTACACCGGTCAAGGCAGCGGCGCCCGACTTGCCCGCGCTGGCGGCGGCAGGCAGAAGTCCTCGCCATGAGGTTGATGAAGATCACGTCACCGGGCCGCACGCGGCCCAGGCCCCGGCCGACGGAACCGTCCAGACCTTGCTCCGGTAGCGGTGCGGCCAGCCCTGGGTCAAGGCCAGCCCTGGGTCAAGGCCAGCCCTGGGTCAAGGCCAGCCCTGGGTCAAGGCCAGCCCTGGGTCAAGGCCAGCCCTGGGTCAAGGCCAGCCCTGGGT
>Ga0302325_10012584_pt1 | contig 18136 bp, 13 predicted proteins | sample Palsa_T0_2_FD_201948 | JGI IMG/M metagenome (GOLD analysis project Ga0302325, IMG submission 201948) | Peat permafrost microbial communities from Stordalen Mire near Abisko, Sweden - Palsa_T0_2 | ecosystem: Environmental > Terrestrial > Soil > Palsa > Peat permafrost | place: Sweden: Abisko...
CGGGCGCGGGCGCGGGCGCGGGCGCGAGCGCGAGCGCGGGCGCGGGCGCGGGCGCGAGCGCGGGCGCAGGCGAAGGCCAACCTTGCCCCCCGGGGCGCAGCCACCCCCTCCCAGCAATCCGATGGGAACCCCGGGCGAAAGCCACGCGTGACGCCATGGAAACCACCCCCTCCCAGCAATCCGGTGGGGAGCTCGAGGGGAGCGGCGGTTCGCTCCCCTCGACCAAGAGTCGTACTGCGCGCGCTTCCCGCGCGCGCAGTTCCCTTGACCCACCGCTGGGGCCGTAGATACTCGGTGTTGGCCGAGGGTACGGCGTGCGGAGGCCAGCGTGATCACGTGTGCGAAATGCACGAAGGACAATCAGGACCACTACAAGTTCTGTCTGGGTTGCGGCGCGGAGCTTCCGAGGGGCGCGGCGCCCAAGCCGTTTTCGCCGCAAACGCCCCCTCAAGGTGTCCGGGCGGCCCCTGCTCCGTCGCCTGGGATGGCGGCCGGCCTTGCAGGTACGGTCGCGGTTTCGCAGGGGCCAATGGTGTCTCGCGCCCCGGTACCGCCAGTTGCCGTGGCGCCCGCCCCCGCGCCTGCGCCGGTGGTGGCCCCGCCGGTCTCCGCTCCGCCCGCCGTAGTGGCTGCTGCGGCGGCGCCGGTGGCCGCGCCCGCGGCCAGCGCCGTGGTGTGCCCGCAGTGCGGTCACGGGAACACGTCGGCCAACATGTTCTGCGGATCATGCGGGTTTCGGCTTGGAGGCGTGGCGGCTCGTTCGGCCGTACCCCCGGCGCTGGCCCCCGCCGCCGAGCCGTCCGCAGGCGCCCTCGTTCTGACGGCGCTACGCGCTGACGGCACCGAGGCGGGCACCTACAGCCTGCCCGGCAGCAATGGGACGGTGGGCCGCGAGACGGGCGGCATCTTCGCCGGCGACAGCTACCTCTCGCCACGGCACGCCACGTTCCGGATGGCCGGACTCGGGCGCGCCATCGTCAAGGACGAAGCCTCCCTCAACGGCATCTACAAGAAGCTCGGGCGCGACGTGCCGGTGGAGCTCCGGCCGAACGAGGTCTTTCGCATCGGACAGGAGATCATCAAGTTCGAGCCTCTGGTCGCTCAACCTCCGCCGCCGGACGGCGTCGAGCGGCTAGGGGCTCCGAGCAAGGGGTACGTCGGCCGCATCGCGCTCGTCATTGGACGCGAGGAAACGGGCAACGCTTTCCCCGTGCCCGAGGGCGGCGTGCACCTCGGCCGCGAACGCGGCGACATCCTGTTCCCCGAGGACGGCTACGTGTCGGGCCTTCATTGCCGCCTCACCTGGGACGGGCAGCGGCTCTTTCTCACGGACCTCGGCAGCTCGAACGGAACTTTCATCCGCATCGCCGGCGAGGCCGAGGTGCGCTCCGGGGACGTCCTGCTGATGGGTCAGCAGCTGTTCCGGATTGCGATCTGACGCCGGCAGCGTCGCGGGCCAAAGGGGATCGATGAGGCAGCAACGGACCATCCGGGTCGTCGCCGCCGTCATCGAAAAGGACGGGCGCTACCTCATCACCCAGCGGCGCGCGACCGCCGTGCTGCCGCTGCTCTGGGAGTTCCCCGGAGGCCGAGTCGAGGAAAACGAGCTGGATGCCCATGCGCTCAAGCGCGAGGTGCGCCACCGGCTGGCGGCGGAGATCGAGGTGGGCAAACTGATCTCGTTCGTAAGCCACCCCTACGAGCACTACGTCGTCGACCTCTACCTCTACGAGTGCGCGCTGAAAACACACGAACTCGAGGCCCGCGCCGTGAACGAATACCGCTGGGCATCGAGCGCCGAGTTCGACCAGTACCCGTTCACGCCCGCCGACGAGGCCTCGATGAACAAGCTGCTCGGCGTGGCGTAGAGTCGCTCCCCTCGACCACGACTAATCAATCTCCACGCCGGTCGCGTCGAGCTCGATCTTTGCGACCCCGGCGCCGGGCTTCTCCTCGCAGTCGTCGGCCGAACCGGGCGCCTTCACGACCGTCGCCTGAACGCGCGCGAGATGGCCAGGCGATGTCTTCGGCACGAAGAACGAGTGCCCGTGCATCCGCACATGCGCCCGTCCGGAGGTGTCCTCGAGCTCCATCCAGCAGCCCATCTCGCGGCAAACGGAGGTGACCTTGCCGCTCGTCGCCACCACCTTGTCCCGATAGCGTCCTGGGTCGCGCGCGATGTCCGCGAGCGGGACGAGCGGCGAGGTGATGCGCTCGCCGAGGGCAAGAGTCGCCACGGACGGAGGGCTGCTGGCCGCGGGCGGCGCGGCGACGGACACCGAGGACTCGTGACGGGAGCACCCCGCCACGACGACGATCACGACCCCGTAGAGCCCGCGTCCAAGCTTCGTCATCGCCCGCCCTTCACAGCTAGCACGCGCCGGCGCCCCGTCATGCCGGCCCGCCAGCCGCCCAGAGCGCATACACGGCCCCCCACGCCATCCCCAGAATGCCGATGAAGAGGGCAATCGTCGCGACCTCCAGGCGCCGTAGGCCCCGTTGGCTCGAGACGATGCCCCACGTCATGAAGAACTGCTGCGTCCCGTTGGCGAGGTGGTACGCGACGGCGAGAGGCGCGAGGACGTACACGGCGAGCGTCGGCCCGTGAAAGTGCATCTCTTGCGCGATGTCTGCGAACAACTCCGCGTGGCCCTCGACGAGGCGCGGGCGGAGGAGCGCGAGCCAGATGTGCGCGCCGAGAAAGAGCGCGACGGCGATCGCGCTGAGGCGCTGAAGGAGATACTTGAGGTTGTTGTAGAAGGGATAGTGAAGGTTGTTCGGTCGGCTGGTGGCGATGCGCGTGATGCCCCACGCCGTGTGGATGACGATGGGCAGAAGAACGACGATCCCCGTGACGGCCTGCGCGATGGGGTGGGAGTACTCGGTGACGTCGTGCTGCCAGGCGTCGGCACCCTGAAACGCCGACAGGTTGTGCCACAGGTGCACGATCGTCCAAAGGCCGAGCGGGAAGAGGCCAAGCGCGGAGGCAATGCGCGCCTGAAAGAAGCTCGAACGCGCCTCGGCGCTGCCGGGGAGCGGACGCGCGGTAGAAGATGCGGATGCCATGGAATCCGGGCGTACGGTAGGGGCAAGCAGGATGGTGTTCAAGGCGCTGTGTACGGGCTGCCGGATCGCCCTGGGTCCGCTGGCGATCGTGTCGATGGCGCCGGGCGAAGCAAGCGCGGCGACCTTGGCGGCGCACGCCGCCGTCCACGCTGAGGACGTGAGTCAGGCCGAGGTCCGGCCCGAAGGGCAACCCTGGCGGCACGTCGCGTGGAGCGACCTCTCGGGAACCCGCGTCGACCCCGGGCGCTACGAGCTGCGCGTCCATGCGAGCGGCGGCGCGAGCGGGGGGGCCCTCGAGGTCCCCGTGTGCGCGGGCCGCGGGCGCGTCGCTCTCGACGGCCACGCCGTGCGCGCGCTGGACGCGGGGCCCATCGTCTTGCCGATCGGCCCCGGGGACCATGAGGTCCGGTTCGGGGTAACGGTGAGCGGCTACGAGCGGCGTCTTGCGTGCGGCAGCCCCGTGAGGTCCGGCCCCACGATGCACACCCTCGACGGTCTCGGCGTACTGACGTTCGACAGCCCACACGCCCCACGAGGGGGCGGTCGCGCGGTGGTCTTCGTGCCGCCAGGCCACGACGTACACCGGGCCGCACCGCTGCTCGTCGGCGCACACCCGTGGAACGGCTCGATCTGGACGTACGCGGCCTACGAAGAGCTGCTCTCCGAAGCCCGGCTGCGCGACGTCGTGTTGCTGATGCCGAGCGGCCTCGGTAACTCGCTTTACACGGCCGACGCGGAGGATGAAGTGCTCCGCGCCGTCGCCGCAACCTGCGACGTCCTCGCGATCGATCCGGCGGCAGTGTCTATCTGGGGCGCATCCATGGGGGGCGCCGGCGCGACGACGATCGGCCTGCACAACCCCGACCGCTTCGCCTCTGTGACGAGCTTCTTCGGCGACTCCAAATACGACCTCTCGACGTACGTTCACGCCATCTTGCCGGACGAGGCGGCCGCTCACCGTGTGAACGCGCTCGACGTGGTCGACAACGCGCGTCACGTCCCCGTGTGGCTCGTGCACGGTGAAGACGACGCCGTCTCGTCCATCCGTCAGAGCGACATTCTCGCCGACGCGCTGTCGGCACGCGGATTCCGGGTCCGGTTGGATCGGGTCGCCGGCATGGGCCACGCGGGGGCGCTCGTCGCTCGGTTCGTCGCGCGCGTCGTCGACGAGGCGGCGGAGGCGCGGGTGCCGGCGATCGTGGGGCGCGTGACGTACCGCAGCGTCCGGCCGGCCGACGTCGGCGCGTACGGGGTTCACCTCGCGAGGGCCAGTGCGCACGAAGACGCGGTTGTCGACGTGGAGCGGATGCCCGACGGCGTGCACGTTCGGGCCCATCACGGGGTGGTCGCGATCGCCTTCGCGCGCGGCGCGCTTGGGACGCCGGTCGACCAGCCCCCGCCCATCATCGTCGACGGCGCGCCGGTCGCCGCGGCGTGGGAGCCACCGGTCCGGTGAAGGTCCCGTGAGACGATTCCCTTGAACGTCGAGCGCTGGCTTCTCGCGCTGACTCCCGCGGTCGGCCTGGCCACGGTGGCCCTGGGCTTGCGGCTCGGGGCGCCGAGCACCGTTCGTGCGGCGCTCGTGTACGCGGCGTCGAAGCCGCTAGCCGCCGGGCAGCGCGCATTTTCGATCTTCGTCTTCCGTGAGGACGCCGGCACGCGCGAGCCTGTCGGGCGGCTGCCGCTGGAGGTCGACGCTCGGACCGCCGACGAACACACGAGCTGGCGCGGCGTCACGAACGAGGACGGCGTCGCCGAATGCGTCGTGCCCGTCGGACTCCCGGCGACGGTGGCGGACCTGACGGTGCTCGGCGGCGGCGAGATTCTGGCGCGCGGCGTCCCGGTCGACCGACCGCCGGTCGACGCGCCGCGGCCCTATGCGCCGTGGATGTCCTTCGTTCATCGGGAAGGGGACATCGACATCGACGCGGTTCTCGTTGGCGAACGGGCCGCCCCCGGGTTTCCGGCCACGCTGTGGGTGCGGACGCTCGACCGCGCCAGCCGGCACCCCCTCGCCCACGCAAAGGTCGAGCTCGAAGGCGACGCGAGCCTGACGCCGCCGGTGTCGACCGCGCTGACGGACGCGCGCGGCTGGGCGTCGATCGTCGCGACACCGCTCGGCCTCGCCCTGACGGTGACGTTGCGCGCGCGCGGGCGACTCGGGGGCGGCGGTGACGGCGCGGAGATGACGGGCGAGTCGATCGGGCCAGTCCCCATGGCGCCGGGCGCGCCCCGCGTCGAGACCCGTCCGCGGTGGGGGGCGGGCGAAGAACCGGAGATCGACCTGACCGAGCCTGTCGTGTGGCCGAGCGCATACGTCGAGATCGACGACGCGCGCGGGCGCGCCTGGGCGACGACCGTCGAGCCCGGCGTCGGGCTTCCGGACGGGAAGGCCATCCTGGGGGTGCACGTACCGCCGCTCGCGCCGGGGCTCTACTGGGCGGTTGCTTCGGCGGCGCCCTTCGCGGACGCCGAGAGCGAGACACGCAGCGCCTATCGAGCGTTCTTCGTGGCCGCGTCGGACGATGCCGCGCTCGCCCTCGGCACGAGCGTCGAGGCGTGCACCGCGGCGCTCGACCGGCCGGACGCCGCGCGCACGCTCGGGCCGTGCCTCGCGCTCTCGGCACGCTCGCCGATCGAGCGGTGGCTCGCTCTCGACGGATTCGCGGAGCCCCGGGCCCGCGACCGGATTGCGAGAGCGAAGGGTCTTCGCATCGCGCTGAGCGGTCTGCTCGTCGCGGCGCTCCTCGAGGCGGCCATTCTTCTCCGCGGAGCCGCTCGCGCCCGCGTCCGGTGGAACGAGGACGGGGATGGGGACAGCAACCGCGCGGCCCGAGGGATGGCGACAGCGCGCGTGTGGACCGTGGTCGTGACCGTGCTGGTCGCGCTGCTCGGGTTCGCGTTGCTTGCCGCGTTTCTCTTCCGGGTAAGCTGAGGCGGCGCACGTGCCCTCAAGCCGGCGCGGGTGCGGCCTGCGGGCTTCCTGTCTAGACTGCGGGGATGAGCGGCGGAGCGCATCATCTCGGCGGCTGGCTCGCCGCCGCGCTCGTCCTCGCGGGCAGTCACTCCGCGCGAGCCCAGGACTTCGACCCGCACGGGCGGCGCCACGCTCCGCCGCTGCCTTCGCATCAGGCGCCCGCCGGTCCCTCGGCCGGCGCTGCGCCGCCCGGCGCGCCCACCTCCGCGGCCCTCATCGACCGCTACACGCGCGCCGTCCTCGCCCAGCCGGGTGCACCGTTTCCCCTGCAGCGCCTCGCGCAGCTCGTGCGAGAGCGCGACGGCAAGCTCGCCGCCGTGGTGACGGACTTCGAGCGGCGCGCGGCCCAAGCCGGTCCCGATCAATACGCCGCGTCCGTCGGGCTCGCGGGGCTCTACAAGATGGACGGCCGCGTCGACGACGCCGTGGCGACGTACGAGAAGGCGGTCGCGCTCCGTCCCGCCGACGCGGCGGCGCTCACGGCGCTCGCGCGGCTGTACGAGGACCGCGGTGACCTCGCCGCTGCGCGCGCCCGCTACGAAGCCGCCCTTCCGCTGCAGAAGGCGAAGGCCGACGAGGAGCAGACGCTGCGCACCCTGATGGCGCTTTCGCTCGACCAGAAGGACTGGGACGCGGCGCGCAAGTTCCACCGCCAGCTTACGGCGCTCGAGCCGACGAGCCTCTTCGTGCGGGGGGAGCTCGGACGAGAGCTCTACGATCGCAGCGAGTTCGAGCGAGCGGAGGTGGAGCTGAAGGACGTCGTGACGGCCGCCGCCGGCGACAACCGGGCCCTCGCCCCCGCCCTGAAGGATCTCGGTCGCGCGCAGGCCAAGGCGCACGAGAACCAGGAGGCGCTCGCCACCTTGAACCGCGCCTTGGCCGCAGCCGGGGGCATGACCGCCCTGCGCGCGGAGATCTACGCCGTCGTGACGGAGGTGTACCGCGCGGACCAGAAGCTGCCGGACCTCGTGAAGCAGCTCGAGCAAGAGCATGTCACCGACTTTGCCCGGCTGGCCCTGCTCGGTTCCCTCTACGAGGAGACGGGCGACAGCGTGAAGGCGATCGCGACCTACCGCCACGCGCTCGCGATCGATCCGCGCCAGATCGACTTGCGCCTGCGGATGATTCACCTGCTGCAAGAGGGGGGCGACATCGACGCCGCGATCTCCGAGTACGAGAGCCTCATCCGGGCGGCCCCGAACAACCCGACGTTCGTCTTCGAGCAGTGCGAGGCGCTGATGCAGCGCGGGGACCACGCGCGCGCGCTCAAGCTCGTGACCGACCTCGAGGCGCGGGCCGCAGGCGACGACGAGATCTTGTCGCGGGTGGCGGACTTCTACGCGCGCATCGGCGAGAAAGAGCGATCGCTGCGGGTGCTGCAGCGGCTCGCCCAGTCGAGCGCAGGCGGCGACCCAGGGCACCTCGTCGACCTCGGAGATCGGTACTTCCAGGACGGGAACGCGCCGCTGGCGGTGCAGACGTGGAAGCGGATCCTCGCCGTCGTGCAGCCGCGTGCCCGCGCCCTTGCCGCCCTCGGCGACGTGTACCTCGAGCACGAGATGGCGACCGACGCGCTGGCTGCCTACAAGGAGGCGGTCGCCCTCGAGCCCACGAACCTGGGCTACGAGAAGGCGCTCGCGGCGGCGTACGAACGCACGCACGCCTATCGCGCAGCGCGCACGCTCTACGAGGAGATCGCGGCGAGCGCAAAGGCCAAGGGCGACAAGACGCTCGCGCGCGAGTGTCGGACGCGCATCGTCACGCTGTGGGGCCTCGAGCGCCTGCTCGAGCAGGAGCTGCCCGGGCTGCGGCGGCAGTTCTCGGCGTCGCCGCCCGACGTCGACGCCGGGCGGATGCTCGCCGAGGCCATGCTTCACCTGCGCAAGCTGCCGGAGGCCGAGGACACGTTGCGCCGCGTGATCGATCTGGCTCCCGGTGACGCCGACAGCTACCTCGCGCTCGAGCGGGTCCTCGTCCAGGAGACCAAGATCGCAGAGGCGATCGCCGTACTCGGCAAGCTGGTGCAGGTCGAGCCGAAGCGCGCGCGAGAGATCTACCAGCGCATGGCCCAGTACGCGCTCCAGATCTACGACGACGACGGCGCGATCCGTTACGCGTCGCGCGCCGTGGAGCTCAATCCGGACGACGCGGAGGGCCACCGCAAGCTCGGCGAGATGTACCGATCGCGGCAAGACGCCGACCACGCGATCACCGAGTTTCGTGCGGCGATCGCGAAGAACGATCGCCTCTTCGTCGTGTACTTCGAGCTCGCGGACCTGCTCCTGTCCAAGGGGCGCGCCGACGAGGCGGACCGGCTGTTTCGCGCGGTGGTGCGCAGCGCGCCGGACGAGGAGCTCGTGGCGCGCGCCGCGCGGTTGTCGATGCAGATCAATCTGGGCAACGGGACGCTCGAGTCGCTCGAGCAGGACCTCTTGCCCCTGGCCATCGGCAACCCCGAGCGTCCGACGTACCGCCGGCTGCTCGTCGAGATTTACGGCAGCCTGACGTTCAGCCTCGTGCAAGCGGTGCGGCACGGGACGGCGCGCGAGGCCGCGGACGCGCGCGCTCGGCTCGCCCACATCGGGTCGCGCGCCGTCAAGCCGTTGCTCGACGCCCTCGCCGACCCGGACGTCGGGCAGCAACGGATCGCCATCGATGTCCTTGCCTACGTGCAGAACCGCAACGCCGCGCTCCCGCTCTTCGCTTACGCGACGGGCCCGGCCGAGGCGACGCTGCGTGCGCGCGCCATGATCGCCTGCGGCGCGCTCGCTGATCCCGCGCTCGTGCCCAGGTACGAGGCGCTCCTCTTCCCGAAGGACCCGGCGAGCGAGCAATCGGGCGTATCCGATGCGGTCGCGTCGGCCGCCGTGTGGGGTCTCGCGCGCATGCGAAGCCCGCGCGCGGTTCCTGTGCTTCGACGGATCGCACGCGAGGGAGCACCCACGGCGCGTGCCCTGGCGGTCCTCGGCCTCGGGGCGGGTGGGGACCGCGCCGCCGTGGCCGACGTGGCCGAGGCGGCGCGATCGGTCGATGCAGGCAGCGTCACGCGCGCCGCGGCGGCCTACGCGCTCGGCGAGCTCGACGCACAAGGGCAGGTGCCGGTCCTCCTCGAGATGGCGGAGGGGGGAGACGCGCTGCCGCGGCGGATGGCGATCTTGTCGCTCGCGCGGATGGCAGCCTCGGCGCCGCGCGAGCCGGTATGGCAAGGCCAGGCGGCGCAAGCGATGGCGGATGCCGTTTTTGCGGGCGACGACGGCGTGCCGGGCCGGGGTGCGCGCACGCCCCTTCAGTCGACGGCCGTCAGCGCGCTCGCGCGGATGGCGGCGCGAGGGGTGCGTTTGCGCTCCGAGGGCGACGCGGAAGACGCGATCCCGATTCCGGACGGACCGCTGGACGTGGACGCCTTGCTCGACGCGCTCGAGGCAAAGCAGACGATCGCGGGGGATCGCGCGGCGGCGCTCGTTCGCTTCGCCGAGCCTGTCCAGCGCGCGGCCCTCGCGGCGCTCCGGACGTCGATGGCGCGCGCGTCCGCCGTTCTGGCTGCGCTCGGCAGCGGGCAGGGGGAGCTCTTGCCGTTCGTCGGCGCGGGGGAAACGGGGCCGGCGGCGGCGACGGCGCGTGCCATCGAGACGGCGCTGGAGCCGAGCCTCGTGCCTCTCGCGCGCCACCCGGACGCGACGGTGCGCACGAAGGCGATCGCGCTGGTCGCTCGCTCGCGAGACGACTCGGCGATGGACGCCGTCATCGCGGGGCTCGAGGATCCGAGCGACTCCGTGCAGCGGATCACCTTGTCGTCGATCGCGGCCCCGCGGTCCGACGGCGGACCGGCGGCGGGCAGCGAAGCCACCGTGGAGGCCGTGGGCAAAGTGCTGGCCGGCCACGAGAGCTGGGCGATTCGCATCCTCGCGGCGCGTGCGCTGGGGCGGCTTGGGGGCGCGCACCAGGCCTCGGCCGCGACGTGGCTGACGCGGGCGGCGTCCCAGGATGCGTACGCGCTCGTACGCGAGGCGGCGCTCGAGGCCTTGGCCACATTCGACCCATCGGGGGCGAGCGTCTTGGCCCGGCAGATGGCGGCGTCCGACCCAGAGCCCCGCGTCCGCGCGGCCGCCTCCACTCTTGCGCGCTAACGTCGCCCGCGGCCCTTGCGGGTCTTGCGATCGAGGACCGTCTCGCTCGTCGCAACGAGGTCCCATCCGTCGACTTCGCCCTGCCCGAGGCGGACGGCGCCCGCGTACGCGATCATCGCGGCGTTGTCGGTGCAGCTCGCGAGCGGAGGGAAGAACGTGCGCAGGCCGTGCACCGCGCCGTGCGCAGCCACCCTGCGGCGGAGCTCGCGATTCGCCGCGACGCCTCCCCCGAGCACGACGTCGCGAACCCGCTCTCGCAAGGCTGCTTTGACGACCTTGCTCGCAAGCAATGTCGTGACGGCCGACTGGAACGACGCGCACACGGCGGCCACGGCAGACTCCGTCGCCGGGACGCCATCGCGACCGACCCGTTGCGCCACCTGCGTCTTGATTCCGGAGAAGCTCATCTCGAGCGAATCGCCGTGCGCCATCGGCGCCGAGAGCGCGACGCGCGACGCGTCTCCGGACACGGCGAGCCGATCGATGATCGGGCCCCCCGGGTAGCCGAGGCCGAGCAGCTTGGCGACCTTGTCGAACGCCTCTCCCGCGGCGTCGTCGCGCGTGGCGCCGAGCTCGACGATCGCGCTCGGCCGCGGCGCGTCGACTCGGTAGATCGCCGTGTGGCCGCCCGAGGCGAGCAGACACACGAACGGAAACTCGGGCAACGGGTCGGCCTCCGGGCCGCGGCGGACAAAGACGGCCAGCACGTGGCCGACGAGGTGGTCGACCCCCACGAGCGGCTTGCCCGCCGCCCATGCGATGCCCTTGGCGGCCTGCACGCCGACGAGCAGGGCACCGACGAGACCCGGCCGGTTGGTCACGGCGACGCCGTCGATGTCGGTGATCGAGACCCCCGCCTGCCGCAGCGCCTCGCGGACGACCGGACCGACGTTGCGAAGGTGGTCGCGCGATGCAAGCTCCGGGACGACGCCACCGTATCGAGCGTGAAGGGCGACCTGGGACTGAACGATGTCGCTTAGCACCGCGCCCTGCGCGTCCACGACCGCCGCGCCGGTCTCGTCGCACGACGACTCGATGCCTAGAACGAGCACGGACCGGACTGACGCGAGAGGCTGAACACGCCGAAGAGGTTGCCCCCGGGCTGCGTCGAGGAGCCTCCGTCCGCCGACAGGCCCGGCGCCCCGCGCAGCAGGCGCACTTCGATGTCGCCCGATTGCATGAGCGAAAGCACGACGAACACGTCGCTTCCGCCGTCCGGGAACGGCGTCGTTGCGGCGGCAACGTAGATGAGGTTCTTCAGTCGCCCTTCGCCGAAGGTGAACGTCGAGAGGGGGTCGTGCCAGATCTGCGGGATGGGGCGCAGCGCCGTCTCGCGAAAGAGGCCGTCGCTCGTCCAGACGGCGCCCGGGCCGTCCTGCAGATGATTGGTGTCGAGCGTGAGGCACAGCGACGTGGTCGTCGCGATGCCGGACAGGACGAAGTCCGCCGCGACGACCGGCCCCTGATAGCTGTCGCCGGCGGTGGTGAACCCCGACAGATTGGTGCACGCGGCGAGCGCCAACGGCGCGAACGCGGTCACCGCAATCCTCGACATGCGCCGACAGTCTAGTAGAACCGCCGATGGATGCGCGCGGCGCACGTGGCGGTGGTTGCTCGAGCCATCGCCGGAGCCCGAGCGCGCGCGACTTGCAGGCGCCGTGCTCGGGTGAGACGCAGCACCGCTATCGCGCGTGCTTGTGCGTCGAGCTCTTTGCGACCTTCTCGTCCAGGGCGCCGATCGGCGCGAGGGAGATGACCAGCGTGTCGCCACGAGCGCTCACCTGATAGTTGGGGACGCCGTCCTTGAACGAGACCGTCAGCTCGGCGCCGGCGGTGTCGTTGGCGACCTTGATCGCGGCGATGCGCGTGTCGCGCGCGGCCAGCGGTCCCGCGGCCTCGAGCGAACGGCGACCGGGCACCTTGACGGCGAACCCCGTGGGCTGCTGGGCGCCTTCGAGCGACTCGATCGGCCCGTCCATCTTGATACGGAGGACATTCCCGTGGTGCACGGGCCCGTTTCCGAAGGGCGGCACGCGCGCGTGTTTCTTGTGCGACGGCCTGCCGCTCGTGTCCGCGGCTTCGTCCGCGGCGGTGACCGGTGCGATGGCGACGGGCGCAGGCGGGGGCGCAAGCGACGCGCTCGAGGTCGCCGGAGGGGGTACCGCCGCCAGGGCGGCCGACGCCGCCGCGGCCTCGTCCGAGGCGGTCGGCGCCGCCGATGCCGCGGCCGGTGCTTGCGACGCGTCGCCGTTGTGGGATTTCTTGAGCGCCAAGGCCCCGGCGATGGCCGCGACCATGACAGCGCCCGCAAGGACGGCCTTGGCCTTGTGCGTCCGGAACGGCGACGCGGGGACGAGGTCCGGAGAGGACATCGCGGGTTCGCCTCCGCGGATGACCCGTCGTCCGCTGGTGTGGAGTCCGCCGTTGGGGGGCGGCGCCGTCGTGCGGCGACCCATCGATCCCGCCTCTTCGGTACGCGCGCGCGAGCGCTTGGCCAAGAGGACGGCCATGGTCTTTGCCCGCTCCGCAAAGCGGCCGAGGGCGGGCCCGACCTGCGCCATCGTGTGCGCGACCGCGCCTTTCATCATCCTCGAGGCCTCCTCGGCCGACGCGAGGTCGTCCCCGGCCGGCACGGGCGGGGGCGGCGCGATGGCGACCACGGGGGCCTCCACGGCCGACGCATCGACGTCCGAATAGCGCAGCGTCACGACGAGCTGGGGGACGTTCGATGTCGGATCCACGGCGACGTCGACGCGATCGATGCAGGCGGGCCGCTTGGCGCCACTGTGCGCGTCCTCGAGCTCGAGCTGCCGGCCGACCTGAAGAAATCCGAGGTCGCTGCCCACCGTCACCGCCGTCGCGCGCGCGTCTTTGATCTTCGCGCGCATCGGGGAGGCCAGGCCGTCGATGTGCAGGCGCACCTTCGACCCCGACTGGACCGGGGCTGGGGCGCCGGGGACTCCGATGATCTTCTTCAGCGCGTCGACGCTCTCGCGATCCATGTCGGTGAAGCGCACGCCGAACTCTCCGCCCTTGTCGGCCCCCGCGGCCCAGACGACCTCACCCGACGCGAGGACGCTCTGCCCCGGCCCGCCATCGAAGCGGCACGTCAGCGACTGGCCCTGTTCGGGGAGGTACGCCGTGCGAAGATGGATGCCATCCTCGGAGACGTTCACCGCCTGAGCCTCGAACGACGGCCCGAGCGCACCACCCACCTCGACCAATCCTTCGAACGGCATCCGCGTGGCTCCAGGCGCGCGGCGATCCTCGGTATTCATCTCGGCCTCCGTCGTCCTTCGCGATAGAGAATCAGGCCGGGGAGGGCCAAGTTTTTCATGTCCACGCATCTCATCCTCGACATCGAAACGATCCCCGACGCGGAGCTGCCCCGCATCGACGACAGCGACCGCGTGCCCCCGCCGCCCCACAACCAGATCGTGACCTTGGGCTGCATGCTCCTCGAGGACCACGTTCCCAAGCGGCTCGGCATCGTCGGGGAGTACGGCAACGAGGGCGAGATGCTGGAGGCTTTCGCCGAGTGGCTCGACTCGCGCCAACCGACGGTGGTCACGTGGAACGGCCGGGCGTTCGACATGCCCGTCATCACCAGCCGCGCCCTGAAGCACGGCGTGCCCATGCCGTGGTGGTTTCGGGACCGAAACACGCGCTACCGCTACTCGACCGACGGCCACTTCGATCTGATGGACTTCCTCGCCGACTTTGGGGCGACGAAGAACGCGCGCCTCGACGCCTACGCGCGGATCGTCGGCTTCCCCGGAAAAGTCGGTGTCGACGGATCCCAGGTGCTCCCGCTCGTTATGGCGGGCAAGATCGACGAGGTCAATTCGTACTGCCTCTGCGACGTCGCCCAGACGGCCGCCATTTTCTTACGCGTCGAGCTTTTGCGCGGCACCTTCGATCGCGCCCGCTACCGCGAACTCGCCGCGGCGATGCTCGCCTTCATCGACGAGCAACCCCGCCTCGCCCCCATCCGCGACAAGATCGACCGCGCAAGGTTCGGGTTGGTCTAGAGCGTTCACAAGGGGATGTTCGTGTGTTTGCGGACCGGGTTGCTCTCGCGCTTGTCCTTGAGCATCTCGAGGCTCTGGTGGAGGCGGGCGCGGAGGGTGTGGGGGTAGATGACCTCGTCGATGAATCCGAGCTCCGCGGCCTTGTACGGGTTGGCGAACTTCTCGCGGTAGTCCGCGACGAAGCTCGCGCGGGTCTTCTCGGGCTCGGCCGACTGGAGGATCTCGCTGCGCCGGACGATGTTGACGGCGCCCTCGGGTCCCATGACGGCGATCTCCGCCGTCGGGAACGCGAAGTTTACGTCCGCGCGAATGTGCTTGCTCGCCATGACGTCGTACGCGCCGCCGTAGGCCTTACGAAGGATGACCGTGACCTTGGGCACCGTCGCCTCGGCGAAGGCGAAGAGGAGCTTCGCTCCGTGCTTGATGATCCCGCCGTACTCTTGATCGGTGCCCGGCATGAAGCCGGGGACGTCGACGAACGTCACCAGCGGGATGTTGAAGCAGTCGCAGAAGCGCACGAAGCGCGCCGCCTTCATCGACGAGTGGATGTCGAGCACCCCGGCGAGCACCGCAGGCTGGTTCGCCACGACGCCCACCACGCGGCCGCCGACACGCGCGAAGCCGACCACGATGTTCTGGGCGTACGCCTCGGCGATCTCGAACAGGTACCCGTCGTCGACCGCGGCGCGGACGACTTCCTTCACGTCGTAGGGCTTCGACGCGTCGAGGGGGATCATCAGGTCGAGCCCGGGAACGTCCCTCGTGGGCGGGTCTTGCGTCGCCTTGAACGGGGGATCTTCCTGGTTGTTCGCCGGCAAAAACGAGAGAAGCTCCCTCGTCTGCGCGAGGCAGGCCTTGTCGTCCGGCGACGTCAGGTGGCATACGCCGCTCTTGGACGCGTGCGTCATCGCTCCGCCGAGGTCTTCCTTCGTGACCTCCTCGTGGGTGACGGCCTTGATGACATCGGGCCCCGTGATGAACATGTAGCTCGTGCCCTCGACCATCGAGATGAAGTCGGTGATCGCCGGTGAGTACACGGCGCCGCCCGCGCAGGGCCCGAGGATGCAGCTTATCTGGGGGATGACGCCGCTCGCGAGCGTGTTCCGGAGGAAGATGTCGGCGTAGCCGGCGAGCGACTCGACGCCCTCTTGAATGCGCGCTCCGCCCGAGTCGTTGAGGCCGATGACTGGAGCGCCGACCTTGATCGCCAGGTCCATCACCTTGCAGATCTTCTGCGCGTAGGCCCCGCTCAGGCTCCCGCCGAACACGGTGAAGTCCTGCGCGAACACGAAGACCTTGCGGCCGTCGACGAGACCGTGCCCGGTGACGACGCCGTCGCCGAGGATCTTCTGCTGCTCCATGCCGAAGTCGGTGCAGCGGTGCACCACGAACCGGCCGATCTCGACGAAGCTGCCCGGGTCGAGGAGCAGGTCGATCCGCTCGCGCGCCGTCAGCTTCCCTCCTTCGTGCTGCTTCTTGATCCGCTCTGCGCCGCCTCCGAGGAGGGCCCGAGCGTTGATTTCGTCGAGTCTTTGCAGAGCAGCGGCCGCCGTTGGTGCCTTGGGTCCGCCAGGGGCCTGGCCGGGGGGGATCTCGATGGACATGGGCCGTCGTATAACGCAGTTTCGTGCCGCGCGAGGCCCCCCGAAGCGTCGCCGCTGGCCTGTGAGCGGACTTACCCGCTATCCTGGCCTGCGGGTCGCGCCGCCCGCACGGCCTCGCCCATGCAGCCCCCCTTTGGTGTAGCACCGTCTCCCTATCCGCAGCCCGGCGAGGTGCTGGACGGCAAGTACCGCGTAGAGCATCTGCTCGGTGAGGGCGGGATGGGCGCCGTGGCCAAGGCGACGCACATCCTTCGCCGCGCCCCCGTGGCGCTCAAGTTCATGAGCCCGGCCGTTCTGTCGATGCAAGGCGCCGTGGAGCGGTTCGTGAACGAGGGGGTCGCCGCATCGCAAATCGACAGCGACCACGTCGTCAAAGTCTTCGACGTCGGGCGCCTCCCGAGCGGCTCGCCGTACCTCGTGATGGAGTTCCTCGAGGGAAGGGACCTCAGCCAGGTCCTCGAGCGAGAGGGCCCCGTCCTCGACATGCCGCGTGCGGTGCACTTCACCGTGCAGGCCCTACGCGCGCTGCACACGGCGCACGCCGCCGGCATCGTCCACCGCGACATGAAGCCGTCGAACTGCTTCGTCATCAACAAGGACGGCGAGCCCGACTTCGTCAAGCTGGTCGACTTCGGGATCAGCAAGGTCCGTACCGCCGACGACGGCAGCGCGGCTCCAGCCCCCCACCTGACGAAGACGAACAGCGCGCTCGGCACCCCCCTCTACATGTCCCCGGAGCAGGCGCGCTCCCCGCGCGACGTCGACCACCGGTCCGACCTCTACTCCGTCGGCGCGATCCTCTACGAGATGCTCGCCGGTCGGACGCCGTATACGTCGGACACGGGTGAGTTTACCGAAATCCTGTTCAAGATCTTCACGACGGAGCCGGAGCCGCTCCGGAACTTGCGCCCGGACATCCCCGAGGCGCTGGCCGCGATCGTGCACCGCGCGCTGCTGAGGGACCGGGAAGGACGCTTCGCCTCGGCGGCGGACATGGCCGAGGCCCTCGCCCCATTCACGGACGAGCGCAGCCGAGAGCACCTCGTGCGCCTGCGGGGCACCCGCCGCAGCAGCATGACGCCGATGGGACCGCAGCTCGCCGTGACGCCGCTCGACGAGAACGCGCGAATCGCTCAGAGCGAGGCGACGGCGCGGACGTTCGCGAGCGACTCGATTGCTCCCCGCCCCATCGTGCCGACGGCCGGCGGAGTGGCGCGCGAGGCCTCCGGCCCGGCAAAGCGCGCAAGCAAGATGGGGCTCGCGATCGGCGCCCTCGCGGCAGTCGTCGCCGTCGCCGTGGGGGGTGTGATGGCGCTGCGCTCGCGGGAAGCGCCTTCGCCGGGCATCGTCTTGGAGCCCGCGGCAGCGGTGCACGCGGCGCCGGCCCCGGTGGTCGCCCAGCCGCCGCCCGTCGAGACGGCCGTCCTCGCCCCGAGCCCTGCGCCGTCCGAGGCCCCCAAGCCATCGGCGTCCCCCGCGGCCCACGCAACGGCGGCCCCCACGGCAAAACCGGCGCCGCGTCCTTCAGCCGCAGGCGCCGCACTGCCCACCCAGCTTGGAGACTTGAAACTGCACTGATTCGTTCGACGCTCCCGCGCCCTGCGGCCCACAACGCCTCTAAGCTCCTTTAGCCTCCTTTTGCCACCGAGACCTCCCGCATGAACGCCCACCGACACTCCTTGGCCCTGGTGATCGCCTTCGCGCTCGCGGCTCCGCCGGCCTATGCGCAGCCTCAGGCGACGGTCGATGTCCGCACCCAGCTCCCCGACACGGCCAAGCACGCGTGGGACGCCGCGAAACAGCTCGCCAACGCGGCCGACTACCGGGGCGCGCTCGTCGAGTTCCAGCGCGCGTACGAGCTCTCGCACAACCCGCGCGTGCTCTTCAACCTGGGCGTGACGGAGAAGCTCTTGACGCACTACGCCCGGGCGGTCGACGCGTGGGACAAGGAGCTACGCGAGGGCTCCGGTCAGCTCACCCCCGCCGAGCTGCAAGAGCTCAAGAACGCCATCGCGATCGTGCAGCAGTTCGTGACGACGATCGAAGTCTCCGCGAACGAAGACGGCGCGACGCTCTCCGTCGACGATTACGTGATCGGCAAGACGCCCTTCACGGCGCCGGTGCGGATCGACGTCGGCAAGCACGTGCTCAAGCTCTCCAAAGACGGTTTCGTCGATGCCATCCGGCCCGTCGACGTCGCCTCCGGCCAGGTGACGCCCGTGGCCTTTCGCATCGAGCCGACGAACAAGACGGCCCTCGTGACCGTCACGGTCGCAGGAACTCCGAGCGCCACGGTGTTCATCGATGGTCGCGACGTGGGCCCGGCCCCCT
>Ga0302325_10012589_pt1 | contig 18133 bp, 13 predicted proteins | sample Palsa_T0_2_FD_201948 | JGI IMG/M metagenome (GOLD analysis project Ga0302325, IMG submission 201948) | Peat permafrost microbial communities from Stordalen Mire near Abisko, Sweden - Palsa_T0_2 | ecosystem: Environmental > Terrestrial > Soil > Palsa > Peat permafrost | place: Sweden: Abisko...
CCTCGAGCACGGCCGGAAGATTCGGCAGGTGCTCGAGGACATGAATCGCGAGCACCCGATCGAAGTGACCGACCTCGAACTCCAACCCCCGCTCGACATCGCCGGAGATCGTCGTCACGTAGGGGTATCGCGCCGCGATCTCCGCCGCCATCTCCGGTCGCAGCTCCAGCGCCACGTAGTCGCCCGCCCGGCCGTCCTCGAACTCCAGGTGCTCGCCGAGGCCGGCGCCGAGATCAAGCGTGCTGATCCCAGGTCGGAAGGAGCGCGCCGCGAAGGTGTGATTGAAGCGCTGGATCCGCCCGAACCGAGCCGTGTACACCTCCGCGTAGAAGTACGCCATGTAGTCGTCGCGGATCGCCATCTGCTCCGCGGTGAGCTCGGGCATCGGCTTCGGCCACACGGCGGTGCCACGGATCATCGTCGGCCCGCTCGGAGGTCCTCGAGCATCGCCTGCATCGAAGCCCGCAGCGCCCCCGCCGAGTTCGTCGTCGGCTCCCACCCGAGCGAGCGGATGCGCTCGGTGTTGAGTCGGACGACCGGCACGTCGCCCTTCCAGCCGCGGTTCTCGGTCCCGTAGGTGACCTGGGTACGGGACTCGTCGAGACCGACCGCAGCAAGCGCCAGTCCGACGATCTCCCGGACCGAGATGTAGTCGCCGGTCGCCACGTTGAAGCTGCGGAACGGCTCGCCGGTGTCTGCATCGATTGCCGTCAGGAACGCGTTCACCACATCGGTCGCGAGAATGTAGGACTTCGACTGCGTGCCGTTGCCGAGCACGGTCAACCGGCTCGAGTCGGTGCGCAGCCGCCGCACGAAATCGAACCCGACGCCGTGCGTCTGACGGCGTCCGACGACATTGCCATTGCGAAACGCGCAGCCCTGCATATCGAACATGTAGGCGTAGGCGCTGATCAGCGTCTCTCCCGCAAGCTTCGAGGCGCCGTACGTCGAGACCGGGACAAGCGGGCCGTGGTCTTCGTCGGCCTCGACCTCCCCCAGGTCGCCGTACACGCCGCTGCCCGACGAATAGGCGATTCGACGAACGCCGGTCTGGCGCATCGCCTCAACGACGTGATGCGTGATCAACGTGCCCTCATCGAAGTCGATCGCCGGATTGGTCATCGCCGCCGCGATATCCGGGTTCGAGGCGAGATGGATCACCAGATCGTGGCCGGTCATCGCATCGCGAAGGGCCGGGAGATCGTTCGCGTCGGCGCGCACCACCTCAAGCCTCGGATCGTCCGTGTGTTCGGCGTAATGCCATTCCTGACCAGAGGAGAAGTTGTCGTAGAGCGTGACCCTGGTCGTGCGCTCGTCACCGAGCAGTGCATCGGTGAAGTGGCTTCCGATGAACCCGGCCCCGCCGACGATGATGACCCGCTCGCGGGACGCGATCACGAGCCGGCGACCACGGCGGCCGGACGCTTGATCATGATCGCGTGGCCGTTGAGGTTGTGCAGCACCAGCCGGTCCGCCTCGCTCCGACGCTCGTTGACGAACTGGGTGACGCCTGGCGTCGCCGGGCAGCCGTAGTCGTCGAAGATCACCATCCCGCCCTCAGCCAGACGCGGCCATGCCCAATCGAACACGTCTTTCGCGGACTCGTACACATCGACGTCGATGTGGACGAGCCGGAACCGGTCGTCGTGGACGCTAGCGGCTGTGTCGTCCGGAAAGATGCCCTGGAGCAATTCGACGTTGGTCAGTTGCATCCGCGTCACGAGCTGCTCGACGATCGAGCGCGAGGTGTCGTCGTGCTTTCCGTCGTGGTAGTAGATGTCGCTCGGGCCGGTCTTGACGATCCCCTCCCACGTGTCGCATAGGTAGACGGTCTGATCGAAGCCGAGCGCCGCTGAGCGCCACGCCATCAGCGCCCCCGTGCCGCCGCGCCAAACGCCGACTTCGAGGATCGCGCCCGGGACCTCGGTCAGCTCGCCCAAGCACTGCCACAGCTCCCAGCAGCGCCACACGTCCACGAGCGTGTTGCGCTTGACCGTCCGGAACACGCGCTGGAAGTCAGCGTCGGCTTGCCACGGCGCGTATGTCGAGACGGGATAGGCCATCGCGTGAGCGCCCGACGAGACCGCCTCCGGACGAACCAGGGGGAGCGCGATCCCCTTGGCGACAGAGAATCCACCGTCGCGGATCAGTTGTCCGTAGTAGCGAGCGTAGAAACCGGCCCGTGACACCTAACTGTCCCTCCGGAGTTGTCCTCGCGTCGTCGCGACGACCGCACCATGGATCAGCAGCACGAACACGAACAGCTGGGCTCCGACGATGCCCGCCGCGAGCCCCGTGACCGCAAGATGATCCTGAGAGTAGTTGGCGATGCTCAACCTCAGGTGGTCGGAGTATGCGATCGCCAGAGGAACGCACAGTCCCGCGCCCGCGAGCACGAGGACGACCGAGATCAGCACAGACCGCGTGTACGGAAACACGCGTAACCAGCGCCGACGTTTGGATCCGGTGTAGTCGAACAGCACCTGGGCGATACAGCCTAGGAAGAACGCCTGCAGGCCCACGACCAGCAGCGCCAGCCCGAACAGCTGCCAGTTGAGCGAAAGCGTCACGGCGCCGAGCTTGATGTTGCCGAACGTGATCGCCAGCGTCAGCACCAGCCCCGCCACCGACAACGCGATCCCCGGTTTGAACACGAAGAAGTCCGACCCGTAGATGAACATCGCGCGCAGGTTGATCCAGGCCGCCTGCCAGGGCGAGAACCAGCCTGAGCGCTTGTGATGGCTGAGTCGTCCCTCGCGGTCGGTCAGAAATCGGACCGGTACTTCCGCCGTGCGGAGCTTCATGTGCACCGACTTGAGCACCATCTCGGATGCGTACTCCCAGGATTGCGACTGCAGATCCATCCTGATCAGCGCGTCGCGTGTGATCCCCCGCATTCCGCAATGGATGTCCGAGAACTTCGACGAGAACAGTCGATTCAGGATCCAGGTCGTGATCGGCGTACCGAAATACTGATGAAGCCTCGGCATCGCACCGGGCTCGATCGATCCCTTCCAGCGGGAGCCCATCACGTACTCGTCGCCCTGCTGGAACCGCTCGACGAACGGCTTGAGCAGGCGGAAGTCGTACGTGCAGTCCGCGTCGCCCATCAGCACCCAGTCGCCTCGGATGTACGGGATCGCGTCCATATACGCCCGGCCCAGCCCGCGTTTGGGAACGCGCAGCACTCGCGCGCCGGCGGCCAATGCCAACTGCGGCGTCCCATCGGTCGATGAGTCGACGATCAGGATCTCGCCGACCACTCCGGCGTCCTGGAGACCCTCGCGACACCACGCGACGAAATCGGTGATCGTCAGGCGCTCGTTGAGCGCCGGGATCACGATCGACAGCCGCGGAGCGTCCGAGTCGTCTTCGGGAATCAGCAGCGTCACGTCGGACGCCAGCTCGATCGTGGTCTGATTGGCCATCGTCAGCAGGCTCCCACATCCCGGGTCGGCAGCCTCGGTCCGGCCGCAACTGTCAGAACGGGCAAAATGTTCGCATGCGATCGATCCGAGCGCTGCTTCGGCACGACCTCACCGGCCCGCTCATCCGCTACGGCATTGCCGGCGGATGCGTCGCGTTGGTCTATCTGGGCGTGCCGCTGTTGCTCCACGACGTCGTCGGCCTGCCGATCGAAGTGGCGATCCCGATCGCGTACGCGCTGGCGTTGACGCTGCACTTCAACCTGCAGCGCCACTTCGTCTTCCGTCACGTCGACGAGTTCGCGCTGACCACACGCCAGCAGATCGGTCGCTACGCGGTGATGGCCTCGATCCAGTATCCGACGACGGCGCTGGCGACCGCGTTTCTGCCCGGCTGGCTCCACATCTCCTCAGACGCCGCGTTTCTGATCATCTCTCTCTCGATCTCGTTGACCGCGTTCCTGCTCCTCCGGGGGCACATCTTCCACCCGGACGTCGAGGAGGAACTGATCCTCGAGGAGGCCGCCGAGAAGCGAGCCGCGGACGTCGAACAACCGGATCTGGACAGTGCGACGGCCAACCCCGTCAGTTCGTGAGCTCCGCGATTGGAGCGACGCCCGCGACGCCGGCCGGTGGCCACGATGCCGGTAAGGTGCCCGCAGCATGAAGGAGCTCCTGACGACCTCTCCGTGGCAGATGACGCTGGGCGAGCGAGCCGCCCTGGAAGGGGTTCTCTCCCAGACCAAGCCGTCGCTCTCGGTCGAGATCGGCACGGCCGAGGGCGGTTCGCTGCGCCGCATCGCCGCCCACAGCACCCAAGTCCATTCGTTCGACCTGGTCAAGCCGGCGGAGGAGATCCTGAGCCTGCCCGGGGTGAGGCTGCATACGGGCGACAGCCATGTGCTGCTGGGCGAGTTTCTCGAGGAGCTGGAGCGCGACCACGTCAACGTCGATTTCGCCCTGGTCGACGGCGACCACACCGCCGAAGGCGTTCGACGCGACATCGAGGCGCTCCTGTCTTCTCCCGCGATCGGACGCTGTGTGATCCTGATTCACGACACCGGGAACGAGATCGTGCGCGAGGGCCTTGAGCAGGTCGACTACGGGAAACATCCCAAGATCGTGCGACGCGATCTGGACTTCGTCGCTGGACATCTCTCAGAGCGCGGGGCGTTCGCCAACCAGCTATGGGGTGGACTCGGGCTCGTGGTCGTCGATAATCACCACGATCCGGTCCCGGTCGACGTCTCGTCAGCGAGCGAGTTCTACAGGAGCTTTGAGTTGCTATCACTGGCACGCGAGCGGTTGCTCGACGGGGCCGTGCATCCGGAGGCACGCCGACCGTCGGCATCCGACGCCAACACCGCGAGCGACAACGTTCTCGTGGCTACCGAACAGCAGCAGGCGGATGCGGATGAGCTACGCCGGACTCGGGAGACGCTTCACTCGGTAACAAGCTCAGCCAGCTGGCGACTGACCGAGCCGCTGCGAACCGTCAAGCGCGCTGTGAACCGTCGGCGCGTCGGTCGCTGACCAGCGGCGTGTCTCTCGAGCTGGCATTCGTCCTGGCTCCGCGCCAGAACCTGTTCTTCTCGGATCTCGTGACCGAGCTGCGCGCCGAGGTCGCCGCCCAGAACGTGGCGGCGTCGATCCACGTCGGCAACTTTCCCGCTCCGCGTCCGGATCTGGTCTACGTGATGGTCCCGCCACACGAGTACTTCACGATTCTGAACGGACGCCACGGTCCGCTTCCCGAAGTCCTGAAGCAGCGGACGATCTTCATCTGCGGCGAGCAGCCTGGCACGACGTTCTTCGAGTCCAACGTCGAGCTGGCACCCCGCGGGGGCAGGGTATTCGACATCAACCGTTACGCGGTGCGGGAGTTCGGGCGCCACGGGATCGAGGCCCAACACCTTCAACTGGGCTGGACCTCGGGCTGGGATCATCTGAACGAGGGTGAGCGTGACATCGACATCCTGTTCATGGGAGCCACCAGCGACCGGCGCAACCGCGCGCTTGCCTCGTACGCGCAGACGTTCAGTCGGCGGCGGGTCGAGATCGTGCTGTCAGACAACTCCCGCCCGAACTGGGCACCGTCGGAAAGCTTCCGTGACCATGACCGCAAATGGGACCTGCTGCGCCGGGCCAAGGTCATCCTCAACATCCACCAGGACGTGACCCCGTACTTCGAGTGGCTCCGGATTATCCAGGCGATCAGCTGCGGAGCGGTCGTCGTGTCGGAATACTCGGTCGATTTCGAGCCGCTGATTGCCGGTGAGCACCTGCTGATGGGGGATCTCGGCTCGCTGCACCTGCTGTCTGAGCGAGTACTGGACGATCCCCGGCGCCTGTGGGAAATCCGCTCGGCGGCGTACAACAAGGTCCATGACGACGTGAGGCTGGCCAACGCGGCCACGCGGCTGATCGCCGGGGCTCGCGAGCTTGCCCAGACCGAGCCGATCCAGCAGACACGGCATCGGTTCTTCACCCAGCCACAGCCCGACCCCGACGAGCTCCCGTTCTTCAAGAGCCTCCAGCAACCGCCGCGGCGCGGCGGCGACAACCCGGATGCTGCCTGGACGCGCCGAGCGCTGAAGGATCTCCGTCTTGAGATGCTCGACCTACGGCGGTCACTGGCCCGGATCGAACGCGCGACCGCGGGACTTCGTCCGCACGCCGAGCTCGAGCTGATCGCCCAGACGCCCGCCTACGGGAGCGCCGTCCCGCGCGTCTCGGTGCTGACGGCGTTGTACAACCACGCCGCCGAGGTGACCGCATCGCTGAGCTCTGCGGCCGCGTCAGAGACCACCCAGTTGGAGCTGATCGTCGTCGACGACGGCTCTTCGGACGGCTCGCGCGAGACGGTCGTCGAGTGGCTGCGAGAACACCAGGACATCCCGGCGCTGCTCCTGCGCCACCCCGTCAACCTGGGCCTCGCCGCGGCGCGCAACCACGCGCTGAGCATCGCCCGGGGCGAGCTGTGCTTCGTGCTCGACGCCGACAACGAAGTGTTCCCAAACTGCCTGTCGCGACTCGAGCGGGCGATCGACGCCGACGCGGACGCGGCGTTCGCGTACCCGTACCTGGAGATGTTCACCGGCAATCAACCCATCGGTCTGATGAACACGTTCCCCTGGGAACCCGAGCGTCTGCGGTTCGGCAACTACATCGACGCGATGGCGCTGATGCGCACCGCCGTCGTCCGCGACGAGCTCGGTGGCTACCCGACCGATCGCCGGCTATACGGTTGGGAAGACTACGCCCTGTGGTGTGCCGTCGCCAACGCCGGGCACTCCGCGATCCACGTTCCGGAGATCCTCGCCCGCTATCGCGTCGCGGATCACTCGATGCTGTCGCTGACGAACATCTCGTCGACGGACGCGTTTTCGATCCTGGTCGGCGCGAACCCCGTGCTGATGGCGGGACTCGATCAGCCGCGACCTTAGGTGGCCGGAGGCATCGTCTAGGGTCGCAGGCGACGAAGCAGCGCGGTCGCTTGCCAGCTCTTTGACGCCTTCACGGCCGCGAGTTGCCTTCGGAGATGATCGAGCTCGGCACGTTCCGCCTGCCGCTGATCCGCCTCCCGCTCGCGCAGGGCGTCGACTTCCTTGTGCGCCTCCTCGAGCTGGAGTCGAAGCGAGCGCAGCGACGTCAACTCCCGTTCAGCGAGGTCGAGACGTTCCAGTGCAGTCTGGCGGTCGGCTTCGCGCCCCTCGAAGTCCCGCAGCCGGTGGGTCTGGGCCTCGATGTAGGCACGCTGCCCCTCGATGTACGCCAGCCAGCGGCGTGGTTCGGCGAATTGAGCAACGGCGACGATCGGACCGGGATCGGGGGGCAGGGCCAAGCCGGCCATCGCCAACAGGTAGATCTCGTCGTCAGGCTCGGGCTCCGCGCTCCACAGCGTCTGAGGGTCGTCGAGCGGCGGCGCGCTCGTCCCGGTGATGACGCTGGCGAGCATCACGTTCTGCGAGATGACTCGCGCCGACTCGAACCGGCTCTCGAGCGCTTTCTCAAGCTCCGGCCGGGTGTACTCATGCCGGTGATGGGGGTTACCCGGGACGTAGCGGGCTCGGTTGGGCGACGACAGCAGCAACAGTCCGTCAGGGCGCAGCACCCGGCTGAGCTCATCGAGCACCCGCTCCGGATCCGCGACGTGCTCAATCACCTCGAAACAGACGACGAGGTCGAAGGAATCGTCGGGATGGCTCAGCGCGGTGACGTCCCCAAGCTCACACGTCACACCGTCCGTGACCGCCAACCGCGCAAGCGCCAGCGCGGCCGTCGAGGTGTCGATCCCGACGACGCTCGCCGCGCCCGCCTGGTTCAGCAGCTCCGCACCGTAGCCGGCTCCGCATCCGGCATCGAGCACTCGCCGACCGTCGCAGAAGCTGGCCGCCCACCGGTACCGCGCGATGTGCTCGGCGGCCACCAGTTGCCCGCGCATCTGTTCGGGCACGAACCGCTCCGGAACGGCGTCGGTCGACGATCGCGCGTCAGTCTCCGGCTCAGTATCCATTCGAGGCGAGCAGCATAGAGCTCCGACGACCGGCCCGGGTCGAGCCGCTGGCTCAGCCGCCAGACTGACGTGACCCGGCTGCCGGACGGCGGCGGACGGTCCAGCGTCGGGCGTTAGCCTGATCCGGCATGACTGCGGTCCCAGCCAAGTTGATCCCGCCGCTTCGACGACGCATGCAGGTTGCCCGGTCGCGCGACGCCGCGCCGCTCAGCGCCGTCCGGATACCACTGTCGGCGCTCACCCCGATGCTCGATGACGGCTCTGCGGTGACGACGTGGACGGTCGATCCGGACGGCATGCGGGGACGAGCGCTGGTGATCCCCGCGAACGCCACGTATACGGTCGCGTTGGCTCTTGATCGGCCGGTCGTGTTGATCGCGCGCGTGCTGCTGCTGCCCCACGACTGGCTCAACGGCCGAGAGGTCGTGCGCGGGTCAGTCGCCGTCATCGCTCACGACGGCGGCGCGCGCGTGCTGTGGCGCCGGCCGCTGTACCCCGCCGATCGCGGCCGTCCGCGCGGATACGCGGTCGAGGTGACGATGCCCGCTGACACCGTCTCACTGCAGCTGACGATCGAGACGACCCAACCGCCGCGCGAAGGGTCGGTCGCGCGCGCGATCTGGCTGCAGCCGGTACTCGAGGATCTCGGTTCCCGTGCGCCAGACCGCGCACAGCGCGACGGTGTCGATCCGGACGGCGCGCAGGCGGACGGCGCGCAACGTGGCGTCGCCGGCGCCGCTCCTGTCCGGTCCGGTCCGGTCATCTCGGTTCTTATTCCGGTTCACGACCCGCCGCCGCAGATGCTCGAGGAGGCGATCGGGTCGGTCGTCCGCCAGACTTTCGCAGGCTGGGAGCTGTGCCTGGTCGACGACGGCTCGCGCAGTCAGCCGATCAAGGCGATCCTCGAACGCCATGCGCGGCGCGACGGCCGGATCAAGCTCGTCACCCATGAGCATGCTCAGGGGATCGCGGCGGCCACGAACGCGGCCATGGACATCGCCTCGGGCCGCTACGTCGCGCTGCTCGACCACGACGACACGTTGACGCCGGACGCGCTCCAGCGCATCGCGGACCGAATCGACGCTGAGCCCGAACTCGACATGGTCTATTCCGACGAGGACATTGTGCTCGACGGTAAGCGCGTCTGGGCGCACCTGAAGCCCGCCTGGTCGCCGGACACGATGCGGACCAACGGATACACGTGCCATCTCGGCGTCTACCGGCGCGGGCTGGTGCAGGAGATCGGCGGCTTCCGCGACGAGTTCAACGGGTCCCAGGACGTCGACATGATCCTGCGTTTGATGGAGCGCACCGATCGGATCGCGCACGTCCCGGAGATCCTCTACCACTGGCGTGCCCACCCCGACTCAACCGCGGGCGGCGACGCCAAGCCGTATGCCTACGTGGCGGCGCGGCGCGCGATCGCGGCGCATGTGGAGCGCACCGGACTGGATGCCGACGTCGGCTATGGGCCTCCGGGTCTGTACCGCCTGGCGCATCGGGTCGATCCGGGGTTGACCGTCGAGATCGCGCTCGCCTGCGAGGACCCCGACACCCTCCGAGCAGCCGCCCACACCTGGAACACCCAACCACACCCCAGCTGGCGCGCCGTGATCGCCACCAACAACCACACCCAGATCACCGACGCCCTGCACGCCGCCGGCATCCCAGACCAACGCATCACCCTGATCGACGCCGACCCCGACCCCACCACCGCGCTGCACCAAGCCGCCCAACACGCAACCGCCACCCACCTGCTGCTGATGCAAGCCCCCGCCATCGGCCTCACCCACGACTGGCTCACCCGCCTACTCGGCTACAGCAACCAAGACGGCATCGCCGCCGCCGGACCCGTGATCCTCGCCCCCGACGGACGCATCCAACAAGCCGGAATCGCCCTCCCCGAAGGCATCCCCCTGCACCTGCTGAATGGCACCCGCTCGTCGATGGACAAGTTCTTCGGGTATGGGACCTCGGTGTACAACCTCAGCGCGGTCAGCGGCGCGCTGGCCACATCCCGCGCGCACTACGAGCGGCTCGGCGGCCTCCGGCCCGCATACGGCGTCCTAGCGCCGATCGACTACTGCCTGCGCGCCGGACGCGCCGGAGCCCGAACGGTGATCGTCCCCGATGCACGAGTGCGCCTGGACGCTCAGCCGATCAATGACATCCCCGCGATCTGGCGTCTGCGCCGCGAATGGGCGGCCGCTCACGACCACGATCCTTACTACAACCCCGGCTACCGCACCGACCGCGGCAACTTCGAGGAGCGCGGCTGACCACGATGAACGTCGGATCGCTGCGCAAGCGCGCTGGCGCCCGCGTGCGCCGCACCGAGCTCGACGGCGCACGGCTGCCGATATCCGCGCTCCGTTCGGTCCTCGATCAGCGGTCGTCCGGCGCACACTGGTCGATGCATCCCGACGGGGTCCTCGGGCGCTCGATCGTGATGGACGCCGGCGCCGTGTACACCGTCCCGATCGCGCTTGCCAACTCGGTGACCCTCAGCGGCCGCGTGATGCTCCTGCCCCATGACTGGATCGACGGAGCCGATCGACTGTCGGCCAAGATCACGAGTACCGCGCGAGACGGGCGCGACGACGATCTCTGGTCCGCAACGCTGCGCGCCGGCGACCGGGGTAATCCGCGGGGCCAGGGGTTTCGGTGTGCGGTCCCGTTCGATGCGGTGGCGATCTCGCTGACAGTGATCGCGCCGGCGCAGCTGGCACCCCGTGGCGTCACTCGCGCACTCTGGCGCGAGCCGGCGCTGCACGATCCCCGCGCGCGGCCCGTGGACGTTTTCACCGGCGGAGCCCGGGGTCCGCTGCCCACCGCATCGTCGGCGCCGGTGATCTCGGTGCTGACGCCGGTCCACGATCCCCCGCTCGAGATGCTGCAGGAGGCGGTCGCATCAGTGCTCGGCCAGACCTACCCGAAATGGGAGCTCTGCCTGGTCGACGACGGCTCGCGCGATCCGCGGGTCAAAGCCGCGCTGCAGCGCTACGCGGCCGACGAGCCACGGGTCAAGCTGCTTGAGCACGGGCAGGCGCAGGGTATTTCGAGCGCGACGAACTCGGCGCTCGAGCTCGCCAGCGGCGATTACATCGCGCTGCTGGACCACGACGACACGCTGTCGCCCGAGGCGCTGCAGCAGGTTGCCGATCGATTGATCTCAGACCCAGGCCTGGACATGGTCTACTCCGACGAGGACGTGGTCGCCGACGGGGCGGTGCTCGAGCGTCACGCCAAGCCCGGCTGGTCCCCCGAGCACATGCGAGCGCTCATGTACACCTGCCACCTCGGCGTCTATCGGCGATCGATGGCCCAGCAGGTCGGCGGCTTTCAGAGCCGCTTCGACGGCTGTCAGGACTACGACTTCGTACTGCGTCTGATGGAGCGAACCGACCGGATCGCCCACATCCCGCAGATCCTCTACCACTGGCGGGCGCACCCGCACTCAACCGCGGGCGGCGACGCCAAGCCCTACGCCTATCTGGCGCAGCCGGGGGCGATCTCCGAGCATCTGGGCCGAGCCGGTGTCGAGGCGGATGTGCAGTTCGCCAACCTACCCGGCCTGCACCGCGTCGTGCACCGGGTGGATCCGGGGTTGACCGTCGAGATCGCGCTCGCCTGCGAGGACCCCGACACCCTCCGAGCAGCCGCCCACACCTGGAACACCCAACCACACCCCAGCTGGCGCGCCGTGATCGCCACCAACAACCACACCCAGATCACCGACGCCCTGCACGCCGCCGGCATCCCAGACCAACGCATCACCCTGATCGACGCCGACCCCGACCCCACCACCGCGCTGCACCAAGCCGCCCAACACGCAACCGCCACCCACCTGCTGCTGATGCAAGCCCCCGCCATCGGCCTCACCCACGACTGGCTCACCCGCCTACTCGGCTACAGCAACCAAGACGGCATCGCCGCCGCCGGACCCGTGATCCTCGCCCCCGACGGACGCATCCAACAAGCCGGAATCGCCCTCCCGGAAGGCATCCCCCTCCACCTGAACTACGGCCAGCCGGCGGCGGCCGCCCAACCGGTCGTCTATAACCTCAGCGCGGTCAGCGGCGTGCTCGCCACGTCTCGCACGAGCTACGAGCGGCTCGGCGGCCTGCGGCCCGAATACCGCGAGCTCGCGCTGATCGACTACTGCGTGCGCGCGGGAGCGTGTGGGAACGACGGCCGAACGGTGCTCGTCCCGGACGCCCGGTTGCGGATCGAGGCCGATCGTCCGATCAACGACCTCTCGGTGATCTGGCGGCTGCGTGACGGCTGGAGGCAGACCCACACCCACGACCCGTACTACAACCGCGCCTACCGCACCGACCGCGGCGACTTCATCGCGCGCTGAGAACGCCGGCCCGCTCGCCGCCGGCCGCGCCGACGACGGTCACCGGCTCGCCGACGAGCTCGACGATCGCCGCTCGCAGCACGGAAACCGGCAGCGCGTACGGCATCCAGGTTCGGAGCCGGTCATACGCTGCGACGCGGATCCTCCGAAGGCGCTCGGGATCGCGCAGCAGCGCCCCGGCGATGTGAGGCAGCGACGCGCGGCTACCGACGAACAGGTGCTCGCCGACGGACAACGGTGCGATTCCGTCGGAGTGCTCGGTCACGACCACCGCCCCGCAGTGGATGGCGTCCAGCACCCGCCGCCACTCCAGCTGCGGTTCACGTCCGTCGTGGAGGTTGATCACCACCTTGGCAGCGGACATGAGCTCAAGCCGGCTGGCGCCCGGCTCTACGCGATCGGCGCGGAGCCCGAGCGCCGTCGAGATGTCATCGAGACCTCCGGCGCCACCGCCGATCACCGCGACGTCGATCGGACGCTCGGCGTCGGGATCGAATCGATCGAGTCGCTCCGAGTAACCGGCACGCAGGACACGCGGATGGACGTCGGCCAACCGGCGCAGGCCGATCGCCTGCCGCGCGTCGGCCACGAACACGGCACCGGCCCGGTTGAGCAGCTCGAGTAGCCGCTCGTCCGGCGCTGGCGGAATCTGCTCGAACAGCACGACCGTGGCCGGCAGCAAGGACGCTGCAGGTGATCCGTGCTCGCGCATCCAGCCCGATGGATCCAGCAGCACGTAGACCTGACCGAGCCGTGGCTCGGGGAACGCACCCGAGAACGGTTCGGCGGGCACGTCCTGGAGAGCGAGCTCATGGCAGAGGGTCGCCGCCAGCTCGCCAGTGAGCGGCGAACGGCCGACGGGCATGACGATCGCCACCTGCGGCATGCCGCCGATCGTATCGACGAGTGCCCGGATAGCCTCTTGCTCGTGTCCGAGGACCGCCCTGACGAGCGCCTGACCGTAGCCATCGAGCGCGACCGGCTGGCCGAGCTGTTGATCGACGCCGAGCAGCGGCTCGCCCGGGTACCGCAGCTCGAGCGCCGGATCTCCGATCTCGAATACGAGCTCACGCAAGCCAACCAGGCGACCGCGATCGCCCGGCGGGAGGCATGGGAGCTCGACCAGGCGCGGCTCTACAGCCGGCGGATGCTGCGTCGCGTCAGACCGCTGATCCAGCTGCTGCGCAGAGCCAGAAAGCGGCTTCGCAGCTGAGCGCGCATGATCAGCAGCGCCCGGCGCTGGACGGGAGCCGGCCAGGTCGATTGGCCGGGCTGCCGCGACGCATCTACCTGACGTATCGCTACCGCGGGATTCGCCAGCTCGTGTACCGGACGGTGATCTTCCCGCTGCGGCTGACGCCGCTCGATCGCCTGGTAGGGCTGGGCGACGGATCGGGCCGGGAGACGATCCAGGCGCTCCGTTGGTATCAGCGCTACGGGCGGCCGGTCACGATCGTGATTCCGAGCTACCGTGACGCTCGGCTGGTCAGACAGCTGGTCGCTGCGATCCGTCGGACGACCCAGGCCGATCGTGTCACGATCATCGTGGCCGACGACGCGAGCGGACCGGAGCATGTCGCCGCACTGCGAGCGATCGACGGTATCCAGGTGCTCGTCGGCGAGCGCAACGCGGGCTTCTCGGCGAACGCCAACCGAGGGCTGCGGGCCGCCAACCGCGGCGATGACGTCGTGCTGCTGAACTCCGACGTGATTCCACGGCGCGGATGGCTCGCGGCGCTGCAGCGGGCCGCCACGGCCCGTCCCGAGATCGGCATCGCCGGGGCCAAGCTCCTGTACCCAACCAACCGGATCCAATACGGCGGGACGATCCGCAATCCGACCGCTCCCGAGTGGTTCGACCATCGCTACCGCGGCAAGCCTGCCGACTGGGGTCCCGCCAACGTGCCGGGCCCGACGCTTGCCGCGACCGGCGCGTGCATGTACATCCGCCGGCACGCGCTCGAGACGATCGGGCTGTTCGACGAGGACTACCCGATGGGCTACGAGGACGTGGACTACGGCCTGAGAGCCTGGGAGCACGGCCTCGAGGTCGTCTACGCGCCGTCAGCGCGGCTGGACCACCTCGAGTCGGCGACCCGCGGAACCGTCCAGGGCGCGCGCGAGCTCGAGTCCCAGCGCGTCTTCTGGAAGCGATGGAGTGCCGTGTTCGGCGCGCGGGCTGTTCACGGCCCCGACTCGCGGCTCCGGATCGTCTACGTCACCGAGAGCACGATTCTCGGCGGCGGGCACCGGGTCGTGTTCGAGCATCTCAACGGGCTGCACGCGCGAGGCTACGACGTGCAGCTATGGACGCTCACCGATGGGCCGGACTGGTTCGAGCTCCGCTGCCCCGTGCGGACCTTCGCGGACTACGACGAGTTGGTCGCGGCGCTCGCGCCGCTGGACGCGATCAAGGTCGCTACGTGGTGGCGAACCGCGTCCCCGGTGTGGCGGGCGAGCGTGATCCGCGGAATCCCGCTCTACTTGGTCCAGGACATCGAGACCAGCTACTACGCGGACGCGCCCAGCGCGCGCCACGCCGTGCTCGACAGCTACCGGCCGGAGTTCCGCTACCTGACGACGTCAGCCTGGAATCGGGATCACCTGCGCGAGCTCGGGCTCGGATCAGAGGTGGTCTCGCCCGGGATCGACGGGGCGACGTTCCATCCGACGTCCGGCGTCGAGCGACGAGCTGACATGGTGCTCGCGCTCGGCCGTTCCGATCCGCTCAAGAACCTGCCGCTGACGCTTGCCGCTTGGCGCGCGCTGCCGGAACCGCGCCCTGAGCTGGTCCTGTTCGGGTCAGAGCCCGAACTTGCGAACGATCCGGGAGTCCGGTACGTGAAGAATCCGACCGACGCGGAGGTCAACGCGCTGCTGAACCAGGCGACCGTGTTCCTGCAGACCTCCGCGCATGAGGGCTTCTGTCTGCCGATCCTCGAGGCGATGGCTGCCGGTGCCGCCGTCGTCTGCACCGACGCGGATGGCAACCGAGACTTCTGCGTCGACAACGAGAACTGCCTGATGCCCGCGGCGAACCCGACCGCCGTCGCCGAAGCCGTCGCCCGGATGCTGTCTGACCCGGCGCTCGCCGCCCGACTCCGCGAGGCCGGGATCCGGACCGCGGCCGGTTACGGCTGGCCGAGCCGCATCGACCTCCTCGAGCACGTCATGAACGAGATCGCTGCGCGCCCGGCACCCGCGCGACGACAGCACTTCGGCTAGAGGTCCTCCGCCACCTTGGGCGCGATCCGGTTGAACACGTACAGCCCGAGCACGAAGATCAGGAACGTGATCCCGACCGGAATCACGAGCAAACGAGCCGAGCCGAGCAGCGCGCCCGCGCTGGGGCTGCGGTGCGTGATGAACACGTGCTTGAACTGCTGGAAGATCGCCGCCAGCGGATTCATCATGTACAGGTGGAGCAGCGACGGGCTCAAATGCGCCTGGACCTCGTCGATCGGGATCATGATTCCCGACGCATAGAAGACCACCTGGAGGAGAACCTCCCAGATCGGCTGGACGTCCCGCAGGTAGACGAACAGCGCCGACAGCAGCATCGCCAGACCGGTGGCCAGGACGACCAGCAGTCCGATCACAAGCGGCAACTCAAGCCAGGTCAGCATCGGCCGAACGCCCGCGATCAGCGCGAAGATCACGACCACGATCATGTTCAGGCTGAGATTGAACAGCGCCAGCAGCACGCACGACAGCGGGATCACGAGCCGCGGGAACTGGATCTTGCGCACCATCACCTCGCCGTCGACGACGCAGCGTACTGAGTTCATCGTCGCTTCCGAAAAGAAGGTGAACAGCACGATCGCACTGAGCAGCTGTGCTCCATAGAACTGCTCGCTGGGAGCGGCGGGATTCCCGACGTGCGCCACCTTGGTGAAGAACACGTACAGCACGAGGAACAGCAGCAGCGGCCGGATCAGTTGCCACAGGTACCCGAGCGCAGAGCCGAAGAACCGCAGCTTCCAGTTGACAATCGCGATGTTCACGGTCAGATAGCAGAAGCGCCGCCAACTGCCGGTGATTGCCCGCGGGCCGGTGATCGGGCGCCCGAGCCGTTCGTACGGGATCGCTTCGAGGTCGAACCCGCTTCCGGGCGCGGTCACCTGGGTCGGGACGCCCGATTCAGCCTGGATGCTCATACCCGGGCTCGCTCGGAGTCGGCGGGAGCTCTGTCGATCGCCGACGTCACCGGGAGGTCGATCAGGCCGCCAAGCGCCAGCGAACCGGTGACCACGAATGAGAAGCTGCCCTCGAACTTGTCGATCACGTCGACGCCGGATCCGCGGTGCGCGAGCTGGATCACCGGCCCGTAGCGCCCCGGTGCCAGCACGTTGTCGAACGTGAACGAGAAAACGACCTCATCGCCGGCCGCGAAATAGCCGCTGCGCTCGTTCTCGATCTGCGTGGTGGCGAAGAACATCGGTTGGTGTTCTTCGTTGAAGACATGCAGGCTGGCGGCCGGATCTTCGAGGTCGACCATGAATAGGACCCGAGTCTTGACGGTCACTCGCGTGTGCTGCGGAACCGCGGTCAGCCGATTGCCGTCGGCGTCCTCGACCCACACCTCGATCACCCGCGCCTCGCCGTCGCCCGGCCGCTCAGACCCGTTGTCCGTGGCCGTCGTCGGCTCCCGGCCGAAGTTCAGCTCGAGATACCGGTCGGCGACCTCGTAGGACTCTCCGATGTACACCGGGTCGCCGCGCTCCAGCAGCAGCGCCCGGTGACAGAACCGTTGCAACGAGGCCATGTCGTGGGTGACGAGCACGATCGTCTTGCCCGTGTCGCGCAGCTCGCTGAATACGTCAAAGCATTTCTGCTGAAACGACGCGTCGCCGACCGCCAGGATCTCGTCAATCAACAGGATGTCAGCGTCGACCTGGATCGCGACCGAGAACGCCAATCGGACCTGCATCCCCGACGAATAGTTCTTGACCTTGAGATCCTCGAACCCGCGCAACTCCGCGAAGTCGATCACGCTGTCATAGCGCCTCCGGGCCTCACGCGGGGTCAGACCGAGCATGATCCCGTTCATGATCACGTTGTCGCGCGCGGCCATGTCCATGTTGAAGCCGACCCCGAGCTCGATCATCGTCGACATCCGGCCTCGGCACCAGATGTCTCCGTCGGCCTGATAGATGCCCGCCAGGCACTTCAGCAACGTGCTCTTGCCACTGCCGTTACGCCCGGCGATCCCGAAGAACTCGCCCGGCGCGACCGCGAACGACACATCGCGTAGCGCCGTGAACTCGCGTGAACGGACGTTGCGCCGGGGATGGAGCGCGCGCTCCTTGAGCGTATGACGCCGCTCCTCGGGCACGTGGAACGTCTTCGATACCGAGCGGGCGACGACCACCGGCAGCCGCTCGTCGCCGACCGCTGGAGTTGGCATGCAGGCAAGGGTAGCTGAGCCTCCCGCCGTCGAGGCCCGGCTCGCCGTGTGCAGGGCGTTAGGGACGATGCCCTGTTAACGCCGTCCTTCCAGCGAAAGTTTCGCCCACACCTGCCCTGGCAGCCCCTTCGCATTCAGAGCCGCCCGCACGGACCCCTAGGCTCGCTCCATGTCCCGGCCCGGCACGCAAACTCGCCAGTCACCCGGGGACGACGCGACCGACGGCCCCGGCCAGCGCGAGGATTCCGACATCCTCGGCGACGCCGATGTCGCGTCCAGGGTCGTCAAGGGCGGCATCCAGCGCGCCGGCGGCTTCGTCGCGCTGAACTTGATCACCGCCGGGGCGGCGGTTCTACTGCTGCGCTACCTGGGGGTCGACCGGTACGGCCGCTACGGAACCGTGATGGCGCTGCTGGCGATCG